>VFQU01000580.1_pt1 | contig 30519 bp, 26 predicted proteins | sample 3512311 | NCBI WGS metagenome assembly VFQU01 (sample SAMN10412377, study PRJNA504923) | tailings metagenome | isolation source: Relicate 3 Philex TSF3 active mining site | place: Philippines: Tuba, Benguet | collected 2017-08-29
GATGCCTGGCCAGCATTGCTGGCGAAGCTTGCCGACTTGTTGGGTGTGGACGAAGCGACGTTCGGCGGCGGCGCCAGTTGGGCCGAAACGAGCGTGTTCGCCCCGCGCACGGACCCCAGTTACGTCGGCGTCTATCTCGAAACCTACCACCAGCAGAACCAGTTCATGCGCGTGATGACGCAGCGCAGCGTCGACCGCGTGGTCAATACCGACTCGCTGCCGGGCGTAGAGCGATTCCGGCAGAGCGATTTCTACCATTTGTGGTGCGCGCCGCAGCGGTTCCTGCATGCCGCAGGCTTCTCGCTCGACCTCGCCTCAGGCTGGCGCGGCGCATTGATGCTCAATAGCCGCGAGCCGGTTTCGGGGCACCAGACCGATCTTCTCAGCGCGCTCATGCCCCATCTGCGCCGGGCAGCGGAAATGCGGCTCATGGTCAGCCAGTTGCGCAGCGCCAATCGGGCCACCCTGTCGGTTCTGGCCCTGACGGGGCAAGGCGCACTGTTTCTCGACCGGCATGGTCGGATCGTCGATACAAACGACATCGCCCAGGACATGCTGATTTCTGGACGCCTGCCCAGTCGCACGGGTCGGCTGCGCAGCGCCCATCCCGACAGCGACCGCGCGCTGGCCCGCCTTGTGGCGCAATGCCTTGCCGCGCCGGATCGGGCCGGAGGACAGCTGGAGATTTCCGGCAGCGGCGGCCCGATCCAGCTGCATTGCGCTCCTTTTGCGGGGAGCTTCGCCTTTCCTCTGCCGCAGCGTCCGGCCGTGATCGTGATCGCCACCGATCCGCGCTGCCAGCTGCGACGACGGCTGGCCACGCTCCGCCGGGATCATGATCTGACACAGGCCGAGGCGGAGCTGGCATTGGCAGTGGTCGAAACCGGAAGCCGCAAGGCGGCCGCAGATTTACGCGGCGTCACCGACGCCACTGCGCGAGCCCAGCTCACCAGCATTTTCGACAAGACCGGGGTGCGCCGACAGACCGACCTGATCCGGCTCCTGATCAGCGGCGACCGGCAAGACGGCTAGGCGATAAAGCCGAGTCTGGCGTCGAGAGCCCCGATCGGCTGTGCCGCGGCGATCAGGGCGCGTGCTTTTTTGGAGTCCCGGTCCATGGCCGCCACCAGCGCGTCAAGCCCGGCGAAAACCTCCTGCCCCCTGATATGGCCAACCAGCGCCACATGCAGTGTTTGCCCGTAAATATCTTCGTCGAAATCGAAGAGATGGGTTTCAAAGGGCGGACGCTGGTTGTCGAACATGGGCTTGCCATAGGCCGCGACGCCGTCGAGCAGCCGATTGCCCAGCCGGGCGCGCACCGCATAGACGCCCTGGGCGAGTTGGAAGCCGGTGGGGGTCAGCGTATTCGCGGTAGGATAACCCAATTCCCTGCCCCGCTGGTCGCCCTTGACGATGCAGCCTTCGAAGAACCAGTGATAGCCGAGCAGACGATTGGCAGCGGCCACCGCACCTTCGGACAGCGCAGCGCGAATGCGCGAGGAGGAAATAACCTCGTCGCCCTCATCCATCAGGTCCAGCGTTTCCACGGCAAAGCCCAGCCGCTTGCCTTCACCCTGGAGGAAAAGTGGCGTGCCACGCCGCTGGCGACCGAAATGGAAATCGGCGCCGGTAATGACCCCGCGCACCCCCATCTTGTCCACCAGGATGGTCTGGACAAAATCCTCGGCCTCGGTTTGCGAGAATTGGGTGTCGAAGGGCAGGATGACGATGCCATCGAGCCCCATAGCCTCGGCCAGCCGGGCCTTGGCATCGCCCTGGGTCAGGCGGAACATGAAGGGCGCCGGCGCAAAAACGTCGCGCGGATGCGGCTCGAAGGTCAGCATCAGCGCCGGAACGCCCGCGGCATGTGCCCGCGCCAAAAGCGCGGCAATGATGGACTGATGGCCGCGATGCAGCCCGTCGAAATTGCCGATGGCAACAAAGGCGCCACGCAGATGTGCAGGCAGATCATCGAGACTGGACAGGCGGACGAAGGACAATTCAGTCGGCTCCCGACATCAATATAACGTCACCAGGAGAGGCGCGGCAGGTAGCCGGCCACATGCGCCCGGCTGGGCGCGATCAGGTCGGCAATGGCCTGTGGGTCGGGCTTGCCGAAGGCGTCGAGTTCGGCGGCGTGGATCGAGCCGGTGATGAACAACAGGTCGATGCCGAACTGGGCCGCTCCGGTGGCGTCGGTGCGCACGCTATCGCCAATGGCCAGGACGCGGGATTTTTCCAGGCTATGACCCGCCGCTTCCTCGGCCAGCGCGAAGGCCTGTTCATAGATGGGGGGATAGGGCTTTCCAGCCATATGCACCATGCCGCCCATGGCCGAATAAAGATCGCCCAGCGCCCCGCCGCAATAGATAATCTGGTCGCCATGCTCGACCACTCGGTCGGGATTGGCGCAGATCATCGGCAGCTTGCGCGACAGCCAGAGCCGGGCCCGCTCGCGATACATTTCGGGCGTATCGTCATCGGTGTCTAGATCGGTGACCACGACCACCTCGGCTTCATCCGCGCCGGTGCGGCGCAGATCGAAGCCTTCGTAAAGCGCATCGTCCTCGGTGGGCGGCCCGACATGGTGGATGGCCTTGCCGCGGTATTTCGAAATCATGGCCCGGGTCGCATCGCCCGAAGTGACCACCGCATCATAGGCATCGCGCGGCACGCCCAGCCGGTCGAGCATGGCGATGATGGGGGCCGAGGGGCGCGGCGCATTGGTGATCAAAACTGCCTTGCCACCCGCCTTGCGAAAGGCCCTCAGCGCCTCGACCGCTTCGGGAAAGGCAGCGACGCCATTGTGAACGACGCCCCAGACGTCACTCAGCACCGCGTCATAGCGACCGGAAAGCGCGGACAGTCCGGAAATGGACGGGAGAGGCGAAGACATGGCGTGCTTTCGATACTGCGGCGGAAAAACGGTCTGCCCTATGTGGCACTTTGCCGGAGAGGATCAAGCAAAAAGCTCGCACCAGGCATTCTAGAATTCGGCGCGGCGCAGTTGCTGGGCCGGTCCGCGGCCGCTTTCCAGAACCAGATCGGGGCGAACGGGACCGGGTGCGCCGGTATAGTCGCCCTGCACCGTCACAATGTCACTTTCGAGCAATTCGATGATCTGACGTTCGCCGGTAATGCCTATGGCCATCAGCGCCACATCGAAGCGCGCTAGATAGCCTGCAATGTCGGCGGCGTGAAAATCGGTATAGACCTCGGGCGCTTCGAGGAAACGGGCAGCGTCGATCCGAAGCGAGCGCACGCCGAGCGCGGCCAGATCGGCAATGTCGTGGCGCAGCGAGCGCATTTCGGCAATCGAAAAGCCCGCGCCCTTGCGCGCCACAGCTTCGAGAACCGCGCGCTCGCGCTGGGTCATCAGCTTCCAGTCCGCCTCGGAAATGATGAAGACGAAGCCGGAGGCAATGGCGCGATTGGCGTCGAGGGTCACCAGCAGCTGTTCCGACGCCGTTTCGTCGCCCAGAGTGGCGCGGCTCAGAAGCATATGCAGGGTCACCGGTTGCCCGCCGGTGCGGGATCGCCGGGCGATGGCCACCGCTTCCACCAGCCCCGCCGCCTCGATGCGGGCGACCAGATCCTGCCCGCCCCGCTTCGGCATGAAATCGCCGGCTCCGGCCAGGTCGCCGTCTTCCAGCATCAGGCGGGGCACGAGATCATAGGCAACGGCGCGGCGATGCGGCAGACGCACAATGGGCTGAATGTGAAAGACCAGACGGTTCTCATCCAGAGCCTGACGCAGCATTTCGAGTGGAATGGTGGGGCCGCTATCGACCGGCGGCGGCGCCTGCATATGCGACACGGTCAGGGTGCGGCTCTCGGCTCCCGGTACGGAAAGATCGGGGGCGGGTCGAGCCACCTTTTCCTCGATTTCGGCAACGGCCTCGGCCACCTGCCTTATGACCGTGCCCAGAACCGAAATATCGGCCTCCACGGTTTCGAGTCGCTGGCCGGCATTCACATCGGTCAGGGCGTTGATGCGCTGGCCCAGCACGGCGCCGGCCTGGGCATCGGTTGCCAAAAGGCGCGACAGGTCCTGAATGGCGCGCTCCAGCCGCGCTTCGGCGCGCTGGCGCAGCACACGCTCCATCAGCACCACGCAGGCGCAGCCAAACACGACCGCAACCAGAATCGCATTGGCGGGTGTAAAGGTCAGGCCGAAATAGGCCAAAGCCCCCAGGGCCACGGCGGAAAAGGCGATGAACGAATAGACCAGAGCCTGCACGGGCTAACCTTCACCTCTGGTTGCAGCGCCGGGATTCGGCTCAATTTCATACCATTGCGGCCCGCCCGGAAAAAGCGCCGTAGCAGCGGTGTCCAGACCTAATTGGCAAGGTCAGGCGTAGAACAGATCCCAGGCGCGCGAGAAATACTGCTGATAGACCAGGATCTGCGCCGCCCCCAGCGCCGCCGCCGTCGCGCCAACGGTGCCGGCCATGATGTGCGGAGTGTGCGGCACCAGGGAGGGCAACTGGTTCAGGTGTTCCTGAGTGCGGGCGACAATGCGCTTGAGAATGTGCGGTGGCAGGTCGCCGTCGATAACGGCATGCTCGATACCGGTAACGGCACTGGTGGTCATGATGGCCTGTGCCAGCGCGCTGGCCGCCGGCTCCAGCCACGGAGCCAGATGGGGCTCCATATCGTCCCAGTTCCATTGCCGATGCCGCCCGGAAAGGGCATCGAAACCGGCCTCTTCCAACCGCCGTCCCAGCGCCCGCAGGGCAGCAAGGGACTGGGCGGGCACCGGTTTACCGTCCGGCCCCGCAACGATAATGGCGCCGGGATGGGCGGCATGGCCCCGAGCACCATCGAGGAGATGACGACGCTCGATAATGCCACCGCTGAGATAGCTGCCCAGAAAGAAGGTTGCGATGGCCGAAGGGCGCGGCGGTGGACAGGTTACGAGCGCAGCCCAGGTGATGGCATTGCCATCGCTCGCCCAGATCGCCGGCAGGCCGGTGGCGGCACCGACACGTTCGGCAATATCGATTCGCGCCCAAGCCGCGGGGTCGAGCGCGCCGAAGCCTTCATCGCCCGGCAGCGCCCCGAAACTGGGCGGGGAAGCGATCCCAATGCCGGCCAGACGCTCCCGATGCAGGTCCGACATGCCGGTGCGCAGGGTCGAGACCTCAGCGGCAATGGTGTTGAAAATGTCCTCGGTCACCGGCCCGTCATGCCGCCGCCGTACCGCAGCCAGCGGCGTTCCGGCCAGGTTCTGCAACACAACTTCAAGGTGGTCCCAGCCGATTTCGACACCGATGGAAAAGGCGCCTTCGGGATTGATTCTATAGGGAGTGGCCGGCTGGCCCCGGCGGCCGCGCAGCACATCGCCACGCGTCACCAGTTCACGCGCTTCGAGTTCGGAGAGAATGCGCGACGTGGTTTGCGGCCCGAGCCTGGAAAACCGGGCAATATCGGCATTCGAAACGCCCGGCGCACCAGCGATAATCGAGAGTACCGCCCGCTCATTGGCGACGCGCACACCGGCCTGCGCCACCCCTCGGGCAATCGGTGCAAAGGCGTCATGTTCCGGTTTGATACGCATGGCCGCAGATAAACCCTGTTTGGGGGGATGCGGCAAGAACGGAATATTTACCCTAATCGCCAACAATCGGATCAAGGAAAAGAACGGCCCGGCAAGGGACGAGAACCTGGGACACGACGCGTAATGACGATGATGACAGGCGGCGAAATCGCACTGAGCGGTCGGTTGCTCCTGATCGACCACAATGGCGAGCAGGCCGTCCAGACCGGTTCCGATCTGCGCGAGGCCCTGCTTGTCAGCCCCGAAGTCTGTGTCGCCCATTCAGGCCGTGAGGCCGCCGATTGCCTGCGCCAGGGGCGCATGGATATCGTCATTGCCGATCTCGACAGCATTGCCGATCTGGCAGCCAGCGCCGAGGATGCGGTGGGCCGGCTGGTCCGGCTGGCCGAAGGCGCGCTGTTCCTGGCTGTGGCCGATAGTGGCTCGGTCAGTGCGGCGCTGGCCGCCATGCGCGCCGGGGCCCACGACTATATTGCCAAGCCGGTCAGCGGCGCCGCTTTGGCCGGACGCATTGGCGAACTGGCGCAGCGCCACGGGCGGCCCCGTTCGCTCGGAGTGGAATGCGCGCAAAGCGGCGTTGCCGATTTCGCCGGCTTTGTCGGCGCTTCCAGCGCCATGCGCTTTGTCTATGAACAGATCACGCGCGTCGCCACCTCGTCTGCCCCGGTCTTCATCACCGGCGAGAGCGGCACGGGCAAGGATGTCTGTGCCGAGGCCCTGCATGACAAGGGACCGCGCGCCAATCGCCGGTTTATCGCCATCAACTGCGCCGCTATTCCGCGCGACCTGATGGAAAGCGAATTGTTCGGCGTGGTTCGCGGCGCCTTTACCGGCGCCCATGAGGACCGCAAGGGCGCGGCGGAACTCGCCGATGGCGGCACGCTGTTCCTCGACGAGATCGGGGAAATGGACCTCTCGCTCCAGTCCAAACTCCTGCGCTTTCTGCAATCGGGCACGATTTCGCGGGTCGGGGAAACCGCCCATCGCAAGGTCGATGTGCGGGTGATCTGCGCCACCAACCGCAATCCCATGCAGATGATTGCCCAGCGCAAGTTCCGCGAGGACCTGTTCTATCGCCTGCATGTCCTGCCCATCCATTTGCCGCCACTGCGCCAGCGGCCCAGCGATGTCATGGTGCTGGCCCGCCATTTCCTCGACCGCTATGCGCGCGAGGAGCACAAAAGCTTTGGCGGGTTTACCGCAGAAGCCGCCCAGCAACTGACCGGCGCCGACTGGCCCGGCAATGTGCGCCAGTTGCAGAACATGGTGCGCCGGCTGGTGGTGATGTTCGATGGCGGCGACATATCCGCCCCCATGCTGTCGGCCGCCGATATCGAATCGCGTGCCGCCGTCCCCATGGTCGAGGAACCGGTACGCAGCGAAGGTCGCCGCACGATCCTGCCGATGTGGCAGCAGGAACAGCGGATCATCGAGGATGCCGTGGCCGCTTTCGGCGGCAATATTTCCCTCGCGGCCGCCGCGCTCGAAATCAGCCCATCTACGATCTATCGCAAGCGCCAGAGCTGGGCGGAAATGGCCGCGGCCAGCTGAGTGGCGTCAGACGCCAAGAGCCACCAGCACTGCACAAAGGCATAATGCCGCCGCCAAAGGCGTCATGACCAGCCGTTCCGGGCGCGACCGACTGGCCAGGTTTGCCAGCACGCCCAGCCCCAGAAACCCTGCCACGACCCAGCTGGCCATGCCGGTCCAGCCTGCATCGCGCCAGAGCGCGATCTGCCCGCTATGGGCCAGAAGGATGGTGGCACAGAAGCCGTAGATGAAAATCGAAACGGCGCTGCCGATCCGCAGCGGCATTGGCAGGCGCACATGCTGCCCGCCCCAGGCCAGGCGTCCCCAGGGCGCGCCAAAGGCCAGATTGAGCTGGAACAGGCCCAGCCCGATCACCAGAATACTGAAAACGATGGCTGCGCTGGCGCCCATGACATCCCCCTGCCCGCAGGCATAGATGGAGCGCGGCGGCGCCCGATCAAGGGGTATTGGCTTCGCGGGCCCGCGCCCGGTCGAGGCCGAGCCAGCGTTCGCGCAGGATCACCGCTATCCCCGAGCCCACGATGATCACCGCGCCGATCAGCATGGCCGGGGTCGGCACATCGGCGAAGATGACAAAGCCCAGAATGATGGTGAGGATCAGCGACACGTATTCGAAGGGCGCAATCACCGACATATCGGCATAGCGGTAGCACGAGGTCAGCAGGAGCTGGCCCACACCGCCGAATACGCCCGCCCCCACCAGCAGCGCCGCCTGTTCGGGGGTCGGCATGACCCAGCCGAATGGCAGGGTGAGCAGGCTTAAAAGACTGGCACTGATGAAGAAATAGGTGACGATGGCTTCGGTGCGCTCGGTCTGGACCAGCGTGCGCACCTGCAACATGGCAAAGGCGGAGAGCACGGCGGCGGCCAGCGCCGCCAGCGCGCCGATGGTCGTGCCATCGACCGGCGCAGCGCCGCCGGAAAACACCGTCAGGCGCGGCCAGAGAATGATCATCACGCCGACCAGCCCGACCAGGACGGTGGTCCAGCGGAAAATCTGCACCCGTTCGTGCAGCAGCACGGCGGAGAGAATGACGATGACCAGCGGGGAGGCATAGCTGATGGCCGTGGCTTCGGGCAGCGGCAAGCGGGTCAGCGCGAAAAAGCCGAGGCTCATCGAGGACACGCCGACCAGGCCGCGCACCACATGGCCCAAGGGGCGCCTGGTGGTAAAGGCATGGCTGAGCGTGCCGCGCCAGGCCAGAAAGGCCAGAACCGGCAGCAATGCAAAGAAACTGCGGAAAAACACCATCTGCCCGGAGGGCACGGTTTGGGTGGCCTTGAGCATGGTGGCCATGACCACAAAGCAGCAGACCGACAGCACTTTGAGCGTGATGCCGCGCAGCGGGCCGCCTGCCCGCTTTTTGGCGGGTGCAGCATCGGCGGGGGCGGCGGGGGAACTCACGATTATCCTTTTGGGATCAACGCCGCCCATACTGGCGGCATGTCAGAAGCGGCCGTTACTTGCCGGATGCTTCCAGCTTTTCCTTGGCGACGCGCGCCGTGGCGAAAGCTTTGTGCTCGGGGCCGACGGCTGTGCCTGATTTGACCGGCTTGCCGGACGCATCGACCACCTCCCACTGCCAATTGGTGTTGGGGCCGACGCCGCCGGTGCGACGCAGTTTGATCTGGTAGGAAGATGTCTCGCTCATGATTGCCTTATGGCCCAGCTTTGCGCCGGGGGGAAGGACAATTGCAGCTTCCGTCCCCAAATCGGGGCCTAAACTTCTGTCACCTTCACCGCGATGCGGTCGCCGCCGAAAGTCAGCAAGTCACGAACAGGGCCGAATGCCCCTTCGGCATAGGGGTAGTACCAGGCTTCGTCGACCCCATCGGCGGTCAGCGTCTTGATCGTATAGTAATGCGCATCGCCCAGGTAGGGCTCGGACCGCGTGGTGTCCGAGGCTTCCAGAATACCGGGATGTACGTCATCCAGCGGCACGAAGACACGATCCTCCCCTCCCGGTCGGCGCAGCATCATCGCCTTGATCGAACTGGCGATTTCCGCATCGTCGAAATAGATATGCACACGTCCCGCCACGGGACTGACTGTTACTGGATTGTCTTGGATCTGGGTCATTCTGGGCTCCCTGACAGGCAGAGGAAAGCGATATGCGGAACAACGCATGGACCAGATTTCGGTTCATCCCCGATGCCGCGCTGTTGGGCAGTTCAATCGGGGCATGCGATTTTCCCGCGCCTTTACCTTGACTCCATAGCACCCCCGTTCCTATATCCCCGGCAGCCTGTTAGCACTCATCCAAATCGAGTGCTAACAGGCACAAAATTGCATTCAGAAATGATGCCAAGAGGAACAAATCATGGGCTTCCGTCCCCTGCATGACCGCGTGGTCGTCCGTCGCGTCGACAGTGAAGAAAAGACCAAGGGCGGGATCATCATCCCCGATACCGCCAAGGAAAAGCCCTCTGAGGGTGTGATCGTTTCCGTGGGCCCCGGCGCCCGCGACGAAAATGGCAAGATCAATGCGCTGGACGTCAAGGCCGGCGATCGCGTGCTCTTCGGCAAGTGGAGCGGCACCGAGGTCAAGCTCAATGGCGAAGACCTGATCATCATGAAGGAAAGCGACATCATGGGCATTATCGAAGCCTAAGGCTTCGCTGCTCCCTGTCGTTCAACCCATTCTAAGGAGCGCCTCACATGGCCGCTAAAGAAGTAAAGTTCTCGACCGACGCCCGCGAAAAGATGCTGCGCGGCGTCAACATCCTCGCCAATGCGGTGAAGGTTACCCTCGGCCCCAAGGGCCGTAACGTCGTCATCGAAAAGTCCTTCGGCGCCCCGCGCATCACCAAGGACGGCGTGTCGGTTGCCAAGGAAATCGAACTCGAAGACAAGTTCGAAAACCTGGGCGCACAGCTGCTGCGTTCGGTCGCTTCCAAGACCAATGATGTTGCCGGCGACGGCACCACCACCGCGACCGTTCTCGGCCAGGCTATCGTCGTCGAAGGCGTCAAGGCCGTTGCCGCCGGTTTCAACCCGATGGACCTGAAGCGCGGTATCGACCTGGCTGTTGCCGAAGTCGTCGAAACCCTCAAGGCTTCTTCCAAGAAGATCACCTCGTCCTCCGAAGTTGCCCAGGTCGGCACCATCTCGGCCAATGGCGAGAAGGAAATCGGCGACATGATCGCCGAGGCCATGCAGAAGGTCGGCAACGAGGGTGTCATCACCGTCGAAGAAGCCAAGACCGCCGAAACCGAACTCGATGTCGTTGAAGGCATGCAGTTCGACCGCGGTTACCTCTCGCCCTATTTCGTGACCAATGCCGAAAAGATGACCGCCGTCCTCGAGGACCCGGTGATCCTGCTGCACGAAAAGAAGCTCAGCAACCTGCAGGCCATTCTGCCGATCCTCGAGTCGGTCGTTCAGTCCCAGCGTCCGCTGCTGATCATCGCTGAAGACATCGAAGGCGAAGCCCTCGCCACTCTGGTCGTGAACCGTCTGCGCGGTGGCCTCAAGGTTGCTGCCGTCAAGGCTCCGGGCTTCGGCGATCGCCGCAAGGCAATGCTCGAAGACATCGCGATCCTGACCGGTGGCCAGGTCATTTCCGAAGAACTCGGCATCAAGCTCGAAAACGTGACCATCGACATGCTCGGCACTGCCAAGCGCGTTGAGATCACCAAGGAAAACACCACCATCGTCGATGGCGCCGGTACTGCCGAAGACATCCAGGGTCGTGTTGGCCAGATCAAGGCGCAGATCGAGGAAACCACCTCGGACTATGACCGCGAAAAGCTGCAGGAACGTCTGGCCAAGCTCGCCGGCGGCGTTGCCGTCATCCGCGTCGGTGGCTCCACCGAAGTGGAAGTTAAGGAACGCAAGGACCGCGTTGACGACGCCCTGAACGCGACCCGCGCTGCCGTTGAAGAAGGCATCGTTCCGGGCGGTGGCGTTGCCCTGCTCCGCGCTTCGGCTGCCATCAAGGTCAAGGGCGCCAATGCCGACCAGGACGCCGGTATCGCCATCGTTCGTCGTGCCCTGCAGGAGCCGGTTCGCACCATCTCCAACAATGCTGGCGCCGAAGGTTCGGTCGTGGTTGGCAAGATCCTCGAAAACTCGGCCCCGTCGTTCGGCTACAACGCTGCCACCGACGAATATGGTGATCTCGTTGCGCTCGGCGTCATCGACCCGGTCAAGGTCGTGCGTCATGCTCTCCAGGATGCGGCTTCCGTCGCTTCGCTGCTGATCACCACCGAAGCCACCGTTGTCGAAGCCCCCAAGGAAGCTGCTCCCGCGATGCCGGGCGGCGGCGGCATGGGCGGCATGGGTGGCATGGACTTCTAGGAAGCCCATACCAAACGCTTCCAGGATCGTTACTTCCCAGTCACGCTTCTGGTGGAAGGCCCCGGTGGAAACACCGGGGCTTTTTTACGCCAGCATTTCCGGCAAATTACGGGACCATTACCGCCTGATTAATTCTATCGGGCACGTGGCCCGCGGACCTAATTGTTAGCGTCCGGTTAACCAGCGCAGCGCCTCTGCTTTTCCATGCCCGGAATTGGCCGGACATGAGCAGAGGACGTTCGATCATGTCGACGATCGGTGGCGTTGGGGGATTTTCGGCCGCGCAATATGCACGGCAATCCTTCATACCCCCCAGTTTCAAATCTTTGGACAGCAATGGCGATTCAAGCCTTTCGCTGGACGAACTCAAGTCTGGCGCGCCCAAGGGTGCGTCTGACGCCAATGCAAGTAAACGCGCCGAAGCGTTGTTTTCGGCGATGGATTCGGATGGCGATGGCAGTGTCACCAGTACCGAAAAAGATGTGTTCGACACCAAAATGGCCGACCGGTTTGCCGGAACCGCCTTCATGGCCCAGCAGGCCAGTTCGCAAAGCCTGGCCGACATTTTCGCCGCCACCGACGCCGATGGCGATGGCGGTATCACACTCGATGAATTCGGCGCCGAGGCGACCGATGAAAGCAGCGAAGTGCTCAAGAAACTGTTCGAGCTTATCGACAGCGACAGCGATGGCACGATCAGCGAGGCGGAGAGCACCAGCTTCCTCGAAGAGCTGCAGGGCGAAATGCAGTCAGCAGGTGCCGGAGGCCCACCTGAGGGCGGCCCGCCTCCAGGTGGACCACCGCCGGGCGGCCCCGAGACTTCCTCCGCCAGCACGGATGAAGCGGACAAGGATGGCAACACTGTCACGCTGTTGCAGGCCGCACAGAGTGCCTACGGCGCTACACAGAAAATGAGCCTGCTCGACCAGCTGGTGTCGATTTTCAACGAAGCGGCCTAGCCGTGCGGGGGCGGAAGCGCCCCCGTCTTCCCCGCTGGTCCATGATCAGCACCCCTTTCCAACATTTCCCGTCCAGCCGAACCGATATTCCCCATCCGCGCCTTGCTCCTTTCGCCCCTTTTTGCGATGGGAAGCGCCGAGTTCCGGGAATTGCCTAAGGGTTGGCCTATGAAAATCCTCGTCGCGGTGAAGCGCGTGGTCGATCACAATGTCCGCATCAGGGTTCGGCCCGATGGAACGGGCGTCGAGACCAATGGCGTGCGCATGTCGATGAACCCGTTCTGCAAACATGCGGTCGAAGCGGCCGTGCAACTGGCAGAGGCCGGGCAGGCCAGCGAGATTGTCGTGGTTTCCATCGGTCCCAAGGCGTCGAACGACGTTATCCTGACCGCTCTTGCCATGGGTGCGCATCGCGGCATCCTGATCGAGACCGATGCGGCGCTGGAAACGCTGACCATTGCCAAGCTGCTGGCCAAGGTCGTCGGCGAAGAACAGCCCGATCTGGTCCTCCTCGGTAAGCAGGCCGTCGATGATGACAGCAACCATGTCGGCCAGATGCTGGCCGCGCTGACCGAGCGTCCGCAGGCCACCTTCGCCTCCGAAATCAAGCTCGGCGGCACCGACCTCGAGGTTACCCGCGAAGTCGATTATGGCCGCGAGACCATTTCCGTGCCCCTCCCCGCCATCGTCACCGCCGACCTCCGCCTCAACACGCCGCGCAATGCCGCCCTACCCATGGTCATGAAGGCGCGTTCCAAGCCGCTGGCCGTGCGTCCCGCTGCCGAGTTTGGCGTCGACCTGGCCCCGCGCCTCACAATCGAAAAAGTCTCACCGCCGCCCGAGCGCGTCGCCGGATCGACTGTCGGATCGGTTTCCGAACTCGCCGCCATCATTGCTACCGATGTCAACGCGATGGAGGCGCTTTGATGAGCGTTCTGGTTCTCGCCGAAGTCGATAATGGCCTGCTCTCGCCCGCGACCGCGCGCATCGTCAATGCTGCTGCCCAGCTTGGCCCTGTCGATCTGCTCGTCCTCGGCTCGCGCGAAGCGGCCGATGCCGCCGCTTCACTCGAAGGTGTCACTAAAGTGCTGTTCAACGCTAACAGTCTGTTAGCGGACTCCGTCGTCGCGTTAATGTCGGAGTTAGCCATTGGCTACCCTTATCTGGTCGCTGGTGCATCCAGTGTGGGCAAGGATGTAATACCGCGCCTCGCCGCAAGGCTCGACATCCAGCCGGTGACCGACATCGTCGCCATCGAGGAAAAAAATCGTTTCGTCAGGCCAATTTACGCCGGCAATGCGCTTGAAACGGTGACCGACAATCAGGCCAAACACGTCCTCACCTTCCGCGCCTCGGCCTTCCGCCCCGCCGGCAATGGCAATACCGCGCCGGTGGAAGTGCTTGAAAACACTACCCAATCCGCCGCGAAGCTCATCGCCGCGCATCGTACCGAGAGCGATATTCCGGACCTCTCCACCGCACAGACCGTGGTCGGCGGTGGCGTGTCTTTTGGTTCTGCCGAGGGTTTCCAACTCGTTGAAAAACTTGGCAAAACCCTCGGCGCTGCTATCGGCGCGACCCGCGCCGCCGTGGATGCCGGCTACGCCCCCAATGACTGGCAGGTCGGCCAAACCGGCAAGATCATCGCCCCGGATCTTTATATCGCCATCGGCATTTCCGGCGCGCTGCAACATCTTGCCGGCATTCAGGGCGCCAAGAAAATCATCGCCATAAATACCGACCCCGAAGCGCCTATCGTCAAGATCGCCGATATTGCGCTTATTGGCGATCTCTTTGAAATCGTTCCGCAATTGACCGCAGAGCTGGAGAAACTGGGCCTAAAACGTTCGGCATAGCCGGCCCTGTTTCGATTGCAAAAAATCCCACCCGGCCTATAAAGGCCCCGCTTCCCACCGGACTTCCAGACATGTTCGAAACCCTCTCCAAGGCCCCCGGCGACAAGATTCTTGCGCTGATGGGCGAATATGCGGCCGATGCCCGCCCGACCAAGATCGATCTCGGCGTCGGCGTCTATAAAGACGAAAAGGGCGTCACCCCGGTAATGACCTCGGTGCGCAAAGCCGAAGAGCGCATTCTTTCGAACGAAAAAACAAAGACTTACCTCGGCATTGCCGGGAACAAGGGCTATGGCAATGCCGTGCTCGATCTGGTGCTGGCCGATAGCGTGGACCGCGCTCGTGTGCGTATCGCGCAGGCCCCGGGCGGTACAGGTTCGCTCTGGGTGCTGATGCAGCTCATCAATCGCGCCCGCCCCGGCGCGACCGTTTATGTATCGGACCCGACCTGGGCCAACCACAATCCGATTGCGCTCAATTCCGGGCTCAAGGTCGCGACCTATCCCTATTTCGATCCGGCGACGCGCGGGGTCAAATTCGAACAAATGCTTGCTGCGCTTGATCAATTGAGCGCGGGCGACGTCGTGCTGCTGCATGGCTGCTGCCACAATCCCACCGGCGCGAACCTCACCGAAGCCCAGTGGGACCAGGTGGCGGCAAGCCTTGCCAGGACCGGCGCCCTGCCCTTCATCGATCTTGCCTATCTTGGTTTTGGCGACGGAATCGAGCCGGACGCCTATGGCACGCGCAAAATTCTATCCTCGGTCCCCGAAGCTCTGATAGCTTTCTCGGGCTCGAAGAATTTCGGCCTCTATCGTGAACGTGTCGGCGCCGCCATTCTGGTCGCCCGCAATGGCGACGAAGCGGAAATCACCAATTCGCAACTGCTCAACATCATCCGCGGCGCCTATTCGCAGCCGCCCGATCATGGCGCGGAAATCATCCGCACCATTCTCGAAGACGCGGCCCTGCGCGCCGAATGGGAAACTGAGCTGGCCGAAATGCGTAACCGCATGATTTTATTGCGAGAAAAGCTATCTGCCGCCATTCGCGAACGCTCGAATTCCACCGATTTTGACTTCGTGGCCGACCATCGCGGCATGTTCTCGCTGCTCGGTCTCTCCAATGATGCGGTGGAACATCTCAAAGCCGCAAACGGGGTCTATATGACCGGAGACAGCCGCATCAATGTCGCGGGCATTCCCGAAGATCGCGTCGGCGATCTGGCCGATGCGTTTCTGGCCGCCATTCGCTGAGCCAATGCCTTGCGGCCTCGCGCCGCCATGATACACCTTGGTCAATCCGGCCAGCTGGACACAATATTTAGGAGGGAACGATGAAGTTCTTCGTCGATACTGCAGATACCGCCGCCATCCGTGAGCTCAACGATACCGGGCTGATCAATGGCGTCACCACCAATCCGTCGCTGATTGCCAAGTCTGGCCGTGACTTCAAGGAAGTCATCAAGGAAATCTGCGGCATCACGCCCGATCCGGTCTCGGCCGAAGTCGCCAGCCTCGAATATGAAGGCATGGTCGCCGAAGGAGAGCATCTCGCCAAGATCGCCAAGAACGTCGTCATCAAGCTGCCCCTGACGCTGAACGGTCTCAAGGCCACCAAGTACTTCCACGACAAGGGCATTCCGACCAACGTCACGCTCTGCTTCTCGGCCAATCAGGCCCTGCTGGCGGCCAAGGCCGGCGCGACCTATATCTCGCCCTTTATCGGCCGCCTCGACGACATCAACCTCGATGGCATGGAACTGATCGAAAACATCCGTCAGATCTATGACAACTACCAGTTCGAGACCCAGATCCTGGCCGCCTCGATCCGTTCGGCCAACCACGTCACTCAGGCCGCTCTGGCTGGCGCCGACGTGGCGACCATTCCGCCCGACGTGATCAAGAAGCTGGCCAGCCACCCACTGACCGACAAGGGTATCGAAGGCTTCCTCAAGGATTGGGCCGGCACCGGCCAGTCGATCCTCTAAAAACCAAATATTCCCGCAATCGCGGTGTCACCCCGGCGCAGGCCGGGGTCCATCCTGAGATGGCGATTGCGGGGATTTTTCTCAGGATGGATGCCGGCCTGCGTCGGCATGGCGAGGTCGCTAAGGCCATGGAAACCCGTCTATTTCGCCTTTCTCAGACCGAGCGAAATCGTTCGGCTCACGCCGATCCGGGCTTCAGCGAAGCGCGGCTAGCCCGTCTTGCGGGGTTGAGCCAGTTTGGCGTCAATCACGTCGTGCTCGAACCTGACGCAAAGACCGCTCTTCGGCATTGGCACGAGGCCGAAGACGAATTTGCCTATGTCCTTTCCGGCACGCCGACATTGATCGACGAAAATGGCAGTCATGCCATGGCGCCGGGCGACTATGTGGGCTTTCCTGCCGGCGAAGCCAACGGCCACCATATCGTCAACCGTTCCGATGCCCCGGCCACCTTGCTCGTTGTCGGCTCTCGCCGACCCGGCGCCGAGACAATTCACTATCCCGACGCCGATTTCGGCCCGATACACAAGTAGCACCATGGCCGATACCGAACTCGCCACCCAGATCAAAGCCGCCCTTGCAGCCGTGGACATTCCCGGTGGCGGCGAGCTTACAGGCTATGCGGGGCTGTCCGAAATCATCGTCACGCCCGGCGCCATAGCCTTCGCCATCTCGGTCGCGCCGGGCATGGAAGCGGCCTTTGGCCCTGTGCGCGACGCGGCAAAGGCCGTTGCGGAAGGCTTGGGCGGCGGTCGCAAAGTTATGGCGTCGATCACGGCGGAGAAGGCAAAGGCGCCCAAGTTCTCCCATGGTGCGCCGGTGCCCCCGGGCAAGACACCGGTGCCGGGCGTCAAGCACATCATCGCCGTCGGGTCCGGCAAGGGCGGAGTGGGCAAGTCCACCACCGCCATCAATATCGCGCTGGCGCTACGCGCCGAGGGGCTCAGCGTCGGTGTGCTCGATGCCGATCTTTATGGCCCATCCGTGCCCAAGCTGCTGGGTATTGAAGGCCAACCGGCCGTACGCGAAGATGGTATTTTCAGCCCGCATGAGGCCCATGGGCTCAAGGCTATATCCATCGGGTCCATGCTGGTGCCGGGTCAGGCGGTGGTCTGGCGCGGACCCATGGCCACATCTGGATTGCGGCAGCTGCTGCGCGAGACCGATTGGGGCGGTATCGATGTCCTCGTCATCGACCTGCCTCCGGGCACAGGCGACATCCATATTGCGCTTTTCCAGCAAACGGTGGTGGAGGGGGTCGTCATCGTCTCGACGCCGCAGGATATGGCGCTGATCGACGCCCAGAAGGCCGTGGACATGCTGCGCAAGATGGATGTTGCCGTACTCGGCCTCGTCGAAAACATGAGCTATTTCATCGCTCCGGATACCGGCAATCGCTACGATATTTTCGGCACGGGCGGCGCTGAGAGGGCAGCTGCGGAACTGGATATCGACTTCCTCGGAGCCGTGCCGCTGGTCATGTCCATTCGCGAAGGTTCCGATGCCGGCGCGCCACCGATGGTCACCGCGCCGGACGGTCCGGAAGCAGCCGCCTATCGCAGGATTGTCAAGAACCTGCTGCAACGCCTGCCGGCCATCGAGCGGTAGAGGCCGAAGCAAAGCCCCGATGAAATCGATTGCACCGGCGTGCCGAACAGGCTATCCGGCTATCAACAAGGCACGAAGCCGGGTTGCGGAGGGGTTATGTTCTCGTTTGATCGCCGGGATTTTGGTCCCGATTTTACCTTTGGCGTGGCCACAGCCGCCTATCAGATTGAAGGCGGACAGGGCGACGGTCGCGGCCCGAGCATATGGGATACGTTCTCGGCGACGCCGGGCAATGTCCACAATGGCGATACCGGGCTGCATGCCTGCAATCACTACGAGCTTTGGCCGCAGGATCTCGATCTGATCCGCGACGGCGGCTTTGACGCCTACCGGTTTTCCTTTGCCTGGCCGCGCCTCATCCCTGAGGGCACGGGCGCGGTCAACCAGGCCGGTATCGATTTCTACGACCGGCTGATCGACGGCATGCTGGAACGCGGCCTCAAGCCCTATGCCACGCTTTACCACTGGGACCTACCCTCGGCGCTGCAGGATCGCGGCGGCTGGATGAACCGCGACATTGCGGGCTGGTTTGCCGACTATGCGACGCTAGTTGCAGAAAAATTCGGCGACCGGCTGGCGGCGACGGCAACGATCAACGAGCCGTGGTGCGTGGCATTTCTCAGCCATTTCCTCGGTATTCACGCCCCTGGCTATCGTGATCTGCGCGCCGCTGCCCGCGCTATGCATCATGTCCTGTTTGCCCATGGCACGGCAATCGACGCGCTGCGCGCTGCCGGAGCCAAGAATCTGGGCATCGTGCTCAACCTAGAAAAATCCGAGCCTGCCTCGGACAGACCGGAAGATATTGCGGCCTGCAATATGGGCGATGCGGTGTTCAACCGGTGGTATCTGGGCGGCGTGCTCAAGGGCCAGTATCCGGCCGAGCTGACCGAATGGCTGGCGCCTTACCTGCCGGCCAACTACCAGAACGATATGGAAGTGGTGTCCCGCCCACTCGATTGGCTGGGCATCAACTACTATACGCGCGGCCTCTACAAGGCTTCGTCCGATCCGAGCATGCCAGCCGAACAGGTGAAGGGTCCGCTCGAAAAGACCGATATCGGCTGGGAAATCTATCCGCAGGGGCTGACGGACCTGCTGGTTCGCGTTTCCAATGACTATACCAAAATCCCGATCTATGTGACCGAGAACGGCATGGCCGAGGTCGAGGGCAACGAAGACCCGCGCCGCGTCACCTATTACGAAGACCACCTCAAGGCCGTGTTGGCCGCACGGGCGGCCGGGGCCGATGTGCGGGGCTATTTCGCCTGGTCGCTACTCGACAATTACGAATGGGCAGAGGGCTATAACAAGCGTTTCGGTCTCGTACATGTGGACTACGAGACGCAGAAGCGTACGCCGAAATCCAGCTACCGCGCCTTTCAGGGCCTGCTGCACAATTCGCGCTGACGGGCGCGGCGCGTCAGGCCACATCCGGCAGGCGTGCCGCCATCAGGGCTTTTGTTAGGCGATGTTGCGGAGCAGCGAAGAGCTGCTTCGGCGCCCCCTCTTCTACGATCCGTCCCGCCTCCATCACCAGCACGCGGTCGGCCATGGCAGCGACCATATCGAGGTCGTGGCTGATGATGAGATAGGTCAGCCCGTGCTCTGCCTGCAGCCGGGCCAATAGGTTCAGCACCTCTCCCCGCACCGATACGTCGAGCGCCGAAACAGGCTCGTCGAGCACCAGCAGGCGGGGGCGTGTGACCATAGCGCGCGCAATGGCGAGGCGCTGGCGCTGCCCGCCGGAAAATTCGTGCGGATAGCGCGTCAGCATAGCCGGTTCAAGGCCGACCGAGCGAATGGCCTCTTCCAGCCGCGCCTGCCGTTCACTGGGCGCAATACGCCCCAGAAGGTGCAGCGGTTCGGCGAGCGAATCGGCAATGGTCATGCGCGGATCGAAACTGCCGAACGGGTCCTGAAACACCAGCGACAGGTCTGCCCGCTTCATCGGCGGCAGATCGCGCCCCTTATACGCCACGCCGTCAAAGTGAAACCGTCCCTCGGTCGCACTATCCAGACCGACGATCATCCGCGCCAATGTGGTCTTGCCGCAGCCGGATGGCCCCACCAGCGCCACGCATTCGCCGGCGCCAATGGTGAAATCAACGGAATTTACGGCGCGGAACGGCGGCTTGCGCCAAAACCAGACTCCACCCGAAGCATAGTCGCGGCTGACATTCTCCGCCCTTAGCCGCGCCTCGCCAGTCGCCACATGCACGGGACGGCGCCGGTCCACCTTGCTCGCTCGAACAAGGCGTTGGGTATAGTCGTGTTGCGGCGCACCAAGGACGGCTTGCACCGCACCCTGCTCCACCACTTTGCCGGCGCGCATGACCGCTACGTGGCTGCATAGGGCCGCCACCGCCCTGATGTCGTGGCTGATGAACAGCAGGGTCATGTGCCGTCGCCGACAGACGGAGTCGATGAGATCGAGCACAACGCGCTGGGTTATGACGTCGAGCGCCGATGTCGGCTCGTCGGCGATCATCAGCTCCGGCTGGCCGGCAAGGGCCATGGCGATCATGGCGCGCTGGCGCTGGCCGCCCGACAATTGATGCGGGTAGCGCGCGGCATGGGCCGGTTCGAGCCCCACTTCGCCCAGGAGCGCCGGAACTTCGATCTGCGTGGCTCCTTCGCGCTCAGCGAGGCGAATGGCTTCGTCAATCTGATCGCCAATGGTCATCAGCGGATTGAGCGCGGTCATGGGTTCCTGAAACACCATGCCGATGCGGCGGCCACGCAGGCGGGCCATCTGCCGGTCGGTATCCGGCAGGGGCACGCCATCGAACCGGATCGTGCCCGAGACATTGGCCGTGTCCGGCAGGAGCCCGGCTATCGCGAGAGCCGTCAGGGATTTGCCCGACCCGCTTTCCCCGATAATGCCGAACCGGTCGCCGCGCGGAATGACGAGAGACAGATCCGACACTGCCGGGCGAGCGTCGAAACTAATGGTAAGGCCGTTGATCTCAACCAGCGCCATGGTTCACAGCCCCTCCCGGCGCAAGCGAGGGTCCATGGCGTCGCGCAGGCCATCGCCGGCAATGTTGAGGCCAATCACCATGAGCACGATGGTCACGCCCGGCACGATGCTCAACCAGGGATGGATCAGGAACAGGCTCTGTACGTCGCGCAGCATCAGGCCCAGGCTGGTCGCGGGGGGCTGCGTGCCCAGCCCGATATAGGACAGGCCCGCTTCGGCCAGAATGCCGAGCGAGAGCTGGATAGTGCCCTGAACGATGATGAGGCCGGCAATATTGGGCAGCAGATGCCTGATGCTGATGGCGACATTGCCGAGCCCGGCAAGCCGCGCCGCCGCAACATAATCCTGCGTGGCAATGGCCAGCGCCCCGCCGCGCGCCACGCGGGCAAAGACAGGTATGTTGAAAATGCCAATGGCGATGACGGCATTGAACGCACCGGGTCCGACCAGTGTCGTGATCAGAATGGCGACGATGACCGAGGGAAAAGCGAAGGTCACATCGGAAACGCGCAAAACCAGCCATTCGACCGGGCCGCCCCACGCCGCTGCGGCAAGCCCCATGGGTACCCCAACCCCAACGCCGATGATGACGGCAGCGGCAGCAACCATGAGGCTCGTCAGCGTGCCGCTCATGACCAGCGAGAGCATATCGCGACCCAGATGGTCCGTGCCCAGCCAGAATTGCGCACCCGGCGGCTGGAAGCGCCGGGCTATGACGATCTGATCGACCGGATAGGGCGTCCACCAGAGCGAAACGAGGGCGAGTAGCACGAAGACAAGGCTGATGAGGATGCCGGTGAGCAGGCTCGGATTGTTGCGAAGGAAACGGGGAATCATACGCTGCGCCCCCTGAGGCGCGGATCGACTAGTACATAGGCGAGATCGACGACGAGCATGGTCGCGCTGACCACGACGACAAGAACGATTGTCGCGCTGCGGACCAGAACCAGATCGCGCTCGGAAATGGCTGTGAAGATCAGCCGACCCAGCCCGGGCAGGTAGAAGACATTTTCGACGATGATGGTCCCGGCGACGAGAAAAGCGAATTGCAGGCCCAGAATGGTCAGGACTGGCAGCATGGCGTTGCGCACGCCGTGGCGCCACACCGCCTCACCCATCGTCATGCCCTTGGCCCTTGCCGTGCGAATGAAGTCCTGCCCAGTGACATCTACCAGCGCCGTCCGCATGACACGGGCCAGAATGGAGGCCTGCGGCAAGGCGAGAGCCAGTCCGGGCAGGACGAGCGCGCGCAGGGCTGCCCAGCTGTCCTCATGCCAAGGTACAAAGCCGCCTGTCGGCAACCAGCGCAGGCCGACCGCGAAAACCAGCGTCAGCAGCATGCCGAACCAGAAATTGGGAATGGCGACGCCCGTCTGGGCCAGGATCATCAACACGGTATCAGTGGCTTTGCCGCGCCGCCGTGCTGCCAGAATGCCGATGGGAAGGCCGACGACAACCGAAACGACCATGGCCACAAGGGTCAGCGGAAAGGTGACAGCGAGCCGTTCGGCAATCAGGCTGGCGACGGCCGTGCGCTGCGTGCTCGATATGCCGAAATCACCCCGCAGCATCCCCCCGATCCAGTCGAGGAACCGTTGATGGGCCGGCAGGTCCAGTCCCATTTGCAGGCGCAGGGCGGCCACCGCCGCTTCGGGCGCATTGATCCCGAGAATGAAGCGCGCCGGGTCGCCGGGCAGCAGGTCGAGGAGGATGAAGATCACCAAAGCGGCGACAAAGAGGGTCGCGGCAAAGGTAGCGAGACGACGGAGCAGGTGGAGGATCATGGGAAGATCGAGAGCGTGCCGCACCCCCTCCCAGCCTCCCCCGTCAAGGGGGAGGTGCGGGCCGGTGATGTCAGAGGCTTCGGGTGTCGTCGTATCCCTCGAAGGCTATTGCACCCAGCGGATGTCGCGCAGGACCACGCCTTCGATGGGTGCGTTCTGCCACATGCCTTCGAGCTTGGCGTTCCAGACCCCGGTCTGGGCCAGTTCGAACAGGTAGCCGTTGACGGCGTCCTTGGCGATGATCGTTTCGATTTCCTGCGCCAGACGCTTACGTTCGGCCTCATCCGTGGTGGCATTGAGCGTCTCGTTGAGGGCCTGAACTTCAGGATTGTCGTAGCCGAAGTAGTAGTCGGGGTTGGCGTAAATGCCAATGTCGAACGGTTCGACATGGCTGACAATGGTCAGGTCAAAATCCTTGTTGGTCAGAACATCTTCCAACCACTGTGCCCATTCCACATTGATCAGTTCGAGCCGAATGCCGACCTGGGCGAACTGGCTGGCAATGATCTGGCCCGATAGCCGCGCATAAGCGACCGGGGGCAGTTTCAAAGTGGCCGAGAGGCCATTGGGGAATCCGGCTTCGGCGAGCAGGGCACGCGCGGCCTCGGGATCGTGGGGATAGGTATCGGTCAGATCGATATAGTAGGGATGGTGCGGCGCAAAATGGGTTCCGATGGGGACACCATAACCATAGGTTGCGCCATCGATGATTTCCTGCCGGTCGAGCGCATGGGCCATGGCCTGACGCACACGAAGATCGTCAAAGGGCGCCTTGCGGTTATTGGTGGCGAGAATGGTTTCGCCTTCGGTCGAGCCGACCAGAACCTTGAATTGCGGATTGCCTTCAAAGACGGCCAGCGCCTCGGGCGCGAAATTGTTGGTGCCGTCAATATCGCCGGCCAGGAGCGCATTGGTCATGGTGGCGGTATCAGAAATGAAAAGATAGCTCGCCTTGGTGAGCGCCGGAAGTTCACCCCAATAGGGGCCATATTGCTCCAGAATAACCCGGCTGCCGCGATCCCATTGGACGAAGGCGAAGGGCCCGGTGCCGATCGGCTCGCTGACATTGTTGTCGGCGCTTTCAGGAGCGACGATCACCGCGTCGCCACGGCCGAGATTGAACAGGAACAGGCCATCGGGGCGCGACAGGGTGAATTCCACTGTCAGCGGATCGAGGACGGTGACTGCCGCGATAGGCTCGTAAAGCGCCTTCTGCGCATTGACACTGCCCTCGGCCAGAATACGCTCGAAGGTGAACTTGACGTCTTCGGCATCAAAACTGGTGCCATCGTGGAAGGTGACGCCGTCCTCAAGGGCGAACGTATAGTTCAGGCCATCTTCGGAAATGGTCCAGCTACTGGCGAGGCCGGGCTGAACCGCCCCCGTCTCGTCGATGCGGGTCAGCCCTTCGAAGACATTCTGGTAGACCACGACGTCAATGGCTTCGGCAGCGCCTGCGGTGGGGTCCAGCATGGGGGGCTCAAGCGCAACGCCAATGCGGATTTCGGTGGACTGGGCAAAGGCGGATGTGGAGGCCATCAGCAGGCAGGCCGCAGCGAGCCACAGGGACTTTGTCTTGTTCATTATTGTCTCCTCAAGCCGGGGCGGCGCGCCCCTCGGAGCCTAGATATACGCAATGGCGCAGATCGGCGCACCTGCCGGTCGTGTCAAACTTTTCGCCTATCGGCGGCCCAGGAAGCAAGAATGACCGGAACCATGCCTGCCAGCACAATGCAGAGCGCCGGCAATGCCGCCTGGGCAAACAGGCCCACATTGGCACGGGAATAAATCAGCGTCGCGAGCGTCTCGACGCCCAAGGGACGCAAGAGCAATGTGGCAGGCAGTTCCTTGACGATCTCGACAAAGACCAGCATCGCTGCCGACAGGATGGCGGGCGACAGGGTCGGCAGATCGATGCGGAAAAGGATCGAGAGCCGGCTTGCGCCCAGCGCCCGGCCGGCATCCAGCATGGAGCGCCCGCGCTTCTTCATGGCTGCGTCGAGCGTTGAGTGACTCACCGCCAGAAATCGGATGGTATAGACATAGACCAGCGCCGCCATGGAACCGGACAGGATCAGACCCGGCCGCCAATCGAAGAGAGCCATGGTCATGCGGTTGAACCAAAGGTCGGCCTGGCCCAGCGGTTGCAGCAGTCCAAGCGCCAACACGGTTCCGGGAATGGCATAGCCAAGGGTCGAGAGCCTTATGAGCCCGGCACTTGCTCCGCCCGCTTCGCCCATGCGCGCCGCCATAAGCCCAACCACTACCGCACAAGTTGCGCCCATGCCGGCAAGAAGCACGGTTGGCACAAGGGCATTGACCATCAAAGCCAACGTTTCGGGATGGTAAAGCCGGACCGAAAGGTAGGCCAGTTCGCCGGCAGGGATGCCGAAGCCGAGCAAGAACAGCGTCAGGCAGAAGCCAAAGGCCAGCCAGCGCCGCCTGCCAACCAGACTTTCGCGCGCCGGGGGCACACGACTGTCACGGTGTGCGGCATAGACGCGATCATGCCGGGCCCGGCGTTCGGCGGCAATGAGCAGGCCGATGATCAGCACTACGGTTACCGCCAACTGCGCCGCGCCACCGAAGTCGGAACGGTTGATCCAGGTGGAATAGATGATGGCTGTGATGGAGTTGACGCCGAAATACTGCACTGCGCCGAGATCGTTGACCACTTCCATCATGGCCAGCGTCATGCCGACGACCAGCGCGGGGCGCGAAATCGGCAGGATGACCTTGAAGAAGGTGCGCGCGCCGCTGGCCCCCAGCGTCCGCGCGGCGATGCTGAGCGATGTGGACTGCATGAGGAAAAAGGCGCGGCAGGCCACATAGGTATAGGGATAGAGCACCGCAGAGAGCACCAGCGTGGCGCCCCAATTGCTCTTGATATTGGGAAACCAGTAGTCGCGGATCGTGGTCGCACCGGTCAGCTGGCGAATGGCGCTCTGGATAGGTCCGGTAAAGTCGAGAAATTCGACATAGGAGTAGGCGGCAAGATAGGTGGGTACTGCCAGCGGCAGCACGAGTGCCCAGTCAAAGAAGCGCCGAAGCGGAAAATCGTAGTGAGTGACCAGCCAAGCCGATGTCAGGCCCACGGCACCGGTAAGAACGCCGACCGAGGCCATGAGCAAGCCCGTTTCGCGCAGGGCGGTGGGCAGCATGGTCGCCGTCAGGCCATTGCTTCCCGTGCCAAGGGCGCCCAGAGCAGCGATGGTGAGCCAAATAATCGGCAGGCCGATAATCACGACCAGAACAAGCGGCAGGACCGGCGGCACAAAAGCGCCGCCGGTCCGATAGAGTTTCGCAGGTGCAGAAGCCTCTGCCAAACGACTTAGTTCTGAGCGCCTTCGTCGAACTTCAGTTCGTCGACCAGCTGCGCGGCAAGGGCGCGGTTGGCGGCAACTTCAGTCAGAGGCACATCCGAAGCCTTCAGTTCACCCCAGCTGGCGACCAGTTCATTGATCGGTGCGCCAGGAACAACCGGGAACTCGTAGTTGGTGTCGGCATAGATCGACTGAGCTTCGTCCGACAGGAGGAACGCGATCAGCGCATTGGCGTTTTCGGCGTTCGGAGCGTGCTTGGCAATGAAGCCACCGGCCACGTTCACCTGGGTGCCTGCGCCTTCGGCGTCGGGATAGATGATCCGGGCAGAATTGGCCCAGTCCTTCTGCTCCGGCTCGGCTTCGTTGTTGAGCATCGCACCCATATAGTAGGTGTTGACGATGGCCAGGTCACACGAGCCTTCGAGGATATTCTTGACCTGCTGACGGTCATTGCCGGTCGGGGGGAATGCGAGATTGTCGCGGACCTTACCCAGCCATTCGCGGGCCTTTTCCTCGCCATTAACGGCGATGTAGTGCGCGATCAGGCCGATATTGTAAGCGTGGGTACCGGTGCGGGTGCAGATGCGGCCCTTCCACTCGTCCGAAGCGAGGTCTTCATAGGTCAGCGCGGTGGCGTCAACGCGCTCCTTGGAGACGTAGAACACGCGCGAACGCAGCGACAGCGCGGTCCAGTTGGCGTCGTCGTCGCGGAAGGCGGCAGGCACGCGCTCTTCGAGAGCCGGCGTGGTGATGGCCTGGGTCAGGCCCTTTTCCTCGGCGCTGACGAGATTGCCGATATCGACGGTCAGGACGACGTCGACAGGCGAGAGTTCGCCTTCGGCTTCAACACGGTCGAGCAGGCCGTCGCCGGCATAGAGCACATTGGCGGTGATGCCGGTCTCGGCAGAAAACTTGTCGAGCAGCGGCTGGAGCAGGCTCTGCTCGCGGTAGCTGTAGATATTGACTTCGCCGCTCTGGGCGAAGGCGGGTGCGGCAACGCCGCACAGAATGGTGGTGGCCAGAAGGGCGCCGAAAAGGTGCGCGGTCTTGGTCATCTGCATCTCCTGCTACATCGGGGGTCAAGGTCCCGGTTGACGGGCGCTTAATGCAGGCTGCAGCAATAGAAGTCAATAAACCCAATAAAAACAAATGCTTAAAGATTAGAACGGTTCAAAAAACCAAGGCATAAAGTCAGCAATTTCAGCCTATTAGCTGACAGAAAGAATCCAATTATTTGTCCGCATCGGCGGTGACTACACGCCGATCGATGAGGTCACCAGGGATTTTGAGTGTGAACAACATGCCATCCACGCCCGCCGGATCGACGGAAAGAGAGACTGTATTGACCGCGAGCAGGGACCGCGTCAAAGCCAGCCCAACGCTGGAACGGACCGGCGCCAGCACCTGCCCGTCGCGACCCATTCCATCCCGGAACACGACAAACCGCTCCGCCATGTCCACGGCATGAGCGGAACTGTCGCGCACATGGATGGCAATGGCGCCATCGTCATGGTGCTGGGCAGAAATCACCACGGCCCCGCCGACCGGCGTTTGGTCTATGGCGCTGGCCAGCAGGTTGAGAACGGCCTGGGCGAGCGAGGCGCGGTCGGCCGTAATGCGAGGCAGCGTTTCGGAAATGGCATTACGAACGATCACGCGGGCGCGGTTGGCCTGACCCTTGATGCGGATCACACAGCTTTCCAGCAGTTCAGTCAGGTCCAGACTGGCGCGCTGTGGCAAATAGCGCCCATCGCGCAAGCGCGCATAATCATCCAGTTCATCGACGAGCGCCGCGATTTCCTGGCCGGCCGTGGCGATATCATCGGCATAGCCTTGGGCGCGTTCATTGCCGATATCGCCAAACGCCTTTGACCGCAGCAGGTCGGAGAAACCCACAATCGTATTGAGGGGCCTGCGGACGCCGCGGCTGATCCGCGACAGCAAAGCGGGGTCGATTTCGGCGGCTGCCGCCAGACGCGCCGGCGCCATCTGCCTGTGCCGCACAAACCCGAAATAGCCCGAGACGATACCGGCCTGCCCGAGGGCGAACAGCAGGATGTCAGCCTTGCCGTCCCGCGCGCGCAAGGTAGCGCATGGCCGGGACGATTCGGCGAACCGCGCCGGGCGTTCGAGGAATGCACTAAGGGCAACCGCGTCATCTTCTCCGATCAGCCCGGAGAGTGGCTGCCCGACAAGCGGCCGGCCCGCTGCCAATGCCGCGCTGGCAGCGCCATTGCCATTGCTGACAACGCCATTGCGGTTGGCCTCGATATAACCGTCGCCCAGAATATCAGCGAAGGTCTGCGCAAACGCGCGAACCGCATCTTCATGGCCGGTACGCACTTCGGTCGTGCTGGCCGACAGCATCAATGCCGGCTTGCCCTGCCAGGACATGGATTGCAGACGGGCCGTCACTGGCACGAGAGTACCGTCGCGCTGCACGAGATGGTTCACCGGCCCAGCGCCCTGCTCACCAGGACCGGCAGCCGGGAAGATGGCGGAAAGACCGGCAGACCTCAGGCTCTCGACAGAGTCGTAGCCCACCATCTCGGTGATGGCCCGGTTGGCGAACAGCACCTGCTGGTCGCGGAAGACCAGAATACCGAGCGGCAACCGATTGAGCACCAGGGTTTCACCGCCCAGATTGATCAGTGCGCCAGCAGGTGTTGCCGCGGAAGCGGAGGGCAATGTGCCGGCGTCGGGTGGTGCAGGAACTGATCCGCGATCACCGACCCTGTCGGTCAGGATGCGCGTCAACTCATCGAAGTTGTAGCGTGAGGTTCGTTCCACGGCGTCGTTGTCACGCTCATCCTCGGCCTGGATCGATGCCATGGCCTCGCGCAACTGATTGATCCTATCCGTCGGATCGGTGGAGGGCTGAACCGCGTTATCCGTGCCCTCGCCCACAGCGGTATCAGCGTCGCTCTCAATCGGTTCGACAGTGGCCGGTTCGTCGGGCTGTTCGCGATGTAGAGGCGTAAAGCCGCGCCCCGTCACCTTATAGAGCGGGCCTTCAACGTCTTCGGTGGCGAGCAGTGGAGCATCGCCCCACTCACCTTCTTCATCGTCCGGAGCAAATTCGCTGTTATCCGCAAGCGCCGCATCCTCGTCCGCGGCAAGGCCGCTAAACGCGTCGTCCTCTTCAGTCAGCGGCGTGAAAAGGGCGTCGTCGGATGCCAGGCGATCAAAAAGGCCGCTGAGGCGCCCCACGCCCTGGACCACATCCGGCTGTTTGGCCTCTTCGGAAAGCGGCTCGGTAGACGGTTCCGAGACTACGGAAAAGCTCGGCGACGCCGGCTGATCCTCGCCAAGGGCGGCATGCCAACTCTCGGCATTATCCGCATCGGCTTCGGGTATATAGCCCAGTTCGACAGCTGCATCGGCAGGATCATAAACCGTCTCTGCATCCGCCGCCTGCCAGCTTTCCAGTTCGCGCGCATAGTCGGCGCTGGGGCTGGCCACCGTGGGATCGGCGGCGGACTCACCGTCGCCCTGCGCCTTGCTGGAGAAAGGTTCTACCTTCTCGGGAGCAGTCTCATCGGGTTCCGCGGCCGGCGTGGTTTCAGGTTCAACAGCGTCTTCGGCGCCAGCGGCGGCGAGAACGTCGTCGTCGATAGGATCGACCCCGACCACGAGCAAAGCCATGTCGCCATCGTCCCAGCGCAGTGGCGTCGTGGCGCAGGTTGCCGATATGGGCTTTTCGCCGCTCAGGAACTGAATACGAGCAAGGCTGCTGCGCCCTGCGGCGCCCAGCCTGAGAATGCGGGCCACCTGACCCTTGATCGGCACTGCCGGAGCGGCGCGCTTGAGACCATGCTTTTTGAGGCGCGCCAGAAAAAGTCCCGCCGCTGCATTCTGCCAGATCAGCCGCTGGCCGTCCTGCGACCAGAGCCAGGCCGGACGCGAGTCACCCTCGTGCTGTAGCACGCGGGCCGCATTCGCCTGTGTCTCCCAACGGTCATACATGCACGGCCTTCACACTAGTCGGGGCGAACCAGCCTGTTTCAATCTGGCACAAACGCGACGGGTTCCTTAAGTGTTCTTCAATATAGTGCGCCCGCACCTGAATCCAGCCTGCCGCAGCAGATCAGAGGGCTGCAATCGAGGCATGGTTAAGCCCAACCGGTATCGAATCCGTCAAGAACGGCCGCAACCGGGCGCGAATTGGCCAGGCTGTCCACAGCACAAAATGGGTGCTTGTCATGTACGCAAACTCGACCTATGTTCCGCCCGCTTTCGGGTGCCGCCTCAGCGCCGCACCCGGCGGGTCCTGCCGCCTTAGCTCAGTTGGTTAGAGCGCTAGATTGTGGATCTAGAGGTCCCCCGTTCAATCCGGGGAGGCGGTACCACCCTTCCCTACCATCAACGCGCCAGCCGCAGAGCCGACAGATCGTTGGCGATTGCAGTGAATGTCGCCTTGAGTTCGCTCGCGGCATTGGGGAAACGCGCGCGATCGGAGGTGGAAGCGCAGTTGGTCAGCATTGCACGAACGACAGCGGGGGTACTCTGGGTCACCGTATTTGTAGCAAGACCCACTGTATAAAGGGTGATGCCCTCGGCCTTTGCATTCGTGCAGGTTTGAATGGTTCGCGCATTCATTTCGGT
>VFQU01000581.1_pt1 | contig 30476 bp, 41 predicted proteins | sample 3512311 | NCBI WGS metagenome assembly VFQU01 (sample SAMN10412377, study PRJNA504923) | tailings metagenome | isolation source: Relicate 3 Philex TSF3 active mining site | place: Philippines: Tuba, Benguet | collected 2017-08-29
AGCGCCTCCGCGACGAAGCCCACCGCTTCGCCATCGGCACCCACCGCGCCAAGCGCAAAAAGGACACGATCAAGAACCCACTCGACGAAATCGAAGGCATCGGCCCCGCCCGCAAACGCGCTTTGCTCAACCATTTCGGCTCCGCCAAAGCCGTCGGCCGCGCCAGCCTCACCGACCTCGAAGCCGTCCCCACCGTCTCAAAAGCCATGGCCCAACTGATCTACGATCACTTCAACCGGGCGTAGGTCCCCTCATCCGGCGCTGCGCGCCACCTTCTCCCACAGGGGGAGAAGGGAGACACCGCACGGCAACCGGAACCGGGCCTCCCCTCGCCCCTTGTGGGAGAGGGTGGATCGGCCGTCAGGCCGAGACGGGTGAGGGGTTCTTTCCACGGCCACCGGTTTGGCGGCATGATTGCCCCTCATCCGCCCTTCGGGCACCTTCTCCCACAAGGGGAGAAGGAAGTCCTGTCGAAATCCGCCCCGCCTATTCGTCGCCCTTCCAGCAACACAGGAGCCCCCGATGAAATTCATCGCCATGGTCAAGACCCTCAACCCGCAAAGCATCGGGCGCGAGCCACCCGAACTCATGGGTGCCATCATGCAGCTGGGCATGGAAGCGGGCGCAGTCATGACCGAGACCGGCGGCATGGCGCTGGCGGGGCGCGTCACCACCAAAGCCGGCAAGATGGTCACCGATGGCCCCTTCACCGAAGCCAAGGAACACCTGGGCGGCTATGCCATCTACGAGCTCGACACCGAGGCCGAAATCGTCGACTGGACCGAACGCTTTGTCGATCTGCATCGCAAACACTGGCCCGAATGGGACGGCGAAGTCACCATCATCCAATTGCAGACTTTCAGTTTTGAAGGATGAACTGACTAAGGCTCGAAACAGGCATTGATATCGAGCCGCAGCGCATCCGGATCGCCGCTGATCAGATAATCGGGCAATTGCATGCCCAGCTCATCGATATAGCTCTGGGTCAGCATATCCGCCTCGGCATCGTCGAGCCCCGCCGCGTCGAATGCGGCAAAGGCCTTGCGATACCAGACCCGCGTCACCGCCACGACATCGGCCGCTTCGGGCGGATAGGCCCCCATCTGGTCGATCATGGTCAAGGCCGTGGCGCACCAAAGCGCCTGGTCGCCCTCGGCGCTGATCTCCTGCGCCGAGACCGGCGCCACCAGCGCCGCCACAAAAACCCCGATTACCCATTTCCGCATGGCCCACTCCCCCCGTTCTTGTCATGCCATAGCAGCCACACCGCCCCCTTTCATCCCCCGATCAGGGGCAACGGCTTGTCCCTCCTCAAGAATCAGCCCAAGCCTTCGGCTTGAGGGAGCCATCGATGTCACCGATCATTTCCGCCGCCGGCGTGGGCAAGACCTTTCGCCAGCTCAAGCGCCGTTCTGGCCTGCGCGGCGCCATGACGAGCCTGTTTTCCCGCACCTATACCGAAATCCGCGCGGTGGAAGACATCAGCTTTTCCATCCAGCCCGGCGAAGCCGTGGGCTATCTCGGCCCCAATGGCGCCGGCAAGTCGACCATGATCAAGATGATGACCGGCATCCTGACGCCCAGCGCCGGCAAACTCTCGGTTCTGGGCCGCGAGCCCCATGCCAATCGCATGCTCAATGCCAGCGAAATCGGCGTTGTCTTCGGCCAGCGCAGCCAGCTCTGGTGGGACCTGCCGGTGCGCGACAGTTTCTCGCTCAATCGCCACATCTACGATATTGCCGAGCGCCGCTATGCCGACAATCTCGCCTTCCTGACAGAGATGCTCGATATGGCCGCCTGGCTCGACCGCCCGGTGCGCCAGCTCAGCCTCGGCCAGCGCATGCGCGCCGAAATCGGCATGGCCCTGCTGCACGATCCCAAAATCCTCTTCCTCGACGAGCCCACCATCGGCCTCGATGTGGTCGCCAAGGACGCCGTGCGCAAATTCCTGGCCGAGATCAACCGCCAGCGCGGCACCACAATCATCCTCACCACCCACGACCTCGTGGACATCGAGGAAATCTGCCCGCGCCTCATCATGGTCGACGATGGCAAGCTGCTTTTCGACGGCGCGTTGAAACATCTGCGCGCCACGCTCGGCTCCCGCCGTCGCCTCAAGCTCGAATTCGGCACCGATCCCGGCCCCGTCACCCTCGCCAGCGCACAACTGGTCAGCGACGAAGGCGCCGCCAAGCATTTCCTCATCGAGCGCGAAGACATTTCGCTGGTCCAGATCCTGACCGAACTGGGCGAAGGCCACGGTCTCAAGGACGTCAAGCTCGAAGAGCCCGATATCGAGGAGGTCATCCGCACCTTCTATCAGAACAAGCCCAGGCTCGCGGCCACGTCATGAGGCTCGCGCAATATTCCGCCTTCACCGCCATGGCCTTTCAGGCGCGCCTGGCCTACCGCAATCAGGTCTGGGCCAGCATTTTCGGCGGCCTCGTCTTCGTGCTGGCGCGCATCGCCATCTGGATTTCCGTTTTCGGCGCAGCGGGAGCGGCCAGCATAGACGGCATCACCCTGCCGCAGATGATCACTTATGCCCTCATCGCCGGGCCGCTTGCCTATTGGGACTATCAGCGCGTCATCTATGAGATTGGCGACGCCGTTCGGACCGGCGACGTAGCGATCTATCTCCTCAAGCCGCTCCATTATCCCGCCTTTCTCTTGTCCAGCACCATCGGCAATATCGGCTTTGGCCTCGTCACCAGCGTCATCCCGATCATTCTCTTCGTCGCCGCCGTCTTCGGCATCGTCCCGCCCGCCGATCCGTTCTACGCGCTCGCCTTCCTAGCCTTCTGGCTCCTGTCCATGACCCTGCTCTTCGTCATGGTCGCCCTGCTCGGCCTCCTCGCCTTCTGGATCATGACCTCCCAGTCGCTGGAATGGTTTTTCTCCAGCATCATGACCCTCTTGGCCGGCGGTATCGTGCCGCTCTGGTTCTTCCCGCCCTGGTTGGCCGCCATAGCCGGCCATCTGCCCTTCGCCTGGGTCGCCTTCTATCCGGCCGCCGTCTATCTCGGTCAGCTCACGCCCTTGGAAACGCTCGCCTATTTCGGCCTCGGCCTAGTCTGGCTGGCCGTCATCACCCTGGCGCTGGTGCAGACCTGGTCGCGCGCCCGCCACCGCATCATCGTGCAGGGAGGCTGAGCCATGACCCGCGCGCATATTGTCATCCCGGCTCTGGTCCGAATGTTCATCAGCAGCCGCGCCGAATATCCCAGCGCCATGATTCTGGGCTGGCTGTCCCAGATTGCCTCCTATGGCGCCATGTACACCGCCATTTCCCTCATCCTCCACCGCTTCGGCGCGCTGGGCGGCTGGATCTGGCCGGAAATGGCGCTGCTGCTCAGCTTCCATCTTCTCGCCTACGCCTTGGGCGCCTCCCTGAGCTTCACCCAGTTCCGCGATCTCGAAGAAAAAGTCCGCCTCGGCACGGTCGATGCCATTCTCGTCAAACCGATCGGCCTCTGGACCTACCTAGTCTTTTCCGGCCTCAATATCGGCTATACCGGCCATATCATCCTCGCCACCGGCCTCATGGCCTGGGCGCTTACTCAAGTGGATGTGCTTTGGTCACCGCTCACCGCGCTCCTTTTCCTCATGCAGTTGATCAGCGGCGCCATGGTCGTCTGCGCCGTCATGACCATGATCGGCGCCACCGCCATGGTCTGGGTCAAATCCAGCCATCTTTATTCGATCTTCTTCGGCTTCTGGGAAATCGCCCGCTACCCCCTCAACATCTTCCCCCTGCCCCTCCAGGTGCTGATGCTGAGCTTCGCCCCGCTCGCCTTCCTCGCCTATGTCCCGGTAGCGGTCACTTTGGGCAAGCCTGTGCCCCTCCTTGGCGATTTCGCGCTGCCCGCCTCGGTGCTTGCCGGGCCGGTCTGCGTCGCCATTGCGGCGCTCCACTGGCGCTGGTGCCTCCGCAATTATCAGGGCGCTGGCGGTTAACCCATCGCAGCACCCGCCAGTTGGCGCGCCCGCCGAAAAGGCCTAATATATCTAGGCCTTGGAGGATGTCGGGTGGATCAGCGCACGCTTTTGGGTCTGATTGACGCCATCTACGAGGCGGCTCTGGACGCAAACCTCTGGCCACAGACGCTTATTCGTCTTGCCGACAGCATTGGCGCGAGCGACGCTGCTTTGGGCATTCTGTCCGATAAAGCGCCGCCCATGCTGATCGCGCCGCGCACCGACCCGGCCTATTCGGCCACCTATGCCGCCTGCTATCACCAGCTCAACCTGTTCTGGCTGCGGCTTCAGTCCCATCCTGTGGGTCAGATCGCCACCGACGACATGCTGCTCGCCCCCGGCGAATTGCATTCCAGCCGCTTTTATCAGGAATGGTCTGCCCCGCAGGGCTATCACGCCGTCATGGGCGCAACCCTCGAACGCAGTGCCCAGCACCATATCGAGCTGCAAATGCCCTCGGCCCGCAGCTTCTCACCCGACGAGATCGAGCTGGCCTCAACTCTGGTCCCCCACCTTGCCCGCGCCGCGCGCATGACGGCCACCCTGGCGGCGGCGCAGGGCGCGCGCGGCGATATTGTCGAAGTGCTGGGCGATTTGGGAAAGGCCGTGCTTGTTCTGGATACTGCCGGCCATCCGATCGACATGAACAGCCTCGGTGAACAGTTGCTGCGCCAAAGTGTGCTCCACTTGTCCCCGGACGGAGCACTGGCTTTTGCCGATGCCGATGCCACGAAAAGGCTCCATCGGCTGGTCGCACAATTTCGCGAAGGCTCCGTGGATCAGGGAGGGCGCTTCCTCGTTCAGCGTTCGCACGATACCCAGTTTGCCGTCACCATCATGCCCCTGCCCGCCAGCGCGCGCTGGGCATTCGCCAACAATCGCCTCCTGATGATGGTGGAAGACAAGGATGCCGGACAGAGTGACCGGCTGGCCCGCTTCCGCACCAGTTTTGGCCTGACACCAGCCGAACTTGCCCTGACGCTGGAGATCGCCAAGGGCGATGGACGCGAAGCCGCCGCCCGCCGACGCGGCGTGTCCACCGCCACCGCCCGCGCCCAGCTCACCTCCATCTTCGACAAGACTGGCGTGCGCCGCCAGGCCGAACTGGTGCGCTTGCTGCACGAATTCAACTAAGGTCGGATGCACGATTTGACCGCTGGACTCGCGCAAATTCCTCCATTACACATTTGCGCCATGATCAACGCCGCCACCTTTTATTGGTACTTTAGCTATCCGCTCCCGGCGGAGGCTATTGCGCGCGCGTCCTGATCCCAAAAAAGACCAGACCCAAATCGCAAGCCAGCCGCCCGACTTTCGAGGCGGCTTTTTTCTTGGCCCCTCGACCCCAACGAGAGACCAGAAAATGCTCAAATCCACCGACGACCTGCGCATCACCGAAATAAAACCGCTGACCACGCCCATCGAGGTCATGCGCCAGCATCCGCGCACCGACATGGCCACCCGCACCGTCCTCGCCTCGCGCCACGCCTTCCACAATATCCTCAACGGTCAGGATGACCGTCTGGCCGTGATTGTCGGCCCCTGTTCCATCCACGATCCCGCCGCCGCCATGGATTACGCCACCCGCCTCACCAGCCTGCGCGAGGAACTGGGCGACCGGCTTGAAATCATCATGCGCGTCTATTTCGAAAAGCCCCGCACCACCGTCGGCTGGAAGGGCCTGATCAACGACCCCGATCTCGATGGCAGCTTCAACATCACTCAGGGCCTGCACACAGCGCGCGCTTTGCTGCTCGACATCAACAATCTCGGTCTCCCCGCCGCCTGCGAATTCCTCGATATGACAACGCCGCAATATATTGCCGACCTCGTCGCCTGGGCGGCCATTGGCGCACGCACCACCGAAAGCCAGATTCACCGCGAACTGGCCTCCGGCCTCTCCTGCCCGGTCGGCTTCAAGAACGGCACCGATGGCAATGTGAAGATCGCGCTCGACGCCGTGCTGTCAGCCGCCCAGCCGCACCATTTCATGGCGGTCACCAAGGATGGTCGCTCCGCCATCGCCGCCACTACAGGCAATGGCGACTGCCACATCATCCTGCGCGGCGGCAAGACCACCAATTACGACGCCGAAAGCGTGGACGCGGCCGCAGCAGTGGCCGAAAAAGCCGGCCTGCGCCCGACCATCATGGTCGATGCCAGCCACGCCAATTCCTCCAAAAACCCGGAAAACCAGCCGCTGGTCCTCGCCGATATCGGCAACCAGCTCGCCGCCGGCGATCAGCGCATTATCGGCGTTATGGTGGAATCCAACCTCGTCGCCGGCCGCCAGGACCTCGTCCCCGGCCAGTCTCTGACCTATGGTCAGTCCATCACCGACGGCTGCATCGACTGGGACACCACCGTCACCACCCTGCGCGCCCTCGCCACCTCGATCGAAAAACGCCGCGCGGTGAATAATCAGGCAGTAGCGTAAGGTCAAAGTTGATGCGCGTCCCATCTTCTCTTGTGGAAGAAGGGACGCGCAACGCCTCACATACAGTAGAGATAAACCTATTCGGCCGGCGTGTGGCCCTGGCTATTCGCTGGCGGCCGGTCCTGATGTTTGAGGTATTGGGCAAATAGCAGCACATATGCCAGAACAATAAGCGGCAAGAGCCAGACAATATTTGCTACGTCCATCTACTCCTCCAGCCCTTTGAGAATGTCCCGCGCGACCAAATGTATCACGGTCGCCGCGACGAGGCCAAACGTAATGAATGCCACCACGTTCAACATATCGGAACTCGGTTGGATCGTGCCAAGCCCCAGGCCAATCAGCGGTACGACCATGGCTGCAAGTACCGTCCCCGACGCCAAGGCATTGAAAAACGCGGCCGTGAGCTTGCGCCGCTCATTTCGCGCTGACTTGTTCAACATCCTCGCCCCCGACATATCGAACGCCTTCAAGACATCGTTCCGACCCTAAACTGTCAAGCCGTCGAACCACCCTTGACCCCCCGCCGCCCATCCTGTTCTCTCCGGCCATGACCCGGAACCCGCTCACCCTCACCCCCAACATCATCACCATCGCGCGCATCGCAGCCATCGTGCCCATCTCGGCATTGATCCTGGCCGGAGATCCGCTGCTGCGCGCCGTAGCCCTCGCGCTCTACGTCATTGCCGCCGCCAGCGATTGGCTCGACGGCTATCTCGCCCGCGCCTGGAACCAGTATTCCGACCTCGGCCGCATGCTCGACCCCATAGCCGACAAAATCCTGGTCATCATCCTCATCGCCATCCTGGCCTGGGACCGCAGCCTCTCCGCGCTCGACCTCATCCCGGCCGTCGCCATTCTCTTCCGCGAAACCTTCATTCCCGGCCTGCGCGAATTCCTCGGCAATAAAACAGTCGTCCTCCCGGTCACCCCGCTCGCCAAGTGGAAAACCACCATCCAGCTCGTCGCCCTGGCCATCATTCTGGCCGAACCGATCATCCCCGGACTTGGTCTCGTCTCCGACATCGTGCTTTGGCTGGCCGGCGCCATTACGCTCTGGACCGGCTGGCAATATCTGCGCGCTTCCTGGCCGCATCTGTCGGGCATCGGCAAATGAAAGTGCTGTACTTCGCTTGGTTGCGCGAACGCCTCAACCGCGCCAGCGACGAGGTTGCCCCGCCCGAATATGTGGTCACGCTGGCCGATCTCGTGACCTGGCTCCGCGCGCGCGACGAGGCGCTCGACCTCGCCATGGTCAACCCCGCCATTTTCAAACTCGCGCGCGATGCCCGCATCGTTCCCTGGGACACGCCCATTGCGGGCGCCAGCGAGATCGCCATCCTGCCGCCCATGACCGGCGGCTGAGATGATCCGCATCACCACTGATCCCTTCGATCCCGGCGCCGAAGCCAACCGCTTCCAGTCCGACCATCCCGAAGCCGGCGCCATGGTCATCTTTACCGGCCTCGTCCGCTCGCAGCCGCATGACCCGATCGCCGCCCTGATTCTGGAATGCTACGAGGATCTCGCGCGCAACGAACTCGCCACCATCCGCGACGCCGCCATCGCCCGCTTTTCCCTGACCGACGCGGCGATCATCCACCGCCATGGCCGCCTGATTCCCGGCGAAACCATCATGATGGTCATGTCCCTCGCCCCCCATCGGCAAGCCGCCTTCGAAGGCGCGCAATTCTTGATGGACTACCTCAAGACCGGCGCCCCCTTCTGGAAACAGGAGGAAACGCCGAACGGGCTGCGATGGGTGGAGGCAAAGACAGAAGACGACGCGGCCAGAGACCGCTGGCGTTAGTCGCCCTCATCCCGAGCCACCCTCTCCCTAATGAGAAAAATGGCCAGTGAGCCCCTTTATTCCTCTCCCCATGGGGGAGAGGTGGCTCGGCGAAGACGAGTCGGTGAGGGGGAGCCCTCTACAAACAAAAAAAAGGCCGGAGCAAAGCCCCGGCCTCTCAAACTCAAATCCAGCGAACCTTACTCCGCCGCCGCCCGCTTGGGCGTCACAGCCGCCGTATAAGCATCGATCAGCGTCCGGCAGCCTTCGCCGGGGGTAAACTTATAGTCCCCGATCAGCGACACCGGCGTCACTTCCGCGGCCGTACCGGTCAGGAAACATTCGTCGAAATTGCTCAGCTCTTCCGGCTTGATATACCGCTCGGTCACCGTATAGCCGTGCTCCTTGGCAAGGCCGATCAGGGTCTGGCGGGTAATGCCGTTGAGAATGCAATCCGGCGTCGGCGTGGTAATGTCCTTGCCCTTGATGAAGAACACATTGGCCCCGGTGGCTTCCGCCACATAGCCGCGATAGTCCAGCATCAACGCATCGGCATAGCCATTGGCCATGGCCGCGTCCTTCGAGAGCGTGCAGATCATGTAGAGACCCGCCGCCTTGGCCGAACACGGAATGGTTTCCGGGCTCGGACGCTTCCACTTGCTCCATTCGAGCCTTATGCCCTTGAGCTTTTCCTCGACCGAGAAATAGCTCGGCCACACCCAGGCGGCGATGGCCACATGCACCTTGTTATTGCGCGCGGGAACACTCAGCTCTTCCGAGCCGCGCCAGGCCACGGGGCGCACATAGGCGTCCACCAGCCCGTTCTTTTCCAGCACCAGACGCTTGGCCGCTTCAATCTCATCGACCGAATAGGGGAAGGGCATATCCAGCGTTGCCGCCGAGCGGATCAGCCTCTCGGTATGTTCGCGCGACTTGAAAATCTCGCCGCCATAGGCGCGCTCGCCTTCAAATACCGAACTGGCATAGTGAAGCCCGTGCGTCAGCACGTGAATCTTCGCGTCCTTCCAGGGTTTGAGTTCGCCATCAAACCAGATCCAGCCATCGCGCTGGTCCATTGGCACGCCTGCCATGATCCTCTCCCGCAGAGTAAGAATGCGTCAGCCTTGCGGCCCGACCGTTTCCGCCGATCATGCCCCAGGGTCAAACCCTTGGCAAACCAGAAAGCCTTTGGGATAAGACAGGACAGCGGCGGTGATGGAGCGACAATGCCAGCGGACGTAAAAAATGTCAACAAGGCTGACATAATTTTCGAAAACGCGGCGCAAGCCGATCTTCCGCTCGACATTATGGGGCTTTTCTTCTTCGCCTACAGGGACTTCACCGGCGATGCCGATGCCCTGCTCGACCGTCAGGGTTTTGGCCGCGCCCATCATCGGGTGCTCTATTTCGTCAATCTGCGCCCCGGCATGCCGGTTGCCGACCTGCTCGATATTCTCAAGATCACCAAGCAGAGTCTGGCCCGCGTGCTGCGCCAGTTGATCGACAATGGCTATGTCGAGCAGCGCACCGGCCGCACCGACCGTCGCCAGCGCCTGCTCTATGCCACCGCCAAAGGCGCAGAATTCTTCTCCGGCCTTTCGGCCACCCAGGCCAGCCGCATCAATGCCTCGATTGCCGCCCTGCCACCCGAGGCGGCCGCCCATGTCCGCCGCTTCCTCATCGGCATGGTCGATCCCGCCGATCAGACCACGCTGGACCGGCTGCGCCTGACCGAAAAGCTCTGACGCTCCGGGTCAGCCCCGGCCCAGTTCCTCGCTGCGCTTGCGCGCCGCATCCACCGCCCGCTCCATCAGCGGGGTCAGCCCATCATCGGCCATCAGCACGGCGAGCGCCGCCGCCGTCGTGCCATTGGGCGAGGTCACATTCTGCCGCAATACCGATGCCGGCGCCGGGTCCGCCTCCATCAGCGCCGCCGAGCCGATCACCGTTTGCCGCGCCAATTGCATGGCCACATGTTCGGGCAATCCCTGCGCCATGCCAGCCGCCGCCAGCGCCTCGACCAGATTGAACACATAGGCCGGCCCCGAACCGGACACCGCCGTCACCGCGTCGAGATCACCCTCGGCATCAAACCAGGCCACCTGCCCCGCCGCTGCCAGCAGCGCATCGACCACGGCGCGGTCCTCGGGCCCGATTTCCGGCCCCGCCACCGCTCCGGTGATTCCCTTGCCGATCTGGGCCGGCGTATTGGGCATTGTCCGCACCACCCGGCCCGTGCCCAATCCCGCGCTCAGCCGGGCAATGGAAATCCCGGCCGCAATCGAAACCACCAGCGTCTGCGGCCCCATGACCGGCGCCAGCTGTTCCATCACCACCCCGATAATCTGCGGTTTGACCGCCAGCACCAGCACATTGGGCTGGAGCCCGCTGGCTTCGGCATGGATCACCAGATCGAAATCGGACGCGAGTTCCTTGGCGGCATCCCCCGGCACCGGATCGACCAGCACCAGATTGCTGGGCGGCAGGCCGGCATCGAGCCAGCCGCGCGCCAGCGCAACACCCATCTTGCCGGCGCCAACCAGCATGACCGGACCGATCGTCCTCAGATTGCTCATCAGGCCTCGCCCACCGTCTCGAACATCACATGGCTCAAGGCATCGGCCGCCGATTTGCCCGCCCACACCACAAACTGGAACGCCTGGTAGTAGAGATCGCAGCTGTCGGTGGCCGAGCGCAGCAAGGCCTCGCATTGCTGCGGCGACACATCGGCGCCGCCGGTCAGCAGGTGCGAATTGCGGAATAGCACCACGCCTTCCTTGTTCCAGATATCGAAATGCCCGATCCACAATTGCTCGTTGATCAGGCTGATCAACTGCTTGATTTCATTGCGCCGCGCTTCGGGCACCTTGAGGTCGAAGGCACAGGCGATATGCAGGCTTTCGAGGTCCTCCATCCAGTTGAACGACACATGATAGTCGCTCCAGCCCCCGCGCACGGAAATGGAAATTTCGTCGGCGTCCTGCCGTTCGAAATTCCAGTCATTGATCGAAGCGATATGTTCGACGAGATCCACCGGATGGGAGGTGCGATCGGGCTCGAATTCAATCAGGGCCATAAACGAGTTCCGTGCCTTTGTAGGCGCTGGGGTAGAAAGGCGGCCAAAGCCGCCAAGGACCGGGATGGAAACACGCTTGCGCCGCCTGAGCGGCTTACGAATCGTCCTCCTTGGTAAACCGTACACCGCGACACTGATTCAGGGGACGCGACCGGCAGAAGGACCGACAATCTCTTGTGGAAGATGGTTGGGCCGACATGGTTAATAAGAGGTTAACGCCCAACCTTTATGCACCGCCGCATGTTCAGTGCTGATGCGGCCAAAAAACGAAGTCCAAAGTGAACAATCCCCGTGCGGTGCAGGAGCTGCGTCGCGTTTTGGGCAGAAAACTGGTCAAAACCACCGAACTCACACCCTCCCCCTTGCGGGGAGGGCCGGGGTGGGGGTGCGCCACACACTCAAACCCACAAGCCATATGCGAAAGCCCCGCCCGGATGACACCGCGGCCGGGGAGCCACCGAGACTCAACCAAGAGGAGCAAAGCTACCCGCCCGCAAGCGACAGGTGAAAGCGCATATAGGTCTCAAACCGGTCGGTGGCGACAAAGCCGACGCGCCCCAGCAGCCGAACACTGCGCACATTCCCATGTGTCACCCCGGCATAAAGATCGCTCGCACCCAGCTTATTCCGGGCAAAATCCACCAGTGCAGACAGTCCCGCCGTCGCATAGCCCTGCCCCGTCGCAGTCTCGGCCAGCCAATAGCCCACACTATATCGCGGCGGATCGATCGCGATCAGGTCCATCCGCCCGACCAGCACCCCATTGAGAACCAGCCCAAAACGCCGGTGGCCGCGCTCAATATCCGCAAGCTCCGCGCGCAATGCCTCTTCGGGCGCCGCAAGCTGTTCGGCATAGTCGCCATGTTCAGTCAGATGCGCCCGATTGTCCTGCATCAGCGCATGAAGCGCACCCGCATGCCCGCTCTCCAGCGGTTCCAGCACCAGGCCAGCAATTGTAGTGGCAGTCATGGCGTCCCTAAAACAGCCCCTCGGCATCGGCCCAGCCGCTCATCAAGGCTTCCTGCCAGGGCGAAAATCCGTTGGCCACCGCTCGCTCCGCTGCGGCGCGATGGTCATATTCCACCGTCCTGAGGCTGACGCTCCAGCGCCCCTCGCGCCGCTCGACTACAGCATAGCGCGCATCGGGCGATCCATGCCCGATCTGGAGGCCCACGCTACCGGGATTGACCACCAGCCGCCCGTCCCGCAGCCGCACCGAGCGGGGCAGATGCGTGTGTCCGCACAGGATCACCGGAAAATCCACCCCCTCGGCCTCGCGCGTCACGGCGGCCTCGCCGGGCAACACTGTCTGGCGGTCATAGGAATAGGCATCGAGCCAGAATTGAACATCGCTGCCCGGCGTGCCGTGGCAGAGAAATATCTCATCGGCATAGACCGCTGTGGCCGGCATGGCCGCCAGCCAGTCGCGATGCGCCGCTTTCATGCGCACCAGCGCGAAGCGATCCACGGGATCGAGTTCCAGCTCGCTCCGCTCAACCAACCAGCGATCATGATTGCCGCGAATGACCGGCCCATCGAGGCCCATCAGCCGGTCCGCCGTCCCCGCCGGGTCGATGGGGCCGCTCACATGGTCGCCCAGGCACAGCGTTGCATCGACGCCCTGCAAGGCCACATCCTCCAGCACCGCTTCCAGCGCCGGCAGGTTTCCATGAACGTCGGAAAGGACCGCGAACCGCAACGCGGTCAGGTCGTCTTGTTGGCGTCGCCGCGCAGCGCGGCAAGCTCCTTGCGCAATGCGTCGATTTCCTCGCCCTGCACCTGCACCAGTTCGCGCAGCGCGTCGAAATCCTCGCGCTTGACCAGGTCCATGTCATTGACGATGCGCTGCGCCTGAGACTTCACCACCGTCTCGACTTCCCGCCGCACCCCGTCGGCGACACCAGCCGCCTCGTTCATCACCCGGCCGAGGCCGTCAAAAATCCGGTTGTTCTGGTTCATGGTGAAGGTCCGTTCCGCGAGGATTTGTTGTCTACTCGATATGTAAGGCAGGCAGAGCGCGATGACCAGTGCGGCCGATTGGCGAGCGATCTCGGCCTTGCCGGACCGCCATCGCGACAATTGCGATATAGCACCGATCCTTGCCCCCGGATGTCGCAGGCAGATGCCCACGCCATGGACAGACGATTTCGGTGGATGGGACACCCACCGACCGCGGTGGCCTGCCAAATGGATTTGCGGGCTGGCTTCAGTGTCTATTACCAATAGCTTCGGCAGGCACGGTCGCGTCTTTATTTTCCAGACGGGGCGTTGCTGCCGACGCGCCGCGTCACATGGTCCATGTCGAGTATTTCAGAAGGAGGCAAAGTCATGTCCAAAGGAAAGATTGTATACTGGATCAGCACGGCATTGCTGTGCGTGGTCTATCTGGGCGGCGCCGCGGCCTACATCATGCAGCGCCCGATGATTGAAGAAGCTTTTGCCGGCGTCGGCTATCCGTCCTATCTCATCACCCTGCTGATCTTCGCCAAGATCGCCGCGCCCGTGGCCATCCTTTCGCGCGTTTCGGTTCGCCTCAGCGACCTTGCCTATGCGGGCATGTTTTTCCATCTGCTGCTGGCGATCTCCGCGCATCTCAATGCCGGCGACGGCGGCTTTGCCCCGGCCCTTGTCGCTTTGGTGCTGATGATCGTTTCATTCCTGACGCAGAACCTGGCGCGCAAGGGTCCTTCGCCGAACGTGCCGGCCCGCTTCAACGCCTCGGCCTCCACGCTATAGCCGGCATGGCGACCCGCCGGTCCGGCTGACTGGCGCAGCCGTGATGATCGCAAGCCCGTCATGGACAACCTTTCCCCTTGCGGGGAAGGGCGGGACAGGGTTACGGCAGACCCATTGTGGCCACATGACACCGTAAGCTGGTCGAACCTTCGGAGCGCCCCTTGCCCTTCCCCAATATCGACCCCATCGCCATTGCCTTCGGCCCCATTGCCATCCGCTGGTATGCGCTGGCCTATCTCTTCGGCGTGCTGCTGGGCGCGGCCTATGGCTACCTGCTGCTGCGCAACGAGCGCCTCTGGCATCGTGGCGCGCCGCCTTTCAAGGCCACCGACATCTGGGACTTCGCCTTCTGGGCCATGCTCGCCATCGTAATCGGCGGGCGGCTGGGCTATGTGCTCTTCTATAACCTGCCCTACTACAGCCAGAACCCGCTTGAGGTCATCAACACGCTCGATGGCGGCATGTCCTATCATGGCGGCATGGTAGGGCTCATGCTGGCGGCCATCCTCTTCACCCGTCACAAGGGCGGCAACTGGCTTTCCAGCCTCGATCTGCTCGGGGCGGTCGCCACCATCGGCATTTTCCTCGGCCGCATCGCCAATTTCATCAATGCCGAACTCTATGGCGCCCCCACCGACGCGCCCTGGGGGGTCGTCTTCCCCACCGATCCATTGCAGGTCGCCCGCCATCCCAGCCAGCTCTATGAAGCCGTGCTCGAAGGCCTGCTGCTCTTCCTCATCATCCGCATTGCCACGCACGTCTTTTACGCATTGCGCAAGCCGGGTCTGGTCGCCGGCATTTTTGCCATCGGCTATGCCCTTTCGCGCATCGCCGTCGAATTCGTCCGCCTGCCCGACACCCAGCTCGGCTATCTCTATTTTGGCTGGGTCACGATGGGGCAGATTTTGAGCCTGCCCATCCTTCTCGGCGGCCTCATCCTCGTCATCTATTCCGTTTCACGCCGCGATAACCCTTTGCGGCCCTGAAACGCTAACAGTCTGCTAACCAATTGCCCGCAGGTGAGACAGTCAACGTGAACAGTCTGCTAACACTAGAGGACCAGATCGACCTCCAGATCAGGGCCGGCGGCCCGATGTCCGTCGCCACCTATATGGGCCTCTGCCTCACCCATCCGTCCAAGGGCTATTACCGCGCCGGAGACCCCATCGGCGCCGCCGGCGATTTCATCACCGCGCCGGAAATTTCCCAGATGTTTGGGGAACTTATCGGTTTCTGGCTGGTCAATCTCTGGCAGCAGACGGGCGAGCCCAAGGCTTTCACCCTGCTCGAACTCGGCCCCGGTCGCGGCACCCTGATGGCCGACATTCTGCGCGTCGCCTGCCGCGCCCCCGGCTTCCGCGACAGCCTCAACCTCGCCCTCTTCGAAACCAGCCCCCCGCTCATGGCCGAGCAAAAGGCAAAACTCGAAACCTACGACCCCAAGTGGTTGGAAAATTTCGACAATTTCGAACCCGGCCCGGTTCTGGTCGTCGCCAACGAATTCTTTGACGCCCTGCCCATCCGCCAATTCGTGCGCCATAATGACGGCTGGCATGAGCGCCAGGTCGGCCTTGTGGACGGCAAACGCGCCTTCGGCCTCTCGCCCACCCCCATACCCGCCGACGCCATGCCCGAAGCGGTCAGGAATACGGAGCCGAACGCGATTTTTGAGGTCAATTTCGCCGGCACCGAAGTCATGTCCCGCCTTGCGAAAGTGATTGCAAAACAAGGCGGTAGCATTCTCGCCGTGGACTATGGTTACGGCCAGACCCAGACCGGCGAAACCCTGCAGGGCGTCCGCCGCCATGCCTATGCCGACATACTCGACGCCCCCGGCGAAACCGATATTTCCGCCCATGTCGATTTCGCCGCGCTCGCCAATGTCGCCCGGCAGTCCGGTCTGGCGACCCAACCCCTTGCCACGCAAGGCGAATTTCTGGTTCGTCTTGGCATAGGCGAGCGCGCCGCCGCCCTCAGTCGTGCCAATCCTGCTTCCGCCGACAGCATCCGCACAGCCCATGACCGTCTGATCGGAAAAGACCAAATGGGCAGTCTTTTCAAGGTCTTCTGCGCCCACAGCCCCGGCCTTTCACCCGCCGGGTTCACGCCATGACCCCCTTCGTAACCTCCGCCCAGCTCGGCTTTGACCCGCGCATCCGTCACGGCTTTTTCGGTCGGCAGGGCGGCGTATCGACCGGTGATTTCGCCGGTCTCAATGTCTCCTATGCCGTTGGCGACGCTCCTGAAATCGTCCGCGAAAATCGCGCACTGGTGGCCGGAGCCCTGGGCGCCAACCCTTTGATTATCCTAAGGCAAACCCACTCTGATCGCGTCATCACCATCACCGATGGCGCCCTGCCCGATGGCACGGTCGAGGCCGATGCGCTGGTCACCAATCGGCCCGAAATTCTCCTCGGCATCCTCACCGCCGACTGCGCACCCCTACTCTTTGCTGACCCCGTTGCCGGTGTCGTCGGCGCGGCCCATGCCGGCTGGAAGGGCGCGGCGCATGGCATAAGTCTCAACACAATCAAGGCGATGACCAAACTCGGCGCCAAGCCTGCCAATATCGACGTTGTTATCGGCCCGACCATTTCCGGCCCCAATTACGAAGTCGGCCCGCAATTCATGGCCGACTTCCTGGCCCTGCAACCCGACGCTGGCGACAGTTTCTCCACACCATCAGGCTCCCGTGAACATTTTGATCTGGGCGGTTTTCTCCTGACCCAATTGGCCCCGCTTGGCCTCAGAAGCGTCTCGCGCCTGCCCGACTGCACCTATGCCGATCCGGCCCGCTACTTCTCCCATCGCTACACCACCCATAAGGGCACGAAAACCGGCCGGCAGGTTTCCGTCATCGGCCTGACATAGCTTTAATTTACCGATCCACCCAAAGTGGCGTTGTCAGGCTTGAAACGAGTCGATAAAGCTGCGCGCGAAACTGGTGGTCCGCCCCCAAGGACCGGTTGAAACAGGATCGCGCCCATGAAGCTGGTGACCGGCAATTCCAACCGTCCGCTGGCGCAGGCCGTCGCCAGCTACCTCGAACTTCCCCTAACTGACTGCACGGTAAAGCGTTTTGCCGACAAGGAAGTCTATGTCGAGGTGCACGAGAATGTGCGCGGCGAGGACGTGTTCATCCTCCAGTCGACCAGCTATCCGGCCAATGACAACCTGATGGAATTGCTCATCCTCACCGATGCGCTCCGCCGTTCGTCCGCCCGCCGCATCACCGCCGTGCTGCCCTTTTACGGCTATGCCCGCCAGGATCGGAAATCAGCCCCACGCACGCCCATTTCGGCCAAGCTTGTCGCCAATCTCATCACCGAAGCCGGCGCCAACCGCGTGCTGACGCTCGATCTGCATGCCGCCCAGATTCAAGGCTTCTTCGATATTCCCACCGACAATCTGACCGCCGCCCCGGTCATGGTCCGCGACATCAAGGACAATTATGACGTCAAGAATGTAATGATCGTCTCTCCCGACGTCGGCGGCGTGGTCCGTGCGCGCAATGTCGCCAGCCGCATCGGCGCCAATCTTGCCATTGTCGACAAGCGCCGCCCGCGCGCCGGCGTCTCCGAAGTGATGAACATCATTGGCGATGTCGAAGGCCAGACCTGCATCCTCATCGACGACATCGTCGACTCTGGCGGCACCCTGGTCAACGCCGCAGAAGCCCTGCTCAAGGCGGGCGCGAAAGAGGTTTCGGCCTATATCACCCATGGCGTTCTCTCCGAAGGCGCTTCCGAACGCGTTGCCGCGAGCAAGCTCAAGGAACTGGTCATTACCGACTCGATTCTTGAAACCGACGCCGTCAACGCTGCGGCCAATATCCGCCGCATGTCCATCGCTCCCCTGCTCGGCGAAGCCATCGCCCGCACCGCAAGCGAACAGAGCGTATCCAGCCTCTTCGACTAGGCTTTCGTCCGCGGGCTGGCGGGTTTAGTCTCTTTGTGTGAACAAGAGGAGACAGGATATGGCCCGTTTCATGGCGCTCTATATCGGCTCGGCAGACTCCGCCACGCAGGAACAATGGGCCGCACTCGGCCCCGACCGTCAGGCTGAACGCAGCCAACGCGCCATGCAGGCATGGGGCGAATGGGTCGAACGAAACCGCGACGCCATAGTCGACATCGGCGCTCCGCTGGGCAAGACGCTCCTGGCCGATCTCAATGGCGTCTCACCCACAACCAACCTGGTCACGGCCTATGTGATCGTGGAGGCTGCGGACCATGAAACCGCCGCGGAGATGTTTCGCGATCACCCCCACTTCGCCATTTTCCCCGGCTCTGGCGTCGAAATCATGCCCTGCATGCCAATGCCCGGAATGTAACGCCCCCCAAACGCCGGGAATCCCTTGCTCACGCGCCGGATTCCCTCTATATCCCGCGCCCATGAAGCACTCGTCACCCCTGGAGGACGGGTGCGTATGGCGTTGTCGTAACGTCATACACCAACCCAGAATGGATGATTTCCATGGCTGCCAATAAGGTGCTCAAAGCACAGGCGCGCGAGGGAGTGGGCAAGGGGGCCGCTCGTGAGCTGCGTCGTCAGGGACTGGTTCCCGCCGTTATCTATGGTGACAAGAAGCCCCCCGTCACCGTCGCCGTTGCCTACAAGGACGCCCACAAGGCGATCTATTCCGGCGGTTTCAAGTCCCACGTTCTCGATCTCGATGTCGACGGCACCGTTCACAAGGTGATCCCGCGCGATTATCAGCTCGACGTGGTTATGGATCAGCCGATCCATATCGACTTCCTGCGCGTGTCGGGCAATGCCACGCTACATGTTGAAGTTCATGTGAACTTCATCAACGAAGAGAAGAGCCCCGGCCTGAAGCGCGGCGGCACGCTCAACGTTGTGCGCCACACCGTCGAAGTGAACGCGCCCGCCAATGCGATCCCCGAAGAGATCACCGTCGATCTGTCGGGCACCGAAATCGGCGACTCGATCCACATCTCGGCCGTCACCCTACCCAAGGGCGTGACCCCGACGATCTCCGATCGTGACTTCACCATCGCCACCATCGTTGCGCCGTCGGGCCTTAAGTCCGCCGATGCCGCCGAAGGCGAAGCTGCCGAAGAATAAGTCTTCGGAACTGGCGACCCTGTTTGAGGCGGCCCCACGGCCGCCTCAGTCATTTGGAAGGCTTGGACGCATGAAACTGCTCGTCGGTCTCGGCAATCCCGGCAATCAATATGCCGGAAACCGCCACAATATCGGCTTCATGGCCGTGGACGCCATAGCCTCGGCAAACGGCATTTCCGGCTGGAAATCCAAACATGCCGGCCTGCTGGCCGAAGGCAGTGTCGGCAATGAGCGCGTCCTGCTCCTCAAGCCGCAGACCTTTATGAACAAGTCCGGCGACAGTGTTCAGCAGGTCGCCCGCTTCTTCAAGATTCCGGCTTCCGACATCATAGTCTTCTATGACGAACTCGACCTCGCCCCCGGCAAGGTTCGGGTCAAAATCGGCGGCGGCAATGGCGGGCACAATGGTCTGCGGTCCATCGATCCGCAGATCGGCCTCGACTATAAGCGCGTCCGCCTCGGCATCGGCCATCCGGGCAAGGAATTCGTAACCCCCCATGTGCTGGGCGACTTCGCAAAGGCCGACAAGACGTGGCTCGATCCCCTGCTCGATGAAATCGCCCGCCAGACCCCGCTCCTTCTCAAGGGCGACGATGCCGGCTTCATGAACAAGCTGGCTTTGGCCGTGAAAGGGAGCGAGGAACCAACGCCCGCCCCAAAGGCCGGGCAGAGCCATATTCGACAGGCACGTCCCGCCAAGCCGCAGGCCGAGTTGCCCAAATCCGGCCCCATGGCCGATATGCTCAATAAGCTCTTCGGCAAGGGCGAATAGGGTCCCTGAGCAGGCAAAGCTGATTGCAAAATGTTCGGCGAAGAATATAAGGTGACAAACATAATCATCTTATATTGAAGGACACGTCATGATCGTGTTTCACTCGCCTCGGACCATCAAAACCGTGCTGGCGTCCCTGGCGCTATCCGTCTCGCTGGCCCAGGCGGCCGTGGCGCAGGAGGCATCTGCTCAATGCGGCGCGGCTTCGGCGGCCCAATACGAGGTCCCAGCCCCGGTTCCCGCCGCCGATGGCACTGTCAATGTGGAGACGCCCTTCGGCGCTGCCGAACTGCCCACCGCGCCGGGCCGGGCGCTGGGCATGTATACGACCGACGTGGATATCCTCATCTGGCTGGGCTTCCCCCTGGCAAGCCAGCAGCCGATTCGCGGCGACAGCGGCTACACCACTTTCCCATGCTTCTTCCCACAGGCGGCGCTGGCCAATGTCACCGCCTTCGGCAATTACCCGGAATACAATTTCGAGCAGATTTTGCTGGCCGAGCCGGACTTCATCCTCAACGGCCTTGGCTACGACACCGAAGTCAACGAGCGCCTGCCCCAGATCGCCCCCACCTATAGCCTCAACGCCTATGATGGCAGCTCCTGGCAGGACCATTTCCAAAAGACCGCCACTGATCTCGGCCGGCTTGAGCAATACGAAGCATGGTACGCAATCTACCTTCAGCGCGTCGCCGAAGTGCGCGAGCTGATCAAAGCCAATGCCGATGCTATTGTGGCCCCGGTCAGCTATTGGGACGGCAAGTTCAATTCAGGCTGCTATACTAGCGTGCAATGCACCGTTTTCAACGATCTCGGCCTCACGATCTATGAGGGCGCGCTCGAAAAGGACGGCGAGGGGGTCGAGATTGCGCCCGAAGGCGTCAGTGCCTTCAAGGACATCGATTACGTTTTCACCACGATCGGTGTCGGCGAGACGGCGCTTGCCGAGCACGCAACGCAAATGGCCGAACTCAACAAGAACCCGCTCTGGGCGCAGCTCGATTTCGTCAAGCAGGGCCATGTCGTCCCCTACGAAATGGAAATCGTCTACGGCTCGCCCAGCGGCCAGTTGGCCTTCCTCGAAGTGGTCGCCGAGGCTCTCGGCCAATAGAGTATCAGGCCCGCAGACGCGTTAGCGTCATCGGGGCGAGCAAGCCCGCCGATGGGTGACATGCTCCACCTGGACCCGAACAAAGCCCATGCGCTCGTAGAAGGCGAAAGCCGACTCGGGCGCATTGGTGTTCAGATAGTCGAAATGCTCGGCGGCGCCGTCGCAGATCGCCGAAATCAGCACCCGCCCAACCCCATGTCGCCGCGCGCTCTGCGCCACATAAAGGTGGCGCACCCTTCCCGCCCGCTCGGGGGGATCATAGGGATCGACATTCCGCCCACAGACGCCAACGAGGGCATCGCCGAACCACGCGCCGAGGATGATTTCGCCGGGGCGTTCAAAGCGATTGGTTCCATTGCCCCAGTTCTCGGCCAGCCGCAAAAGCATGCGGTGCCCTTCGCTTCGGCTCTCCGCCAATAGCCTGGAAAAGCCGTCCGCATCCGGATCGAATGCGGCCAGCTTCACCATGTCAGACATTGAACTTGAACAGCATCACGTCGCCATCCTTGACGACATATTCCTTGCCTTCGTCGCGCGCCTTGCCCGCCTCCTTGGCCGGCACTTCGCCACCCAGCGTGACGAAATCGTCGTAGCCGATGGTCTGTGCGCGGATGAAGCCGCGTTCAAAATCGGTATGGATGACGCCGGCCGCCTGCGGGGCCTTATCGCCGCGATGGATGGTCCAGGCGCGCGTTTCCTTCGGCCCCACAGTGAAATAGGTCTGAAGGTTCAAAAGGTCATAGGCCGCGCGGATCAACCGGTTCAGCCCCGGCTGTTCCAGCCCCAGCGATTCCAGATACTCGGCCTGTTCCGCATCGGGAAGCTGCGCCAGCTGGCTCTCGATTTCCGCTGAAATGATCACCATGCCGGCATCATTGGCCTTGGCATAGTCAGCGACCTTATTGGACAGAGCATTGCCGGTGGCCGCCGAAGCCTCATCGACATTGCACACATAAAGAACCGGCTTGCTGGTCAGCAATTGCAGTTCCTGAAATGCCTTTTCCTCTTCAGGCTCCCGGCTGACGAAGCGCGCAGACTTGCCATCGCGCAAAATAGCCAGCGAGCGGTCAATCAGCTCGAGCGTCAGCTTGGCGTCCTTGTCATTGCCCTTGGCCTTTTTCTCGACGCCCGCGCGGCGCTTTTCGAGGCTTTCGAGGTCGGCCAGCATCAATTCGGTCTCGACCACTTCGGCATCGGCCAGCGGATCGACACGGTTGGAGACGTGAATGACATTGCTGTCTTCAAAGCAGCGCAGCACATAGGCAATGGCGTCGGTCTCGCGGATATTGGCCAGGAACTGGTTACCCAGCCCTTCCCCCTGCGAAGCGCCCTTCACCAGCCCGGCAATGTCCACAAAGCTCATCCGCGCCGGCAAAATCGCCTGCGATTTGCCAATCGCCGCCAGCTTTTCCAACCGCGCATCCGGCACCGACACCTCGCCCACATTGGGCTCGATGGTGCAGAACGGGAAATTGGCAGCCTGGGCGGCAGCGGTGCGCGTCAAGGCGTTGAAAAGGGTCGACTTGCCGACATTCGGCAGGCCGACAATGCCCATCTTGAAACCCATGGGAAACTCCGGAAACTGTTGGCATCCACTTGGTTCGGATCGGCTCCGATGTCAATGCATGCTCGCCCCTGCAAGGCCGAAACTGCGCCCTCTGCCTGCGGCGCATACCTTGCCCAGAGCGGGATATTGGGGCAAAGTCAGATTGACGTATAGGGAAAGAGAATGACCAATCCTGTCACCAAAGATCGGCGACACTTCGAAGACCTTGCGGTGGGCGAAGTGATCGAGCTGGGCCACACCAGGGTCAGCAAGGACATGATCATCACCTTCGCGCGGGAATTCGACCCGTTCCCCTTCCATCTCGACGAGACGGCGGCCAAGGCGAGCCTATTGGGCGGTCTCGCCTCCAGCGGCTGGCAGACCGGCGCGCTCAGCCTGCGCATGCTGGTCGACGCTTTCCTCTCCCGGATCGCCTCCTGCGGCGGGTTGGGATTTACCGATCTCAAATGGCGCAACCCGGTCATGGTCGACGACACCATTTCGGGCACCGTGCGCATTGCCGATCTGCGGCGCTCGGCCAGCCATCCGCAATGGGGCATAGTTACGCTCGATTTCGACATCCGCAATCAGGACGACAAGCCGGTCATGACCATGCGGCTGGCCAATCTGGTCGAATGCCGCAATGCCGAGGCCGCCGCATGACCCGCTGGTTCGAGGATATCGGCGTCGACGAGACGTTTCCGCTTGGCAGCCACACCTTCTCCGCCGAGGAAATCATCCGCTTTGCCACGCTTTACGATCCGCAATATTTCCATACCGATCCCGAACTGGCCAAACAAAGCCACTTTGGCGGCCTGATCGCCTCTGGCTGGCACACTGTCAGCATCGGTCATCGTAAAATGGTCGATGCCCTCTTTGCCGAGGAAAAGCGCCTGCGTGAGCTTGGCAGGGAACCCGGCGTGTCCGGCCCCTCGCCCGGCGTCAATTCCATGGAATTCAAGGCGCCGGTGCGTCCCGGCGACACGGTGACCTTCGAACTGCTGATCACCGGCAAGCGCCCGTCCAACTCCATTCCCGGCTGGGGCCTGCTGTTCAACCGGCTCACCGCCCTCAACCAGCATGGGGAATTGGTCTATTGCGCCGAAATCGTCGGCTTCTCCAAGCTCCGCGACTACCGCATGCCGCTCAAGTTGCGCCTGTTGCTGGCGCTCACCAGACTGCCCATTATCGGTCCGCGTCTGAAGCGAAGTGCTTGAAACCGCCCCGGCGCATCGGCACTCTCATGCCATGCGCCGATTCGCCCTTGTTCTCGCCCTGACCGCCCTGTCCGCAGCCCCTGCATTTGCCCAGGCTTTCCAGGGTAACTGGAGCTGTCGGGACGCCACCACCAATCGCGCCGGCATCCTGACCATCTATGGCAATGTCTATGGCTGGGCCTCGCGCACTGCGGGCGATCCCAATTCGGGCACGGGCACAATCACGCCCTATCAGGATGGCGTCGGCTTCAACGACGGCAATCTCAAATCCAGCGCCGGCATTCAGGCGGGCCGCACCATTAGCGACCAGACCTATGGCATCGCCCTGCAACTGGAAACGGCGCAGGCCATCGTCATGCTCTGCAATCCGCGCTGAGTGACGGTCCGGATAGAGCCACAGGCCGAGCATCACGCTGAAGGTATATTTGCGGCCCTTCAGGCCGAAGAAATCTATGCCTTTCTCAATGGCGGGCCTCCCGCAACGGTCGAAGAAGTCCATCAGCGCATCGCCAGACAGAACAGGGGTCCGCAGGATGGCAGCGGCGCCCGCTGGCTGAACTGGGTCGTTTTCGTCGACAACGCGGTCGCCGGCTATACACAGGCAACAATCGATGCCGACGGCACTGCGACCCTCGCCTATGTGCTCTCGTCCACCTTCTGGGGCCGCTCGATCGGCTACGAGGCATGCTGCCAGACTTTGCTGGCCCTCAATGACATGGCGGGGGTGCGGCGCGTGATCGCGGATACCGAGCGCGGCAATCTGCGCTCAAAGGCCCTGCTGACCAGACTTGGCTTCAGGCTCATCCGCGAAACGGCAACCGACGCCTATTATGACGGCGGCGAAATCCAAACCCTTGTCGGCCTTATAAAATAGCTACATTCGGGCCATTTTGGGCCCGGAACCGGACGAGCATGATCCTGGCTCAGCGCGGCAGGGGCTTGAAACTTTTCCGCCTTTGGCGCATTTTCATGGGGCAGTGCCGGGCCCCTCTGGTCATAGCCCTTTGCTATGGCGATGTCGGAACTGCTCCAAAATTCACATGGAGAAGGTCCGGCGATGGAATCGCTTTTGGCCGCCCTGACGGGCGATTTTCTTGGTACTCCCCTATATTTCTGGATCGCGTTCATTTCGATCGTGATCGGTCTTCTGGTTTTCGATCTCGGCGTCCTGCATCGGCACGAACACGAAATCGAAGCCAAGGAAAGCCTGCTGCTTTACGGCTTTTACGTCACCACGGCGCTGTTGTTCGGCGTCTGGGTCTGGTTCCAGCGCGGTGCGCAGGCGGGCCTCGAATTCTATACCGGCTATCTGATCGAACAGTCTCTGGCGATGGACAATATGTTCGTTATCGCCACCATATTCGGCTTCCTGGGCATTCCTCGGCTCTATCAGCATCGCGTGCTGTTCTGGGGCATTCTGGGCGTGATCCTGTTCCGTGCCGTTCTCATCGGCGTCGGCGCAGCTCTCGTGCACCAGTTCGACTGGATCCTGTTCATCTTCGGCGCCTTCTTAGTGTTCACTGGCATCAAGATGTTCAGCCATCAGGACGAAGAGCCCGATCTTGAGAAGAACAAGATCTTCCAGTTCCTGCGCAGCCGCTTCCGCATCACCGACAATCTGCGCGGCCGCAAATTCATGGTGCGCGAGCCGGACAACAAAACCGGCAAGCTGGTTTTGTGGCTGACCCCGCTAGGGGTGGCGCTGATCATGGTCGAAATCGTCGACCTGATCTTTGCCGTCGACTCGGTCCCCGCCGTCTTCGCGGTCACCCAGGACACGTTCATCGTTTATACGTCCAATATCTTCGCCATTCTGGGCCTGCGCGCTCTCTACTTTGCGCTCGCGGCGGCCATGAACCGCTTCCGTTATCTCCAGATCTCGCTGGCGATCATCCTTGTCCTGATCGGTATCAAGATCTTCCTCGTGCCGCTCGACATCAAGATCGACACCATGCTCTCGCTGGGCGTCACCATCGGCATTCTTGCCGCCGGTGTGTTCTATTCCCTCTGGAAGACACGCAACGAGCCCAATATCAGTGCCGAGGACGAACCCAAGACCGGTCAGTTGGAGCCGTAACCCGGCCTTCTGACGCGAAACGAATTGCGAGGGCCGGCGGTTGACGCCGGCCCTTTTGTTTGACTACCCTGCCTCGACTTTAGGGAGGTCCCGCACGAACATGATCTGAGAGCCCGCTTCGGACGCTTTTGCCATTCCCGTTCCGCGCCATGCGTGTGACCGGTCTATGGTGGCTGTGCCGTCCGGCGAGGATCAAGACATGCGTGCCCGTCAGCCAGCCTGACGCCACACCCGCCGCCCCACAGCCCATAGCGCCCCACCAAAACCGCTTCATCGCGCAGCACCTGCTCGCGCCCATTCCACTTTTGCCGACCCGCGCACTACCTGCCGGGCGGAAAGGAAAACTCATGCCCAAAAACCAGTTCCAGCGCCCCATGCCCGTACGCCACGACACAAAAGTGCCGCGTCACGGCAAGCCGCAACCGCCGGTCGGCAAGACCGGTAAACCGGCCAAGCCGGTTCCGGCGCTACCGCCTCTGGCGGCACTTCTGGATAAGAGCCCCAGCAAGTAAAAGCGGGGATATCTGATCTATGAGGAACCCGCGTTCGATGGAGCGCGCCGTTCCGGGGCCCGGCGATCATCCGCCGGGCCCGCGCCACTCTTGCCGCATTTTGGCTTTAGCCATTTTCAGGAAACGGCAAAGGAGTTTGGCAAATGGGTGCCATCAACGAGATCGTCTTCGATTGCGACAAGCCTGCGCAGCTCGCCCGCTTCTGGGCCGACATGCTCGATGGCTACGACATTCGCGCCTATGATAGCGTCGAAATTGCCCGGCTGGCGGCGCTCGGCTTTACGCCCGACACCGACCCCACCGTGATGGTCGATGGCCCCGGACCATCCATCTGCTTCCAGAATGTGCATGGCCGCCGCTACGACAACAATCGCGTGCATTTCGACATCGCCGTAAGCGATCGGCCCGGCGAGGTCGAACGTCTCAAGGAAGCCGGCGCGACGGTCGAGCGCGTCCTGCCCACCTATACGGTATTGAAAGACCCCGAGGGTAACCAGTTCTGTCTGGTCGATCGTCCCGCCGAAGCGGCTCGCGTGGCGGCCTGATCCTTACAATGGTGCTGACAGCCTCTGTCAGCGCCCTGCGGCATGGTTGGCCATCCTAGCCCGGAGTTCCAGCCATGTCCCTTCATGCCACCTGCCATTGCGGCGCAACCAGGATCGCCCTGCCCTCCCACCCGACAGCGGCAAAGGCCTGCAATTGCAGTTTCTGTGCCCGCACGGGCGCCATCTGGGCCTATTACAGCCCCGGCGAACTCGACTTCGTTTCGCGCGATGGTGACGCGACCTATTCAGCCAGCGGCGGCATGAACCAGCACCATTTCTGCAGCAAATGCGGCATCCAGACCTGGGGCGACTCGCCCGACTGGGCATCCCTCTACAACCTGGATGGCACTCCCAAAAACGGCGATGCCAATGCCATGCCGACCGAGCGCATCTATGCGGTCAATCTCAACCTGGTGGACGATCTGGATTGGGCCCGCGTCACCGTCGAACAGGTCGATGGCCGCGCCAACTGGTGACCGCCGCAGGCCCTCGTTCAATGGCCTTCAAAAGCGATAAGCGAGGTTACCTTGATGCCCTCGGCCGCCAGCTTGGCCGCGCCGCCAATATCGGGCAGGTCGATGACGAAAGCCGCATCGTCACACACCGCGCCGGTGCGGCGCAAAAGCCCCACAGCGGCGATAGCCGTTCCGCCGGTGGCGATCAGATCATCGACCAGCAACACCTTGTGCTCAGGCCCGACCACATCGGCATGAATTTCAATCGTATCGACGCCATATTCGAGCGCATAGTTCTGCCCGATGGTTTCACCGGGCAGCTTGCCCTTTTTGCGGATCGGAACGAAGCCGGTGCCCAGAGCAATGGCCACGCCCGCGCCAAAGATGAAACCCCGCGCCTCGATGCCCGCGACATGGGTAATCCCCCGTCCGCGATATTGGGCGGCAATGTGCTCGATACTCTCCTTGAACCCCTCGGGGTGCTCGATCAGCGTGGTAATATCCCGGAACAGAATGCCCTTTTTGGGATAGTCCGGGATCGTGCGGACGAGCGACTTCAGGTCGAGCGACATCGGTTACCTTGCTGAGATGAAAAGGGATCAGGACTTGTTGCGGCCAAGCAGGTGCCGGGCAATCACGCCAGCATTATAGGCGGCGTTGCGGGTGGTGGTGATTGCGGTCTCGCGCGCCTTGGGATTGTTCACGACGGCCTGCACGCCTGCGCGCACCGCCGGATGGCGGCTTACGGTGAGAACGGTGCTGACCACTGTGACGGCCAGGCGAATGGCGGACATCGCATTCTCCTCCAACAACCGGAATGGTCTGGAATATCGTGGCATTGCCCGCGATTGGCAAGGGGTTCACGTCATTGCGCCTTTGCCTTTTCCTCAAAGACCCAAAGAAAAGAGGCCCCGGAGGGCCTCTTCAAAATTACCGTCAACAGATCCTGCGAGCGTAGCTCTCCGGGCCTGACCTCCTAAAATCGCCCCACTGGGGCGATTTTGCCGCTTAGCGGCCGGAGGTCAGTGTTCGATGCCAGCCCAGATCTTGCGCTTGGTCGCGTACATCAGACCTGCGAAAAGCACCAGGAACAGCAGGACCACAAAGCCGGTCTGCTTGCGGCTGACCAGATGCGGCTCGGCCATCCACATCATGAAGGCGGCAACGTCCTGAGCATACTGGTCGACAGTCTCGGGAACAGCAACGCCATCTTCGCCCGGAACATATGTGACCGAACCATCACCCAGCGGGGGCGCCATGCCGATGGCGTGACCGGGGAAATAGTCGTTGTAGTACTTGCCTTCGGGCAGCTGGAACGGCTCACCATCGCTCGAATGCGGCGCACTTTCCGGAACTTCTTCATGATAGCCGACAAGCAGGCCATGAATGTAGTCCACGCCACCTTCCTGGTAGGCGGTGAAGTAATTGAACGCCCAGCGCGGGAACGGGTCTGCTACGCCACGAGCCTTGGCCAGCACCGAGAAGTCAGGAGGCAGCGACCCACCATTGGCGTCGCGTGCTTCCTGATCATTGGCGAAAGGCGACGGCCAGCGATCGGCCGGCACAGCCGGACGGCGCCCGCCATCGGCGGTGGGATCATTGACTTCATACTCGGCAGCGAGCGCCTTGACCTGCTCTTCCGAGAAGCTCGGGCCACCTTCCTCTGACAGGTTACGGAAGGCGATGAGGCGCGCACCATGGCAGCTCGCACAGATTTCGCGGAAAACCTGGAAACCGCGCTGCAGCTGGTTCTGGTCATAGGTTCCGAAAATACCGGCAAAGCTCCAGTTCTGACGCTCCGGAATCAGGCCACCTTCGGCGGCCTGAGCGGGCGCGGCTGCCAAGCCAAGCATGGCGGCCAGAGCGGCGATGATAATCTTGTTCTTGAACATTTCTGCCGCCCCGATCAAGCGTGTGACTTCTTGCCGAGAACGCTCTCGGAAATGCTGGTCGGCAACGGCTTCGGCGTTTCGACCCGCGACAACACCGGCAAAATCACCAGGAAGTGGATGAAGTAGTAAGCGGTGCAGATCTTGGCCAGAACCACATAGATACCCTCCGCCGGTGCCGCACCCAGATAGGTGAGGGCAATGAAATTCACGAAGAAGATCCAGTAGAAAATGCGGAACATCGGACGGAAATTGCCCGAACGCACCTTGGAGCTATCCAGCCAGGGCAGGAAGAACAGGATCAGGATCGACGAACCGAAGAAGATAACACCGAGCAGGCCCGAGTTGATAAAGAGGAAGTTGAAGTCGATGGCACGCAGGATCGCGTAGAACGGCAGGAAGTACCATTCCGGGACGATGTGGGCCGGGGTGACCAGGCTGTTATACTGGATGTAGTTATCCGGGTGACCCAGAATATCCGGCGCGAAGAATGCGAACCAGGTGAACGGGATCAGGAAGAGGACCATGCCGAACAGGTCCTTCATCGTATAGTACGGATGGAACGGAACCGTATCGCGGCTATCCTTCACTTCCACGCCGACCGGATTGTTGTTGCCCGGAACATGCAGCGCCCAGATGTGGAGCGCCACGACGGCAGCAATGATGAACGGCAGCAGGTAGTGCAGCGAGAAGAAGCGGTTGAGCGTCGGATTGCCGACGGTGAACCCACCACGCAGCAGCTCCAGCAGGGGCGTACCCACGATCGGGATATAGCTGAAAATGTTGGTGATCACCTGCGCGGCCCAACCGGACATCTGGCCCCACGGCAGCACGTAACCCATGAAGGCGGTAGCCATGGTCAGAAGGAAGATGAGCACGCCCAAGATCCAAAGGATTTCGCGCGGGGCCTTGTACGAGCCGTAATACATGCCGCGGAAGATGTGGATGTAGAGGGCGACGAAGAACATGGACGCGCCGACGGCGTGGAACGCCTGGATCATGCGGCCGCCATTAACGTCACGGCGAATATGCTCAACCGAGTCGAAGGCCAGCGCCACGTTCGGCGTATAGTGCATCGCCAGGATGATGCCGGTCACGATCTGAATACCCAGGCACATGACCAGGATGGCGCCGAAGGTCCACCAGTAGTTGAGGTTCTTCGGCGTCGGGAAATCCATAAGGTGCTCTTTCGAGAACCTTACGATCGGAAGCCGTTCGTCGAGCCACTTCTCGACGGCAGAGTTCGGC
>VFQU01000582.1_pt1 | contig 30436 bp, 33 predicted proteins | sample 3512311 | NCBI WGS metagenome assembly VFQU01 (sample SAMN10412377, study PRJNA504923) | tailings metagenome | isolation source: Relicate 3 Philex TSF3 active mining site | place: Philippines: Tuba, Benguet | collected 2017-08-29
GATGCCGGAATTATAAGGATTGCCGCCCGGATTGGCCTCCATGATGGAGAAACAGCCCCAGATGGCATTGTCTCGACAGGCCCGCTTGAACGCTGCAACCTCTGGGCCATCCATACTGCACATGATGGCCGGATTGGTGTCCATGGAGAGTCCATGGAGTGCATATTCGGGGAAGACGACGAGATCCATCGTTCCCAGATTGCGCCTGGCTTTGCCGACCAGTTCGACAATGCGTGCCGTTTGCAGCGCCAGATCCATCTGGGTCTTGACGACCGGCAACTGCAGCTGGACGAGGCCGATGACGACACCATTGTCGGATTTGTTGAGGCCACCGAGACCGGACATGAACAGGCTCCTATTTGGTGATCGACAATTCGCCGGGCACGTCGCGTGCGGCGCCCTTGGAGCGGGCCGAGGCGATCATGATGAAAAGCGTCAGGATGTAGGGCGCGGCATTGAAGAAGTAATAGCCCTGAGTAATGCCGACTGATTGTAGAGCAGGGCCGATGGCCCCCGCCGCACCGAACAGCAGGGCCGCCCAGATGCAGCGGATCGGATCCCAGCGGGCAAAAATGACCAGCGCCACGGCCATAAGGCCCTGGCCAGAGGATAGGCCTTCATTCCAGGAGCCGGGATAATAGAGCGACAGGAACGAACCGCCGATGCCGGCAAGGAAACCACCGGCCGATGTCGCGAGGAAGCGCACCAGATCGACGGAAACCCCCATGGCTCTTGCCGAGGCGGCGCTGTCGCCGGTCATGCGGACGATCAGGCCCCAGCGGGTATTGGCAAAGGCCCAGCTCATAATGATGGCCAGCGCGATACCGACAAAGAAAAGCGGATTGACCTGCAGTGCCTGAGCCAGAGGGCCGTGGCCGGTCCAGTCGCCGAGCGGAATGGAATTGAGGCGGGGGGCTGATGGCTGGATATAGGCCTTGCCGAAGAAGAAGGCCAAGCCGGTGCCAAAGCTCATGATAGCAATGCCGACGGCGATGTCGTTCACCTTGGGCAGCTTGCAGATATAGCCATGCAACGCACCGAGAATGATGCCCGAACCGCCTGCGGCGAGGACGCCGAACCAGGGATTGCCAGTATGAAAGCTGACGGCGTAGGCAACCATGGCGCCGAGCACGAGATTGCCTTCAAGACCGAGATTGATGCGGCCCGATTTTTCGGTGAGGCATTCGCCCAGAGCCACGAACATGAAGGGCGTTGAGACGCGAATGGCGCCGCCCAGCATGGCGATGAGGACGATGAGAATGGGATTGTCCATCAGGTGCGGTCTCCCAAGGCCGGCGGCTGGAAGAATTTGAGGCGGCCGTAAAGCGTGTCGCTGGCCAAAAGGACCACGAAAATAATGCCCTGAAGCACCAGAACGGTAGCGTCTGGCATGCCCATGCGGCGCTGGATCAGCCCGCCGGCCGCGGCGATGGCGCCGAAGAGAATGGCGACAGGCACGATAGCGAGTGGGTTGTGGCGGGCGAGGAAGGCGATGAGGATGCCGGTAAAGCCGTAACCGGCAACCAGTGAAGCATTGGCCTGCCCGTGGATGACGGCAACTTCGAAGAAGCCGGCAAGGCCGGCACAGGCGCCGGCAATGACGCAGCAGATTACGACGAGGAAACCCACGGGAAGGCCCTGCGCCTGCGCCGCACGCACATTGCCGCCGGTCATGCGCGCGGCAAAGCCGAATGTGGTGCGCGACATCAAAATATAGAGCACGACCGCCAGCACAATACCGGCTGCAAAACCCCAGTGGACGCTGGTGCCGGGAATGGCGCCGATACGGTATGCCTCGCCGATGGGCATGGTGGATGGCTTGTTGGCCGAAGCCGGATCGCGCAAAGCCCCCTCAACGAAGAAGTTCATGATGGCAATAGCGATATAGGAGAGCAGCAGCGAGGAAATGGTCTCGTTGACGCCGCGATAATGGCGGAGCCACCCGGCTAGGCCGATCCACAGCCCCCCGGTCACCATGGCAGCGCCCGCCATGATCAACCATGTCAACGGCACCGGCGCGGCGCCACTGACCAGGGGAATGGCAATGGCGGCAGCGGCGAACCCGCCCAGCACCAGCGCACCCTCGGCCCCGATCATGGTAAGGCCGATCCTGGCGGGAATGGCAAAGGCCAGGGCTGCAAGGATAAGCGGGGCCGAGCGTTGCAGCGATTGCTGGAGCGAGAAGGAGGAGCCGAAGCCGCCGACCCAGACCAGGGTAAAAAAATCGACCGGCGATTTGCCGATGATCAGCAGAAAAACCGAGAACAGCAGCGCCGACACCAGCAGCGCCGCGACGGGCACGAAAAGCGCCTCTCCCAGCTTTAGCGTGCGAACGTTGGGAATACGCCCTGGTCGCTCCAGAGCCGGATTTGCAACACTCATCTCTGCCTCTTGATCGCTCGGAAACACCCCTTCTCCCCGCGCGGGGAGAAGGGCAGTCGGTCAGGAGAGGTCAGGTCACAGAGCCAATGACGCCTTCGAGCAGGTAGCCCATGCCATCGAGGACAGGATCGTAATTGTCCATCTCGCCCTCGATGACGACATTGCCCAGATTGTCCTTGAGCGGGCCGCCATAGATAGGCTTCTGCGCGATAAGGTCGGCAATGGCAGCGTCGGCTGCCGCGACGGCTTCCGGCGTGGCACCGGCGCCGTAAGGCGTGTTATGCAGCATGTCGTTGTGATAGCCGCCGGCCACAAAATTGGGCAGCGGTTCGCCCTTGGCCAACAGGTCGGCATACATGGAATAAATGGTCGCCCACTTATATTCCGCGCCGGTGATGAAGCCGTTGGGCGCCAGCGGAGCCTGGCTGGCGTTGTGGCCACAGGTTTTCACGCCACGGCCTTCGGCGGTTTCGATCACCACTTTGGGCCCGTCCACGTGGCAGGTAATGACGTCGCAACCGGCATCGACCAAGGCATTGGTCGCCTCGGCCTCACGGACGGGCATCGACCATTCGCCGGTGAAGATGACCTGCACCGTCGCATTGGGATTGGTCTTGCGGGCGCCGAGCAGGAAGGAATTGATGTTGCTGAGCACCGACGGGATCGGCTTGGCGGCAACAAAGCCGAGCTTGCCGGTCGGGGACGATGCGCCAGCGGCGACGCCATCCACATAATGGGCCTGGTTGAGATAGCAGAAATAAGACCCGGCATTGGTGGGGTCGCCTTCCGACCACAGCGGCGCGGCATGGCGGAACTGGACGTCGGGATATTTTTTGGCGAGATCGACCACGAAGGGGCTGTAGTAGCCGAAAGAGGTCGCCAGGATCAGATTGGCGCCGTCGAGATTGATCATGGATTCGATGGACTGGGTGACCGCATCGGTCTCGGGGACGTTTTCTTCCTCGATGACGGTGACGCCCGGCACGGATTTGAGAATTTCCATGGCCACGGCATGGGCCTGGTTCCAGCCGAAATCGTCGCGCGGACCGACATAAACGGCGCCAAGCACGATGGGCGATTGTGCCCGGGCCATGCCCATGGGCAGCGCCGCCGCGGCCAGGCCGGCAGCACCGGCTTTCAGCAACGAACGGCGAGACAAACTGAAATGCGACATTGATTTTTCTCCCTGCGCACCCCTCCGAGGAGAGGCTGGGAACAACATTGCAAAGCCTGTGCCAATCGCTGTGGTGACAAATCTAGAAGAAAACGCAATGGGTTAATGAATTTCGCCGCAATGCCATTGAGGTATTAATTGCTCAAATTTCACACAGCAAATATACATATGGTTAAATTGTAGGCATATGAAGTTTGATTGCATACAATGGGGGCTGTTTAGCAATGTTCACCGATGGGGCCATCATGCTGAAAGCTCCGTGCGCTCAATACATCGTCCGCTTGTAGTCCTCCTCCAGCCCCGCATCGATCTCCCGCATTTCCGCTTCGCCCGGGGCGCCGGTGGTTTCGTCGAGGATGATCTTGATCAGGGAGGGCATGGCCTTGCGGTCCTGATGGTGAGCGGGGTCCCAGAGATGGGAGCGGCGGAAGGCTTTGGCGCAATGCATGAAGACTTCGCCTACCTCGACCACGATGGCGAGGGTGGGGACGCGATTGTTGACCACCATGGTGGCGAGGAGGGCAGGGTCGGTGCTGAGACGGGCAATGCCGTTGACGCGCAGGGTATCGTCGAAGCCGGGGACGATGAACAAAAGCCCGACATTAGGATTGGCGATAATGTTGGAGAGGCTGTCGAGCCGGTTATTGCCGGGACGGTCGGGAATGGCGAGGGTCCGCTCGTCGAGAATGCGCACAAAACCCGGCGGGTCGCCGCGCGGGCTGACATCGGCACGGCCGTTGGGGTCCTGCGTGCCGATGCACAGGAATGGCGAGCGACGGATGAAGTCCTGCGCATGCACGCCCAGTGTGTTCTGGAGCTTCTGGACGGCGAGGTCGTGCGTGGCCGGATAAAGGTCGCGCAGGGCCTGCTCGTCCTCGATGAAAAAGGTCTCTTCCATTTTGTTCCTCCTGAATGGGCCGTTTAGCGGCCGCTATCTATTGGAATTCAAAATGATGTACGTACCTCAAATTTGTCAAGTGGGGTGGTTGGTAGGGGCTGGCGGCTAAAGGAGTGACCGTTGATTGATGCAGGTCAAGGTGGTCGTCGCTGGCTTGTTGTAGAGCAGCCTCAGGGAGGAATACGGGAAAGGCAGTGATGATATGGTCGACAAGGATACGCAATTGATCACGAGCGGCGGTGTGGCTCTCCTGGTGCGCCCGGTGCGGTTAGGAGATGAGCCCGCATTGGCGCGCTTCTTTGAAGAGGTGACGCCCGAGGATCGCCGATTCCGCTTTCTGAGTGTGCTGCGAGTGGGCGAAGAACATATTGCCGCCATGACGGCAATCGACCATGAGCAGACCGAGAGCTTTGTCGCTCTGCATGAAGACGGCGAGACCATTTTGGGCATGGCCGTTCTGGCTTGCGACCCGACGCTTGAAACCGGCGAGGTCGCCATTTCCGTCCGCGGCGACTACAAAAATCGCGGGATTGGCTGGGAATTGCTCCAGCATGTCGAGGCCTATGCCGAGGCCAAGGGCGTCAAGCAATTGATGAGCATCGAGAACCGGGCCAACAAATCGGCCATCCAGATTGAGAAGGAGCATGGCTTTGATGCTTCTTCCTACGATGGCGACATGACGCTGGTCGTGTTGCAGAAGGGCCTCGCCGCCTGAATTGGCGTTGCCTTATTGTCGCTCAGCTATGCCGCCCGGCCCAGAAATGGCCTAGGGTGAAGGCGGCATAGATGGCGATGGGAGCCAACAGGGCGTGTATGCCGATGCTGCGATAGGCCAGCGCACCGAGAATGGCGCCGCCGAGCAGGCCGAACCATATCCCTAGATGTTGCAGCCAGCGCCAGGGAGGCACCTTGCCCTGCAGGGCCAGCGCCAGTTCCTGGCCCGATGTATAGAGCGTGCCGGTGACAAAGGTGGCACCGAGGCGCACGGTGCTGCGCATGGGCAGGATGGCGTTTTGCGCGCCGGCAGAGGCCGCCAGAACCAGCATGGCAAGGCTGGACGGCACACCGGCCAATACGAGCGCCAGCGTTGTGACCACGCCGAGAAACACCGCGCCGCTGGCCGCAGCGGGGCCCCAGCGCAGGCTGGAAAAGGCCAATGCGGCGCCGATGACAGAGCCGGTGAAGAACAGGGCCACCAGCGCCATGGTGAGCCCGAAGACGGGATAGGCGCCTTCGATGAGCGCCGCGCCGCCCTGGGTGGTGTTGCCGCTCATGAAGGAAACGAAATACCCGCCGAGCTCGATGAAACCGACAGCGTCGATGAAACCGGCGGCGCCGGTGAGTAGCATGCCCAGAAAGAGGTGGCGGGCGGGCGTCATGGCCTAGAGCCTGGCCGCAATGGCCTGAGCGAGCGCGGCCAGTTCACCATCGTCGGCCCGCCCGCTGCCATGCGCGCCCAGCGCCACGCCGTCATAGGCGGGAATGATGTGAAAATGGAGGTGAAACACCGTCTGACCTGCCGGGGCCTCGTTGAACTGGGCAAGGCGAATGCCATCGGCATTGGTCGCGGCCCTGACCGCTTTGGCAACGCGCTGGACCAGCGGCATGACGGCGGAAAGCGCCGCCGGGTCGGCATCTAGCAGGTTGCGCGAAACCGCCTTGGGAATGATCAGAGTGTGACCCTTGGACTGCGGAAAAATATCCATCATCACCAAAGCCGTCTCGTCCTCATAGACCTTGTGACAGGGCAGCTCACCGGCGAGGATTTTGGCGAAGATATTGGTGGGATCGTAGGTCATGGTGAGTCTCTGCACGGATATTTGAGCGGCATTCCCTCAGGTCAGGGATCTTGGCCCTCGGGCTTGACCCGAGAGGGCTGCACGTCACCAAGCAATTGCAAGTGAAAGGCCCTCGGGTCAAGCCCGAGGGTGGCGATGGGTGGGGGCGCTACAGATCCTGCCGCTCGCCTTTGCGGAAGGGAGTAAAATTTTCGAGCAGGGCCTGCTCCTGCTCGACGGCGGGACGTTCTTGTTTGAGGTGGTCCGCCACGGCGCGGCGCAGGCCGGGATGGGCGATCCAGTGCACCGAATGGGTGGTGATGGGCTCGTAGCCGCGCGCCAGCTTGTGCTCGCCCTGTGCGCCGGCTTCGATCACGGCAAGACCGTGGGCAATGGCATAGTCGATGGCCTGATAATAGCAGACCTCGAAATGGAGGAAGGGCACATCGCGCACCGCGCCCCAATTGCGGCCAAAGAGCCTGTCGTGGCCAAGAAAATTGATCGCTCCGGCAATCGGCTCGTCTCCGTCATAGGCCAGCATCAGCACGATGCGGTTGGCCATATATTGGCCGAGGAGGGAGAAGAAGGCGCGGTTGAGATAGGGGCGGCCCCATTTGCGGGCGCCGGTATCTTCGTAAAAGGCAAAGAAGGCGTCCCAATGCCGTTCGGCAATGTCAGAGCCAGTGAGCCAGCGCACCGTGATGCCATCGGCAAGCGCGTCGCGGCGCTCACGGCGAATGGTCTTGCGCTTGCGGGATGAGAGCGTGTCGAGGAAATCCTCGAACGTCCGGTAACCGCGATTGAACCAATGAAACTGCGTATCGGTGCGGCGCAGCCAATCGAGCGAGCCGGCCAGGTCTGCCTCGGCCTCCGGCACAAAAGTCAGATGCACCGAGGATGCATCGAGCCGTTCGGACAACTGCTGGGCAGTCTGCAACAGGGCCGCGCGTGCTTCGAGCGAGCCGGACGGCACAAGGAGCTTGGGCGCCGTTGCGGGCGTGAAGGGCACCGATCCCTGTAGCTTGGGATAGTAACGGCCACCGGCGCGCTCCAGCGCATTGGCCCAGCCATGGTCGAAGACATATTCGCCCATGGAATGGGACTTGAGAAAAAGCGGCAAGAGCCCAACCGGGCTGCCGGCGCCATCGCTCAGCAGAATATGTTGCGGCTGCCAGCCGGTCTTGCCGGTGGCGCAGCCGGATTCCTCCAGAGCGCGAAAAAAGGCGTGATCGAGGAAGGGATTGTCGGCAAACCCATCAGTGGCGGGGACAAGGCTATTCCACACCGCGGCCGGGATAGAAGCCGTGGAATTGTGGATGTTTGCCGTGTAGCTAGGTGCTGGCAAGGTCCGGATTGAAACCTTCAAAGACGATCTGGTCGATATGGGGCCGGGCGGCCACCGCTTCAACCATAGACTTGATGGTCCATGCCGTCACCGGCTTGCCGAGCGCGCGCCAGAATGTGATGGCGGGAAGGGCCAGATCTTGCTTGTCGCAGGAGATAAAATCAAAGCGTGTCTCGTGCCAATGCAGCAGATGTTGCAGGCTCTGGCGCTCCTCCGCGTCGAGGCCGGGCGGGTAGCCCTCGCGCTCATAGTCCATGGTGATGATGCCGCGCGGGCCGGAAAAGCCGAAATCGCGGATGAGGCCGATGAGGCGCGGATCAAAGGATTCGACGGTGACCGGGCCGGTATAGCGGGACAGTGAAGACGCGGCCGCCCGGGTCAGCGCCTCGCGCGCCTGCGGATCGGGCTGGTGCTTGAGTTCGATCTGAAGCAAAGCGCGGCCATCGATTTGGGCGAGGAACGCATCGAAGGTCTGTGGGCGGTCGCCGGCGGCGCTGCCGGACAGCGGGATTGTGCCGAGGTCTGCGGCGGTACGGGTGATGACCAGCCCGGATTCGGCGGTCAGGCGGTCGAGGTCATGGTCGTGAAACACCATCGGTATGCCCTCGCTGGACAATTGCAGATCGCATTCGATGGCGAATCCGCTGGCAATGGCAGCCTCGAAGGCGGAGGCGCTGTTTTCGATGATGCCCGCTGACCTGTCATGAAGGCCCCTATGGGCGATTGGGCGGGGGAAAAGGGGGTGGGTCATGAGCGGCTTTTTACCAAGGAGGGCGGAAGACTTCTCATGGCGTCATGACGGTTTTGATTGTGGGGGGCAGAAACACGATATTGCGTTTGCCAGCACCCCCACCCAGCTTTCCTAGGGCCCTTTGGGCCTAGCGTCGCTACCTCCCCCGTCAAGGGGGAGGTGGGGTTCCGCGCGTGAGGCGGTATCGTGTGACCTAAACCTCGATGACTGCGTCGATTTCCACGGCGGCGCCGAGGGGCAGGGCGGCGACGCCGAAGGCGGCGCGGGCATGCTTACCCTTGTCGCCCAGAATACCGACAAGGAGGTTCGAGGCGCCATTGGCAACCAGATGCTGCTCGAAAAACTCGGGGGTGGAGGCCACGAGCACGGTGAGCTTGAGGATTTTCTTGATGTCGCTGAGGGGGATGCCAGCCATGTGCACCACCTGCGCCAGAATATTGACGGCACAGAGTTCAGCGGCGTTGCCACCCTGTACGACATTCATATTGTCGCCGAGCCGGCCCTGAACCACGCCATGCTCGTTGCTGGAAATCTGTCCGGAGACATAGATGAGATTGCCGCTGCGGGTGACAGGCACATAGCTGGCCACCGGCGCCTTGGGGGCGGGCAGTTCATAGCCATATTCACGGAGCTTTTCGATCGGATCGGTCATCGGTCTCGCCTTCGAGGTCGTCTGCTTCTTCTTCGGATTGCGGCGCCACCGGAATTTCGGGCCGCGATGTATAGAGCTTGCCGCGCACGACCGCATCGCGCCCGAATCGGGTCCTGACCCGGTCCATTGCCCGTTCGGCCGCTGCCTTGCGCGCCACCTGCGGTTCGAGCAGGTCGCTGGGATCGGACCCATCGGCCGTTTCAAGACCGGAAACGCCGATCCCGATCAGACGGAACGGCGTGCCATCGGCTTCGCGCTGCAGCAGGCTGAGGCCCGTTTCATAGAGCACATTGGCAAGCTGTGTCGGCATCATCAGGTGTCGGGCGCGTGTACGCAACCGAAATCCTGCTGTCTTGAGCTTCAGCGTCACCGTGTCGCCCACGATATTCTTGGCCTTGAGGCGCTCCGACAGGCGTTCGGAACATTTGAGGAGCTGGGTGGAGAGGTCTTCGAGACTGGCGAGATCCTGATTGAAGGTGGTTTCGGAGGAAACCGTTTTCATCTCGCCGTCGATGGAGACCCGCCTGCTGTCCTGTCCCTGTGACAGCCGGGCAAGGCGCGCGCCCGATTCGCCATAAAGGCGCATCAGGCGGGCCGGATCTTCCTGCTGCAACTGGCCGATGGTGACATAGCCGTCCTTCTTGAGCGTTTCGGAAAACACCTTGCCGACCCCGAAAATCAGGCTGATCGGTTTGTCGGCCAGAAAGGACAGCGTTTCGGCGTGGCCGATGACTGCAAAGCCGCGCGGCTTATCGAGATCCGACGCGACCTTGGCGAGGAATTTGTTGTGGCTGAGTCCGACCGAAATGGTGACGCCGATATCCTTCTCGATGGTTCGGGCGAAGCGGGCCAGCGTCAGGGCAGGGGGCGTGCCATGCAGGTTCTGCGTGCCGGAAAGGTCGAGAAAGGCCTCATCGATGGAGATAGGCTCGACCAGCGGCGTCAGGCTTTCCATATGCCGCCGGATCTGCCGGCTGACCTCGACATATTTGGCCATGTTCGGCTTGATGATGACAGCATCGGGACAAAGATCGCGCGCCTTGAACATGGGCATCGCGGAGCGGACACCGGATTGGCGCGCAATATAGCAACAGGTGGAGACGACGCCGCGCACCCCACCGCCGATGATCAGCGGCTTGTCGCGCAGGCTGGGATCGTCACGCTTTTCGACAGAGGCATAGAATGCATCGCAATCGACATGGGCGATGGTCAGATCGAAAAGCTCGGTATGGGTCCGAATCCGTGGCGACCCGCAGGCGGGGCATCGATGGGGAGCAGCCTCCGCATGTCCCGATTTCATGCAATCGCGGCATAGCCACGGCGTTTTCATTTCAGTCGACCCGGTTGAGTCGGTGCCAGACCTGCATGAACTGCTCCGGCTTGATGCCGGAATTGGCGCAGAGGGCGAGCAGAATCGCCTCGTTTGCGGCAAAGTGGTCGAGTAGGCCGTGTTGAAGCCGTGGCGTGCCGACGGCTTCGCGCAGCGCCTGCGGCGTAAGGCCCGCCTGTTGCATGAATGCCAGAAGCTCGTCCGGATGCTCCGCGAGAAAACCGAGACAAGCCTCGGCAAGCGTGGACATATCCGCAGCGGGGCGGTTTGAAATCGGCAAGGCGGAGCCCCATTTGGTGTTTTGTAACGGATTCGATGCTAGCCCAGTTATGCGTTGAAGCGAAGGCGGCCCGGCATGTCGGGCGCCGAAAGCAGGATCGCAGGAGTGCCCGGACCGGCGGGTCGAGCGAGGGAAAATGCCCAAGTCAGTCATGATCGTGGAAGACAACGAGCTGAATATGAAGCTCTTCAACGATCTTCTGGAGTCGCGTGGCTATACTGTCATCCAGACCCGCAACGGCATGGAGGCGCTGGATCTGGCGCGGGCGCATATGCCCGATCTGATCCTGATGGATATCCAGCTGCCGGAGGTTTCGGGCCTGGTTGTGACCAAGTGGCTCAAGGACGACGACCAGCTCGCCCACATTCCGGTGATTGCCGTGACGGCCTTTGCCATGAAGGGCGACGAAGAACGCATCCTGCAGGGCGGGTGCGAGGGCTACATCTCCAAGCCGATTTCCGTGTCTCACTTTCTGGAAACCATTGCCCACTATATTGGACCTGCCTGACCCGTAATTCTCTATAGGCAGAAGGGTTTGGTATGGCTCGACGCCGAAGCGTCAGTGACGGCGGGCCTTTGGTGACCGGGGTATATTCGTGACCGCGCGCGTTCTGATCGTCGATGACATTCCTACAAATGTGCGCCTGCTCGAAGCGCGGCTCGCGGCCGAATATTACGAGGTGCTGACGGCGACGTCCGGCCCCGAAGCCCTCGAAATCTGTCGCACGCAGGATGTCGATATTGTCCTGCTCGACGTGATGATGCCCGACATGGACGGCTTTGAAGTCTGCCGTCGCCTCAAGCACGACCCCAAGACCCATCATGTGCCGGTGCTGATGGTCACCGCGCTCGATCAGCCATCGGACCGCGTGCGGGGACTCGAGGTCGGGGCCGACGATTTTCTGACCAAGCCAGTGGACGATACGCAGCTCATGGCGCGCGTCAAAAGCCTCGTGCGGCTGAAGTCGCTGACCGACGAATTGCGCGCCCGTGCGCTCACCGGTCAGCAGATCGCCATCGAGGACGCTCTGCGCGCTATGGACGCGATTTCCGCCACGGGCGGTTCCATTCTCGTCATCGATACCGATCGGCGCCATGCCGAACGCATCCAGTCCTATCTTGCCGCCGACCACAAGGTGGATGTGCTGAGCGAACCGGCCGACGCTGTGTTTCAGGTCTCGGGCGCCCATTATGAACTGGCGCTGGTGAGCATGAGCCTTGATGGCTTCGATCCGCTGCGGGTCTGCTCGCAAATCCGCACCGTCGACCATACGCGCAACCTGCCCATCATCCTGATGGCCGACGATGGCGACAAGCCGCGCGTCGTGCGTGCACTCGATCTGGGCGTCAATGACTTCATCGCCCGCCCGGTGGAGCGCAACGAGCTTGCGGCGCGGGTGCGCACGCAGATTCGGCGCCATCGCTATGCGATGGAATTGCGCGAAAGCGTCAACAATACTATGGCGCTGGCGGTCACCGACGAACTGACCGGCCTCTATAACCGGCGCTATTTCGAGCGTCATCTCGGCGTGATGCTGAGCAAGGCGCAGGAGCAGCAGCGCGATCTGGCGCTGATGATCCTCGACATCGACCACTTCAAGGCGGTCAACGACAATCACGGCCACGACATTGGCGACGCCGTGCTGAGGGAATTCGCGGCACGGGTGCGCCGCAATATTCGTGGCGTCGATCTGGCCTGTCGGCTGGGCGGCGAGGAATTCGTGGTCATCATGCCCGATACCGACATTTCCCAGGCGGAAGCCGTGGCCGAGCGCGTGCGCCAGTCCATTGCCGAGCGGCCGTTCGAGGTCAATGCAAGCCGGCCTCTATCGGTGACGGTATCCATCGGCGTGTCGCGCAACGAAACCGCCGCCGATACGGCCGAAACCCTGCTCAAGCGCGCGGACGTGGCGCTCTATCGCGCTAAGCGCGAGGGGCGGAACCGCGTGATCTTCGACGCGGCGTGATCGGGGCCCGTTAGGGTTATCTGTTATAGTTACTGGACGGTATGACCCGGTTAACCATCGGATTTTCTTGGCTGTTTCTGGGTCTGGGCGTAGGAATGAGCACAAGGCGGGCAGGGCAAACCTGACGCTGTGCACTCCCTACGGCTTCTCTCAGGTCCGCCGCAACTCCTGAGACACCCGTAGGGCGGTTGGTCCGGACGCGGACAGAGTGGCCTCTTCGACATGCCGCTCCGGACCAGCCACTCCTTTCTTCAATCCCACACGACTTCCAACCAGCTCGCTCGGTGTTGGCTGAGGGTCATGAGTGATTCCAAAAACGAAAACCCCGCAATCGCTTGCGGGGTTTTGTTCGTTCAGTGCTGAAAGGCCAGATTACTTGATCTTGGCTTCCTTGAATTCGACATGCTTGCGGACGACCGGGTCGTACTTCTTGAATGCCAGCTTTTCAGTCTGGGTACGGGCATTCTTCTTGGTCACGTAGAAAAAGCCGGTATCGGCCGTCGAGACGAGCTTGATCTTGATGGTGGCGGCCTTGGCCATATTCGTGTCCTTCACAAAGCGAAAGGCGCTGCACGCGGGGCAGCGCCGGAATTTGGGCGCAAACTACGGATTTGCCGCCGATTGTCAAGCCGAGATCAGTCCGCCTGTCACCCGCCAGTCGAGCATAGCTCTCCTGGCCTTCGGACCTCGGATTGATCCACCGGATCAATCCGCCTGATAGGACGGTCCGAAGCCATACATGCGATTTGCCCATTGCAGCCCGACAATAGCCCCCTTGATCGAGGGCAGCATGAGCAGCGGCAGAATGATCGCCAGCGGCACCATGGTGTAGAGATAGGTCAGCGGGCTGACATGCATCACCATTTCCATATGCAGCATGATGCCGACCAGCAGGTGGCCGACAATGAAAATGGCGATATAGGGCGGGAAATCGTCGGCGCGATGGTGCGAAAGCTCCTCGCCGCAGACATTGCATTCGTCCGCGACCTTGAGATAGGCGCGGAACATGCGGCCCTGACCGCAATGCGGGCATTTGCAAAGCGTGCCGCGCCACATGGCCTGACCGACTTTGCGCTCTTCGAGAATCCGGGGTTGGTCGTTCATGACTACCTCTTTCTCCGGCCCTTTGGACCGAAGCTGCTACGTGGACCTTTGGACGGCCGCCTGCCAGATGGCGGATTGCCGCGCCTGCCTTCGGACAAAAGCTCGAAGCGCAAAGCGCCGGCCACCGGAGCGGCCTCCAGCAGGCGGACTTCCACGCGGTCGCCCAGGGTAAAGGTTTCCCCGGAGCGTTCGCCGATCATGGCCTGACGTTCTTCGACATAGCGGTAATAGTCCTGGCCCAGCGTCGAGGCGGGAATAAAGCCATCGGCGCCGGTTTCGGTCAGGCGGATGAAGAGGCCCGATTTGGTGACGCCCGAAATGCGGCCATCGAACCGCGCGCCGATCCGCTCGGCCAGAAACTGCGCCAGCAGCCGGTCGGAGGTTTCACGCTCGGCGAGCATGGCCCGGCGCTCGGTGGCCGAAATATGCTGGGCGATGCCGGCAAGCTTGGTGGCTTCCTGTTCGGTGAGGCCATCTTCGCCCAGACCCAGCGCCCGCACCAGAGCCCGATGCACGATGAGATCGGCATAGCGGCGGATGGGCGAGGTGAAATGGGCATAGCGGTCGAGATTGAGGCCGAAATGGCCGTAGTTCTCGGCGGAATATTCGGCCTGGGCCTGGCTGCGCAGCACCATTTCGCTGACCTGCTCGATATTGCCCGCCTTGCGGGCCTGACCGAGAATGCCGTTGAAATCCGAAGCGCGCACAGAGTCGGATTTCTTCACCGCAATGTCGAGCGACCCGAGGAATTCTCGGAGCGCCTGCAGCTTTTCCGAACTGGGCTCGTCGTGGACCCGATAGAGCAGTTCGCTGCGCTTCTGCTCCAGCGTTTCGGCCGCCGCGACATTGGCGGCAATCATCATTTCCTCGATTAGCCGGTGGGCATCGAGCCGTTCGGGAATATGGATGTCGCGGACAAGACCCTTGTCGTCGAGCAGGATCTTGCGTTCAGGCAGGTCGAGATCGAGCGGGCCACGCTGGTCGCGGGCCTTCGCCATGGCGGCATAAGCTTCCCAGAGCGGCTTCAGGATCGATTCGAGCAGCGGCCCGGTCTGGTCGTCGGGCTTGCCGTCAATGGCGGCCTGAGCCTGCTGGTAGCTGAGCTTGGCCGCCGAACGCATGAGAATACGGTGGAAGCTGTGGCTCTTCTTGCGCCCATCGGCACCCATGACCATGCGCACGGCCAGCGCGGCGCGCGGCACGCCTTCCTTCAGCGAGCATAACTCGTTGGAAATGCGCTCGGGCAGCATGGGCACGACGCGATCTGGGAAATAGACCGAATTGCCGCGCAGATAGGCCTCGCGGTCGAGCGGCGTGCCGGGACGCACATAGGCGGCCACATCGGCAATGGCGACGGTAACGACGAAGCCGCCGGCATTGGCGGTATCTTCGTCCGGCGCGGCGTGAACGGCGTCGTCATGGTCCTTGGCATCGGCAGGGTCGATGGTGATCAGCGGCAGGTCGCGCCAATCCTCACGCCCCTTGAGTGTGGCTTCCTTTGCCTCCTCGGCCTCGCGAATGACGCTGGCCGGAAAGACATGCGGGATTTCGAGATTATGGATCGCGATCAGCGACACCGCGCCTTCCGACTTGGGATTGCCGATCACCGAGGTGACGCGGGCGCGGGGGATCATCAGCCGGCCGGAAAGTTTTACCTCGACCTCGACCAGATCGCCGTCGCTGGCGGTACCGATATCGCCCAGCGGAATGCGCATTTCCTTCTGCTTGCGATCCACCGGAATGAGGCGCGCGCCTTCTTCGTCCATACGGACAATGCCGATATGGGCGCGACGTGGCTTGTCCAGCACCTTCATTGGCCGGGCGGAATAGTCGGGAATGACGTCTTCGCCAGCATCGATGCGCGCGAGGATACGGTCGCCGGGCGCCGGGACGACGCGGGAGCGGGAATCGACCAAGACGCGGACACGCGGCCTTTCGCCTTCCTCATCGTTCCATTGCGCGGGAAAGGCGTGAAGATTGTCCGGATCGGCATCGGAGGGAATATCGAGCACGGTCACATGGGGCAGGGCGGCCGTGCGGCGCAGGGTCTTGCGCGTGCGCGTGATGACGCCTTCGCCTTCGAGTTCGTTGAGCATGGCCTTGAACGGCTTGCGCAAATCTCCGCGAATGCCGAAGACTTTGGCGAGATCACGCTTGCCCTTGATATCGTCCTGCTGTGCCAATGCCTCAAGCAATTGCTCGCGCGTCGGCAATTCATAGGCGGCTACCTGGCGCGGGCGTTTCGGGCCGGATGTGTTTTTCGGTTTTGGTGTCTTGGCCATGAGTGGAGGCTTTGGGGAGATGGTCCTATGTAGGGGATCGGAAGGTCTTTGCCAAATCGAGGGCCACGCGTCGCCGCTATTGTGCACACCTCTGCCTTTCCCCTTGTGACAGGACCGTCCGAGAGGCTAACTCTGGGCCAAAAGGGAGGCGCTAACCATGCCCGCCGACATTCTGCCAATCGTCTATGCCGCCGTGCTCGGCTATCTCTTCGGTTCTATCCCGTTCGGCCTGCTGCTGACGCGTGCCGCCGGCCTTGGCGATATTCGCCAGATCGGCTCGGGCAATATCGGGGCGACCAATGTGCTGCGCACTGGCAACAAGAAGGTTGCGGCAGCAACGCTGGTGCTGGACGCGCTCAAGGCCGTGGTGCCAATCCTCATCGCGCGTCATTTCTGGGGCGAGGATGCAGCGCGCGTCGCGGCGCTGGGTGCTTTTCTCGGCCATTGCTTCCCCGTCTGGCTGAATTTCAAGGGCGGCAAGGGCGTTGCCGTTATGATCGGTTCGCTTCTGGCGCTCAACTGGCCCGTTGCGGTCATCTTCTGCGCGGTGTGGCTGCTGATCGCCTTCACCCGGAAACTGTCCTCGCTGGCTGCTTTGACAGCATCTGCTACGGCGCCGATCTTTGCATTGGTGCTCGGCAGCGAGCGACTGGCCATTGTTATCGCCGGGCTGGCTCTGCTGCTATTCTTCCAGCATAGGGAGAACATCGCGCGGTTGCTCAAGGGCACCGAGCCCAAGATCGGTAGCAAGGCCGGCTGATGGACAGCGGCCGGGTGACACTCACGCCGGCCCAACGTATCGCCTGGCTGCGGCTTGTCCGCACCGATAATATCGGCCCCGTCACCTTCCGCCAGCTTCTCAACCGTTTCGGTTCGGCCGAGGCGGCCATCGAAGCCCTGCCGGGCCTCAGCCGCAAGGCCGGGCGGCCGATGAATGTGATCAGCCAATCACGCGCCGAAGACGAAATCGCCGGAGCCGCCCGGTTTGGCGCTCGTCTGGTAGCGCAGGGCGAAGCCGAATACCCACAGCACCTCAATCATATTTCCGGCGCGCCGCCGTTGGTGACCATAGCCAGTGGCGCGGACCTCGACTGGCAAAAGTGCGTCGGAGTGGTGGGGGCGCGTAATGCCTCTTCGGCCGGCGTGAAGCTCACAAGGCTGCTGGCGGGAGACCTGGGCGCCGGTGGCTATACGATCGTTTCCGGCCTTGCGCGCGGCATAGATTCCGCAGCGCACCGCGCCGGTCTCGCCACCGGGACCATTGCGGTTCTGGCGGGCGGCTTTGACCGGATCTACCCGGAAGAAAACATCCCGCTGGCCCACGATATTCTGGATTCCGGCGGTGCATTGCTGACCGAAATGCCGCTGGGCTGGGAGCCAAGGGCGAAGGATTTTCCAAGGCGTAACCGGCTGGTTTCCGGACTGTCGCTGGGCGTAGTCGTGGTGGAAGCGGCAAAACGCTCCGGATCACTCATCACGGCGCGCCTGGCGCTGGAGCAGGACAGGGATGTGTTTGCCGTGCCCGGATCGCCGCTCGACCCACGGGCCGAAGGCGGAAACCTGTTGATCCAGCAGGGCGCGAAACTGGTGACCAATGCTCAGGACATCATGGACAGTCTGGAAAGCGCAGACCCGGCAAGACGGGCCCTGTTCGATCCGGAATGGCGGCCGGACACGACAATGGCGGCGGACGCAACCGAGCCGAGCCAGACGGAGCGCGAAGCGGTGTTGAATGCGCTTTCGACCACGCCCGTCGAGGTCGATGAACTGATAGCCCAGCTTGGGCTTTCACCCCATGCCATGCAGATATTGTTGCTGGAACTGGACCTTGCTGGCGCCATCGAGTGGTCCAGCGGGCAATTGGTGGCTTTGCGCCATCGTTGAACGGGAAATTGGGACCGGCGCTCCCGGGAGGGCAAGGAGCGCCGGTTCGGCGCGGCTCGATCAGCGGCCGCCGCCGATCTTGCGACGGCGCTGATTGGTGCCGCCGATTCCGTATGGATAGTCAGGTACGACCGGTGCGCTGACCTCGCTCAGCCGCTCGATCTCGCCTGTGGTGAGCACGAGTTTGCCAGCGCCAAGATTATCCTTGAGCTGATCGCGTGTGCGGGCGCCCAGAATGACCGAGGTGACGGCAGGCTGGGCCGCAAGCCAGGCCAGCGCGACCTGCGCCATGCTGACCTGCGCCATGCTGACCTGCCGCGCCCTGGCAATATCCTCGACGGCCCCGATAATGGCCCAGGTGCGCTCCTCGGCATTGCGGGCCTCATAGGCTTCCATGCCGCGCTTGGGATTTTCGCCCAACCGTGACACGCCAGTAGGCATTTGATCGCGCTTGTATTTTCCCGAAAGCCAGCCGCCACCGAGCGGCGACCACGGCAAGAGGCCAATTCCGGCATCCTGACAGGCGGGCACGATTTCGTGCTCGATGCCGCGCACCAGCAGATTGTATTGTGGTTGCAGCGTGACCGGAGCGGCATAGCCGGCGGCTTTGGCCTGCCAGACGGCTTTGGTCACCTGCCATCCGAGATAATTGGAAAAGCCGTAATAGGCGATCTTGCCGGCGCGGCGGGCGTCGTCGAGAAACAGCAGCGTTTCTTCGAGTGGTGTCAGCGCATCCCAGGCATGCATCTGATAAAGGTCGATCTGCTCGACGCCGAGCCGGCGCAGCGAGGCATCGAGCGCCTCTGCCAGATGCTTTCGCGACGTGCCGTGATGATTGGGACCCTCACCCATGGGGAAGCGGCCCTTGGTAGCGATAACAAGATCGCGCAGCTTTTTACCCTTGAGCCAGCGCCCGATGATCTCCTCGGAAATCCCGGCGGAATAGACGTCGGCCGTATCGAGGAAATTGCCGCCCGCCTCGACATAGTCGTCCATGATGGCAAAGGACGTGGCCTCGTCCGCCTCGGCTCCGAATGTCATCGTGCCGAGACAAAGGCTGGTGACGACGGCACCGCTATTGCCGAGTTTGCGATAGTCCATTTTGGCCTCCCAGAAAGATCACCCGCTCAGGACCAGCGAATTTGCGCCGGTTCAGCCGCGCCGAAACTGGCACGGGACGGGTATGTAATTGTGACCGCATTGGTTGCATCGTGACACGCACCATGGCCGGCTGGCAAGTCTAGATCAGCTCTAGCGACGCAGCGCCCCCGTTGACACCGCCACCGGCCTTCACCATGTTGCGCGCACTTTAGAGTATTGTTGCGGAACGGATCCCCGAATGAAGGTTGTCGTCGTTGAAAGTCCGGCCAAGGCCAAGACAATCAACAAATACCTGGGCAAGGACTATGAGGTTCTCGCCAGTTTCGGCCATATCCGCGACCTACCGGCCAAAGACGGCTCCGTGCGGCCGGACGAGGATTTCGCCATGTCCTGGGAAGTGGACACGGCGGCCAAGAAGCGCATTGCCGACATTGCCGGGGCGCTCAAGGGCGCTGACGGGCTGATCCTCGCCACCGACCCCGACCGCGAAGGCGAAGCGATCTCCTGGCATATTCTGGACGTCCTGCGCGCCAAAAAGGCGCTGAAAAAGGACGTGCCGGTGCAGCGCGTGGTGTTCAATGCCATCACCAAGGACGCGGTGACGGCGGCCATGGCCAAGCCGCGCGATATCGACATGCCGCTGGTGGACGCCTATCTGGCGCGCCGCGCTCTCGACTATCTGGTGGGTTTTACGCTCTCGCCTATTCTCTGGCGCAAACTGCCGGGTTCGCGCTCGGCGGGCCGCGTGCAGTCTGTGGCGCTGCGGCTGGTGTCGGAACGCGAAAGCGAGATCGAACGCTTCAGGCCCGACGAATACTGGTCGGTCGAAGCCCAGCTCAATCAGGCGGGCAAGGCCTTTCTGGCGCGCCTCTTCGCCGTCGACGGCAAGAAGACCGACAAGCTCGACATCAAGACCGGCGAAGACGCCGCGGCGCTGAAAAAGCTGATCGAGGCCGGTCAGTTCAATGTCGCCAATGTCGAAAAGAAGCCGACCAAGCGCAATCCATACGCGCCCTTCACCACATCGAGCCTGCAGCAGGATGCGTCCTCGCGTCTGGGCCTGTCGCCGTCGCGCACCATGCAGATTGCCCAGCGGCTCTACGAAGACGGGCTGATCACCTATATGCGTACCGACGCCGTGCAGATGGCGCCCGAAGGTATCGCCATGGCCCGCTCGGTGATCGGGAAATATTTCGGCGAGGAATACCTGCCGGAAAAGGCCCGCGTCTATCAGACCAAGGCCAAGAATGCGCAGGAAGCGCACGAGGCCATCCGCCCGACCGACATGTTCAAGCGGCCTGAAAGCCTCAGCCTCGATGCCGATCAGGCCAAGCTCTATTCGCTGATCTGGAAGCGGACGCTGGCCAGCCAGATGGCCTCGGCCGAGATCGACCGCACCACTGTGGACATTGCCGTCAACGTGCCGGGCCGCGCCGTGACCCTGCGCGCCACCGGCTCGGTCGTGAGTTTTCCCGGTTTCCTCACCCTTTATGGCGTCGAGGCCAAGACAGATGGCGAAGAGGACGACGAGGAGGGCCGCGAGCTGCCTGCTCTGGCGGTAGGCGACAAGCCCAAGCTGGAAAAGGTCGAGATCGGCCAGCATTTCACCCAGCCGCCGGCGCGCTATTCCGAAGCCAGCCTCATCAAGAAAATGGAAGAGCTGGGCATTGGCCGGCCTTCCACCTATGCGGCGACCCTGTCGACACTCAAGGACCGCAATTATGTGCGGCTCGAAGGCAAGGCGCTGCATCCCGAGGATAGGGGCCGGATCGTCACGGCCTTTCTCGAAAGCTTCTTTGCCCGCTATGTCGAATACGGCTTTACCGCCGGGCTCGAAGAGCAGCTCGACCATGTGTCGGCGGGCGAACTCGACTACAAGGTGCTGCTGCGCGATTTCTGGCGCGATTTCACCGCCGCGACCGAGGAAATCAAGGACCTGCGCGTGTCCGAAGTGCTGGATGCGCTCAACGACCTCCTGGCCGATCACATCTTCCCGGCACGCGAAGACGGCTCGGACCCCCGCAAATGCCCGACCTGCGGCACCGGCACGCTATCGCTGAAACTGGGCAAGTTCGGCGCCTTTATCGGCTGCTCGAACTATCCCGAATGCAAGCACACGATGCAGCTGTCCGACGCGGCCACCGGCCAGGCATCGGAAGCGGCCGCAGGAGACGGTATGCTGGGCACCGATCCGGAAAGCGGCGATGAGGTTTTCCTCAAGTCCGGCCGTTTCGGTCCCTATGTGCAACTGGGCGACGGCAAGGAGCCCAAGCGGTCCTCGCTGCCCAAGGGATGGGATGCCGGGTCGCTGACGCTGGACAAGGCGCTGCAACTTTTGTCGCTGCCGCGCGAAGTGGGCCTGCATCCGGAAACCGGCCTGCCCATTTCGGCGGGGCTGGGCCGCTATGGTCCGTTCATTCTGCATGACGGCAAATATGCCAACCTGCCGGATGTGGAAGAGGTTTTTACGGTCGGGCTCAACCGCGCCGTCGATCTGATCGCGCAAAAGGCCGCCGGCGGCGGACGCGGGGGTCGTGGGGCCACGCCTGCGGCGATCCAGACATTCGAGCATGACGATGGACCGATCACCGTGCGCGCGGGGCGCTATGGTCCCTATGTCAACCAGGGCAAGATCAACGCAACGCTGCCCAAGGATTTGGCCCCGGAGGCTGTGACGCTGGAACAGGCCGTGGCCATGATCGCGGCCAAGGCCGGATCGGGCGGCGGCAAGAAGGCTCCTGCCAAAAAGGCGGCGGCCAAGAAGCCTGCCGCAAAGAAAGCCCCAGCCAAGAAACCGGCGGCAAAGAAGACCAAATCCGAGGATGCGCCCTTCTAAGCGGCCTCGGGTCCCGCGCTTCGAAGACTTCGCGGCTCGACAGGGCAGCCGCGAGGTCTTTGAGCTAACCTATGGTGTGCGACAACACGCTTAGCCAGTTTTCGAGCGCGATCTTTTTGACGAGTTTTTCGCCATAGCCCTTGTCGAGCAGGGCTTGCAGCAGCTTAGTCACGCCGGTGACGTCGCCGATTTCCTTGGGCATCATCGCGCCGTCGAAATCCGAGCCGAGGGCCACGCCATCCTCGCCAAGCGCCTCAACCAGCGCATCGACATGGCGGACCATAATCTCGATGGGCGTGTCGGCGTCGAACCGGCCGTCGGGGCGCAGGAAGCCAGTGGCATAGTTGAGGCCCACGACGCCCTTGCTTTCCGCGATCGCGGCCAGCTGCCAATCGCGGAGATTGCGCGTCGAGGCGCAGATGGCGTGGACATTGGAATGGGTGGCCACCAACGGCTTGGTTGAAATGGCAGCCACGTCGCGAAAACCGGCGGCGTTAAGATGGCTGAGATCAACCATCACCCCGCGCGCATTGCAGAGGCGCACAAGGTCCTTGCCGGCATCGGTCAGTCCCGGTCCGATATCGGGATCGGCAGGAAAGCGGAATGGTACGCCGGTGCCGAAAGCATTGGCGCGGCTCCATGTAATGCCGATGGACCTGAGGCCGGCGGCATAGAGCACATCGAACGCATGAAAATCGGTGTCGATGGCTTCAGCGCCTTCGATGTGAAAGATGGCGGCGAGTTTTTCGACGGCAATGGCGGTTTTGACTTCGGCGGCGGTGCGGCAGATGCGCAGCGCGCCGGCGCGTTCCAGTTGCAGCAATAGGGACGCCATGCCGTTGGTGGATTTCTGCGCCTCAGCCAGTTCCAGCATGGGCGGCAGCGAACCCTTGGCATAGTCAGGCGCTGCGGCGACACTGGCGAGGCTGGCTTTGACCGGAGGCGGAAACATGGCAAAGAAGCCGCCGACCATCCCAGCTGTTCTGGCGCGCGGCAGGTCGATATGGCCATCGCCTGTGCCCTGGGTGAAGGCTGCCAACTGCTCTCGCTTTGGTCTTTCGAGCAGGCACAGCAGCGTATCGTTATGGCCGTCGAAAAAGGGAATGGTCATGGATCAGCCTTCGCTCATCGCAGGTTTAAGCGTCTGCCTGTGCGAAAACGGTCTTGCCGCCCACAATGGTCCGCATCACCTTGCCCTGCATGCGGGCATTCTCAAAGCTGGTATTGCGCGACTTGGAGCGAATGTCGCGTTCGCTGACCTGCCAGGGATAGTCGGCATCGATAAGGACAAGGTCGGCCGGAGCGCCTTTGGCAATACGGCCCGAGGCAAGCCCGAGAATCTGCGCCGGGCGAATGGTCATGGCCCGCAGAACGGTCATGAGGTCGACATCGCCCGAATGGACGAGACGCAGGGCGGCGCTGAGCAGCGTCTCCAGACCAATCGCGCCATTGGACGCTTCGGCAAAGGGCTGGCGCTTGACCTCGCTGTCCTGAGGGTCGTGATCGGAGTGAATGGTGTCGATAACGCCGGAGCGCAGACCCTCGATAACCGCCTGCCGGTCGTCTTCGGATCGAAGCGGCGGATTGAGCTTGAAATAGGTGCGGTAGCGGCCGACGTCGTTTTCGTTGAGGCAGAGATTGTTGATCGAAACGCCTGCCGTCACCGCAGTGTTACGCGATTTCGCGGCCTGTAGCAGTGCAACCGAGCCTTCGGTAGAAATCTGGGCGGCGTGATAGCGCGCCCTGGTCAGTGCGGCCAGTTGCAGATCGCGGGCCAGCGGGATGGTTTCTGCCTCGCGCGGCATGCCCTTGAGGCCCAGCACGGTGGCGAAAAGGCCGTCATTCATGACGCCGTCACCCGTCAGACCGGCGTCGCAGAGGTGATGGACGAAGGCCATGTCGAAATTGGCGGCATAGGCCATGGCGCTGCGGAGCAGGGCGGTGGACTGGATCGAATGCGCGCCATCGGTGAGGCACACCGCGCCGGCTTCCCTCAACAGGCCAAACTCGGTGATTTCCTTGCCGGCCAGACCCTTGGTAATGGCAGCGGCGGGTAGAATGCGCGCGGGCGACTGTACCTCGGCGCGGCGGATGAGGAAGTCGACGAGCGCCCCGTCGTCGACCACAGGCGTCGTATCCGGCATCATCACAAAGCTGGTGACGCCACCAGCAACGGCGGCGGAGCCGGCCGAGGCCAGGGTTTCGCGATATTCCTTGCCGGGCTCGCCGACAAAGACGCGCATGTCGATAAGGCCGGGCGCCAGGATCAGACCATTGGCATTGATGACCTCGGCATTATCAGGCACGCCGACCGGTCCGCCCAGCGCAAGGTCGCTGACAAGGCCATTTTCGACCAGAACCGCGCCTCTCTGATCGGTGCCGCTGGCCGGATCGACGATACGGGCGTTTTCGATAAGCAGGGGACGGGTCATGCTTGGTTCCTCGACGGCAGCAGGGCATCGAGCACGGCCATGCGCACGGCAACGCCCATCTCCACCTGATCGGTAATGACCGAACGTTCGCCATCGGCAATGGCCGGGTCGATTTCCACGCCACGGTTCATCGGGCCGGGATGCATGACGATGGCGTCGGGCTTGGCATGGGCGAGCTTGGCCTCGTCGAGCCCGTAGAACCGGTAGTATTCCCGGACAGAGGGGATCATCTTGCCATTGGCGCGCTCATGCTGGAGCCGCAGCATCATCACCACATCGGCGCCCTTGAGCCCCTCTTCCATGTCGGTGAATACCTCGGTGGCGAGGTGTTCGATGCCGGCAGGGAGCAGGGTGCGAGGCGCAATAACGCGGGTGCGGACATGGAGGGCGCCAAGCAAAAGCAGGTTCGAGCGGGCGACGCGGGAATTGGCGATATCGCCGCAAATGGCGACCGTGAGGCCGGCAAGCGTGCCCTTGTGATTGCGGATGGTCAGCGCATCGAGCAGGGCCTGCGTCGGATGCTCGTGCGCCCCATCACCAGCATTGATCACCGAACAGCCGACCTTCTGGCTGAGCAGTTCCACAGCGCCCGCCGCAGAATGGCGCACGACCAGCACATCGGGACGCATGGCGTTAAGCGTCGCTGCCGTATCCACCAGCGTTTCACCTTTGGAAACCGAACTGGTCTTCACGGACATGTTAACGACCAACGCCCCAAGTCGCTTTCCGGCGATCTCGAACGAGGATTGGGTGCGCGTGGACGGCTCGAAAAACAGGTTGATCTGCGTTTTACCGCTGAGCGTGGGAAGCGATTTCCGTTCCTGCCTGCTGATGTCGATCATCCGCTCGGCGCGATCGAGCAGATCCACGATTTCGTGCTGCTTGAGATCGGCAATGGAAATGAGGTGACGCTGACGGAACGGGGGAAAGTCGCCGGATTGCCCGGCGCGAGACTTCTGCTGCGGCATGTCGCATCCCTTGCGATTTGCTGCGGTCTATCCGAGGGGGTGAGACAAAAGCAACTTAAAGTTGTTTTTGTCCAAAGCGCAATCGGTCCAACGCCCCTTGCAGAATGTAGCTGGCAGCCAGTTTGTCGACCACTTCGGCGCGCCGGTCGCGGCGCAGATCGGCCTCGATCATCATGCGGGTCACCGCTGATGTGGACAGGCGCTCGTCCCAGAAGGCGATCGGCAGGCTGACCTTTTGCGCGAGGTTTCGGGCAAAGGCCCGGGTGGACTGAACGCGCGGTCCTTCCGAACCGTCCATATTGAGAGGCAGGCCGAGCACGAGAGACGTGGCCTGATTCTCCGCGATCAGTTCGATGACCCGTTCAGCATCCAATGTAAACTTGGTACGCTTGATGGTTTCGAGCGGTGTCGCCGAATAGCGCATCGCATCGGAAACTGCGACGCCAATAGTTTTGGTGCCCAGATCAAGGCCAAGAATTTTACCCGAGGGGGGAATGGCGGCGAGAGGATTGTCTTCGGTCATTTACAACAAGAACAAAGCGTGATCATATAATGATGCTACCTATGGCGTTTTACGAAATATTGCGGAAGAGTGATTGTTGAAATAGTGCGCATGATGCACTATTTTGGGGGCAGTGCTATGCCGACCTTAGCAACATTGGGAAGGGTGCGGATCAGGATGTTTGCTGGGGATCACTTGCCGCCTCACTTTCATGTCTGGACCCCTGAGGGTGAGGCACTGGTGCTTATTGAGAACCTGGAATTGAGCCGAGGAACGCTCCGTAAGCAGGACCTCGAATTAGCGATCCGTTGGGCTCAAGATAACATCGATCTCTTGCAGGACCACTGGAACAAACTCAATGGCTGATGACGGTTTTATTTCGGTGGGACGCCCTTTGCCGCGTATTGGTGCTGTTCGCCATCTGGAGGGCAGGTCTGTGGAGGTTGTCTGGGCAAATGGCGACGTGCAGACTATCGACCTGACCCCGGCTATTGTCGGGCATCGCCATTTTGTAAGGCTGAGAAACGATCCGGGTATGCTCTCACTTGTGGCGGTGGGTGAATTTGGCGATGCGCTAGTTTGGCCCACAGGAGAAGAATTGTCGGCGGTGTGGTTGGAAGAACTTGCCCCAGCCTCTCTTGATAATGCCGAGTTCCGCCAAGCTATGGATGAGTTGCAGTTCTCGCTTGATGGCATGGCCGCCAGATTGGGCGTTGCCCGCCGTCTCATTGCGGATTATCGCAAGGACAAACCTATCCCCCCCTCCATTGCAATGGCCACACGGTACCTCGTGGAGCGCCATCGAAAGGCGGGTTGAACGCTGAGAGCCTCATTTTGAAACTCACCTGGTTCGGAAACACGGCCTTTCGCATTCATATCGGCGGGCAAATCGTGGTGATCGATGCCGATGCCGCGCCGGCAGGGGTGGATCGCACCGAGTTGGTGAGTGCTGCCGATCTCGTGGTTGGCCTGAACAACAATCCATCCCCTTCCGATCTAGAAAGCTGGAGACCCAGGCGGCGGGAGCGTTTACTGGATAGCTCGGATACGCCACGCCCGGTGCAGGTGTGGTCGGCGGGGCAGGATTGCTTGCTGATTGATGCCGACGAAGATATGCCGCTGCTGCTGGCAGCGGCAGCAGTGCCGGAATTGGGGCGTTGGGCCGAAAGTGCGGTCGTGGTACTGGTCGGCAAGGAAATGGCGGTGCGCGGGGGCCAGTTGATCGAGCACACCATGCCCCGGCTCATTGCTCTGGCCGGCGGCGATGGGGAACTCGATGCCGTTTTCGCTCAATTGCCCGCCAGACTGGACGGGACGGGCCTTGTGGCGCTCGAACCCGGACTGGCTGTGGAAGTCTGATCCGGCGCATAAGCCATTTTCATTGTCTTTTGTCCCGGCGCATTGCTAATAACGCCCCAACACGCCTTTGCCTTCTGGAGTTTGCCATGTCTGTCGACGCCGCCACCGTCAAGCGTATCGGGCGCCTCGCGCGTATCCGCATCGAGGAGCAGGAAGTCGCTGGCTACCAGAACGAGCTCAACGCCATTCTCGGCTTTGTCGAGCAGCTATCTGAAGTCAACGTCGATGGCGTCGAAGCCATGACCTCGGTGACCCCGATGACGCTGCGCCGCCGCGACGACGTGGTGAGCGATGGTGGCTATGCCGAAAAGATCGTCGCCAATGCGCCGATTTCGGAAGACAATTTCTTCATGGTGCCCAAGGTGGTCGAATAAAAATGGCGGTATCGATCGCCGTCGAGACCCCCTTGCAGGACGATGTGCGGGTGCTGGTCGCCCGGCTCAATGATCACCTGTTGCCGCTCTCGCCGGTCGAATTCCAGTTCAAGATGACCGTGGAACAGATGGCCGATAGTGACACGACGCTTTTCGTGGCGCGCGACGGAGACGGCAGGGCCGTGGGCATGGGCGCGCTCAAGGCGCATGGGCCGGAGCTGGGCGAGGTCAAGCGCATGTTCACTTTGCCCGAAGTGCGCGGTCAGCGCGTCGGGCGGCAATTGCTGGAGCGCATTGTCGATCTGGCGCGGCAGCGCGGTTTGCCCGTCGTCATGCTAGAGACCGGTACGGGTGAGGGCATGGCCGAAGCCCATCGGCTCTATAGTCGTTACGGCTTCGTGCCGCGCGGCCCGTTTCTGGATTATCCTGATAGCGCGTGGTCGGCCTTTTTCGAACTGCCATTGGGTGAAGAGGTGCGTGTATGAAACGAGCTTTTCTTATACCAATCCTGCTCTTGGCGACTGCTACTGCCCATGCTCAGGAAGACCTGACAATTGACCAGAGCAAACTCTATGTCACTGACCCACAAGCCTGTCAGGCCATAGAAAAGCAGGGCGTTGATGCCTTCATGGAAATGGACTTCCTCAGCCTGACCTTTGCGGGCGGCATTCAGTCGATGGAATTCCATTGCAATTTCTATGATGTCAAAAGTCGGCCCTATACGCCTTTGCTTTTCGTCGACGCCGTCTGCGAATTTCCGGGGGAACTCTATCCGGACATTTTTGCCATTGCCCCCAATGGCCCCGATTCCATCCTGGTCGTTTCCGGCGCCGAAACCACTTTAGGTCTGGCGGCAAGCGACGAGGCCCCGACCGATTTTCCGGCCGGCACTACCATTTATCACCGCTGCGACACTCTGAGCGAGATACCCATTGACTGACCTGACCAAACTCAGCCTCGCCGATGCCCGCAAGGGCCTCAAGGACAAGAGCTTCACCGCGCTGGAGCTGACCGACGCCTATATCGGCGCCATCGAGGCGGCCAATCCCAAGCTCAACGCCTATGTCGCCACGACGCCGGATCAGGCGCGCGACATGGCAAAGGCCAGCGACGAAAAGCTGGGCAAGGGGCAGGGCGGATCGCTCGAAGGCATTCCGCTCGGCATCAAGGATCTGTTCGCCACCAAGGGCGTGCACACCCAGGCCGCCAGCCACATTCTCGATGGCTTCAAGCCCGAATACGAATCCACCGTCACCGCCAATCTCTGGCGTGACGGCGCGGTCATGCTGGGCAAGCTCAACATGGACGAATTCGCCATGGGCTCGTCCAACGAGACATCCTATTACGGTCCTGTCATCAGCCCGTTCCGCGCAGAAGGCAGCAATGCCAATCTGGTGCCCGGCGGTTCGTCGGGCGGCTCGGCCGCTGCCGTGGCGGCCTGGCTCTGCGCCGGCGCGACCGCGACCGATACGGGCGGCTCGATCCGTCAGCCTGCGGCCTTCACGGGCACTGTGGGCATCAAGCCGACCTATGGCCGCGCGTCCCGCTGGGGCACGGTGGCTTTCGCATCCTCGCTCGATCAGGCCGGGCCAATTGCCCGGACCGTGGAGGACGCGGCGATCCTCATGACGTCGATTTCCGGTTTCGATCCCAAGGACTCGACCAGCGTCGATATTCCGGTGCCGGACTTCGCGGCGGCGGTCGAGCGCGGCGTGAAGGGCCTCACAATTGGTGTTCCCAAGGAATACCGCATGGATGGCATGCCCGCCGAGATCGAAAAGCTGTGGGCGCAGGGCCTCGAATGGCTCAAGGCCGAAGGCGCCACGGTCAAGGACATTTCCCTGCCGCACACCAAATATGCGCTGCCGGCCTATTACATCGTCGCGCCCGCCGAAGCCTCGTCCAACCTCGCGCGCTATGACGGCGTGAAATATGGGCTGCGTGTGTCGGGCAAGGACATTACCGACATGTATGAACTCACCCGCGCCGCCGGTTTCGGCCGCGAGGTGAAGCGCCGCATCATGATCGGCACCTATGTGCTCTCCGCCGGCTATTTCGACGCCTATTACGTCAAGGCGCAGAAGGTGCGCACGCTCATCAAGAAGGATTTCGAGGACGCCTTCAATGGCGGCGTCGATGCCATCCTGACGCCGGCGACCCCCTCTGCCGCCTTCGGCATTGGCGACGAGGCGCTCGCCGCCGACCCGGTGGCCATGTATCTCAATGACGTCTTCACCGTCACGGTCAACATGGCCGGTTTGCCGGGCATAGCCGTTCCGGCGGGCAAGGACGGGCAGGGGCTGCCGCTGGGTCTGCAACTGATCGGCAAGCCGTTCGACGAGGAAACGCTGTTTGCGGCCGCCCGCGTCATCGAAAAAAGCGCCGGCGGCGACTTCGCGCCCAAGCCCTGGTGGTAAGCATCGCACGGGGCGGCGCTTGATTGCGCCGCCGTTCCGCACTATTTGCGGCCAATGCACAAGTTGAAACTGGTTGTGACGCGCCCCCTGGTTGCGTCCGGGCCGACAGGAATTAAGCCGATGGCCGATGAAATCTTCACGACGCTCGACTGGTCCGAGCCGCCCAAGGACATGAGCAAGCCGCTTCAGGCATTGTGGTGGCTGAAAAAGGGCGAGATGCGCGTGGGTCCCGAATGGGAAAAGGCGCACAATATCGTCCAGGCCATGGAAGGCGTTCAGGCCTTCGATTGGGTTCACGCGCTCATGCACTGGATCGAAGCTGATATGGGCAATGCCGACTACTGGTATCGCCGCGCCGGCAAGCGCCGCGCCACGGCCAGCGTTGCAGCCGAATGGGAACACATCGCCGCCGCACTGAGCGAAGTGACGCGGCACTGATTTTTCTTCGCCCCGAGGCAAGAAGGGGGCGCGAAGCGGCGGGTAAGGGGGTGGCATAGTCTTCCACCAGGGCCGGTACTGTACCGGGCTCCCCCTCACCGACTCGGCTACGCCGAGCCACCTCTCCCCGATGGGGACAGGAACAGTTCGCTACCGATTGTCCACTTCGCTGCGGACCAGTT
>VFQU01000583.1_pt1 | contig 30434 bp, 28 predicted proteins | sample 3512311 | NCBI WGS metagenome assembly VFQU01 (sample SAMN10412377, study PRJNA504923) | tailings metagenome | isolation source: Relicate 3 Philex TSF3 active mining site | place: Philippines: Tuba, Benguet | collected 2017-08-29
CATTCTGGCGCGATGTGCGCGAGGAGAACGACCCGCTGAAGTGGTGTGGCAGTGCGCCGCTCTACACGCTGTACCAGGCTTTGCCCGGGGTGAAAGCGGAAAAGTTGAATTATGGACACTGGGACATTGACGAAGAGAGTATTGTGAGCTTTGGCGCGCTGCGGTTTACGGCATGAAGATCCTGTCCACGACCCCCAACTGGATCACGCTGCTGGTGCCGGCGGAGCTGAGCAGCGGCGAGGCGGCGCTGGTGGCGCTGCAGCAAAGCGCGGTAATGGCAGGTACTGGCCTCGAGCCGGCTGACCGGGACAACTTTCTGTCGGCGGTGCGCGAAGTGCTGTGGAATGCGATTGAGCACGGGGGGCACATGGATGCGACGCTTTCGGTGCGGATTGACCTATTGCACGCCCACCGGGCATTGAGCTGCTTTGTGAAGGACCCGGGACCGGGTTTTCAACTGGCGGGGGCGGAACATGCCGCGGTGAACAACCCGGTGGAAGATGCGGTGCATCATGTGTACGTGCGGGAACAGGCGGGGATGCGGCCCGGGGGTTACGGGATACTGCTGGCGAAGAACTTCGTGGACGAGATGATCTACAACGAACAGGGCAACGAAGTGGTGCTGGTGAAGTATCTCAACGTTTCTTGACGGAGATGGCGAGGCGTTTGATTTTCTGATTGAGGGTGGAGAGGGGAATGCGGAGGGCCTCGGCAGCCTCGGTCTGGCTCCAGCCGGTGCGCTCGAGTTGCTCGATGATGACGCGGCGCTCGAAGTCAGCGACGATTTCATAGAGGCTGGCATCGGCGGGGAGGGCCTCATTTTCGTCCTTACGGATGCGCACGCCGCCGGCCTGGAGCAGGTGTTCGGGCAGGAGGCTGGCGTTGACCTCGGATTCGCTGGCGAGGACGACGGCGCGCTCGACAACGTTTTCGAGTTCGCGGACGTTGCCGGGCCAGGCGTGATCCATGAGAATCTGGAGGGCTTCGGAATCAAAGCGGAGAAGGCTGCGGCCGGAGGGGTCGAGCAGTTTCTGGTTTTCGCGAGAGTAGATGGCGGCGAAGTGTTCGATGAGGAGCGGGATGTCCTCTTTGCGGTCACGCAGAGCGGGCAAGGTGAGGTTGACGACGTTGAGGCGATAGAAGAGGTCGTCGCGGAATTTACCGTCCTCGACGGCCTTGCGGAGGTCGTGGGTGGTGGAGGCGATGACGCGGAGGTCGAGGCCGATACGCTCGCCGCTGCCGGGGGCAAAGATTTCCTTTTCCTGGATGGCGCGCAGCAGGGCGGCCTGCATGTCGGGGTTGAGGGCGGTGACGTCGTCGATATAGAGAGTGCCGCCGCTTGAGAGTTCGAGATAGGATTTCTTGCCGCCGAAGAGGGCGGTTTCGAGCACGTCAGCGGGCATGGAGGCAGCGTTGACGACGATGAAGGGCCGCTCGGCGCGGGGGGAATTGGCGTGAATGGATTTGGCGACGAGTTCGCGACCGGTGCCGGGTTCGCCCGTGATGAGAATGTTGGCGCGACTGGGAGCGACCTGGGCGAGCATGTCGAGCAGGCGCAGCATGCGTTCGCTCTTGCCGATGATGTTGGCGAAGCTGTAGCGCTGGCGGAGGGCGCGTTTGAGTTCCTGATTCTCGCGCAGGAGGCGGCTCTGGGCGATCATGCGCTCGATTTCGATGAGGAGCTTTTCGTTGTCCCAGGGCTTGGAGAAGTAATCGTTGGCGCCGGCCTTGAGGGCCTCCACGGCGACCTCGATGGAACCGTAAGCCGTGAGAAGAAAGACGGGGGTGGTGGTGTCTTTCTTGCGGATCTCGGCGAGGGTTTCGATGCCGGACAGGTCAGGCATCATGAGATCGAGCAGGACGAGGTCGTATTCGTGGCGGGCGAGTTTTTCGAGGCCCTCGACGGCGCGGGAGGCAAGTTCGATGCGGAAGCCCTCACCGGTGAGGAGGAACTCGAGGCTTTCGCGGATGTCAGCCTCGTCGTCGATGACGAGGATGTGGCCTTTCGATTGGGGTTCAGGCATGAACGGCTTTCTTGATGAGCGGGAATTCGAGGGTGAAGCGAGTGCCAGCGCCGGGCTGGGACTTTACGTCGATGGCGCCGCCGTGTTCCTGGACGATGCCATAGGTGACGCTGAGGCCGAGGCCGGTGCCTTTCTTTGCTCCCTTGGTGGTGAAGAAAGGATCGAAGATGCGATCGACGTGATCCTGGGCGATGCCGGGGCCGGTATCGGCGACTTCGGCATGGACGAGATCGCCATCGCACCAGGTGCGGATGGTGAGTACGCCGCCGCGGAAGCCGGGGGATTCCATGGCGTCGCGGGCATTGAGAAAGAGATTGAGAAAGATCTGCTGGAGCTTGCCGGGGTTGCCCTTGATGACGCCGAGGCTTTCGTCGAACTGGAATGAGACGGTGACGCGGGCTTTTTCGAGCTGGTGTTCAATGAGGCTGGCCGTATCACGGATGACGCGATTGAGGTTGACCTCAGACCAATCGACCGAGGAAGTGCGCGAGAAGTTGAGCAGGGAATTGACGATTTCCGAGGCGCGGAAAGTCTGCTTGGCGATCTTGTCGAGGATGACCGTTTTCTGTTCGTCGTCACTGACGCGCTTGGCCAGCATCTGGGCATAGGTGGAGATGACGGCGAGAGGGGTGTTGACCTCATGGGCGACGCCGGCAGCGAGCAGACCGATGGAGCTGAGCTTGTCGGCCTGGACGAGGCGGCTTTCGAGGTCGGCACGGTCAGTAATGTCGTCGAAGATGATGAGGCGACCGATCTGGGTCTGTTCCTTGGAAACCAGCGGGGCGATGGCGACGTTGACGAGGGTGCGGGCGCCGAGACGGGCTTTATAGAGGTGCTGCACGCCTGATTCAGCGGCGAGACCGTGGAGGGAGCCGACAATTTCGCCGGGCAGCAGTTGTTCGAGACTTTGGCCCAGCGCGGTATCGCGGGAGACGCCGGTGAGGCGCTCCATCTGGGAGTTCCAGCTTTCGACGCGGCCGGCGAGATCCACGGCGAGGATGCCCACATTGATGGACTCGACGATGTTCTCGGAGAATTCCTTGAGGCGCTCGTTCTCTTCCACCTTGCGCTGGAGGCTGCGGTAGAGACGGGCGTTGTCCACCGTGATGCCGACGCTGTTGGAAAGCGTGATGAGGAGTTCGAGGTCATCGGAAGTGAGGAAGTCGCCCTTGATGGTGCGGCTGACGCCGAGGAAGGCGATGGTCTGGCCGCGGACGGTGCAGGGGATGTAGTAGGTGAGGTCGAGCTCGCTGATGGCCTGGCGGGCGGAGGCGCTCCAGGCGCCGAAGAGGTAATCGGGGTTGAGCTTGGTGCGTTCAAAGAAGAGGTAGGGCTTGCCAGCGGCGCTTTCGAGAAAGCTGAGGTCGGGCCGGGGAGGGGCAGGATGGTTGCGGGCGCCGTGGACCAGAGCAAGCTGGAAGCGGCCGGGGCGGTCTTCCTCACTGAGGAAGAAGGCAACGTGCTGAACGTTGAGGGTGTGGATGAGGCGGGAGGCGACGCCGTGGAGAGAATCGTCGAGGTCGTTTTCGCTCGAGAGTTCGCGGGCAAAGTCGAGCAGGGTGCGGCGGTAATCGTAGGATTCGCGGTAGAAGACGTAACGGTCGAGATTTTCCTGGAGCCAGTTGCGGATGGGCTGGAAGATGAAAGTGGCGATGAGGATGAGAACGACAACGGCGGCGGGGGGGAGATCTTCCACCTTGCCGAAGCTGAAGAGCAGGCCGTAGCAGACGCCAAGGACCGCGAGGGCGGCGAGGGTGTAGACGTAGCCTTGCTGGAAGATGACGTCGACGTCCATGAGGCGATAGCGAAGGATGGCGTAGGCCCAGGTGATGGGGATGAGCGGGAGGCTCAAGACGGCGAACTTCATGATGCCGTTGGGAGTGACGCCCATGGCGTAAGGCACGACGTAGAGTAGCGTGAAGGGGAGGATGCCGAGCACGGCGCCATTGCGGAGCCACTTCATCTGCTGGCGGAGGACGGAGTCTTCGACGCGGCGCTGCTTCCAGGCCAGGACGGCGGCGCCGAGGAGGTAGTTGAGGCTGAGGAAGGGCAGCCAGATGCGGTCGAGATACCAGCGGACCTCGACCAGCGAGATGGAGTAGCGGACGACGCCCATGGCGGTGAGCACGTAGAGGGCGATGAGGAAGACGGCCGGGATGTAGAGCAGGGCCTGACGGAGGACGCCGCGGAGACGGCGGGGGGTGTCCGGGAAGGTGAGACAGAAGTGGAGGAAGAGGGCGGGTGCGAGGAAGCCGGCGACAATGTTGCCCCAGTAGATGACCTTGTCGAAGGTGTTGAGCTTGCCGGTGTAGTGGAAGCAGGAATAGATGAAGGAACAGAGGCAGAGCAGGAAGAAGTGGCGGGCCTTGGGGGCGCTCTCGCGGCGGAAGTAGACGAAGAGGCCGATGCCGATGTAGGCAAGGCCGACGGCGGTGAGGTAGTAAAGAGTACGGTCCGGCCCGATTTCTTCGATGCGGACGGTCTTCTTGACTTCGACGCCCTGCTCGTAGAGGTGGTAGTCGACGCGGAGCCAGGCCTTGCCGAAGAGGAGAGCGGGGATATCGGCGGTGGAGCGGACCTTGACGTTGCCGATACGGTCGAGCACTTCCCACTTGTGGATGCCGGCGCTTTCGCCGCTGGAGCCCTTGCGGACGTCGAGGGCAACGACGTAGGATTTGCCGGTGGAGTCGGTACGGTCCACCCACATGATGCCGTCGGTGGGAAGGATATAGGCAAACTGCTGGCGGAAGTTGATGCCAGCAGCGACCAGCGCCGCTACCGTCAGAATGACGAAGAGCGCGCCGATGAATTGCCCCTTGAGCTCCTTCATGGTGACCCCTACAATAGGCGCTGCCTGGCAGGCAGACTGCCCCTGATACTAGTTATCGTCAGAATACCTGATTTATCAAGGGATTGCGAGAAAGGCAAGCTGAATCAGGCGGTGGGGGGGCGGGTTTTCCAGCGGCGGTGGAGCCAGAGCCACTGATCGGGATAGCGGCGGATGACGCCTTCGAGGTGGTGGGTGAGGCGGGCGGTGTCGAGGGTGAGGTCGCCGGTCATTTCGAGAATGGGGTCAAAGTGAAGGATGTACTTGCCGCGTTCTTCGTGCCAGAGGGCGTAGCCGGGGATGACGGCGGCGCCAGTTTTGTGGGCGAGTTTGGCGAAGGTGGTGCCGGTGCAGGCGAGGCGGCCGAAGAAGTCGACGAAGACGCCGTGTTCGGGGAGGGTGTTCTGATCGATGAGGATGCCGACGGCTTCGTTGGCGGAGAGGGCGCGGAGGATGCCGCGGAGGTAATCCTGCTTGTCGAGGATGCGGTTGCCGGAGGCGGTGCGGTAGCGTTTGATGAGGTCATCGAGGCGGGGGTTATCGAGCGGGCGGACGACGACGTGCATGGGTTCACAGAGGAGGGCGTGGGCAAAGGCGCTGAGTTCCCAATTGCCGAGGTGGCCGGTGGCGAAGAGGACGCCGCGGCCGCGGGCTTTGGCTTCCTGGTAATGCTCGAAGCCTTCGTATTCGATCCATTCGCCGATGTTGGCGGAGGTACGGGTGGGGAAGCGGGAGACGAAGTAGAGCATGCGCCCGAGACCGCGGTAGAGGCTGCGGACGATGGCGTCGGGATCTTCCTGGGGGAGGGCGAAGGCGAGGTTGTCGCGGGCGGTCTGGCCCATACGAGTGGTGGTGGCCTCGAGGACTTTCGCCACCGCGAGACTGAAGCCGAGGGGCAGATGGGCGGCAGCGCCGAGGAGAGCGCGGGCCACCCCGTATTCGAGTGCGTTACGCCAGGGGGATCTCGCTTTGCTCAAGGCTCGCGCTCGATCCACCCTCCGCCCAGCACGACATCGCCATCGTAGAAGACCGCGCCCTGGCCGGGGGTGACGGCGCGCTGGGGCTCGTCGAAGTCGACGCGGACGGGCTCGCCGGGGGTGATGGTGGCCCAGGAGGGTTGATGGCGGTTGCGGATCTTCACCTGGGCGCGGATGGGCGCGGTGGGGGCGGCGATGGAGATCCAATTGACGTCGCTGACGGTGAAGGATTTTTTGTAGAGAGCGTCGCCTTTGCCGACCTTGACCTGCTGGGTGGCGGGGTTGGTTTCAATGACGTAGAGGGGCTCGCCGGCGGCGACGTTGAGGCCGCGGCGCTGGCCGACGGTGAAGTGGTGGACGCCGGAGTGTTCGCCGAGTTTGCGCCCGCCCTGGTCGACGATTTCGCCACGGTCCTGGGGAGCGGTTTGGCCCTGCTCCTTGAGGTAGGCGGCGATGAAGGCGGCGTAGTCGCCATTGGGGACGAAGCAGATTTCCTGGCTGTCGGGCTTTTCCGCGACAGGCAGGCCGAGATCGAGAGCGAGCTGGCGCACTTCGGATTTGACCATGCCGCCGAGGGGGAAGAGGGTGCGGGCCATCTGTTCCTGGGTGAGGCCCCAGAGGAAGTAGGTCTGGTCTTTGGCTTCGTCGGCGGGGCGGAGCATGCGCCAGCGGTTGGTGGCTTCGTCCCATTCGAGGCGGGCATAGTGGCCGGTAGCGATTTTGGCGGCGCCGATGCCATCGGCCATTTCGAGGAACTGGTCGAACTTGATGAAGTTGTTGCAGAGGGTGCAGGGGATGGGCGTCTTGCCAGCGAGGTAGTCGCTGACGAAGGGGCGCACCACCTGGGCCTCAAACTTGTCTTCGAAGTTGACGACGTAATAGGGGATGCCGAGGGTTTGCGCGACGTAGCGGGCGTCGTAGACATCGTCGAGGGAGCAGCAGCGGCCGGTGGCGCCTTCGTTGCCGATTTCCGGGAGACGGCGCTGATTCCAGAGCTGCATGGTGAGGCCGACGACGGGGGCGCCCTGGCGTTTGAGCATGCCGGCGACCACGCTGGAATCGACGCCGCCGCTCATGGCGACGGCAATGGTGGTGGGGTCAGGCATAGGCAGTGGACAACTTTCGCAAGCGGGCTACGCTTTCGACGAGGGCATCGACGAGGGCGTCGACTTCGGCGGCGGTGTTGGCCGCGCCGAGGGAAATGCGGATGGCGCTGCGGGCGTCGAGGGGGGTCTGGCCCATGGCGAGGAGCACGGGCGAGGGTTCGACGCTGCCGCTGGAGCAGGCGCTGCCGCTGGAGACAGCGAAGCCCTTGAGGTCGAGGGCGATGACGAGGCTTTCGCCTTCGATGCCGGAAAAGCGCAGGTTGGTGACGTTGGGGGCGCGGCGGGTGGGGTCGCCGTTGATGACACAGTCGGGGATGCGAGTGAGCACCTGTTGCTCGAGGCGGTCGCGGAGGGTGGAATCGATGAGGGTGATCTGTTCGCAGGCGACGCCGAAGCCGACGGCGCCGGGGACGTTTTCGGTGCCGGGGCGGCGGTCACGTTCGTGGTGGCCGCCGAAGGTACGCTTGCGCAAGGGGGTTCCCTTGCGGACGTAGAGCGCGCCGACGCCCTTGGGGCCGTAGAGTTTGTGAGCACTGAGGCTCAAGAGGTCAACGCCCCAGTCGCGGACGTCGATGGGGAGGCGGCCGGGCGCCTGGACGGCGTCGGTGTGCATGAGGACGCCGGCGGTGCGGGCGAGTTTGGCAATTTCGCGGATGGGCTGGATGACGCCGGTTTCGTTGTTGACGGCCATGACGCTGATGGCGCGAGTGTTGGGAAGGATGGCGCGCTGGATGTCGCCGGGGTCCGCGAGGCCGCCTGAGTCCACGGGAATGATGGTGACGGATTCGCCGAGGCGGCGCAGTTCTTCGACGACGTTAAGGACGGCGGGGTGCTCGGTGGCCTGGGTGATGAAGTGGCCGGGCGCGCCGGGTTGGACGAGGCCGAAGAGGGCAATGTTGTTGGCTTCGGTGCCGCCGCTGGTGAAGACGATCTCATCGGGGCGGGCATTCAGGTGGGCAGCTACCTGGCGGCGAGCCGCTTCGAGGCGCTGGCGTGCGGCCTGGCCGTAGGAATGGATGCTGGAGGCGTTGCCGGGTGTGTCGCGGTAGACCTCGCCCATGGCAGCCCAGACTGCGGGAGCTACGGGAGTGGTGGCGTTGTGATCGAAATACGCGCGCACACTCTCATTATCGCCTGCGGACTACGGTGGAGTCGCGGAGGCCGAGTTGGGAGTAGATCTGGCGGGTGGCGTCGGAGCGGTTGAGGGTGTAGAGATGGATGCCCTTGACGCCATTGTCGAGCAGGTCGCGGCATTGCTCGGTGGCCCAGTGGATGCCGACGTTGCGGACGGCGGCGGGGTCGTCCTGGGCGCGCAGCAGGGCCTTGGTGAGGCGGGCGGGATAGCGGGCACCGAGGGCGAGTTCAGCCATGCGCTTCATGCCGCCGAGGGAGGTAACGGGCATGATGCCGGCGATGAGGGGGATGCGGATGCCAGCGAGTTCGCAGCGCTCGCGGAAGTCGTAGAAGTCGCGGTTGTCGAAGAAGAGCTGGGTGCAGATGTAGTCGGCGCCCTCGTCCACCTTGGCCTTGAGGTAATCCATTTCGAGGAGACGGTTGGGGGTGGCGGGGTGGCCTTCCGGAAAGCCGGCCACGCCGATGCCGAAGCCGCGGGAGTCGGGGTGGGCGCCGCGGTCGTTGAACTTGCGGATGAAGCGGACGAGATCGGCGGCGTGCTGGAAGGCATCGTTGGCCTTGACGTAACCGGCAGCGTTACGGGGGGGATCGCCGCCGAGGGCGAGGATGTTAGAGACGCCAGCGGCAGCGTATTTTTCGAGGATTTCGGCCACGTCGGCTTCCTGGTGGCAGACGCAGGTGAGGTGGGGGACGGGATCGAGCGAGGTGGTCTGCTTGATGCGGACAACGAGATCGTGGGTGAGTTGACGGGTGGAACCGCCGGCGCCGTAGGTGACCGAGACGAAGCTGGGCTGGAGGGTTTCGAGCGAGGCGATATTCTCAAACAGCGCCTGACTGTCGGCTTCTGTTTTGGGCGGGAAGAACTCAAAGGAGAGGGTGGTTTCGTCAGCCGCCAGAATATCGCGGATATGCATGGTTACCCCTTATTCTACTGAATAGGCCATGATTACCCTGCTTACCGATTTCGGCCGCGCGGATCATTTCGTTGGGGTGTTGCACGGCGTGATCGCCAGCATCGCGCCGGCGACGCGCGTCGTGGACATCACGCATGAAGTGCCGCCGTTTGCCATTGCGACGGGGACTTTTCTGCTGGAACAGGCTTGGCCATACTTCCCCGCGGGGACGATACACGTGGCGATTGTGGACCCGGGGGTGGGTTCCGAGCGGCGGCCACTGCTGGTTTCCGCCGGGGGGCATCACTTCATTGGTCCGGATAACGGGCTGTTCTCGTTTCTGTATGGGTTGAGTGGGGTGAAGGTGCGGGTGCTGAACCAGCCGCGCTACTGGCTGCCGGAGACGAGCAACACGTTTCATGGCCGCGACATCTTCGCACCCGTGGCGGCGCATCTGGCGATGGGCATCACGCCGGCACGGCTGGGCAAGCGGATCACGGATGCGCAGCGGACGCCGGCGCTCCAGCCGGTGCGGCATTCGCGACGCGCCTGGACGGGGGCGGTGCTACATGTGGACCACTTCGGGAACCTGATCACCAACTACCGGGTGGCGGACTTCCCTGCCCTGCGGCAGCAGGCGTTTGGGTTGACGGTGGGACTGGAACAGACGGATCTCTTCGCCAGTACTTATGCCGCCTGCCCGCCAGAGTTGCTCTGCGTGATTCCCGGTTCGAGCGGGTACTACGAGGTGGCGCTGGCGAACGGGAGCGCGGCGCGGCGGACGGGGCTGGTGGCGGGGTCGCCGCTGGAGTTGACGCTAGGCTAGCGTCTGGCTGGCGGTGACTTCCTCAACTTCCTTGAGGGCGCCGCGGAGGTGTTTTTCGAGGGCCTTCACGGCGGAATCGGCGTCGCGGCGCTGGCAGGCGCGCAGGATCTGGCGATGCTCCTTGAGAGAATCTTCGCCGTAGCTTTCCGGGGAGAGGTAGAGGAAGTAGAAACGGTTGACGCTGCCGCGAAGCTGATCAATGAGGGCGAGGGTCTTGGGTTGGCGGCAGGGGGCGTAGAGGGCGGCGTGGAATTCCTGATCGGTGCGTGACCAGTCGGCCCGGTTGACAATGCTTTCGAGACGCGCCAGCAGGCTGGAGCAAAGTTCGAGATCTTCCCGCGTGAAGTTGGGTACGGCCTGACGCAAGGCATGCGCCTCGAGCAGGATGCGCAAGCCGAAGACCTCGCGCAGTTCGTCGACGCCGGGGTTGGAAACAAAGGCGCCGCGGTTGGGAAACAGATCCACCAGGCCCTCGGCCTGGAGCTGGCGCAGGGCGTCGCGCACGGGGATGCGGCTGATGCCGAATTTGGCCGCCAACTCCTCCTGCTGCAATTGCTGGCCGGGCAGCAGTTCGTTGCGGTAAATGGCGTCACGGAGGTAGTCGGCGACTACTTCGGGCGCGGTTCGATACTTCAATTGCGACGGGGCAATTCGTTCACGCATCCTCTCCATCATAAGGCTCCGCGATTGTATACATGTATACAATCTGCTAAACTGCGAGCATGTCTCACGGAGCCCTCGTTTCGCTCTCCGCGGCGCTGCTGCTATGGTCATTGACGTTTCCCCTGGTGCGGGGATTGCTGGGGACGGTGCCGATTGAGGTATTGCTGGCCTTGCGCTTCACGCTGGCGGCGGCATTTCTGTTTCTGTTCTGGTTGACGCAACGCCAGCGGCTGCCGCGGGGACGGGATTTCTGGCTGGCGGCGTTTTCGGGGTTCTGCTGTGTGACTTTGTACCAGTTGCTGTCGACGCACGGGCTGCGGACGGTGCCGTCGGGGCCGGCGAGCGTACTGGTGGATACGATGCCGCTGTTTGCAACGCTGCTGTCGGTGGTGCTGCTGAACCAGCGGCCGCAGTGGCGGACATGGACGGGGCTGGGCGTGGCGGTGACCGGGATCGTGCTGATTGCGTTGGGGGAATCGGGCGGGCGGCTGGAATGGAATCTGGGAGTGGCGCTACTGCTGGGCGCGGCGCTGGTGTTCAGCCTGGGCACGGTGGCGCAGAAACCGCTGTTGCAGCGTTATGATCCGCTGGGGGTGACGACGGTGGGGTTTGCGGCCGGAGCAGTGGCGATGTTGCCGCTGACGCCGAACCTGCTGGGCGCAGTGCAGCAACTGGCGCCCAAGCAACTGGCGACGATTGGCTTTCTGGCGGCCGGGCCGGGGGCACTGGCTTACGGGTTGTGGGGACATGCGCTGAGCAAATTGCCCGTGGCCAAGGCCAGCGCTTCGCTGCTGCTGATTGGCCCGCTGACCTTTCTGATCGCCTGGCTGTTCTTCAACGAGACGCCAACGGGGGCGACACTGCTGGGCGCGGCCATCGCCTGCGGCGGTGTCGCGCTGGTGCATACCGACCGGCACTAAAAAAGGAAACGGCCAGAGCCCGGGGGCGCTGGCCGCAAGAAGGAGAAGGAGCGGACAGGAAGCTAGGGAGTTTCCTTTTCAGTGGGACGCCGCTTGAGCGTGGGACGTTCGTCCTCATCGGTCTTTACGGGCTTGCCGTCATCGTCTTCGCCAGTCTGGGTGCTGTCGCCGGGCTTACGACGGAGGCGCGGACGGTTGGGGTCCTGCGGGTCGAGCTTGCGGCGGTTGTGCATGGCCTGGAGGCGAAGCTTGATGTCCTGGAACTCACTGGTGGTAACGACGTACTCGGGGCGTTCCTTGAGCAGTTCCTGGATGTTCTTCTGAGCGTCGGTGACGCGGTCATCCGTGGGAGGGTGAGACGAGAAGACCTTGGCGAGGGTGCCGGGCTTGCGCTTTTCCTTGGCCTGGAGCTTTTCGAAGAAGTCGACGAAGGCGCTGGGGTCATAGCCGGCCTTGTACATGTACTGAAGGCCCAGCAGGTCGGCTTCGCGTTCGAAGCCGCGGCTGAACATCAGGAAGCCGACGGGGATGGCGACGCTGGCGGCCTGACGGATGCCGAAGCCGGCCCAGCCGCCCATGAAGATGAGGGGAATGGTAGCCAGGTTGGCAATCTGGCCACGGGTGGCGCCACGGGTGCCGTGGCGGGCGGCGATGTGGGCAATTTCATGGCCCATGACGCCAGCCAGTTCGGCTTCCGTGTCGGCCGCGAGGATAAGGCCCGAGTTGATGAAGAAGAAGCCGCCCGGTAGGGCGAAGGCGTTGATTTCCTCGGAGTCAATCACCTTGATGGTGAAGGGGACCTTGGCGTCGGAGTTGCGGACCAGATTCTGACCCATGCGGTTGATGAACTCGGCGACGACGGGGTCATCAATGACCTTGGCGGAACGCTCGATATCCTGCGCGAGGGCTTTGCCGAGGGCAATTTCCTTTTCGATGGAATACCAGTTGACGCCCTTGCCCACGTCGCGCTCGCCGATGTCGTCGGGGTTTTTCTTGGAGGGCTTTTTCTTCTTTTCGGTTTTGGCGGGTTTGGCGTCCGCCGGGTCCTGCGTGGGGACTTCGTCCTGGGCAAAAGCCAAAGCGAAGCTGAATAAGGCAAGGTAAAGGAACTTCATAGGCGTCAGGCCTCCGGCGTCTCCTGTCTAAAGGATATAACGTATCGTGAATAGAATGAGTTTCGCTTTGGACCGGCTAAACGCCGATTTCCCGGTGCGGGAGAACCTTTTGTACCTGAATCACGCGGCGGTGGCGCCGCTACCACGCGTGTCGGCCGAGGCGATGAAGGGCTATGCGGAAGACGCAATGCGGTGGGGGAGTTTTCATTACCCGGACTGGATGGCGGCTTGCGAGGGGCTGCGGGGTGGGGCGGCACGGTTGATGGGTTGCGCGGCGGGGGAAGTGGCGCTGGTGAAGAATACGTCGGAGGGAATCGCGACGATCCAGATGGGGTTGAACTGGCGCGCCGGGGATGTAGTGGTGGCGTTTCGGGAAGAATTTCCGGCCAATTACTACTGCTGGAAGCTGCTGGAGGAACGGCAGCAGTGTCAGGTGCGCTGGTTGAGCATCTATGACCCGCTGGAGCGAGTGGAGGAAGCCTGCCGCGGGGCGCGACTGCTGGCGGTGAGCTGGGTGAACTACCTGAGCGGATACCGGGTGGACCTGGCGGCGATGGGCGAGATTTGCCGGCGGCACGGGGTGTTTTTCTTTGTGGATGCGATACAGGGGCTGGGGGTGTTTCCGCTGGATGTGAAGGCTTGCGGCATTCACGCGCTGGCGGCGGACGGCCACAAGTGGCTGCTGGGACCCGAGGGCTGGGGAGTGCTGTATGTGGCGCAGGAGGTGCAGGACGACATCTTTCCGGTGGAGTTTGGCTGGACCAACGTGAAGCACTGGGCGGACTATGCGAGCCGCGACATGACGCTGCGGGCGGATGCGGGGCGCTATGAACCGGGAACGCTGAATGTGGCGGGAAGTTTTGGGTTGCGGGCCTCAATCGAAGTGCTGGAGAGCTATGGGGTGGCGGCAGTGAGCGAGCGGGTGCTGGCGCTGACGGGGCGGCTGGCGGCGGGGCTCGAGGAAATGGGGGCGGAACTGATGATTGCGCGCGAGGCGGGAACGGAGTCGGGCATTGTGAGTTTCCGTCTGCCGCAGGTGGATTCCAACCAGTTGCAGGCGCGCCTGAAGCAGCGGCGCGTGCTGGCGGCGCCGCGGCAGGGGCATGTACGGTTTTCGCCGCACTTCTATCTGACCGAAGAGGACATGGACGCGGTGCTTGAGCAGGTTCGTGATAGCGTGAGAACGATATGAAACTGGGCTGTGTCACTTACAACATCCTGAAAGACTGGGACGTGGACACGATCATCAAGAACCTGGCTGGGGCGGGTTTTGAGGCCGTGGAACTGCGGACGACGCACAAACATGGCGTGGAGCCGACGCTGAGCAAGGCGGAGAGGAGCGCGGTGGCAGCGAAGTTCGCCAACTCGCCGGTACGGCTGCTGAGTTACGGGAGTGTGGCGGAATTTCATTCGCCGGACGAAAAGGTACGGCGGCAGAACGTGGAGGACGCCAAGAAGTTCATGGAACTGGCGCACGACACGGGGGCCTGGGGCGTCAAAGTAAGGCCGAACGGAATGCCGGAAGGCGTGCCGGAAAATGTGACCGTGGGGCGGATTGCGGAGTGCCTGCGGGAGTTGGGGGATTATGGGTCGCGGTTTGGCGTGGAAGTGTGGGTGGAAGTGCACGGCAAGATTACGCAGAATCCGCCGGTGAGCGCGGCGATCATGCGGGCGACGAAGCATCCGCAGGTGGGTTTGTGCTGGAATTCGAACCCGACGGATATCGTGAACGGTTCGGTAAAGCAAAGCTTTGACCTGTTGAAGCAGTGGATCAAGAATGTGCACATCAACGAGTTGCCGGGCCCATACCCCTACAAGGAATTGTTCCGGTTGCTGAGGGAGGCGCGCTATGAGCGCTACACGCTGTGCGAATGTACAGAGAGCAAGGAGCCGGAACGCTTCCTGCGCTGGTATGGCGCACTGTGGCGGGAAATGCAGCGGGTTTGAGGCGATGAAGATCGGGTTGATGGTTTTGCTGGGTTGCGTGGCGCTGGCCGCGCAGCCGGTGGATGTGTTTCTGCTGGCAGGGCAATCGAACATGGCGGGGCGGGGAGTGGTGAGCGAGGCCGACCGGCAGCCGATTGCGGGCGTGTATGCCTTCACGAAGGAAGGAAAGTGGGCGCCGGCGGTGGACCCGATACACTACGACCGGCCGGACCGCACCGGGGTGGGTCTGGCGCGCGGGTTTGCGCGGACGCTGGTGGAGCTGAAAGCAGGGGAAAAGATTGGCGTGGTGCCGGCGGCATTTGGGGGCTCGGCGCTGGCGGAATGGCAACCGGGGACGACGCATTTCACGAACGCGGTGGCCCGAGTGAAGGCCGCGCTGGCGGCGGCGCCAGGGGCACGATTGCGGGGAATACTGTGGCATCAGGGTGAAGCGGATGCCGGAGATGAAGAGCGGGCGCTGACCTATCGCGTACGGTGGCTCAAGATGATGACGGCCTTGCGCAAGGAACTGGGAGCGGAAGACGTGCCGGTGGTGGTTGGGGAACTGGGCCGGTTCGTCGAGAAAGGCAAGTACCCCTACTGGGACCGGGTGAACGAGGAACTGGCGCTTTTGCCGCTGCGGGCGCCGCACGTGGGATGGGTGTCGAGCGAGGGGTTGCGGGACAAGGGCGACCTGTTGCATTTCGACTCGGAGAGTCTGGCGGAATTCGGGCGGCGGTATGCGCTGGAGTGGATGAGCCTTCGGGCGAAACAATGACGCTTAGCAATTAGAGTCATGGAAATCAGCGCGGATCAGTTTGTCAGGACGGTAATTGCAGTGCTTGAGAAGGCGCGGGGCCACAAGCACGATCTGGGGGATCCGGAATTGCTATGGGCACTCGTACAGGAAGAGTACCCGGATGTGAGCGGCGCGGCGCCAGCGCCGAGTGACAGCAGTGTCCGGAGGCGCTTTGCGGGGGAGATGTGGGAGGCTTACCGGCCGGTGAAGTCGCGCGGGGATGCGTATCCGTTGACAACGATCGGACCCCAGAGTGTGATGGCGCGGCAGTTCCGGCGGCAGTTGGAACGGGCGGCATTCGCCCCGGGAGCGATGGGAGTGGGTACGGCGTTGATGGAAGGACTTGAGCGGTTGCGCGGCAACGGGATTGCCTCGCTGGCGTTAGTGAATGCGCTGGCGGCGGGGCAAAACCCGGCCGAGGCGATGCGGACGGCGGGGCGGATTGCGGAATTGCACCACTTTGTGACGCAGAGCGCGGCTGCGGGGGTGAAGACAACGGCGGGGGTGCGAGCGGTATCGACACAGAACCGGAAGAAGCCGCCCGAGGCCTGGAGTGATGCGGAAATCAAGGCGCGGCTGGCCCGGGGTGTTCACGGAGGCGTTTAGCCGCCAATGGCATACATCGGCCGGGGCGGTGGCACAAACTGGGTTTTGCCAATTTCGTGACCGATCCACTTACGGCGGAGGTTTTCGCGGATGGCTTCGGCGACTCCCGCGTCGTCGCCCTTGCGCAGCAGAGCCTTGACGTCCATTTCCTCGACGGCAAAGAGGCAGTAGCGGAGCTTGCCGTCGGAAGTAAGACGAATTCGATTGCAGTTGAGGCAGAAGGGTTTGCTGACACTGGCGATGAAGCCGATGCGGCCACGGCCGTCGGCATACTGGAACTCGGTGGCAGGGGCGCGGGGGTCCTGATCCGGAACAGCGATCAAGTCGCCAAACTCGGTGGCGAGATGGGCCAGCATCTGGTCCATGGTGAAGACCTGTGACTTGTCCCAGAGGCCCTGGCTGTCGAGGGGCATGAACTCGATGAAGCGCACCTCGATGTCGCGCTCGCGACCAAAGCGGGCGAGGGGGAGGAGGTCGTCTTCGATCCAGCCCTTGACGGCGACCGCGTTCAGCTTGATGGGGCCAAAGCCCATGCCCTGGACGATGTCGAGGCTTTCGAGAACGCGGGGGAGTTCGTCACGGCGGGTGATGTCGCGGAAGCGGGTGCGGTCGAGCGTGTCGAGATGGACGTTGAGGCGACGGAGACCGGCGGCGTAGAGATCTTTGGCCTGCGCGCCGAGAAGGACGGCGTTGGTGGTGAGGGCGAGGTCATCGACGCCAGGGATGCTGACCAGTTGTTCGATGAGGCGGTGGAGATCTTTGCGGGCCAGCGGCTCGCCGCCGGTGAGGCGCAGTTTGCGGATGCCGAGGCCGACGGCAACGCGAACGAAGCGGGCGATCTCCTCGAAGCTGAGGATTTCCTGGCGCGGTGCGTACTGGCCACCCTCTTCGGGCATGCAGTAAAAGCAGCGGATGTTGCAGCGGTCGGTGACACTGATGCGCAGGTTGTCATGCAACCGCCCGAACCCATCCACCAATGGCGCCTGCATCCAACTCACCCTAGAGCGCCAACATGCGCTCAATGGGAAGCCGGGCGCGTTCCATGATGTCGGCCGGCAGTTCGACGCGCGGGGTGAGCCGGTCGAGGCAGTCGCGCAGTTTTTCGAGCGTGTTCATCTTCATGAAGGGGCACTCGCTGCAGTTGCATTGCTCGTTGTTGACGAAGTGGAAGGTCTTGGTGGGGGCCAGTTTATTGAGCGAGTGGCGCACGCCGCTTTCGGTCATGATGATCCACTCGGGAGCGTCGCTGTTGACGCAATGGTCAATGATGGCCGAGGTGGAACCAATGTAGTCGGCCATGGCCAGCACTTCGGCTGGGCATTCCGGGTGAGCCGCAATGAGGGCCTTGGGGTGTTCGAGGCGCTTGGCGGTGAGACGCCGGGCGGCGAAGGTGGCATGGACGACACAGGCGCCCTGCCAGATGCGCATATTGTCGCGGCCGGTCTGCTGCTTGACGTAGTTGCCGAGGTTGATGTCCGGGCAGAAGAGAATCGGCTTTTCGGCCGGGATGGAGTTGACGACCTCGACGGCGTTGCGCGAAGTGCAGATGATGTCGCTTTCGGCTTTGACGGCGGCGGAGGTGTTGATGTAGCTGACGACGACATGATCGGGATGGAGGCGCTTGAAGGCGCGGAGCTGGTCGGCCGGGCAGCTGTCGACGAGGCTGCAGCCGGCATGTTCATCCGGGACGACGACAATACGGTCGGGGTTCAAGAGCTTGGCCGTTTCGGCCATGAAGTAGACGCCACAGAAGGCGATGACTTCCCCTTCGAAGTGCTTGGCTTTGCGGGCGAGTTCGAGGCTGTCCCCGATGACGTCGGCCAGTTCCTGGATCTCGGATTCCTGGTAGTGGTGGGCCAGGATGATCGCCTTGCGTTCTTTCTTGAGCGCCAGAATTTCGTCCGCGATCGAGTGATGGATGGTCAGGGTGGACATGGGAAGTGCGCGCGCGGCAAGGGCCCGAGTGCAACTTCAGTTTAACGTATCGTTAATCCGTCAACCGGCGATTTCCTTGCGCCGGGGTTGGGGAGAATCCATGGAAAGGAGCTTGGCGGGGGCATTGTTGCTGATGCCGCCACCGAGCTTGGGCATGGCGGCTACAGGTGCGTCAGCGCCGAGGCTGCGGGCGCTGAAGACGCTGCAGGCCTTGGCCAGCTTGCCAAGATCGCCACCGTCCTCGACCACCATCTCGGTTTCCACCCAGTTGCTAAGTGGGATATTGCGGAAGAAAAGACGTTCCTGGAGCACCATGGACTTGCGGTTGAGGAAGAGGCTTTTGCTTTCGCGCGTATAGTGACGCTCTTCGACGCGGAAGTCGGCCAGGAATTCATCGAAAGCCTGACGGCGCACGCGTTCTTCGGTGGTTTTGACCGCGTCTTCGAGGGCCTTGGCATGATTGGCCATGGCGGCGCGAGCCTCGGCGGTGGATTCACGCTCGCGGGCGAGCATCACTTCGAGCTTGGACTGCATGACGAAGTAGGCCAGCAGTGCAGAGCCGGCGGCCACGAAAAGCGGCAAGAAGAGCCAGAACATTGCGTCCATTTGAGACTGTACGTCCTCCGATAGTTCAATCGGACGCAGCGGGGAATTCTTTATAGTCCGTCCACCTTAGCGCCGCCTAAGACTTTCCCCGCGAGACCGAGGCGCAGGGTGGCCAGCGCCTTGAGGCCCGCACTCAGGCGGAAACTGAAACCACTGAAAAAGCCGTAGTTCTTGCCATAGTAAGCAGCGAGGCCGTTGAGCTGGTCGGCGGCGAGGGTTTCCTCGTCCATCAATTCCTGGGGAGCAGACTGGCGGGGCAGAACGAGATCGGGCAAAACCACAACGCGCTTGCCAGCTTCGCGGATCTTGTGGAAGAGCTCGAGGTCAGCGTAGAACTGGCCATAGCTATCCGGAAAGTAGTTCATGCTGGCGAGGGCGACTTTGGGAATGAGAACGGGCTGGTCGAAAGGATACTCGGCCGATTCCGGGCTGACCGGGCGCAAGGCGGTTTCACCGGGTTTGGGAAGGGCATAGAAGGCGCCCGCGGGGCAGGCGGCGCCAGCGGCGGGTTGTTGTTCGAGTGCGGCGAGCAGGCGCTGGATGGCGTCGGGGGTGACCGCAACGCCATTGGGGAGCAGAAGAAGGTATTGACCTTTGGCGGTGCGGCAGCCAATATTCACAGCGCGGGCCCAGCCGAAGTTGCGGGGTAAACGAAGGAAGGTAACGGCTTCGAATTCCTCGTCGAGGTGGGCACTGCCGTCCTGGCTGCCGCAATCGACCACAATCACTTCGCTCAACTCGGGTTCCATGCGGGCGGCCAGGGCGGTGAGAGTGGCGGCGAGCAGGGGTTTCTGCTGCTGGCTGATGACGAGAACGCTGACCTGAAGCGCGCGCGGCTCAACCGGCGCGTCTTGGGGAGTTTCCATGCAGAAACAAGGATAGCGCGGCGGCTAGCGCCGCAACACGGTTTGACGAGGGTCGAGGGTGACCTTGAGTGGCATGGCGAGGGTGCGCACCTCGAGGGTTTCCTCCTCGGAGCCGGTACGGAGCCAGCGGACGATCTTGCGACCCTGGGGGAGTTGAATCTCGACCGGGATGTCAATGGCAAAGTCTTCACTGACGCGGGATTGGCGCAGGCGCAGGACCACAACCTTGCGATTGGGAGTGCCGGTGACGTTCCAGACGAAGTCGAGTTGGGGAATGCCGGTGCCGTAGACCCAGGTTTCAAAGAAGTTGATGAGTTCCCGGTCGGGCCCCTCGGCGGTGATCTGGGCGGCAGCGGCGCGGCGCAGGTCTTCAGTGGCAAGGGGCTTATCGGCGTAGTCGCGCGCCAACTGGCCGAGCATCTTGAAGAAAGCCGCATCGCCGAGGCGGCCGCGCAGCATGTGGAGGATCCAGGTGGTCTTGCCGTAGGTGAGAGCGTGCCAGGCGACAGGGTCGGTCTGACGGAGGCGCATGCCGAGGACGACCGGGCCGGCGGCATCGGCCTCGTTGCCTTCCGGGTTGGTGGCGAGAAGACGGCGGCGATATTCCTCGAGCACGGTTTCGACAGCCTTGACGCCGCGGCGTTTTTCCAGATAGAGAAGCGCGGAGTAGTTGGCGAGAGCTTCGCTCAGCCACTCATCGCGGTAGTTGTCGAAAGTAATCCAGTTTCCCCACCACTGGTGGGCGAGCTCATGGGCCTGCAGGATTTCGCGGAAGTGGCGGCCCTGCCATTCCGCGCGCTCGGCGGCAGGCAGGTTTTTGTCTTCGAGATAGGCCAGAGTGGAGAGGTAGAGAAAGCCCGGAAAGCCCTGACCGAAGGAGCCTGGAATGGGTGCCGCGACGATGCGATTGAGGGGTGGGGGCCCGAAGAGGCCGGTGAAGAACTCGAGGGCATCGGCGATTTCGCCCGCCATGGCGGGCATGCGCGAGAGCGGGTTGGGCGGGGGGGGCGGGGTGGTCATGATGACCGGGGCCTGATCGAGGCGGCGGCGTTGGCCAGGGCCCGGCTGAGGGCTTGGGTTGGGCAGAAAGACCGTGACTGGCCCACCCGCCAGCCGAGCCTCGAGATTGCGGTTGGCAAAGACTTCCACCTCGACGTTATTGCGCTTGACGGAGGCGGAGGCAAACTCACCAAGGTTGAAGCCAAAGAGGCGCAGGGGGCGGTCTACACGGCACTCGGTGCGGCGGCCTTCCTCGGCGACGGTGCGCTGGCCGGGACAGACGAGGTTGAGATTTTTCGGGTGGGTGAAAGTGGCCTGAAAAGGGGCTGCCTGGAAATCGAGTTGAGGGAACCAGTTCGCGCGGGTCGCCAGGTAGAACACGTCGTTGCCCGCACGGACAAAAATGTCGCCTTCCTGTTCCACTTCGAGTTCGCCGGTTTCGCCGCCGGCCAGTGGCCGTGCGGGCTCAACGAGGAAGCCCTCCGAATCGTTACTGCGGAGGAGGTTGGCGCGCAGTGCTTCGCGCTGAAACACACGGGCGGGTTCGCCGTTCCAGCGGGCGCTCAGGATGCGCATGCGCGGCGAGACATCGAGAGGCAGCACGCGGAGACCGCCCGCGCGGGCTTCCAGACGGATTTTGACCTGGGCGCGGAAGTGCAACTGGTCATCAATCTGGGCGTTCACGGCGAAGTTGGTGATGCGGGCGGCGGGTTCAGGGCGCTGGCGGGGCTGGGGGCGCTTGGGTTCGAAATGGGCCCAGTAGTTGTAGCGAGTCTTTCCGTTCAGGTTTTCGAGTTGGCCAACGAGAAGTTCCTCGCGGGCACGGGGGTCAAAGAAGACGTCGAAATTGCCGAGCTTTTTGCCGAGCAGAGCGGCAAAGAAAAAGCCGCGGCCGGGGCCCCCGCCATTGCTCAAATCTTCGAGCATGCGAGTTTCGAGGCTGGCGCTAAGGTTGCGGAGCATGACGCCCCATTTTTCGGTGAGGAGCACACCGCGCTCAGGAGAGCGGCGAGCGGTTTCGCTGCGGCTGAGTTCTTCAAACCAGCGGTCGCCAGTGCCATCGGTAAACAGGAAGGCAGCCGCCTGGAGATGCTCATCGAGATTGGGAGCGCCGGTGAAGCTGGCGAGGCTGCGGCGTTCCATCCGTGTGGGTGGAATCAGCAGGATTTCGGCATCTTCCAGTTCTTCGGTGGCGACAAAAACAGCCCCGGTGCGCACGCCGTTGACGGGTTGGCGAAAAATCAGGACGCCTTCGTTCAGAAAGAGGCGGACTTCATTGCGACGGAAGGCGAAGTCGCGCACGCGAAAGCAGGCCTCTGGGTCCAGCGGCGCCTCACGCAACTGCTGGCTGAGTTGCTCGAGGCTGGCCGGTTGTTGAGCGAGGGCACCCGCGGCGAGGAGAGACAACAGCCAAATCACAACTTCAGTCTAGCCCTGATGGGGGCTAAGCCTGGGAGCAGGCAATCTCGCCGTAACCCTGGCCGGTATAGAACTCGATACGTGTCTCGAGAGCCGCCTCTTCAGGGGGGAGCAGGCGGCCCAGCAGATAGGTGAGATACCAGTGGGGGTTGAAGCTGTCGAGGGTTGCGGCCAGTTGGGCGCCAATGGTGTTGCCCTTGCTGGCGAGACGGACGAGACCGCGGCGCCGGGCAGCAAAACTGCGCCAGGCATCAAGAGTCTCCTCCGGGAGTGGTTCGGTAAGAATGATGTGCAAGCCGACACCGTTGGCTTCGAGCGGCCCCAGCCAGGAAGCAGCCGTAGGTACGTCCGCACCAGACTGGGCATCGAGGAAGAGAACGAGTTCACGGCTCACCTCTCCTGGAGGGAAAGCCTGCACGAGACGGGAAATCGCCTCCGAGAGGGAGCCGGCGGCCTTGGGATTGCGCAACTGACCGGAAGCAAGAAGAGAGGAATCGCGGGTGAAAACCACATCGGCTTCGGGCTCGCCGTCGGCATGGAAGCGGGCAATTGCCCAACTGTCGCCGGAGGGGCGAGCCGTGAGATTCTCTTCGACGGCAGTCACGAGTTGCTGCGCAGCGAGGTCAGAGACGCCAGTGCGCTGAGGCAGCAGCAGGCCCACCTGTTTGGGACTCAGGGAGCCCCGATGCTGGAGAGTGAACAGGTCCACGCGGTGAGGACCATCCTGAACGAGGACTTCGGTGGGGAGAAGGTGCGCTTCGGTCAACAGGTCGCCGTTTGCAGCACGCAAGCGGAACTGCATGCGGACGCGGCCGCGGTCAGCCCGCTCGAAGTGGAGCAGTTCAGCGGCGAGTTGGCCGCGCTGGCGGGTGTCGTTGATGCGGGTCTTGATCTTGCGGGAAGTGGCGAGCAGCGAGAATTTGGCGCGGCCGTTGAGTTGATTGAGATTGGCGTGAATGGAGGAGAGAAAGCGCGGGTCTGCGGTTTTGCCCATGGCCCAGATACTGGCGAGTTTGCGAGGCAGTTCGGGATCTCTGTACATCTGCATGATGCCCAATACGGCAGAGAGGTCGCCGGCTGCATGCAGGCCGACCAGGCCGTTGGCGGCGACACGATGGTGTTCATCGCGGCTGGCTTCCCGCAGGAGCTGGATGCTTTCGGGGTCGCGGTGGCCCCAGAGGCCCTCGACGGCGTTGGCCCGGACGCGCGGATCGACATCGCGCAGAAGGTTGAGCCGGCCGGGAACGCTGCGCGCTACGAGCCCCATCAGAACGGCCGCCTTGGAGCGTAAACGCTTGTCGCGATGTTCACAGAGGCGGGCCAGCATGCCTCCCAACCGCTCGCCATCCACAGATTTGGCGAGCAGTTCGAGCAGACGAGTCCAGTCCTGCTGGCCGAGGTTCTGGCCGTCGGTTTCGATTTCTTTCCGGACGCGCTCGACCAGGCTGGTCTGATAGCCAGGATCCTTACTGCCGGAAAGCCGCAACAGCTTGGCTGCATCATCGAGATTGAGGAGATCTACGGTGAAGAGCAACTGTTGCAGATCAGCGGTGTTTTCCTGACAGATTTTCCAGACTACCTGGCTGAAACTGTTGTTGCGGCCACTTTCGAGCAGGGCGATGGCTTCACGGAGGAAGTCGCTGCGTTGTTCGTCATGATAGGCCCGGAGACGGTTATGCGCTTGCTGGGGACTATCCTGGAAAATCTCTTCCAACTCAGACAATTTGATTGGAGTATCCGCCACATTGCACTTATCGAGAAGGAGGGCGGCAGCTTGAGGGAATTTAACCGAAAAGGCCGAACCAGGAGCGGCGCTGCCGGGGTTGACCGGCCTGCCAGTCTTCCCCGCGCAGAATGGCGCCGGGATTGGCGTGGAAGAGACGGGTTGCTTCGTCCTGCCCCCAGCGCGAGGCGACGTGGGCGAAGGCACGGTCGAGGACCGGGGGACGGCGCTTGAGGTCGTGCGCATCGCTGGCGACGACGTGAGCGAGGCCTTCGTCCATCAGACGCTCACTGAACTTGCGGGCGCGTTCGCCAAAATCGCCGAGCAGGCTTTGGCCGGTGAGCTGGAGGGCGCAGCCCATGTCGACCCACTCGCGCAATTCCGGCAGGCGTTGCTGCAGCAGGGGGTTGCGTTCCGGGTGAGTGATGACCGGGCGCATGCCAGCGGAGAGAAGGTCGGCAAAGATCTGAGCGGTGGTCTTCAGAATCAGTAAATCGGAAAATTCCACCAAGAGGTAAGGACCGTCCGCAATGGTGTATTTGCGAGGGTGACGCAAGGCATCCTGGATGTTTTCAAAGGCGAGATGGAAATCACATCCCAAGTGGAGGCGTACGCCGGTGTCATTGCGTTCGTTGAGAGCGGCGGCATGACTGGCAATCACGGCCGGATCAAAGCGGTATTCGAGATTGGCGTGAGGAGTCGCGACGATGTCAGTAGTGCCCGTGCGCGCGGCCAGACGCAGCATCTCAAGGCTGACCTCGATGTCGGGAGCGCCGTCGTCGAGGCCAAAGAGGACGTGGGTGTGGATGTCAATCATGGATGTCAATCCAGGCCGGGCCTAGATAAACATCTCTTCGTCCTGCGTGGCCTGCGCTACGCTGGGGCGCCGGTTTCTGAACAGAAAACCGAAAGCGCTTCTGACACCTGCTACGAGAGCCGTCACTTCCCGGACGGGCTTGAGGAGGCCTTCCTGGGTGGTGGCCACGAGAGTCTGCACCCGGTCCACCGTATCGCCCAAGACCAGATCAATGCGATCCAACTGGATTTTGGCGCGTTCACTGGCGTCGGAAACAACGCCATCGATGCGAGTAAGCTGCACCTGGGCCGAATCGAGAATGGCGTTGGCGCGGGTGGAGATTTCGTTGAGCTGTTTCCGGGTGTCGTCGATGGTGAGTTTGGCGGATTCGAGCGTGGCCTCGGCTTTGCCCAGCAGGGGTTTCGCTTCTTCGTGAATGGAGCGCACCTTGCGGTAGAGGCCAAGCAAAGTCAGAAACTGGCCGACCTGCGACAGCGCGCAAAGGGCCACAAACACCGTCAATACGATCAAGAGATTGGAATCCGCCATGCCGCTCCTATCTTATCGGCTGCCCTGAGGGAAGCGCTTCAGGCTTCTTCCGGTTCGGTTTCGGCGCGATAGGCCTGCCGGCCCGCTTCGACAGCGGCCAGAACCTGCTCGCGCTGGCGCAGCACAGCGTCCTTGCCGCGTTCCACAAAGTCAGTCGCGGTTTCGCGAATTTCACTGGACTTGCGCTTCATGTAGTCGCGGCCTTCTTCGGCACGGCCCTTGAGCAAGGCGCGGGTTTCTTCACCGCTCTTGGGGGCCACCAGGAGACCTACGGCGAGCCCGACGCCCATACCAAGCAAGAAGTAGGGCAAATTGTTCCGATCGTCCATAATTCAGTCCTCCTGTGAAATGAATCTCTAAGCTTTAGTGTACATGCTATGCTCGGGGCGTGCCGCTGGGGAAAGCACCAAAGAAGCTGGATCGCGAAGCGCTCGCGCACTACGCAGCGAATCTGCTGGGGCAGCGAAGCATGTCGCGGGCGGAGTTACGGCGGAAGTTGACGCAGCGGGCGGCCAACCCCGAGGACATCGCACCATTGCTGGAGCAGTTTGCGGAGTACGGGGCGGTGGACGATGAGCGGTTTGCACAGGGCTTTGCGCAATCGCGCCAGCAGAACCGACTGCACGGGCCGGAACGGGTCTTGCGGGATCTGGCGAGCAAGCAGGTGGCATCGGGGTTGGCACGAGCGGCGGTGAACGCGGTCTATGGCAACCAGGACGAGACGGAACTGATTCGGGATTACCTGGCGCGGCGCTACCGGGGTAAGGATTTGAAAGCGATGCTGGCGGAGGAGCGGCAGTTTGCCAGCGTGTTCCGGCGGTTGCGGCTGGCCGGCTATTCGAGCGGGAACGTATTGAAGGTGCTCAAGAGCTACAGCCGGCTGGCGGACGAATTTGAACCCGGGGAAGAGTGAGCGCCGCTAGCGGCCATCCCATTCCGAACAGCCCTCGCCGGCGAGTTTATAGCGGCCCAGGCCGAAGGGGGCGAAACTGCTGATCTCGAGCCGGTAGACGCCATTGGCGCTGAGTGGCTGCTCAATGAAGGGGCGGTTGCCGTCCGAATCGTCATTGAAGGCGAGGGTGGCGCCGGTGGGGCTGATCAGGTAAGCCACCCCGTCAAAATCGGCGGTGAGCAGACCCATGCGGACGGTTTGTCCGACGCGGCCCTGGAAGAGGTAGACATCGGTGCGGTAAAGGTCGCCACGGCGGCCGTCCCGGCTGGATTGCTCGGTTAGCTCGCCCTCGACTTCGACGGGACAAGCGGAGATGAGTTTGGGCAGGGCAGCCGGATTACCTTCGGCCGGATTGAGTTCCAGATTGAGGGTGAAGCTGCCGGTTTGGCCAGCGAAGGCGGTAGTGACCAGAATGCGGTACTTGCCTTCGAGGGGCAGAACGAGGCTGCCAGCGGCGGGGATGCGGGAGTTCAGGCCGCCACCACTGTCGTCGTCCTCGGCGAGGTAGATGCCGCCGGGGCCGTAGAGGAAGATGTAGGGATCAGTATTGGGGCTGTTCACGCGAATGACAGCGCGCTGGCCAGCGGTGGCGGTGAATTCGTAGATCTTCGTGTAGAAGGGTTGGGTAAAGCCTTCCTGGAGGCAATCGCTGGTGGAAAGGGAGGCGGCGATTTCCTCGCCGGGTACTACTTCGCGGGCCAGACAGGTGGTGTTCTGGCGCAGAGTCACATTGCGGCCGGCAATGGTGAGGCTGGCGGTGCGCTGTTCGCCGGAATCGTTCTTGTCGAGGGCCAGTTTCACGACGCCACTGGCCGTATTGCTGGCTGGCATGGAGGGACGGAGCCATTCGGGCGCACCAGCGACCTCCCAGGGTTCGCAGGTGGAGGAGCGAGCGACCTGGATGGTGAGGGAGGAAGCGCGTTCGGCAGCACTGAGGGAAGTGGGATTGACGGTGGTGGTGCAGCGCGGGCGTGGATTCTCGGCGGTGGTCCAGGAAATGGCAAAGTCCTGGGGCCCGACGATGAGTTCCTTGGCGGAGATAACGATCTTCCAGCGGCCACCGAGGGGAACATCCACGGCAACCTGTTCGACATTGTCCAGGGTGTTCTCGGCTCGCTCGGCGTCGCGTTCGGGGCGGCGGGGATCGAGGCGGAAAGGCAGGATGGTATCGCCGGAGGGGCTGACGAGGCGGAGATCGAGATCGTTCATCAACTGTTGCTGACGGCCAGCGGGAGCAGGCACGTCAGACCAGGCCAGCATGGCGCGGAGGGCCGGCGCACCGCCGGGGATGTCGACCTCAAATTCAATGGTCTGGCCGGAATGGATTTCGGCCCGGCGCCAGTGACCTTCATCGATGACACGCACCGCGGCGACGCCGTCGGGAATGCCGAAACCGAATTGGTAGTCTGGGCCGGGGTTGCCAAGATCTTTGGCGGTATTGAGGAGAATGGCTTTGAGCAGGGCCGGCTCGGGGGCGGCGTTGTGACGCTCGCGGTAGCGGTCCATGAGCAGCGCGGTCAAACCGGATATGGCGGGGGCAGCCATGGAAGTCCCCGAGAGGGTGCCAGTGCCGCCGCGGACACCGGTGGAAAGTACAGAGACACCGAGGGCGACGACATCGGGTTTGAGGCGGCCGTCGCGGGTGGGTCCGACGCTGGAGAAAGTGCTGAGGTCCTGGCTTTGGTCCACCGCGCCGACGACGATGATGTTCTTGGAGCTCTTGGGGGGTGTGAGGGTATAGTAGCCGGCGCGTTCAGCGACGAGACAATCCGGGGAGTTGCGATCGTTGCCGGCCGAGAAGACGATGGGGAACTTTTCCTGAAAGACGATGCGGTCGAGTTCGCGGTCGGCCGAGCCGTAGGCGCCGTGGAGATTGCAATTGTTGAGATTGTTGCGGATGACGCCGCCCCAGGAATTCTGCCCGAGGTCGGCCTGTTCGAGGAGCTTGGCGTTGAGGTTGGCGGCGATGCCTTCGCCGACCGAGGCGAAGGGGATGCTCACGAGGCGGGCTTCCGGAGCCATGCCGCGGAGGCGCTCGTCGGTGCTGCCGGCGGCGGCCACAGTGCCGGCGACGTGGGTGCCGTGCAACAGGCCGGCGCCGCTGCGGAGTTGCTTCAGGCGTTCGCCGAATTCAGGGTGGGCATCGACGGGGTCGTCAATAATGGCCACGCGCGCGCCGGCGCCGTTCAGGCCAAAGTCGGCGCGGAGGCGGTCGACGCCGAGTTGGAGGCCGCTTTCGAGATTGGACTCGAGTTGATAGGGCGGGAAGACGGGTTCGACGAAACGAACCCAATCCATGGCGGCCAGGGTGCGCAGGTCATCGCGACGGAGTTTGACGGTGAGGCGATGGAAGTAGTCACTGCGGTCCACAAGGACGGCGCCGAGGCGGTCAAGTTCGGATTGCGCGAGGTCGGCATTGATGTCGTAGTGGAAGTAAACCAGGAGTTCGAGACCTTCATCGCCACGGAGTTTCACCTGGGACCAGAGTGGGGGCTGGCCGTCGCGCAGGTCGTCGCTGAGTTTCTTGTCGACAGGGAGGGGGCGGCCCACCTTGGCGCTGGCGTCAATGGAGATGATCCATTGCTGGTCACCGAGGGCTTCGACGAGTTTCCAGCCCTGGGCATTGAGAGTACGGGCATCGACGCCTTCGACGAGGCGGTGTTCCACCTGGGCGGCGAGAGTAAGCGCGAGAAGAAACAAGATACAAATACGGCACAGCATAGGGGAGAGGCTAACATGGTTAGCGATGGTAAAAAGGCTGACGGCCCACGCCAAAGCGGCGGGTTGAGCGTCGAAGTTAGCGCCGGGGGTCCTGGCGCAGGCGCTGGCCGGCTTAAGGCGAGTGGAAAATCCGAATGTGCTGCTGGGGTTTGAGACCTCTGACGACGCGGGGGTGTACAAGCTGACGGAGGAGTGCGCCCTGGTGCAGACGGTGGATTTCTTCACGCCGATTGTGGATGATCCGTACACATTTGGGGGCATTGCGGCGGCGAATTCACTGAGCGATGTGTATGCGATGGGGGGCAAGCCGGTGACGGCGCTGTCGGTGCTGTGTTACCCGGCGCAGGACGATCTGGAGACGCTGGGGGCGATACTGGCCGGGGGGCTGGACAAGCTGAGTGAGGCGGGGTGCGCATTATTGGGCGGGCATTCGGTGAACGATGAAACGGTGAAGTTCGGGTATGCGGTGACGGGGGTGATTCATCCGGCGCGGTTCCGGGCCAATGCGCATGCCGAGGCAGGGGACGTATTGGTGTTGACCAAGGCGCTGGGCACGGGCGTGATTGCCACGGCGCTGAAGCGGGGGGTGGCGGAAGCAGGGGCGGTGGAGGCGGCGACGGCGTCCATGCTGGCCTTGAACCGGGGAGCGGCAGAGGCGATGTCGGGTCTGGCAGTGCATGGGTGTACAGACATCACGGGGTTTGGGTTGCTGGGGCATGCGAGGGAGATGGCGGTGGCTTCCGGAGTGACGCTGGCGCTGGACGCCGCAGCCATGCCGGCATTGCCGGGGGCGCTCGCGGCGATTGCGGCGGGGGCGATACCGGGCGGGTTGAACAACAACCGGAAGTTTGTAGAGGGGTGCGTGCGAGTGGAAGCCGGTGTGGAGGCGGCGCAACTGACGCTGCTCTATGACCCGCAGACGTCAGGGGGCCTGCTGATTTCGCTGAGTGTACCCGAAGCACGGGAACTGGTAGCGGCTGTGCCGGGCGCGGTGGTGGTGGGGGAAGTGCTGGAAAGGAAGGAAGAGCCGTTGTGGGTACGTTGAAGCAGAATCCGTTGATTGTGGCGCTGGATGTGGAGACGACGCCGAAGGCGCTGGCGCTGGTGGAGGCGATCGGGGACGCGATTGACTTTTACAAGGTAGGGCTGGAGTTGTTCACGGCGGCGGGGCACGGCGTCATAGAGGCCCTGCAGGGGCGGGGCAAGAAGATCTTCCTGGATCTGAAACTGCATGACATTCCGGCAACGGTGGAGCGGGCGACCGCTGCAGCGGCTCAACTGGGAGTGCAACTACTGACGGTGCATGCGCATCCGCAGGTGATGGCGGCGGCCATGGCGGGGCGGGCAGGGACGGACTTGAAGGTTTTGGGAGTTACGGTACTCACCAGCCTGAGCGAGGCAGATCTGGTGGAGATCGGGTATCCGGTGGGAACAACACCCGCCGGACTCGTGGCGCAGAGAGTGCGACAGGGAGTAGCGGCAGGTATGGATGGCTTCGTTTGCTCGCCGCTGGAGGTAGCAGCCGTAAGGGAAATCGCCGGGGTGGAGAGGTTACTGGTAACGCCGGGAGTGCGTTCGGCCGGGGCGGAGGTGGGGGACCAGAAGCGGGTGGCGACGCCCGGAAAAGCGCTGGCGGATGGGGCGAGCTATCTGGTGATTGGACGGCAAATCACGCGAGCCAGTGACCCGCGAAAGGCGGCGGAAGAGTTGCTCCAGGAGATTTCCACAGACTAAGTCTTAGTATCCATTCATTTTTTCTATAGGCCGTCAAGCTTCAGTTTGGTTGCAGATGAATTTCCAGTCTGCTAATTCTGAAAGAATCGGGCGCTTACCGGGCGTCCTGATTCCAGGGGAAAGGAAATAGAAAAAACCACAATGATAAGGACACTAGTCGCTCTCTTGCTAGCTGTCTGTTTAGGCACCCCCGCCTACAGTCAATCTCTCAGTTCACTGTCCGGATCTGTCGTCGACCCTTCGGGGGCGGCGGTACCCGGTGCGGAAATCTCCATTATCAATACTGATAACAATGCCAAGCGCGATACGGTTTCCGAC
>VFQU01000584.1_pt1 | contig 30355 bp, 27 predicted proteins | sample 3512311 | NCBI WGS metagenome assembly VFQU01 (sample SAMN10412377, study PRJNA504923) | tailings metagenome | isolation source: Relicate 3 Philex TSF3 active mining site | place: Philippines: Tuba, Benguet | collected 2017-08-29
TCTATTTCGGGGACGTCTGGCAGCTCTCGCCGCGCCTCACCATGACCTATGGCGTGAACTACCGCCCCATCACGGCGCCCACGGAAGTCAACCGCTTGAACGACGTCGGCTACCCGTCGGACTGGAACAACGTGGCGCCCAACCTGGGCTTCGCCATCCGCCCCCGCGCGGATAACCGCCTCGGCGTCATCAGGATCGCCTACGGCATGCACCACGGAGAAATCTTCCCCGTCACCTACCAATCCATCCGTTTCAACGCCCCCAACAACATCAAGGTGGTCATTCCGAACCCTGACCTGCTCAACCCCACCGGCCAGTTGCCCGCCGACCTGCGCCAAACCAGTCGCACCGTGCTCTACGCCTTCGCCCCGGACCTCGCCACGCCTTACTCACACCAGTACCACTTCAAGTGGGAAATTCCGGTCACTTCCGTCCTGCGGCTCGAGGCTGGCTATCTCGGCTCGCGCTCCTCGCGCCTGCTGCAGCGCTGGTTCCTCAACCGCGCCGTACCGGTGCCCGGCATCCCCCGCACGGTCGCCACCATCGATGAACGCCGGCCATTGCCCCAGTACGCCGACATTCGCTACACCACCTCTTCGAGCCGCGGCTACTATGACGCCATGAAGCTCGGCCTTTCCATCACGCGCTGGCGCGGGGTGTCGCTCGAAAGCAACTACACCTGGTCCAAGGCCATGGACCTCGGCGCCAATTACACCAACACGGCCTACGACATGGACGGCTTCAACAATCGCAGTCAGACCGAGGCCGAATCCCACAAGGACCTCAAGGCGCGCAGTGACTTTGACCAACCCCACGCCTTCCTCCTGCGCGGCAGCTACCAGTTGCCCGTCGGTGGCAAGCGCTGGGGCCTCTGGAGCGTCAATGGCGTCTTTCTCGCCAAGCAGGGCACGCCCTTCAATCTGCGCACGGGGTCTGACGCCCCGGGCTTTGGCAACGTGGATGGCATTGGCGCGGACCGGCCCAATTTGCTCGACCCCACCATCCTGGGCCGCACCATTGGCCATCCGGACACCGCCCGCGAACGCCTGCCGCGCAGCGCCTTCGCCTACATTCCGCTGGGCGAGGAAACGGGCAATCTCGGGCGCAACGTCTTCCGCCGTGGCCGCATCCGCAACCTGAATGCCAGCCTCAACGCCGATTGGTCTTTGGTGGGCGACCTCAAGATGAACTTCCGCGTGGAATCGATCAACCTCACCAACACCGCCCAATTCGCCGAACCCGGCATGTCGCTCACTGACCCCAACTTCGGCGTCATCACCAACACGCTCAACGACGGCCGCGCCTTCCGGATGCAACTGCGCTTCAGCTTTTAATCGGGAATGTAGCGGGCCAGTTTTTCCCGCGCGGCTTTGCGCGCGTCTGGCGAAAGGCTGAAGGCGATCTTCGAGTACAGACCGATTTCCTTGCGGCTGCGCTCGTTCCAGTCCAAATGGGCTGCCTTGCGAACTCGCTCCAACTGCGCGGTCAGTTCCTGAGCCTTGGGCAGGCCTTCGGCGTAGCGCGCAAAATGCTTCAGGTTCGTCTCCACCATGGCTCGGGTTGCCGCATAGTCGCGCCGCCGGTTCTGTTCCACCGTATCGTCCAGAAGCTGCGCGAACCACAGCGCAGCCACCCGCTCAGACAAGGCAATATCACGCGGCTGCTGTTTGTTCGCGGTTCCGTTGGCAAAGTGAATCGTGGCTGGCTCCAGCTCCAACACTTGCGGCACCCCCGCGGCATCCACCCAGCGCAACTGCGCCGGGAAGCTCAGCATCCCTCCTTCCTCCCCCGCCGGCAGGTACAGCCGCAGCACCGCGTCCCGTTCTCTGCCCTGCCGCAGCATACCCAGTTGGATGCGCACCTGCCCGCGGGACTGCTGCACGGGAAACCGGTTCAGGCATTCCACCTTCACGCCATCTGGCAGGTCCACCACCAGTTCCAGTTTGCTGGCCGCCAGCCCCAGCAATCCGTCCATCTCCGCATCCAGCACTTCCTCGATCTCATGCGGATGCTGGGCATCGTGCAGATTCCCGCCTCCTTCATTGGCAATTGGCTTCAATTGTGTTTGTGAATACCCTTCGCCAATTCCGATTGTGCTGGTGGAGATCCCCCGCGCATACAATTCCGCCGCATGCTGCCCCAGCCTCGCCGGGTCGATTTCGCCCTGGTTTGCCTGACCATCGCTCAGAATCACCACATGGTGCTGGCTGCTGGCCAACGTCTCCATACGGGCCGCAAGACGGCGCGCCGCCGTGAGCCAGCCCCAGGCCAGATTGGTATTTCCCCGGGCTGGCAGATGCGCCAGCAGATTCCGCACTTTCTCGAAATTCCCTTCCCCGGCCGCCACAACATCGGCCAGCACTTCAATCTCATGATCGAAAGCCACCAGCGTTAAGTGGTCCTCTGGCCGCAGGCGATGCATGATCCCCTCGATTGCCTGCTTGGCCATTTGCAGTGGCGGGCCTTCCATGGACCCCGACCGGTCCAGCACGACCGCCACGTTCTTGGGCTGCTGGTGCTCAATCGCCGCCATGGACGGCGCGCTGATGTGGGCGCGCAGATAGCGTACGGAATTTCCCCGGTACCACGCCAGGCTCCGGTCCAGACTAAGGCTTGTCTTCATTCTTTTGATCTCCTTTCGGGGTTCCAAGTTCTTCCCGGATCCGCTCCGCGAGCCGGTCCAGCATCTCCAGGTAGGGCGCCGTAGCAGGCCCCTTCCACACCAATTCCAGATCTGGAGTCACTTCCAGATGCAACCGCGATTCAGCCTTTGCCCGGCCCCGGCGCAACAGCGACCTGGGCACTGGCTCGGCTTGAGTCCCTAGCACAGCGTTCAGATAGTCCAGCGCTGACCCCGGCGCGCTTACCGCCTGCCGCCGCTCCTTCGGCTCCAGTACCGCCAGCCGGTGGCGGATTTCCTTCAGCGGTAAGCCCTCCCGCTCCCGCATGTCCCGGATCAACAGCAGGCGCTCCAGGTCCGCCTGACCGTAGCGCGCGCCCCGCCCCATCGAACTCGGCCCCGCCAGCAAACCATGCTCCAGGTACAGGCGGATCGTCCGCATCTGCACGCCCGAGGCCTCAGCCAGTTCCTGCAGACTGTAATCGCGCTCTTCCGCCATGCCCTGACTATACCCGAAATTAAGTTACCATGGCTACTTTTATTTTGGCCCCAAATCGGTTACCTTGGACACATGCGGCTGATCCACACAGCAGACTGGCACCTGGGCCAAACCCTGCGCGGCTACCGGCGGGAGGAAGAGCACGCCGTCGTGCTCCAACAACTGGTCAGCCTCGCTGAAACTCATCAGCCCGATGCCTTTCTCATCGCCGGCGATGTCTTCGATACCTCCAACCCCACACCGGAAGCCCAGCAACTCTACTACCGCACCCTGGGCCAGCTGCGGGGTGCCGCCCCGCACATGACTATCGTCGTCACAGCAGGCAATCACGACGCCGCCGGCCGCCTCGCAGCTCCGCGTTCCCTGCTGGCGCAGCTGAACGTCCATGTCATCGGCTACGCCCGCAGAGCAGACCACCTGGTCCCTGTCCGGAATGCCGGCGGAGTCCTGCTCGGCCATGTGCTGGCTGTCTCCTTCCCCACCGCGCCCTGCCTTCCAGCCGGTCACCCCAAGCTCGCTGACGCCGTCAAAGCCCTTTATGACGAACTGGCCGAGCCCCAACGCCACCGCTGGGAAGGCCTCCCCCTCGTGGTCACTGGCCATCTGCATGTCGCCGGCGGAATGGAAACCGGCGGCAGTGAGCGCTCAATTCTCATCGGCGGCGAAAGCGCCGTGCCCACCAGCGTCTTCCCCACCGAAGCTGCCTATGTCGCTCTCGGTCATCTCCACAAGGCCCAGCAGGTGGGCGCAGGCCCAGTTCACTACAGCGGCTCGCTCATTCCCTTGAGCGCCTCCGAGGCAGACTACACGCACGGCGTCAATCTGGTTTCGCTCCTTCCCGGCTCGGTGTCCGTCGAGCGGCTGGCACTCGAACGCCCGCGTGGCTTCATCCGGCTCCCCTTGCTGACTCTCCCGGAGGCCCTCAACCAGCTGCACACCCTCGACGGTGAGCCCTTCGTACAGGTGTCTCTGCGGCGGCAGGGCCTGCCCGCTGACTTCCGCGAGCAGCTCGATGCCGTCCGCGGCGTCCGCCTGGTGGAATTGAAACTCGAAGAGACCGAGGCCATTCGTATCGCCCGTCAGGAAGTCCCCCAAGACAAGGTGGCCGACCTCAACCCTGAACACTTCTTCGCCCTCGCCTTCGAGAAGAAGCATGGCCGCAAGCCCGAGTCCGCACATAGCGAGGCCTTTGCCGCACTGCTGAGGAAGCTGGCATGAAGATCCTCGCCATTCGCGGCGCCAACCTCGCGAGTCTCGCCGGCGATTTCTGTCTCGACTTCCGCGAGGAGCCCCTCGTCTCCACCGGTCTCTTCGCCATCACCGGGCCGACGGGCTCCGGTAAATCTACCCTGCTCGACGCACTCTGTCTGGCCCTCTACGGCGAATACCCACGCCTTTCCGCGAATTCCACGGAGAAGCTCGAAGACCTGAGCGGTCACACTCTGTCCGCTGGCGACGAGCGCAACATCCTCACCCGTGGCGCTGGCGCCGCCTACGCTGAGGTGGATTTCACAGGACTCGATGGGGCCGACTACCGTGCCCGATGGGAAGTGCGCCGCGCCAAAGAGAGCCCGAGCGGCAAGCTGCAGGCCAGCAAAGTCAGCCTGAAAAGATTGTCGGATCAGCAGGTTTTGGCCGACCTGAAGACTGATTGCGCCAATCGGGTCGCAGAGTTGACCGGGCTCAGCTTCGAGCAGTTCTGCCGCACTGCCCTGCTCTCGCAGGGCCGCTTCGACGCCTTCCTGCTGGCGAATCAGAACGAACGCTCCGACCTGCTCGAAAAGATCACCGGCACCGGCATCTACTCAAAGCTCTCCGTGCAGACTTACCAGGAAGAATCCAACCGGGCGAATGAACTGCGGCTTATCCGGACACAGCTCGACACCCTGCAGTTGCTTGACGAGGAAGAGGTGGAAGCATTGCGAGCCACAATCGCTTCCCTCGAAGCCGAAGCCCTGCAGGCAGCGCAGAGTTTAGCCGCGGTGCAGACCCAGCAGCAACTTCGCCAGAACGAAGCCAATGCCGAGGTGGCCGCCACCCATGCGGCCGAGGCACTCGCCGCCGCGCAGGAGCAAGACCGTGAACTCGCCCCTGCCCGCGAGCGCCTCGCCGCTCTCGTCCAGGCCGAGGCACTGCGCCCGGCTTTTCTTGATCTGCACCAGGCCAGCCGCGCGCTGAACGAAAAGCAGCAGGCAGTGGAAAGCGCCGTCCGTGCGGCCGAACAACAGCAAGCGGAACTCACCCGCGTGCAGTCCCGGCAGGACGATTGTGAGCGCGCTGCCACAGACGCCGATGCCGCCATCCTGCAATGGACGCCCCAGTGGGAAGCTGCCGCCGAAGCCGACCAGCACCTACGGCAGGCCGAAGTGGAGTGCCAACAAGCTCGCGGCCGCCACGACGACACCATGCGGGATTTGGCCCAGAAACAGAACGAAGCCAATCAACTGCAGAAACAGGCCAAACAGGCTGCAATCGAGTACGAGGACCTCGAGACCTGGCTAACCGCCAACCGTTCCCTGGCCAGCCTGAATCTCGGGCCCATCGAAATCCTCTTGCGGGTCCTGGCCGGGTTTCCCGAGGAAACCTACGCTCCTGCCACCCTCGAAGAAGTCAGCCGCGAACTCGCCACAATCTCTCGCCCTGCGGAGGATCAGCGCAAAGCCGCCGCCAGCCTCCGTCTCGCACTCCTCGACTATTGGCAGGCCGAGACAGAGAAGACACGACTCAGCGAAGCGCTAACGGTACTCAATGCCCAACTCAGCGAAGCGACCCGTTCCCTTGACCTCACCCAACTCAGCGCCAGCAAACAGGCGGAGGCCATGCGGGCATCCCTCGCGGACGGAGATCCCTGTCCGGTCTGTGGAGCAGTCCACCACCCCTACGCGGACCAGCACAATTCGTTTCAGGATCTGCTCCGCGAACAGCAGCAGCGGGTGGGGAGCCTGAGGGACGATTCAGAAAGCACTTCACGGCAGCTGGGCAAAGAGGAAGAACGATCTACCAAGGCCCGCATTCAGGTCGAGCAATCTCAGGCCGCAGCTACCCCAGTACCAGCAGGTATCGACTTCGACGCCGAACGCCACGCCGCCCAAGCAGCCCTCGAGGAAGCCACCAGGCGCATTGCCCGTCACGAGGAACTGACCAACCACCACCGTTACCTCACCAACCAGCAGCAGCTGGAGCAATCCCTCGCGCCCGTGGGCGTCGACTTGGCCACCGTGACGGCAGACCCCCAGCAATGGATCACTTCGATGCGCGCCCGCTTCAGCGACTTCACGGACAAGCAAACCAGGCTCAGCGAACTTCTGCCCCAAAAGGATCAGTTTGCCCAGCAGGCCGCCGGGGCGGTAGCGCAGGTGGCAACTCTCACCGGACTTCGCGAGGAACGTCAGCGAGAATTCCAGCAGGCGGAAGCCACCCTCAACCAGCGCCGTCAGGCTCGCAGCCTGCTGCTCCATGGCCAACCCCTGGCCACCCACCGCCAGCCATTTCTCGACCGCCAGAAGCAGACAAGCGAAGAACTGCAAAAGGCCAGGCAAGCACTTGCCGCAGCTGAATCGACACTGCGGGCCGCGCAGGCCCACTACAGCGAAAGCAAGCAGGCTTTTGTTGCCCAGAGCGCTAACACGCAAGCAACCCGCCAGGTCTGGCTGGACGCTTGCGCGCAACTGCAACTGGAGCCCAACGAAGCCCAAGCATTGCTGGCGGCAAAAGACAAAGCGTCGCTGCAGGAACAGATCTCCCGCATGGACTCACTCCTCCAGCAACGCCTGGGAGCGCACGCACAGGCGGCCCAACAGCTCGCCACCGCCCGGGAACTCACCACCCACCTGCCCACCCTGAACGAGCTCGCCGACAAAGTAGCGCAGTTGCAAATCAGGCGAGACACCGCCCAGACGGCCCTCGGCGCCGAACGCCAAAAGCTTTCTGACCACGAACGCAAGCTGGCCGCATCCGCAGCCTTGCGTGAGCAGGAATCCCTGGCCCGTCAGCAGCACAACCTCTGGCGCGAAATCAGTGAGGCCATCGGCTCGGCCGACGGCAAGAAGTTCCGCAACTTCGTGCAAGCCCTCACCCTCGACCATCTCGTCTATCGCGCCAACCAGCAACTCAGCCGCCTCGCCCCGCGTTACCGGCTGGAACGCACCAACGACGACTCCCTCGGGCTCGTCGTCATCGATGCCGACATGGCCGACAGCCGCCGCGCCACCAACTCCCTCTCCGGCGGCGAACGCTTCCTCGTCAGCCTCGGCCTCGCCTTGGGCCTAGCCGGCCTCGAAGGCCGCGAATCCTTTGTGGACTCGCTCTTCATCGACGAAGGCTTTGGCACACTGGACCCCGAAAGCCTCGACCAGGTGATGGCCGCACTCGAAGCCCTGCCCAGCAGCGGCCGGCGCGTTGGCGTCATCTCCCACGTCGAGGCCATGAAGGAACGCATCGCCGTGCAGGTGGAGGTCCGCAAGAAAGGCAGCGGCCGCTCCGCTGTACGAATTCAGGACCGCGCCGCGATAGGATATAGCCAACCATGAGAACACTAGCCTTGATCTGGATCGCGGCCGCGATGTTTGGCCAGCAGCAACAGCAACAACCCATGACCTTCTTCGTCACCAGCGTCGGCCTCGGCGATGGCGCCAAGCTCGGCGGCCTCGAAGGCGCCGACGCTCACTGTCAGAAACTCGCTACCGCCGCAGGCGCCGGTGACCGCACCTGGCGCGCTTACCTCAGCACCCAGGCCGAAGGCGGCAAGCCCGCCGTCAATGCCCGCGACCGTATCGGTGAAGGCCCCTGGCACAATGCCAAAGGCACCCTCGTCGCGCGTGACCAGGCCCACCTGCATGGCGACACCGTGGACCTCGCCCGCCTCGGCAACCTCATCACCAAAAACAATGCCCTCACCGAAAAAGGCGACCGCGTGAACGGCGTCGGTGACAACCCCAACATGCACGACATCCTCACCGGTTCCCAACCCGACGGCCGCGCCTACACCGATAGCGCTGACCACACCTGCAAGAACTGGACAAGCAATAGCGAAGGCTCAGCCCAGGTAGGCCATAGCGACCGCAATGGTGGCGGCATTTCCTGGAATAGCGTTCACCCCTCCCGCGGCTGCAGCCAGGCCAATCTCGTCTCCACCGGTGGCGCCGGAATGTTCTACTGCTTCGCGGTCAAGAAGTAGCATGCTCAATTGGTTGCGCTGGGCGGGTTGGGCTGAGGGGATGTCGTTTCTGATTCTGCTGTTCATCGCCATGCCCCTCAAGTACGTTGTAGGACTGCCACAGGCCGTGCGCATCGTGGGGAGTGCGCACGGCGGGCTGTTCATCATCTATGCCCTGCTGGTGCTCATGGTGGCCCGTGAGCGCCAGTGGCCGGGCAAGCTGATCGGCCTCGGCATCCTCGCGGCTTTCCTGCCTTTCGGCCCCTTCTGGTTTGATTCGAAGCTCAAGCGGGAAGGCTGGAGCTAACGCGCCCAGTGGCGCGCCATTTCTTCCCGCACCCGTTCCTGCTCCACTGCCACCAACAGATGGCCGCCTCGCTCAAACGCCACCAGCCGCGCCCCCGAAATGTGCCGCGCTGCGTACCGCGCATTCTCAAATAACTGCAGCGAATCATCCTTGGCATGCAGTATCAGTGTCGGCACACGTATACCCGCGATCCGCTCATTCGGCATCTCGGCACGATTGTCGAAACGGACCCCCGCGGCCCGCACAGACACCGGGTTCATGTAGGCGATCGTTTCGTCAGCCAATTGCCGCTCTTCCGCCGTCAGGCTCCGCGCCACCTCCGCGCTCACCCCCATCAGTCCCAGAAACTGCGTCCGCAAGGCCCCGGTGATCGCCCAGTATCGGTAGTCCCGCTGATAGATCCACGTCAGCGCCACCCCTTTCCAATCTGCGTCCTGCTGCTGCTTGTCGTGCACGGTGGCCACTCCAGCAGAAACCAGTGCCAGCGAGTGCACCCGTTCCGGAAACAGCAGACTCAGCCAAAGGGCTGCCGGGCCGCCATGGGAAATCGCAACGACATCCACCTGCTCAATTCCCAGGGCATCCAGCAGGCAGACGAACGCCCGCGCCTGCTTTTCAAAGGTCGCCCCCTCAGGCAGACTCGACTGCAGATAGCCAAAGCGCGATGGCGCCAGCCAGCGCCGCTCCGGCGGCAGCAATGCGCGCGCCAGCAACTCACCCTGATCAAAACCGCCGCCGCTGCCATGCACCACCAGCACCGGCCGGCCCTCTTCCCCTCCCTGCAGATACTCGATGTTCCCGAATGGCGACGCCACCAGCGCACTTCGCCCCGCAATGCGTGCATAGTGGCGGCGCATGTCCTGCCGGAAAATGCCGGCTGCGGCCAACCCGGCCAAGCCAGTCAGAAAGAGCGCGACTTTAGGCCCAGAAACGCGCATAGGGTGGCGCCCCGGGTTGCGCTGCGGCAATGCGGTCCGCCTCTACGTGGTCGGCCGTTTCCGGCCCGTCCGGGTAGCGGTAGCGCGCCACGAATTCGTCATGCATCTCCAGGCCCCAGCCCGCCGCCGTGGGCGGCACATAGTGCCCGTCGCGCACTTCCAGCGGATGGTGGAACACGCCTTGCTGCAGGAACTCGAGATACTCAAGCCACCGTCCCTCGCTGCAAAACCAGGCTTGATCGAAGATCGACATCGCGCCCACCAACTGCCCCAGCCCGATGCCTCCCGAGTGCGGGCACACCGGCACTCCGTACTTCGCCGCCATGGCCACAATGGCGAAAAGCTCATTCACTCCGCCCACCCGCGCGCCGTCAATCTGGCAATGCGTCAAGCCTCCGCCGGCCAGCAGTTGCTTGAAGGTAATGGCATCCGGCGCCTGTTCACCTCCCGCCACACCAATGCCCACCGGCGCCAGTTCCTGCCGCAGGGCAATGTAGCCGGCAATGTCGTTATAGGCGATGGCTTCCTCGATGAAGAGCAGCTTGTACTCGGCCAGCTCCTTCATATAGCTGGCGGCATTGCGCCAGTCGCCGAGGTTCTGGTTGGCGTCGGTTAACAGCAGCGCATCGTCTCCGGTCGCTTCCCGCATGGCATTCAGCATGCGGCGGTCTTCATCGAGCGCCCGCCCCCGGTCATACTGCTGCCCGCGGCCCACCTTGGCCTTGAAGGCCCGCGTGCCCTGTGCGTATAGATTGGCGCAGATGCTCTTCACTTCCTCAATCGGGCGGCCTGACCAGCCAGCGGTGCTGTATACACGTATGCCCTGCTTTTCGATCCGCGCCAGATTCTCAGCCTTGCTCGCCAGCCGCGACTCCAGCATCTCGCGCAATTCTTCTTCGGTGAGCGCATCCCGCAGGTGGTGAAAATCGATGGCCTGCACAATCTTCTTGGGCGGCAAGCTGGTCAGCAACTGCCACATGGGCAAACCGAGGCTCTTGGCCCAGAGGTCCCACAGCGCGTTCACCACGCCGCCGACGGCCATGCGGTACACCCCCAACGCCAGCCAGCGCAACTGGTGGTGCTCCGCCAGAGACTGTGCAAACAGGCCTGGCTCTTCGATGAACTCGGCCAGATCCCGCCCCACCACGAATCGCTCCAGGGCTTCCACGGCGAGCTTCTGAATCTGGGTCCCATCGCCAATCGTGAAGATCAACGAACGCCCTTCGAGGCCACTGTCGGTGCGCAGAATTGGTATGGCGCAGGAGTAATTGGGCGCCAGATGCCGCGGGTCTGACCCGGCCATGCCGAGCTTCACCGTGGGGTAGCGTATGTCGAGAACTTCGAGGGAAACAATCTTGTGCTGGCTCATATACGTGGGCTTTCGCGAACGGAAATCCCAATGTATCCCAGCTTGCGCCTATTTGGCCGTGGTTTCGAGGCTCCGCGGCAAGTCCAGCACCGGATTGCGGGGGAAGAAGTGGAAAGGCCGGATGTGGAAGTGGTGCCACATTGTTGGCATGACGGGCCAATCTTCCGCTCGCGCAATGTGATGAAAGCCAAGTGTGTACCAGCCCACCAGGTCTGTATTCACGATGGGGCGGTTGGCTTTCACCCAGTCGGCCAGTCCATCTTCCGCACGCGAGCTGGTCGGGTACACACCGGCGGCGTAGCGCTCCTGCGCACGGTAAGGTGTGACGTAGAACTGATGCGCCGAGAACGCGCCAATCTTCTGCGTCGGGTCATCGGCAAACATCAGCGAACGGCCAGCCTTGCCCGGCATCAGCTCAAATCCGGCGGGATGGTTCAGACTGCCGCGCACACCCGGGTTGATGAAGGTCCACATGGCAGGGCGGGCGGCGTCCTGGTCCAGAATGGCTTCACTTTCCGTAGCGGCCAGGGAAGGCTTGGCCACCCAGATACTGCGGCGCCAGGGGTCGTTCTCGATGCGCTTGGGGGTGAGACGGTGAATCAGAAAGCTATTCTCGGTGCCATCCACGTCAAAATCCAGACGGAAGCTGAAGAAGTGGTCATGGTTGACGCCAATCGTGTGTTCAGCCACATACTGGCCTGTTTCTTCGCTCGCGTGTATTTGCGTCGCGGGCGGTTTGGCAAGCGTGGCTGACTTGGTTTCAATCACGCCCGTGGCGCCCACGGCCACCTCAATGGCGCCGTCCGGGTCAAAGCGCCAATCCATGAGGTAGTCATAGTTGCCCACGACCGCCGCCGTGCGCAGCACCAGTTGGCGCGTGGGGCGGCCGAAGATTTCGCCGTCCTCCCCATGGCGCCAGGCCGGGCTTTCCGGGTGTCGCTCAAAGAGGCAGGCCAGGCGGCTGTGCAATTTGGGTGCACCGGTTTCGGTGGGAAAAATCGCATCAAACCAGGTGGCATGGGCAGGGCAATCGAGACCCGGCTTCAGGGGTTGTATGAATGGACTGGTGGCGTAGAACTGCCCCGCGTCGATGAACGCTCGGTTATTCCAGCCATCGGCGGGGTCCATGTAAGGCACGAAAAGCTCACTGACGCTGGCTTCGTAGAGCACCGACCGTTCGCGTCCGCCGTCCACCAGACGGACCAGATTCAGCACCGGGCCCAGTCGCGGATCCAGCCGGAAACGGAAGCGCCAGTTCTGCCAGCTCACCTCGCCGTTCTGCACACGAAAGCCCGGCCCCTGGGGCTGGGCCGTCAGAATGGGCGTCGTGTAAGGGCGCGGGTTGTCGGGGATTTCCTCGTAATCGTTGCTCGCCGTCGGTACCGTCACCACCTCGGTGTCGTTCACTTTCACCACTTTCCTGGTGGCCAGGTTGACGCTAAACGTGAGGCCCTCAATGGACCGGCCCCAACTATGCAGCGTGCGATGCCCGGCGCTGCAGCCCCCAAAGCCCAGCCGCTCGGTGGCTTGTTCCGGCACGCCACGCCAGGCGACAGGCAGCGCGTAGCACTTCACGTGCGTCAGGTCCGTAATGCCGCGCTTGCGCAGGGCTTCGATGATGCGCGGGTCCTTCTTCACGATTTCACTGGAGGCGCCGAGTTCGCTGCCCAGAAAGGGCGCCTGCGCATTCTTCAGTTCGTTGAAGCTCACCACGCGCCGGGCTGTGACGTCCACCAGCGCCGCGAAAGACTTGCCTTCTCTCAGCAGCACCGCGTCCGCTTGGCGCGGTGCCGTCCGGCCAGCGAGTACAGCGGCCTTATCCGGAGGATGCAGCAGAACGCTCGCAAAGAGAGTATCCGGCGCCAGGTGGTTGCCAGCCCGCAGAGTCTCGTAAACCGTCCAGTACTCCGCCGAACTGAGCGCGTCGAGCGGATGCGGCTGGGCCACGAGACGGATGCAAAGCAGGAGCAGAGCGAGTAGAATCCGCATGATGACTCATCAGAATAGCAACCACGGAAAAAAGCGGGAACCTGAATCGCCGTCGCGCGTAGTGCTTTCTATCATGAACCGCTTCGCGTTTCTTCCTCTATTGCCGGTGGCGCTGCTGTTCACCGGTTGCGACATTGAAGACTTCGGCGGCGGCGCGCTCGACCGCTTCAAGGAAGACTTCCACCTCACCTATCCCTTGAAACCCGGCGGGGTCCTCACCATTGACAACCTCAACGGCAGCGTGGAAATCAGCTCCTGGGAAAAGGACGAAGTGGACGTCAACGGCGTCAAGTACTGCATATCGGAAGAGCGCCTGCGGGGCATGCGCGTCGAAGGCACGCAGAGCGGCAACCGGTTGACCCTGCGCAGTGTTCTCCCCGAAGGCAAGCGCAGCGGCTGCGGCGCGAAGTACACGATTCGCGTACCGAAGAAGATCACACTTGATGGCATCGTCAGCTCCAACGGCAAGATTCGCGTGGAGAACATCGCCGGCGAGGCGCGGCTGCAGACCTCCAATGGCGGCATCCAGGTGCGTGCCCTCGAAGGCAAGCTCGATGCCCGCACCTCCAACGCCACCATTGATCTCGACAGTGTCATCGGCGACTTCGTGGGTCGCACCTCGAATGGATCGATCCTCGTGGAGGGTCTCGAAGGCAGTTTCAGCGGCGCGACTTCCAACGCCAGCATCAAGGGCCGCATCCGCAAACTGAAACCTGGACAGCCCATGAAAGCGGAAACCTCCAACGGCACAATCGACCTGACACTGGCCGACTATGCCGGCCAGGTTCTCGACGTCGAATCGAGTAACGCCAGCGTGACGCTCCACTTGCCGACAGGCGTCAATGCCGACCTCCGGGCCAGCACATCCAACAGCAGCATTGAATGCGACTTGCCCATGACTGAAACTGGCATTTCGTCAAAAACCCGCCTCGAAGGCAAATTGGGCAAGGGCGGCAACCCCATCCGGGTCAGCACTTCGAATGGCAGCATCCGCATTCGCCGCCTGTAGTTTGCCTCTAAAATGGATTTAAGCGGATACTTCCACACTCGCTCCGCTAAAGTCTAGCCAACCCAAGGACATCTCTCATCCATGTTGAAGTTCCCATTTGCGGGCCGCCGCCTACCCGTGGCGGCCTTGATGTTGTTCCCGTTGCTGCTCAGCGCCCAGCAGGCCCCACCTCAAACACCTCCTCAGACCCCGCCGCAAAACGGCCAGCGGCCCGCCCAGAATGGCCAGCGCCCCGCTGCCGCCTCGCCCGGCCCCAAGAAGTATGAAGACGTCATTACCGCCAAGGCCAAAACCAGGGCCGGCCTCTTCAAGGTCCACAACATTGAGGACAAGTGGTACTACGAGATTCCCGAGAATCTCTACGGCCGCGACATGCTCATGTACAACGAAATCGCCCAGGCGCCCCCGGGCATCGGTTACAGCGGCCGGCCCGGCAATACGCGCATGGTGCGCTGGGAGCGTCGCGGCAACAAAATCCTTCTCCGCGTCAACCCCGCCACCAAGCGCGCCACCAACGGCGACGCGGGAACTCAACTATCTGTCGAACTTTCGAGCTTCCAGCCCATCATCCGCTCCTTCAATGTCGAGGCGGAAGGCCCCAACAAGGCCGCCGTCATTGATGTGACACCGATGTTCTCAGCCGACATCCCCGAGCTTTCCGCCGTCAGCCTGCTCGCGGAGGCGCGCGTTTCCAACGCGCCCCCGGTGGATGCTTCGCGCAGCTTCGTCGACAGCATCAAGGCTTTCCCGGAAAACATCGAGGTCCGCTCCACCCTCACCTGGAACTTCGGCGCCCCGCCCCTGCCGCCCTCAAGCCCCAACGCCCCGCGCCCCACCGTGCTGCCGGGCGGCTTGCGCAGCTTGAGCGTCATGGTGCACTACAGCATGGTCCTGCTGCCCGAAAAGCCGATGATGGGCCGCTACTTTGATCCGCGCGTCGGCTACTTCACGCAGTCCTTCGAAGAGTATGCCAACGAAGAGAACCGCGTGGAGCGCAAGGGCTTCATCACCCGCTACCGGCTGGAAAAGAAAAACCCCAATGCCGCCATCAGCGAGCCCGTCAAGCCCATCGTGTTCTATGTCTCCCGCGAAGTACCCGATGTGTGGAAGCCCTACATCCGCAAGGGCATCGAGGACTGGAACGTCGCCTTCGAGCAGGCCGGGTTCCGCAATGCCATCGTGGCCAAGGACGCCCCCAGCAAGGAAGAAGACCCCGAATGGGACGCCGAAGACGTGCGCTACAGCGTTGTCCGTTGGGCCGCGCTGCCCGTGCAGAATGCCATGGGCCCCCACGTACATGACCCGCGTAGCGGCGAGATCATCAGCGCCCACCTCATCCTCTGGCACGACGTGCTGAAACTGGCGCAGGGCTGGTATTTCGGCATGTGCTCGGCGCAGAACGATGCTGCCCGCAAGTTCCCCTTCGACCAGAAACTCATGGGCGACCTGCTGCTCTACATCGCTTCCCACGAAGTGGGCCACACCATCGGCCTGCGTCACAACCACAAGGCCAGTTCCGCCTATTCCATCGCCCAACTGCGCGACCCCGAGTTCACCAAGAAGCATGGCAGCGTGGGCTCCATCATGGCCTACGGCCGCTTCAACTACGTCGCCCAGCCCGAAGACGGCGTCACCGCTCTGGTGCCCATCATCGCCCCCTACGACAAGTTCGCGGTGGAATGGGGCTACAAACAGTTCCCTGGTGTCTCCAAGCCTGAGGACGAGAAGAAGTTTCTGGACGAAATTGCCGCGCGCCAGTTGACGGAACCCTTCCTGCGCTTCGGCGGCGAAGATGGTCCGGCCATGGTCGATCCCACCGTCAAGACCGAGAACATTGGCGACGACCCGATTGAAGCCACCCGTCTCGGTTACAAGAACCTCGAAAGGGTCATCAACGGCTGGCTGGTTTCGGCCACCACCCGGCCCGGTGAGGATTTCAGCGTTCTGCAGGAAACCTTCACCAGCATCTGGAATCTGCGCCGGCTCTGGTTCGGCTCGGTCATCCGCATGGTGGGGGGCGTAGTCGAAAACCGCACGCTGGCCGGCCGCGGGGCTGAGCAGTTCTCCCGCGTACCCAAGGCGAAGCAGCGCGAGGCAGTGAAGTTCCTGAACGAGCATGTCTTCACACCCCCGACCAATCTCATCAAACCCGCCCTGCTCAACCAGTTTCAGTATTTCGGCGCGGCGGACATCATCATTGGCCAGCAGAAGCAGGCCCTCGAAACCCTGCTGACGCCCATGCGCTTCAAGCTGCTCACCGATGCCGAAGCGCTCGACCCCAAGAACGCCTACACCCTGCGCGAGTTCATGACGGACCTGCAGGCCGGCGTCTTCAGCGAGTATGCGCGCCCCGGCGCGGTGGTGGACGTCTACCGTCGCGCGCTGCAGCGCAACTACCTTGACCACCTGAAAACCCAGTTGGCACGCCCGGCGACCCCGGCCGGAGCGGGCGCTGGCTCTGGAACAGCGGCCCTGGTCTCAGCCTCCTGGCAGCAGACCGACTTCCGCGCCACGGCCCGCACCATGCTGGAGCAGTTGAACCAGCGTCTGGCTGCCGCGGCCGCCTCCACCCGCGACGCGGCCACCTTGAGCCACATCAAGGATTGCCGCAAGGAAATCGAGATGATTTTGGACCCCAAGAAGAGTTAAACTCAAGGATGGTCCCGGGCGAGTAGCTCAGCTGGGAGAGCACCGCGTTCGCAATGCGGGGGTCGAGGGTTCGAATCCCTTCTCGTCCACCAAAGATTTCCCTTCAAAGCCCGAAGCCTTGTGCTTCGGGCTTTTCGTTACAATCGCAGGAGCTTATGGTCCTCTCAGACGTTGACATCCGCAAGTCACTGGCCAGTGGCAAGATTGCCGTCGATCCGGCTTTACCGGAAGAACACATTGGCAGTTGCAGTGTCGACTTCCGCCTCGGCAACGAGTTCAGCATCTTCGAACACTCCAAGCACCCCTACATCGACCTGCGCAACAAGATCGAAATCGAGAAACTGATGCGGCCCATTGTGGTTCCCGATGGCGAGCCCTTCATCCTGCAGCCGCGCGAGTTCGCCCTGGCCATCACGCTGGAACATCTGGAACTGGCCGACGACATCCTCGGCCGGCTCGAGGGCCGTTCCAGTCTGGGGCGCATCGGCATCATCGTGCACGGCACCGCGGGCCTCTTTGACCCTGGCTGGAGCGGCCGCGCGACGCTGGAGCTGTCCAACCTGGGCATCATGCCCGTGGCCCTCTATCCCGGCATGCGCATCTGCTCGATGACCTTCGAGCAGCTTTCCACGCCCTCCTCGATGCCTTACCGCAAGAAGCCGGGCAACAAGTACGCCGGCCAGCAGAGCCCCTTGGCCAGCAAGCTCGCCGGCGAACTGAAGTAGCGTTCGCAGCGGGCAACCGGAATTGGGCTATTCTGCGGAAAACGATGGCCCTGTCTCGCCGCTACGCTATGGTTGCCGCACTCGGGTTCCTTTCGGCGCAGTTCGCCGCGGCACAATCTCGCAGCTTTGAATTCAGCTTCTGGCCGGGCAAGAATGCCAGGCGCGACCCTCGCTTCCGGCGAATGGAGGAGGGACCGTGCGGCGAAGTGGCAAAAGCCAAAGTCTCAACCGTTCCAAGCGTGAATCGGAATGGCGCCTTAGTTGCCGAAGAGGTTCTCGAGATCAACTCCTCAGGGCAGATACTTCGGCGCTGGCGGATTCCCATCGATACACATGTGCTGGCCTTCCGGAGCAACTGGTTAATTTTCGGCCACTGGAGTGGCTTGTACCAGGTGGACCTGCAAGGACGGCTGGCTCGTTATAGCGGTCCACAACCAACTGGGAAATCTGATTATGTGAGCTGCGAGGGCTTACCCAAACAATTGGTACACGAGACCACAGTTTGCCACTTCCTCCCTGATCTCGCTACTGGCCAAAGGCGGCGTATTAGCTATGACCCCCCATGCACCTGAGCCCGAGGCCGTATCAGTTTACGCCTGACGACCCGAAGCCACCCTCGCCGCGGCTGGAATCCCCCAAATCCCCTTCTTCCCACTCAATGGCCTCATAACGGGCCACCACCAGTTGCGCAATCCGGTCCCCAGACTGAATCACAAACGAGTGCTGCCCCAGATTGTGCAGGATCACCTTGATCTCGCCCCGGTAGCTCGGGTCAATTGTTCCCGGTGAATTCGGAATGGTGATGGAATGCTTGAAGGCCAGCCCCGAACGGGGCCTCACCTGACCCTCATACCCAGGCGGCAGTTCAATCGCCAGGCCCGTGGCCACGGCATAAGTCTCGCCTGGAGCAATCGTGACATCTTCCACGCTGCGCAGGTCCAGACCCGCGTCTTCGAGGGGGCCGTGCGCGTAATGAGGGAGTTGTGCGGCAGAATGTAGCCGCTTGATCTTGATCCGCATGGGAAACTACAAAGAATATCGCGATGAGCCGTGTAATAGCTATGAGCCCCATGCCGGCGGAGAAAAGCGCCTACGCGCTGGCCCGCTACAGCCGCAGTGCCGATTCCATTCTGGAGAGCCTCGAATGGGTGCGCACCCATAACTCCGCCAAATTCCTCGAGAGCTTCTACTTTCAGTACGGCCATGCTTCCATTGCCGACCTCGGCCACGTCGGCATTTGCTGGGAAGGTATCTCCGAACTCGCCGCCACCGAAATTGAGGATGAGCAGTTGTGGGACGGCCAGGCCAAGAGCACGCGCTACCAGGACTTCGGCAAGCTCGGCTTCATCACCCCTCCCGAATTGACCGAAGCAGAGCGCAGCCACTACCAGCGTGCTGGCCAAGCCCTGCTCGCGGCATATGAGCAATTGCATGCGCTCAAGTTCGAGGAACTGACCACCCTCCTGCCGCGGCCAGAAACCATGAAGCCCGACGCCTACGAGCGCAACCTCAAAGCGCGGGCCTTTGACGTCGCCCGCTACTGCCTCTTTTTCGGCATTCCCACCAATGTCGGCCAGGTCACCAGCATCCGCACGCTCGAAAAGCAGATCCGCCGGCTCAAGGCCAGCGAATTTGCCGAAATTCGCGAAGTCGCCGGAGAAGCAGCGGCAGCCGTGGCCGCCCCGCCCGCCTGCCTCTGGGACGAAAGTGTCGCCGAACCCGTAGCGCCCACCCTCGCCAAGTACGTCGATGCCGACCAGCACCCCGCCACCGCCCACGCCGCCCTGCGCCAGTGGGCCCAGCAGAATCTGCCGGCCTATTCCATAAACGAACAGAACGAACCCAGTGTCACCCTCACCCGCCCCACCGAAGTCATGGCCGACATTGCCGCTTCCCTGCTCTACCCCGTTACCCAGCGCCCCTACCAGGTTCTCTATGACTGGGCCGCCTCGGCCAGTGAGGCCATCCGCCGCGAAGTGATTGACGTGGCGCTAGCCTCTCGTGGCCGCCACGACGAACTCCTCAAGAGCTTCCGCGGCGGCCCCTATGTTTTCGACATCGTCATGGATATCGGCGCCTATCGCGACCTCCACCGCCACCGCCGCTGCATCCAACTCCGGCAGGACTACACCTTCGACCTCGGCTACAGCACCCCGGAAGCCTTCACCGCCGGACCCATTCGCGCCACCTACCAGGCAGCCATGGCCGCCGCTCGCGAGGCCTTCAACGCGCTGCCCCAACCCGCAGCCCAGTATCTGCTCCCCTTTGGCGCCCACAGCCGCTTCCTCTTCAAGATGGATTTCGCCGAAGTCGAATACATTGCCAAGCTCCGCAGCGGCGTCAAGGGCCACTTCAGCTACCGCGACATCGCCTGGCGCATGAAGCTGGAACTGGCCAAAATAGAGCCGCTCCTCGCGGAATTGATCGCCGCCACCCCACCCTGGGAAGAGGACCCGCTCACCCGCTAAGGGCCTTGACAGCCAAATGTTGCTGGGCTAACATCACAAAATCGTAAAGGAGCCTGCCCCTTGCATCGTAACGGACTACAGGTCGGCATTTGGATTCTGATTTTTGGCCTGATTTTCAGCAGCGCTTCGGAGTTATTGGCTGGCGAACCGGGCACAGGCGGAATTTTTGCTGGCCTGGCATTGGGCATCGCCCTGCTGGTTTGCCGTATGAACCCGCAGAAATCCCTCAGGCCGTAAGGGCACGTGGCCCCTCGCCCGCTCCCAGCGTGCGCATCTTGGCCCCCAGCGTTGTTCGCTTCAGTTGCAGCAATTCCGCCGCCGCGCTCTTGTTCCCCTTTGTGCGCCGCAACGCTTGCTCAATCATCTGCCGTTCCAGCCCGGCGATGATGCGTTCAAAGTCGATTCCCTCCTCGGGCAAGGTCAGCTGTAGGCAATCCGCCGTTGTGCCGACCGGCTTTTTCATCACCGCCGGCAGCAGAAAATCCGCTGGCCACAGCTCCGTCCGCCGCCCGCTGAGCGCAATGGCCCGCTCCACGGTGTTTTCGAGCTCTCTTATGTTCCCTGGCCAGGAATACTCCTGCAGCCGCCGCACCGCGGCCGGCGTCAACTGTTTCACCGCAATGCCTTCCTGCCCGCAAATCTTCTCGACGAAGTGTTGAGCCAGCAAGGCAACATCCCCTTCCCGCTCCCGCAGCGGGGGCAAGTGCAACGGCACCACATTCAAGCGATAGTACAGATCCTCCCGAAAACGCCCATCTTCCACCTTGCTCAGGAGATCCGCATTCGTAGCCGCAATCACGCGCACATCCACGGGGATGTTCTCGCTCGACCCCAGCCGCTGCACCTCGCGCTCCTGGAGAACCCGCAGCAGCTTCGCCTGCAATTCCAGTGGCATGTCACCGATTTCGTCCAGGAAAATGGACCCCCGGTGCGCCGCCTCAAACCGGCCGGCCCGCGCCTGCTGCGCCCCCGTAAAGGCCCCGCGCGTATGCCCGAACAATTCCGCTTCCAGCAGGGTCTCCGGCAGCGCCGCGCAATTCAGACTCACCAGGGGCCCCGTCCGGCCGCTGGCAGCATGAATCGCCTTGGCCACCACTTCCTTGCCCGTGCCCGTCTCTCCGGTAATCAGTATGGTGCTGCGCCGCTCGGCAATCAGCCCGATCGCCTCCGCCAGCCGCTCTATCGCCTGACAGTTGCCCACCAGACTTTTCCGCCATGCCGGGGCGCTCCGCGACGGGCGGCGCGTGCTGTACTGCTCGCGCGCCTCCTGAATGAGAAACTGTATCTCCTCCGGTGGCGCATCCGCTGCCAGCACCTCAAAGGCTCCCGCCAGCCGCAGCTGTCGCGCGGAAGAAGAAGAAAATTCCTCCAGCAAAAGTATGACTGGCAAGTCCGGCTGCTGGCGCCGCGCCGATTCCAACCATTCCAGACATACTTCCAGTGCCCCCGGCAGCACCGCCACCAGGCATTCCGCACCGGGTTGATCGAGATTGTTCGGGGCCGGGAAGATCGACGGTTCCGCCGCCCGTCCCACCCAAAGCACAGGTGGCACTGTGCCGGGTTGGCGAGAAATGGAGGTCAATTCCATCCCTCCATCGATCGCCATCTGCCGGGGCGAACTTTAAGCGAAAAATACCCTAGGATGGGCCAAATTTCGGCAATATCCCGTCTTGCAAATGTTTGCTCTACCGGCGTCCGCCACCCACAAACATCACCACTTCCACCTCAGCGCCCGCTTCCACCGCCACCTCTTCCCATTGGGCCTTGCGGACAATCTCCCGGTTCAACTCCACCGCCACCCGCTGCGCATCCACCCCCAGAAAGCCAATCAGCCCCGCGACACTTAAGCCGGAAGGAATCTCACGCCGCTCGCCGTTAATCACAACAGAAATCAAGGACTTTGTAACCTGCTTTCCACACGGAAGGTTTGACCGCCCTCCGAAACCACAAGTATAGTGAAGATAAGGCAAGCTTCCGCGTCGGAGTTTTATACAAGCCCCTGCCGCTCTCTCATTCATGCCTACCAACTACAACGAGCTGTACTTCCCGGTACTCACCCAGATCCTTTTCGCCGCTCTGGTTTCCGGCGGTTTGGTTTTCGCCGGGCTCTTCCTTGGCAAACGACGGCGCAACGCGGCCAAAGACTCCCCCTATGAATCCGGCATGAAACCAGTGGGCAGCGCCCGCGAGCGCTTCTCAGTGAAGTTCTATCTGGTGGCCATGCTCTTCATCCTGTTCGACATTGAAGCAGTCTTTCTTTATCCCTGGGCCGTTGTGTACCGGGAACTCGGCATGTTCGGCTTCGTCGAAATGGTTTTGTTCATGGTTCTGGTGCTAAGTGGTTTTTACTTCATCTGGAAGAAGGGGGCACTGGATTGGACCATCTCGCCCCACCGCAAGGCGAAAGGAAACTAGCTGGCCATGCTCTCCGAGGAACTGCAAGAAAACCCGCTGGCTCAGGCGATCGTCGAACGTTTCGGGGACGCCATTGAGTCCGGCACCATCCAGCACGAGCAAACGATTCTGTATGTGAAGGCGGAGTCCATCGTGGACGTCTGCACCTTTCTGCGCGACGAGCATGGCTTCAACCGCGCCTCCAGCGTCACCGCGCTCGACTGGTACCCGCAGGAACCGCGCTTCGAAGTCGTCTACCTGATTCATTCCGTCAAGAACAACGAGCGGCTGCGCCTGAAGGTGCGCGTAGGCGGAGAAAAGCCCGAAGTCTCCAGTGTCACTGTCGTGTGGCCCGGCGCCAACTGGTACGAACGCGAAGTCTTTGACCTGTTCGGAGTTACTTTCACCGGTCACCCGGACCTGCGGCGCATCATGATGCCCGAAGGCTGGGAAGGCCACCCCTTGCGCAAGGATTTTCCCATTCACGGGCACAAGTACGATTACGGGGAAGGCACCCACTAAGCGAGGCCAGCCATGAGCGAAAACATCAGTCCCACCGCCACCCTCGAGACCACCGCCGCTCCCGACGCCGGCACCACCCGCAAGATGACCCTCAACATGGGTCCGCAACACCCGTCGACGCACGGCGTGTTGCGCGTGTTGCTGGAACTCGACGGCGAAACGGTCGTCAAGGCCGAGCCGGAAATCGGCTTTCTGCACACGGGCATCGAAAAGCAGTGCGAGGCCCTCACCTTCCAGAAAGTCGTACCGCTGACGGACCGTGTCGACTACCTCGCCAACCTTTCCAACAACCTCTGCTACTGCCTGGCAGTCGAGAAACTCCTCCAGATTGAAGTGCCCCCGCGCGCCGTCTGGACGCGTGTCCTCCTCACCGAACTCACTCGCCTGAATTCTCACCTCGTCTGGCTGGGCACCCACGCCCTCGACCTCGGCGCCATGTCGATGTTTTTCTACGCCACGCGCGACCGCGAAGAGATCCTCAAAATCTTCGAAATGTTCAGTGGCCAGCGCCTGATGACGAGCTACTTCCGCATTGGCGGCCTCGCGCTCGATCATCCCCGCGGCGGTCTCGATGCCGTCAAGAAGTTCATTGACTTCTTCCCCTCGAAAATCGACGAGTACGAAACGCTCCTCGACAACAACCCCATCTGGAAAAACCGTACGATCGGCGTGGGCGTCGTTCCCGTGGAAACCATGCTCGCCATGGGCCTCACCGGCCCCATGATCCGCGCCGCGGGCATTCCCTGGGACGCCCGCAAGGACGAGCCCTATTCCGGCTACCAGAACTTTGAATTCGACGTGCCCACGCGCACCGAAAACGACGTTTACGCCCGCTATCGCGTCCGCATGGAAGAAATGCGCCAGAGCCTGCGCATCATGACCCAGGCCCTCGAAGGCATGCCCGAAGGCGCCTTCCAGGCCGACGCCCCCAAGGTGGTGCTCCCGCAGCGCGAAAAGATGAAGACCCAGATGGAAGCCCTCATTTACCACTTCAAGATCGTCACCGAAGGCGTGCGCGTGCCGCCCGGCGAAGTCTACCAGGTAGTGGAATCACCCCGCGGCGAACTGGGCTACTATGTGGTTTCCGACGGCACCAGCAAACCCTTCCGCGTGCACATGCGGACGCCCAGCTTTGGCAACATTCAAGGCCTCGGCATCATGTGCGAAGGCGGCCTCATCGCGGACACCATCGCCTCCATGGGCTCCATGGATTTCGTACTCGGAGACACGGACCGTTAAGCCATGACCTATTCCCCTGAACTCGAAAAGAAGCTCGACGAGATCTGGTCGCGTTACCCGGAAGGCCGCAAACGCTCGGCCGTCATTCCCATGCTCATGTACGCTCAGGACGAAGTCGGCCAGGTCACCCAGGAATTGATTGCCGACGTCGCCCGGCGCTGCGAAGTCACCCCGCTGCAGGTGGAAGAAGTTGTGGGCTACTACTCCATGCTCAACAAGGAACGCATGGGCAAGCACCACGTGCAGATCTGCACCAACATCGCCTGCCTGCTTCTGGGCGGTGAAGAATTGTGGCGCCATGCCACCAAGCGTCTCGGCATCGGCCACAAGCAGGTGACCCCCGACGGCCTGATTTCCCTCGAAGAAGTGGAATGCGCGGGCGCATGTTCCTGGGCCCCCTGCGTCGTGGATGGTTACGAATACCACCATCACGTGACCGTCGAAAAGCTCGATCAGCTGCTCGACACGATTCAGAACAAGAAGGTTCAGTAGGCAAAGGAGTATCGCCATGTTCAACGAACCACATCCCGACGAAGTCCGCATCATTACCAAGCGTTTCGGGCTGCCCAATTCGGCTTCCATCGACACCTATCTCGCCCACGAAGGCTACCAGGCCTTCATGAAGGCTGTCGAAATGACGCCCGAGCAGATCATTGAAGAACTGAAGATCTCGAGCCTGCGCGGCCGCGGCGGCGCCGGTTTCCCCACGGGCATGAAGTGGAGCTTCATCCCCCGGGACAATCCGAAGCCCAAGTACGTCGTTGTCAACGCGGACGAATCTGAGCCCGGCACCTGCAAGGACCGCCTGCTGATCCAGAACGACCCCCACCAGCTCATCGAAGGCTGCCTCATCGCCGCCCGCACCATAGGCGCCAAGCGCGGCTACATCTACATCCGCGGCGAGTACCGCTACATCATCGACGTCATGGACAAGGCCATCGCCGAGGCCTACGCGCACGGCTGGCTCGGCAAGAACATCAAGGGCACCGGCATTGACTTCGACCTCGCCACGCACACCGGCGCTGGCGCCTACGAATGTGGCGAAGAATCGGCCCTGCTCGAATCCCTCGAAGGCAAGCGCGGCGTACCTCGCATTCGCCCGCCCTTCCCCGCCGTCAGTGGCCTCTACGCCTCGCCCACGGTCCTGAACAACGTCGAAACCTTCTGCTCCGTCCCGGCCATCCTCCGCATGGGCGGCCAGGCTTACGCCGACATCGGCACCCCCAAGAACGGCGGCACCCGCATGCTCTGCGTCTCGGGCCACGTCAACAAGCCGGGCGTCTATGAAGTCCCCCTGGGCTTCCCCATGCACAAGATGATCTATGAAGTCTGCGGCGGCATCCGCGGCGGCAAGAAGCTCAAGGCCGTCATCCCCGGTGGCTCCTCTTCGCCCGTTCTCAAGGCCGAAGAGTGCGACTTCCCGATGGACTATGACAATTACGCGCGGCTGAAGACCATGGCTGGCTCGGCCGGCATGATGGTGATGGACGAAGACACCGACATCGTCAAGGTCGCCCTTCGCACCATGCGTTTCTATGCGCACGAATCCTGCGGCTGGTGCATCCCTTGCCGTGAAGGCACCACCTGGCTGCGCAAGATTCTCACCCGTATGGATGAAGGCACCGGCCGCCGCGCTGACATTGATCTCATTCACGAACTGGCCAAGAACATGCTCGGCCGCACCTTCTGCCCCCTCGGTGATGCGGCCGCCATGCCCACCATCGCCTTCGTCGAAAAGTTCCGCGACGAGTTTGAAGCCCGTCTGCGGGAAACCGTCGTCCCGGTCACCTCGCCCGACCAGTTGATTGCCATTGGATAAAGCTATGTCGACCCCTGTTTCCGCACCTCCCGCGCTAGTCAACTTCACGGTGGATGGCCGTCAGTTGTCCGCCCCTCCGGGCACGCTGCTGATTGATGCCTGCAAGCGCGCCGGCATTGAAATTCCTGCTTTCTGCTACTACGAGGGCTACTCGCTGCAGGCCGCCTGCCGCATGTGCCTCGTCGAAGTGGAAAAGATGCCGAAGCTGCAAACGGCCTGCACCCTCCCCGTCATGGAAGGCATGATCGTCCGCAGCGAGACGGAACAGATCGCCAAGGCCCGCAAAGGCACGCTCGAATTCCTGCTCACCAATCACCCGCTCGACTGCCCCGTCTGCGACAAGGGCGGCGAGTGCGAACTGCAGGACATGGTCTTCCGCTACGGCGCTGGCGAATCGCGCTTCACCGAACTCAAGCAGCACGAACCCGAGCGCCAGTGGTCCCCGGTGGTTTTCTACGACCCCGCCCGCTGCATCCTCTGCTATCGCTGCGTCCGCGCCTGCAATGAAGGCATGGGCGTCGGCGCCCTGGGCATTACCAACCGTGGCGTGCTCGCTGAAATCGCCCCCAACAAGGTCGATCACCTCGAGTGCGACGAATGCGGCGCCTGCATTGATATCTGCCCCGTCGGCGCGCTCACCTCCAACACCTACCGCTACAAGACACGGCCCTGGGAAATGCAGCACGTCGGCACCGTCTGCACCCACTGCTCCAACGGCTGCAAGACCACCCTCGGCGTGCGCAACGACGAGATCATCCGCGGCAACAATCGCGACCGTTCCGGCATCAACGGCGAATTCCTCTGCGTCAAGGGCCGCTACGGTTTCGACTTCAACGCCCACGAAGAACGCCTCACCTCGCCGATGATCCGCATCAACGGCAAGCTCGAGCCGGTTTCGTGGTCCAAGGCCCTCGGCTTCGTGGCCGAAAAGTTCAAGTCCGTTCAGGCGGCGGGCGGCAAGTTCGGGGTCATCGCCGGACCCCACCTCACCAACGAGGAATACTTCTACCTGCAGAAGTTCACTCGCGCCGGCCTCCAGACCTCCAATCTCGATCATCCCCGCTCGGGCGACCTCATCACCCTGCTCGACGCCCTCAAGGGCCAGACCAACGCCCTCGCCACCGCCGACGACCTATACAAGACCACGGCCGCGCTGGTCATCGGCAGCGACCTCTCGCAGCAGCATCCCTTCCTGGCCTTCCAGTTGCGCGCGGGCACGCGCCATTTCAAGACGCGCCTCTACACGGTCACACCCGGCCCGGTGCGTGAAGCCAAGTACTCGGCTCGCTCGGTGGAAACCCCGGCTGGCACCGAACTCGAAGCTCTCAACGGCCTTACCGATGCCCTCAAGGCCGAAAAGGAACTGGTCATCCTCTACGGTGACTGCCTGAAGGGCGATCAGGTCCGCTCCCTCGTCGCTTGGGCCGGCACGCTCGGCATCCCCGTCAAGTACGTCTGCCTGCTCGATTACTCAAACTCCCGCGGTGCTCTCGACATGGGCATCACGCCCAACGTCCTGCCCGGTTATCAGGCGGACCCTCACCCCGGCCTTTCTCTCAGCCAGATGGTCAGCGATACTTCCCTCGACGTCCTCTGGGTGCTCGGCGCCAATCCGCTCAAGAACGCGCAACGCGCCAATACGCAAACCTTCCTCGTCGCTCAGTCGCTCTTCCTCGATGAAACAGCCTCGCAGGCCGACGTCGTCTTCCCCGCCGCTTCCGCCTACGAAAAGAACGGCACCGTCACCAACGTCACCGGCCAGGTGCAGCGCCTCAAGGCCGCCGTCAAGACCATGGGCGCCAAGGCCGACCTCGAAATCATCGGCCTCATCGCCAAAGAAATGGGCCTGGCGGCTCTGCTCGGCCCCTGGACGCACGACGCCGTCTTCAAGCAGATCCATCAGTCGGTCCACGGCTACAACGTCCCGCTGCCCGTGCTCATCACTGGCGGCGCGGCCATGACCCAGCCTGTCAATGGCGGCATCGCCGTCGATGTCCGCATCGACGAGATCCGCTCAGCGGGCGACACCCTCTTCACTTCCGGCGAGTTGGGCCGGTACTCGAAACTCCTGACCAGCGTTCCTGAGTATCCGGGCGCCCTCTACAAACGATGAACTTCTTTCTCATAAGCCTGATCAAGACCGGCATTGTCGCCGGGGCGTTCATGACAACGCTCGCCTATCTGCAGTGGATTGAACGCAAGGTTCTCGCCCACATCCAGTCCCGTCTGGGACCCTACCGCGTTGGCCCGCACGGCCTCCTGCAACCACTCGCCGACGTCATCAAGTTGACCACCAAGGAAGGCTTCGTGCCCTCCCACGTCAACTTGTTCTTCTACATCCTGGCCCCCTTCCTCGCCGTGCTCTTCGCGCTGATCTCCATCAGCGTCATCCCCTTCGGCCCCAGCGTCGAAATCTTCGGCGTCCGCACCGATCTGGGCCTGGCCGATCTCAACATCGGCGTCCTCTTCATCCTGGCCATCTCAAGCGTCGGCGTCTACGGCATTGCTCTCGGCGGCTGGGCCTCCAACAACAAGTACTCGCTCCTCGGCGGCCTGCGCAGTTCCGCGCAGATGATCAGCTACGAACTGCCGATGGCCATCGCCCTGGTCTCGCCACTGCTTCTGCTCAACGATCTTTCCTTGCGCGCCATCGTCAACGGGCAGGAGGGTTTCTACCTCGGCTTCATCCCCAAGTGGTCCATCCTGCAGATGCCCTTCCCGCAGTTCTTCAGCTTCCTCATCTTCCTGGTTGCCGCCTTCGCGGAAACCAACCGCGTCCCCTTTGACCTGCCGGAAGCGGAAAACGAACTCGTCGCCGGCTTCCACACCGAGTACAGTTCGCTCAACTTCGCCGCCTTCTTCATGGCCGAATACGCCAACATTGTCACCATCTGCTGCGTCACCACCGTCGTCTTCCTCGGCGGCTGGCATCCGCTCTTCCCCGCCGAATACGGCAGCGACTTCGTCCCCGTCTTGCTGCTCGGCGCCGGCTCCGCCGTGCTGCTCTATCACGGCATCCTGCAGCCCGTCAGCGGCCGCCCCTGGGACCGCATCACCATGCCCGCCGCCGGTGTCATCTTCGGCCTGCTCGCGCTGGTCTTCCTGGTCCCCATCCTCAAGCCCATCCTCATCCCGGTCTTCTGGTTCGTCGCCAAGGCGGGTGTGCTGATCTTCATCTTCATCTGGATCCGCGGAACGCTTCCCCGCTTCCGCTATGACCAACTCATGAACTTCACCTGGAAGTTTCTCTTCCCTGTGGCGATCGTCAACCTGCTGATTACCGCGTTTGCCGTGGCCCTCGAGGGACCCAAGTAAACGCCATGGACCTGATTCTCTTCCTCCTCTTCGCCGCCATCGCCGTGGGCTGTGGCATTTCCCTGGTGGTGCAGAAACACCCCATCGCTAGCGCCCTCTCGCTGATCGGCGTCATGGGCTCGCTCGCGGTCATCTATCTGCTGCTCGGCGCGGAGTTTATCGCCGCCGTGCAGTTGATCGTCTACGCCGGCGCCATCATGGTGCTCTTCGTCTTCGTCATCATGTTGCTCAATGCGGGCGAAGAAGCCCCCGGCGGCCGCAGTTGGCCCTCACGCCTGCTGGGCATCCCCCTGCGTACGGTTTTCCTCGGTCTGGTGGCTTACCTCTTCCAGCGCATGTCCCCCTCCATGCCCAATGTCAGCTTCGGCGCCTTTACCACTGGCGCTGAGCAGATTGGCCGCTCGCTCTTCACCACCTACCTGCTTCCTTTCGAAGTCACCAGCGTGCTGGTGCTCATTGCCATTCTGGGCGCGATTGTACTGGCCCGCAAGGAGATCGACTAATGCCCCAACTCAACGCTGTCCCCCTCTCTTGGTACCTCATCCTCAGCGGCATCCTGTTCACCTTGGGCATTGCCGGCTTTGTCTTCCGCAAGAACATCATCACCGTGTTCATGTCCATTGAGCTGATGCTCAACGCGGTCAACCTGAGCTTCGTCGCCTTCTCGCACCAACTGCGTCAGGTCGACGGCCAGATCTACACCTTCTTCGTCATGGTCGTCGCCGCCGCGGAAGCCGCCGTCGGCCTCGCCATCATTCTGACGGTCTTCAAGAACCGGCAAACTCTTTCCATCGATGAGGTCAGTTCGCTGAAAAACTAATGCCCAACCAACCCGACCTCCAACTCTGGCTCATCCTCTTCTTCCCCCTGCTCGGCGCCCTCATCAATGGCACCCTCGGCCGCCGCTTCTCAAAGGGCCTCATCGGTAGCATCGCCATTGGCGCCTCTGCGCTCTCCTTCCTCTGGGTGGTGCGCGCGCTCAGCGAACTCGGGCAGCTCGACCAGGCCCACGTCGAACGCTACTTCACCTGGATCTCCTCGGGTGACCTCAAGATCGGCTTCGATCTTTCCGTGGACCGCCTGTCCAGCATCATGCTCCTCGTCGTCACCGGCATCGGCACCCTCATCCACGTCTACGCCGTTGGCTACATGGATCACGAAGAAGGCTTCTGGCGCTTCTTCTCCTACCTCAACCTCTTCCTCTTCTTCATGCTGATTCTGGTGCTGGCCCAGAACTTCCTGCTGCTCTTCGTCGGCTGGGAAGGCGTCGGCCTTTGCTCCTAACTGCTCATTGGCTTCTACTTCCTCGAAAAGTTCGCTGGCGACGCCGCCAAGAAA
>VFQU01000586.1_pt1 | contig 30315 bp, 30 predicted proteins | sample 3512311 | NCBI WGS metagenome assembly VFQU01 (sample SAMN10412377, study PRJNA504923) | tailings metagenome | isolation source: Relicate 3 Philex TSF3 active mining site | place: Philippines: Tuba, Benguet | collected 2017-08-29
CGCCGAGCAGCGCCGAATGCGCCATCGTGTCGCCGAAATAGGCCATGCGCCGCCACACGACGAAACAGCCCAGCGGCCCGGTGACGGCGGCCAGACCAATTCCGGCGACAAGGGCGCGGGAGAAGAAATCAGAGAGCATGGCAGGGCTCCATGGCGGCCTTGGTCCCAAGAGCCAAACCGAGCGCGATGCGACACCCTCCCCTTGACGGGGAGGGATGGGGAGGGGTGCGTTCAACACGCAAAACCCCGCCCTTTCGCACCCCCTCCCAACCTCCCCCGTCAAGGGGGAGGTGCTGGGCCGGCGTTTTACGAAATATAGAGTTCACCGTGGCGGGCGGAGGTGCCAAAACCTCAATGCTCATGTCGATGCCCCGCATGGTCATGGTGGTGATCGTGTTCATGCTCGCCCACCACGCAGCCATCGTCGTGATGCTCGTGGTCGTGATGGTGCTCATAAATCGCCAGCGCCGATCCGGCCCGCTCGCCGAAGAGGCGCAGATATTCCGGGCTGGTCTTGACCGCGCTGGGCGTGCCCCGGCAGCAGACATGGCCGTTGAGACACAGCACTGTGTCAGTCTCCGCCATCACCACATGCAGATCGTGGCTGATCATCAATATGCCGGCCCGCGTCTGGTCGCGTATGTCGCGGATCAGGCGGTAGAGCGCCACTTCGCCGGAAAAATCGACGCCCTGCACCGGCTCGTCCAGCACCAGAAGGTCCGGCTTGCGGATCATCGCGCGGGCAAACAGCACACGCTGGAATTCCCCACCCGACAATTCCTGCACTGCCGCCTTGAGCAGGCGCGAGGCGCCGACCGCGTCCAGCGCCGCCGCAATTTCAGTGGCAGAAAACCGTCCGGTCAGCGTCATCAGTCGCTCGACGGTCAATGGTAGGGTCCAGTCGATGGAGAGTTTCTGCGGCACATAGCCAATGGTGAGGCCGGGGCGACGGGTCACGGTGCCGGTGCTGGGCTTCAGCACGCCGGTCACCATTTTGGCCGTGGTCGATTTCCCCGAGCCGTTGGGGCCGATCAGTGTCACGATCTCGCCGCGCCTAATGCTGAGGTCGACGCCCGAAACCAATACGCGCCCACCTCGGACAATGCCGGCATTGGCAAGGGTGATCAGCGCAGATTCTGGCGCAATCGCATTCATCGGGGCCTCAGGCGATATGGTCGGGTCGGCTTTATTTCCATGGCCGGGAAAATATCCACAACCACACTTGACGTCACTCAATACGTTATAGCATAACGCTGCGGCAAGCGTAATAACATAACATATCACGCTGCGACCCGCTGTTTTCAAGAGGTTACGACATGCCGAAATTCGCCCTTCCTGTTGCCACGGCCTTGTCTCTGCTCATGACCGGCACGGCTCTGGCGGCGCCTGATGTCGTGGCCTCCACCAAGCCCATCCATTCCCTGGTCGCCGCCGTGATGGGCGATCTCGGCACGCCCAGGCTCATCGTACGCGGCGCGGCGTCTCCCCACACCTATTCCCTGCGCCCCTCTGACGCTGCGGCGCTGGAAAGCGCCGATATCGTCTTCTGGACCGGCCATGGCATGGAACTCTTCCTTGCCGATGCGCTCGATACATTGTCCACCAAGGCCGAAGTGGTCGAACTGGCCGAAGCGCCGGGCATCGAACTCTTGCCCATACGCGAAGGCGGCGCATTCGAGCCGCATGTGCATGAGGATGAAGGGGATGACCATGACCACGAAGAGCATGGCCATGATGATCACGGTCACGATCATGGCGAGGAAGGCGACATGCATTTCTGGCTCGATCCGGAAAATGCCAAGCTTATGGTCACGGAAGTCGCCACCGTCCTGGCCGAGGCCGATCCGGACAATGCCAGCACTTACGAGGCAAATGCCGATGCCGAACTGGTGCGTCTCGACGAATTGACCGAAGAACTGCGCGCCACGCTGGCGCCGGTGGCCGACAAGCCCTTCATCGTCTTCCACGATGCCTATCAGTATTTCGAAAGCCGCTTCGGCCTTGTCGTTGCCGGTTCCATTACCGTGTCGCCCGAAGCCATGCCCGGAGCCGCTAGGATCGAGCAATTGCAGAACCGCGTCCGCGAATTGGGAGCCACCTGTGTCTTCGCCGAGCCCAATTTCGAACCGGCTATCGTGCGCACCATCATCGAAGGCACCGACGCCAAGGCCGGCACGCTCGACCCCGAAGGCGCCGCGCTCACCGAAGGTCCCAACCTTTACCCCGACCTGCTGCGCGGCCTCGCCGCTGGGCTGGTGGAGTGTCTGGGTTAAGCCGTCATTTGAGAATGCGTCCGGCTTAACCCCGCCATTTTTCCCTATGTGATCCCCGCGACAACGGGGATCCCGTGAAGGCGTAGATTCCCGCTGTCACGGGAATGACCGTGTGTTCGTGGGGCCGTTCCGGGCGAACGACACGCGTCAAGCGAGCGGCAACCGATGCAATACTGCATCTGCAACCAACCGCCTCGAACCTGACAATCCATCACAAGCCCCAATCCGTCCAATTTCGTAATGTGCTAACATACCGGAGTATCCGATGCACAAAATCCTTGCTGCCCTGCTTGTCTCTTCGGCGCTGATCACGCCGGGTCTGGCCGAAGAAACCACGATCTGGCGCCTGTTCGTGGGCGACCATGCCGAAGGCAAGGTCACCGCGCTTGACCTTGATAGCCGGGCGATCGTCGCCAGCTTCCCGCTGGCCAGCCCCGCCACGCTCTACACGACCCATTCCGGCGAGGCGGTCTATGCGGTGCAGGGCGCCGGCAATCAAATTTCAGCCATCAAGAGTGGCATCTCCGTCGATGACCACGGCGATCACGGCGATATCGCAGTGACCGATCCCGAACTGGTCACCGCTGCCATTGCCGGCGAACGCCCCGTCCACTTTGTCGAGCATGACGGACGGATCGCGCTGTTCTTCGACGGTTCGGGCCAGACGCAGATCCTCGATGAACATGCCTGGATCGACGATGCCGATATTTCGACCGTTACCTTCGACAGTGGCGCGCCGCATCACGGTGTCGCCGCGCCATGGGGCGACTATGCCCTGATTTCGGTGCCCAATCCCCAAGATCCCACCAAGCTACCCATCGGCATCAATGTGCTTGATAAGGATGGTGCCACCGTCGGGGATATCCATGGCTGCGCCGATCTGCATGGCGAGGCCTCGTCGGGCGATCTTCTGGCCATTGCCTGCGCCGAAGGGCTATTGCTGGTCTCCGGCTCCGGCGAACCAAAAATCCAAAAGATCGGCTATGACGGCCTGCCGGAGGGCAAGTCCACCACGCTGATCGGCGGGCAGGGGCTGCAATACTTCCTAGGCAATTACGGGGCCGACAAAGTGGTCATTATCGAGCCGGGCGAGGCCGAGCCCTATCGTCTCGTCGATCTGCCGACGCGCCGCGTACACTTCGTCACCGATCCGGTGCGGCCGCGCTTTGCCTATATCTTCACTGAGGATGGCCAGCTGCGTCAGCTCGACGTGGTCACGGGCGAAATCGTCCAGTCGGTCAAGGTCACCGAGCCTTATTCCATGGATGGCGAATGGAGCCTGCCGCGTCCGCGCCTTGCCGTAGCCGGGGACGTGGTAGCCGTGACAGACCCGCTGGAAGGCAAGGTGCATCTAGTGGATGTGGCGAGCTTTGCCGTCACCGGCGATATCGCGGTGGAAGGCGCGCCCTACAGCATCGTCGCCGTGGGCGGTTCGGGCGCAACGCACTGAGCCCGGCCCTCGGGAGCAAGAAGAGGGGTCGCTATTTCAGCGGCCCCTTGAAGATGAAGAAGGCGCCCAGCGCGATCAGCGCGAAGCCGACGCCGTGGTTCCAGGTGAATTTCTCGCCCAGATAGAACACGGCAAACAGCACGAAGACCGAGAGGGAAATCACCTCCTGAATGGTCTTGAGTTCCGCCCCCGAATAAACGCCATAGCCGATGCGGTTGGCCGGCACGGCCAGCCAATATTCGAAAAAGGCGATGCCCCAGCTGATCAGCACCACTGCCCACAGCGCCGCGCCGGGGAATTTGAGGTGCCCATACCAGGCAAAGGTCATGAACAGGTTCGAGGCGATCAAAAGCCCGATGGGGGCCAGCGTGGCGAAGTTGAAGCCCAAGGCTTCCTCCTGAGAGGCCGGACGATTCCGGTCGCCTCTCATATCACCGCCAAAGCGGCGGAAAAGTGGGAATCTGCGTGAAACCTACCAGGTGAAATAGAACATCGACTTCGCCAGGATCACGATCAGCACCATGTGAATGAAGACGCTGATATGGGTGAGGCGGAACCGGTCAGAACTCATGCAGCCGGTGCTGGCTGCGCGGAGTGCGGAAATGAAATGCACCAGAACGCTCAGCGCCAGCGCAATCTTGATGGTGAGTAACACCGAGAGCGAATTGCTCCAGCTCAGCCCGCTGGCGGAAAACTGTATATAGCCGAGATAGCCTCCGCTGAGGAACAGGAGGCCCACCACATAGGGCATGATCTGCCGCGCGCGCCGCACCAGTCCGGCCTCCACCGCTTCCATTGTCGCGTGCCCCAGATGGGGTCGCATGCCTTCGAGAATGAAGACCTCGAAAAACACCACGCCGATAAAGCCGATGGCGCAGAGCAGATGAGTGATGAGCGCATATGGATAGAGCATGGCAGGCAGTCACCGATGAAAGGTGACTAATCGAGTAAGATTTAGCCGGCCGCTCCGTCAAGCGCCCGCCTAGCGCAAATGCTTTGTCGGTTGCTCCAGCGCAAATATCTCGTCGCTGACATCGTCGATTTTCTTCCGCACCAGCGCCTGGGCGTCATAAAGGCCGCGATTATAGAAATAGACGCCCATTTTCTCGGCAAAGAACCGCATCAGCATTTCGGCAGGAATGGCGCCGATGGACTGGTCCAGTTCGTCGCGGAAATAGTCCTGAATCTCGCCGACAATGGCCCTGGTTTCCTCGCGGTCGAACGTGATCGGCTTCATGACGAAAATCTCCTTCAGGCCATGTTCATACGCCGAGTCGTCAATTGCCGGGCGACATCGCTTGCGACACAATGTGTCCATCCCCGAGGAGACCACCCAATGCTGCCCCGCCTTTCGCTCGCCGTGCTGAGCCTTGCCCTTGTCGCGGCCACTCCGCTTGCCGCCAAGGAGAAAACCAGGCCCGCCGAGCCCCAGGAAATCGCCTGCTCCGGCGTTTATGGCCCGGACAGTTCCGAGGCGCTGGTCAAAGAGACCTTCGGCGCCGAAAATGTCGTGACCGGCATGGTCTATGGCGCCGAGGGCATTGAAATGCTGGCCACCACGGTCTATCCCGACGATCCCGAGCGCAAAATGGAGTTCGGCTGGTTCGACGACGAGAACCTGACCCATCTTTCCTATGTCGAACTCTCCCCGAGCCAGACTGCGCCCGGCGGCGTGAAGCTGGGCATGAGCGTCGACGAACTGGTCGAGCTCAATGGCGAACCCTTCATCGTCGGCGGCTTCTGGTGGGATTATGGCGGCTACGCCAATTTCGAATCGGGCGCTCTTGCTGGGGAACAGGAAGGTGGCTGCTATATTTCCATTCGCCTGTCGCCGGCCGATGAATATCCCGCAGACCTCGACGTCACCGCCGTGTCCGGCGAGGTGCAGGTGCCCTCCGACGAGCCGCTCCTCGCAAAGCTCGATACGCGCGTTCAGGTCCTCTCCATCGGCTACCCCTGGCCAGAAGACCTGCCACAGCCGGAATATTGATGGAGACGGCTAACCTGCCAGCCGCAGGCGCCTAACACCCCTCCGCCCGCAATGAGCGCACCAGCCCTTCGACGATGGGCTGGTTGCGCGCCATGTCGCGTGTCGGGTGGGTCAGGCGAAAGGCCGCGTAGCTTGTCCCGTCGCAGAGCATGATCATGCGTTGATAGAGAATGAGATCGCCGCGCGTGCCCGACCACACCGCCCATTGCGGCGTGCCGGCCTGATAGGTGATGGCCCAGCCTGCTGCCATGTCTTGGCTTAGCCGTTGGGTGGCTTCCCCGGCGAGATCGCTGGCCGTTACGCCCAATAGCCCGCCCCAAGCCAGCAGTTCATGCCGCCCATTCGGCAGGTAGAAAATCTGCCCGTCGCCATTGGCACTTTCGCCCTGACCCTCATAGAGGGGTGGAATATCGAGCGAATAGGCAAATCGCGCATTGGCATAATGCGTCCAGACCTGCGCCAGCGCGGGCAGGCTCATGAGACAGAACAGGATCGGTACGGCAAATCGCATGGTCTGATTCTGCCACTGCCGCGACGGCAGCACCAGCGGTTACAGCACCACGATGCCGGAATGCTTGGCCTTGGCCTCGGGTTCGACATGGATGGTGATCTGCGCGTCTTCCACCGCCTCGCGCAGCCGCGCCTCTATACTGTCGCAGATGGTATGGGCATCATCGACGCTCATCGTGCCGGGCACGACGAGGTGAAAATCGATGAAAACCGCCCGCCCCGCCTGCCGCGTGCGGATGTCATGCGCCTCGATGGCGCCATCGGCATTGCGGGCGATGACCTCGCGAATGATCTTTTGCGTCTCGGGCGCCACAGCCACGTCCATGAGACCGCCGACGCTTTCGCGCACCACGCCCCAGCCAGACCAAAGGATATTGAGCGCCACCAGAGCCGCCAGAATGGCGTCGAGTTGCGCCCAGCCCGTGAGATAGACCAGAGCCAGCCCCACCAGCACGCCACCCGTCGAGATCACATCGGTCATCAGATGCTTGCCATCGGCCTCGATGGCGGGAGAACGCACCTTGCGGCCATGCCGCATCAGCACCAGCGCCCAGACCACATTGATGCCGGTGGCGACAACGCTGACGGCCATGCCCTGCACCGGCGCGTCGGGCACGCTGGGATGCAGGAACCCCTCATAGGCTTCGCGCAGGATCAGGATGGCGGCGAGAATGATCATCACCCCCACGATAACGGCTGAGAAATATTCCGCCTTTTGATAGCCATAGGGCAGCTTTTCGTCCGCCGGGCGCTGCGACAGATGCACCGCCACCAGTGTCGTGCCCGCCGTCACCACATTGACCACCGATTCCAGCGCATCCGAATAGAGCGCCACCGAACCGGTCAGCCACCAGGCGAGGCCCTTGAGCGAGAGCACCAATATGCCGATGCCCAGGCTGGCAAGCGCGATGGCGAATGTCTTGTTCATGGCCATGACGTGGCTCCGTGGACGCTTCAGCCGCCTTAGCTTCTTATCGCGCACCCCGCAAGTCGTTGTATTTGCAAACGATTTTCAGAAGCATTCCGATTACTTCGACCCTTTTCCGGCCAAGTCTTTGATCGGGCAGGCTCATCGACCTTCTATGCGCCGCCTGGGCGCGAAATATTTGGTCCGGCATAAGCGCAAACGAGCCATGCATCGCCCGTGCTTGGCAGGTACGAATTGTGACATATGCTACTTTCGTCTTAGCTTCTTTCGCATTATGGTCCGCGCCGAAAATGCCCCTATAGTTCGGGACGGCGGGTGCGAGGGTCCGGCCTTTGTGATCCGCCCCGGCCCGTGTTTCTGATTCACGGAGATGCCTTTCGTGCCGCGATATTACCTTGGCGTTGACGGCGGTGGCACCAATTGCCGCGTCCGGCTGGCGAACGAACAGCTTGAGACGCTTGCCGAAGTCAAGAACGGCCGGTCCAATCTGCAGATCGATGGCGGCGACCCTGCCTATAAGGCCATCATGGACGGCACCCGCGACGTCTTCGAAAAGGCCGGTATCGACTATGCCGAAACCGCCAATACCTATGCCTGTTTCGGCATGGCGGGCGGCCGCATGGACTCGGCTCGCGACGCCTTTGCCGCGCGTAACTGGCCCTTTGCCGGGGTCAAGGTCTATGACGATATCGACATTGCCCATGCCGGCGCGCTGGGCGGCGAAGAGGGCGGCGTCGTCATTATCGGCACCGGCTCTGCCGCCATGTCCATCGTGGGCGGCAAGCGGTATCAGGCCGGTGGCTGGGGTTTCCATATCGGCGACCAGATGAGCGGCGCCATTCTCGGCCGCGAACTGGCGCGCTATTCGGTCGAAGCCGAAGATGGTCTTGTCGAAGCCTCGCCGCTGACCAAGGCGGTCATATCAGCTCTCGGCGGCAACAATCAGGGCGCCATGACCTGGTCGTTCACGACCGATCTGGGATTGAGCCTCACCGGCAATGACGGTGCAGAAGACCAGGCGCTGATCGGCCGCGCGCCGGGCGAATATGGCAAGCTCATGCTTATCCTGTTCGAATATATGGAAAAGGGCGATCCCGTCGCCGACAAGATGCTGGCCATCCAGCTCGGCTATATCGATACCTATGTGCGCTGGTTCAAAAGCCACGGCGCCAGCGTCATGGCCATTGTCGGCGGCCTGGGCCAGCGGCTTTTCCCCGTTCTCCAGCAGCATCATGGTGACTTTGTCGCCCTGCCGAAGTACGAACCCCTTCACGGCGCGGTGATCCTTGCGCGCCAGAATTTCGCCTCGAACCAGGGGACCTGAACCCGTGTCCAGCCGTATCATTCCCGTCCAGCCTTTCGACTATGTGGTGTTTGGCGCCACGGGCGACCTGACCAAGCGCAAGCTGCTGCCGGCGCTCTATCACCGCTTTCTGGACGGACAGTTCGACACCAATAGCCGCATTATCGGCGCTTCGCGCTCCAAGCTGAGCGAGGCCGAATTCCAGACACTGGTGCGCGACGCGCTCGGCCAGTTTGTCGAGAAGGACTATCAGGACGCTGAATCGGTCGAGAAATTCGTCAAGATCTGCACCTATGTGCCGGTCGATGCATCCAAGCCGGACGAATCGGGCGATCTCGGCAAGGCTCTGCGCGACGATCCTAAAGTGGTTCGTGCTTTCTATCTGGCTGTGGCGCCCGATCTCTTCGAACCCATTGCCGAATATCTGGCCAAAAAGAAGCTCTATCGCCGCGATGCGCGCGTGGTCATCGAAAAGCCGCTCGGCCACGATCTGGCCTCGAGCCAGGAAATCAACGATGGCGTTGCCAAGATTTTCAAGGAGGATCAGGTCTATCGCATCGACCACTATCTCGGCAAAGAGACGGTGCAGAACCTTCTGGCCCTGCGTTTTGCCAATACGCTGTTCGAGCCGGTCTGGAACTCGGCCCATATCGACCATGTGCAGCTGACCGTGGCCGAAAGCGTCGGTGCGGGCACGCGCGGCTATTATGACGAATCCGGCGCCCTGCGCGACATGATCCAGAACCACATGCTGCAGCTGCTCTGCCTTGTAGCCATGGAACCCCCGGCCAGCGACGACGCCAATGCGCTGCGCGACGAAAAGCTCAAAGTGCTGCGCGCTCTGCGCCCCATCGTCAATGGCGACGTGGCCGGCAAGACGGTGCGCGGCCAGTATCGCGGCGTGAAGTCGGAAACTGCCTCTGTCGCCTCCTATCAGGACGAATTGCCCGAGGAAAAGAAGGGCAGCCGCACCGAAACCTTCGTCGCCATGAAGGCCGAAATCGACAACTGGCGCTGGGCCGGCGTGCCCTTCTATCTGCGCACCGGCAAGCGCATGGCCGAGCGCGTCTCGGAAATCTGCATCCAGTTCAAGCCCATTCCGCATTCGATCTTCGATCATGCCGAAGGCGCGCCCAAGCCCAATAAGCTCATCATCCGCCTGCAGCCCGACGAGGGCGTCAAGCTGATGATGATGATCAAGGACCCTGGCCCCGGCGGCATGCGCCTGCGCGAAGTGCCGCTCAACCTCTCCTTTGCCGAGACCTTCTCCGAGCGCACCCCCGAAGCCTATGAACGCCTGCTGATGGATGTGATCCGTGGCAGCCAGACCCTCTTCATGCGCCGCGACGAACTCGAGGCGGCTTGGAAATGGGTCGATCCGATCCGTGAGGCCTGGGACCGCTCCTCCGAGCCGCCCCAGACCTACACTGCCGGCACCTGGGGCCCGAGCGGCGCCGTGGCGCTGATCGAGCGCGATGGTCGTACCTGGTATGAGGGCCCCCTCGCGTGACGGTCAGGGCGGCAGGTGAAAGCGTTGCGAACCTCCTTTCCTCTCCCCATTGGGGAGAGGTGGCCCGGCATAGCCGGGTCGGTGAGGGGAAGGCTCGGCGCACACCCTGTATTGTTCACAACCGCTCCCCTCATCCGGCGCTCCGCGCCACCTTCTCCCCAATGGGGAGAAGAATTGCAGTCTGCTCGACGTTTCAAGGGGTGACCGCGTGACCATCGACCGCCGCAGCTTTGCCGATAAGCCCACCCTCGCCAAGGAACTGGCCGAGTCCATTGCCGACCGTATCCGCAATGCCATTGCGACACGCGGTTCGGCCGCCATCGCGGTCAGCGGTGGCTCGACGCCCGGCAAGTTCTTTCAGGCCCTTGGCAAGACCAAGGACATTGATTGGGACAAGGTGGTGGTGACGCTGGTGGACGAACGCTGGGTCGACGAAACCAGCGAACGCTCCAATGCCCTTCTCGTCAACGAGAAGATGTTGCAGGGCCCGGCGGCGGTGGCGAAATTCTTCCCGCTCTATTCGGGCGGTACGGAGCCCGATGCTGCTCAGGTCGCCAAGACCAATGCGCTTATGGCCGAACTGCCAAAGCCCTTTGCCGCCGTTATTCTCGGCATGGGTAATGACGGGCACACCGCTTCCTTCTTTCCGGGCGGGGATACGCTCGACGCGGCGCTGACCGGCGAGGGACCGACCCTGGCCATCCGCGCCCCCGGCGCGGGCGAGCCGCGCATCACCTTTACCCTGCCGCGCCTGCTCGAAACCGATGGGCTTTATCTGCACATCGAGGGCGAGGAAAAGGCCGAGGTGCTCGACAAGGCGCTGGGCGATGGTCCGGTTGCGGACATGCCCGTGCGCGCCGTGCTGCGCTCTGGCGCGCCGATTTCAGTTTACTGGTGTCCCTAAGGCCCCTGGGGCGGTCCCCAATCGACCGCTCTGGCCGCCTTTGGAGCGCCGGTTTTTGATGCAAGGATAATTCCGCGCCAGCGGCCCCCTTCTGGCGCGCCCTTGCGAGCTATGGAGCCGAGAACATGACTGTCCGTCAGGCCATTCAGGACGTGACCGACCGCATTGCCGCGCGCAGCCGCGACACAAGACGCGACTACCTCAACCGCCTGGAGGCCGCCAAGGAACAGGGCGTCTATCGCAGCGCGCTCTCCTGCGGCAATCTCGCCCACGGCTTTGCCGCCTGCACGCCCTCCGAAAAGGCCGCGCTGGCGGGCAACAAGACGCTCAATCTGGGCATCGTCAATTCCTACAATGATATGCTGAGCGCCCATCAGCCCTATCAATTCTACCCCGACATCATCAAGGAAGCGGCCCGCGAAATGGGCGCAACCGCCCAGGTGGCCGGCGGCGTACCGGCCATGTGCGATGGCGTGACCCAGGGCCAGCCGGGCATGGACCTGTCGCTCTTCTCCCGCGACGTCATCGCCATGGCGACCGCGATTTCGCTCAGCCACAACATGTTCGACGCAGCGGTCTATCTAGGCATCTGCGACAAGATCGTGCCCGGCCTCGTCATCGGTGCTCTGGCCTTTGGCCATCTGCCGGCCGTCTTCATTCCTGCTGGCCCCATGCCTTCGGGCCTGCCGAACGACGAAAAGTCCAAGGTTCGCCAGCTCTATATGGAAGGCAAGGTCGGCCGCGCCGAACTGCTCGAAGCCGAGAGCAAGTCCTATCATTCGGCCGGCACCTGCACCTTCTACGGCACCGCCAATTCCAACCAGATGCTCATGGAAATCATGGGCCTGCACCTGCCGGGCGCCAGCTTCGTCAATCCCGGCACGCCGCTGCGTGATGCGCTGACCCGCGAAGCCACCCGCCGCGCTTTGTCGCTGACCAAGGAGGGGAATAACTACACCCCCATCGGTCACATCATGGACGAAAAGGTCATCGTCAACGGTCTTGTGGGTCTCCATGCCACCGGTGGCTCCACCAATCACACCATGCATCTGATCGCCATGGCCGCCGCCGCCGGTATCCAGATCACCTGGGACGACATGTCCGACCTCTCGGATGCCACGCCGCTGCTGGCCCGCGTCTATCCCAATGGCGTCGCCGACGTGAACCATTTCCACGCCGCCGGCGGCATGGGCTTCCTCATCAAGGAACTGCTCGAAAGCGGGCATCTGCATGAAGACGTCAAGACCGTCTGGGGTCATGGCCTTTCCAACTACACGGTCGAGGCCAAGCTGATCGAGAACGAACTGGCCTTCGAGCAGTCACCGGCCGAGAGCGCGCTGCCCAAGGTGCTGACCGGATCGAAAACCCCGTTCCAGGCCACCGGTGGCCTCAAGCTGCTCAAGGGCAATCTCGGCCGCTCGGTCATCAAGGTCTCGGCGGTCAAGCCCGAGCACCGCGTCATCGAAGCGCCTGCCCGTGTCTTCCACGGTCAGGAGGGGCTGCAGGCCGCGTTCAAGGCCGGTGAATTGACCGGCGACATGATCGCCGTGGTGCGCTTCTCCGGCCCCAAGGCGCTCGGCATGCCCGAATTGCACAAGCTCACCCCTGCGCTGGGCGTCATGCAGGATCGCGGCTTCAAGGTGGCGCTGCTGACCGACGGCCGCATGTCCGGCGCCTCGGGCAAGGTGCCTGCCGCCATTCACATGACCCCCGAAGCGGTCGATGGCGGCCCGATTTCCAAGATCCGCGACGGCGACATGATCCGGCTCGACGCCAATGAAGGCACGCTGACCTTCCTCGGCGACGAAAAGGAATTCTTCTCGCGCACCCCCGCCAGCGAAGACCTGCGCCCCCAGCATTTCGGCATGGGCCGCGAACTTTTCGCCGGTTTCCGCAGCCTGGTGGGCGTTGCGGATCGCGGCGCCAGCGTGTTCGGCTAAACGCCGATATAGCGTGCCCGGGGCCGGATCAGCGCCCCGGTTTCCACCTGTTCCAGCGCGTGGGCAATCCAGCCCACGCTGCGCGCCAGCGCGAAAATCTGGATCGGCGCATCCTTGGGCAGATCGAACGCGACGACCATGGCCGCTAGCGCGAAATCCACATTGGGCCTTTCCCCGCTCAGCATTTCGCCGGCCTCCGCCAGTTCGCGGTAGAGCGGTGGCATGGTGAAGCTGGCCATCATCGCCCCGGCCCGCGCGTCCCCATCCGGATAAAGCGGGTGCCCAAAGCAGGGCGGGGCCTCGCCCCGTCGCAACCACATGCCAAGCGCCTCTTCGGCGCCATCTCGCTCCGCCAGCGCCACCAGCCCGTTCATCGCCTGGCTGGCATTGCCATGCAGCGGTCCCGAAAGCGCGGCCAGCCCCGCCAGAACCGCCGCGGCGATCGGCGCGCCGGTCGACGCCGTAACCCGCGCTGCGAAGGTCGAGGCATTGAGTTCGTGTTCGGCCAGCAGCACCAGCGCCCGGCGCACTGTGTCTGCGGCTTCGGGCCGCTGCCACTGCCGCGCCAGCCGCAGATGCAGGGGGTCATCGCCCGGCGCGGCCAATGCACCGGCAATGAAGCGCACCGTCTCCACGCTGTCGTCCAGCAGCTTTGCGCGGGCCCGCCCGCTCGCCGGCATGCCGGTTGCCGCAAGCTCCGCCATGGCGAGATAGGCGGCTGCCATGCCGGCCTGCCTCGCCCGCGCCCGCCCCGAAAATTCGGGACTGGCTGCGCTGAGCCAGAGGATGCGCGCCGCCTCTTCCAGTGTCGCGCTTTCGGCCAGTTCCACGGCGTCGGTCCCGCGATATTTCAGTCGCCCCGCCGCTATGGTCGAGATCGCCGTTTCCAGCATCGGCTCGCCCCAGGCAATGGTCTCGGCCGCGACATTATGCGCGGCGCGGCGTCCGCGTTGGCGCGTCGCCAGCCGTTCCACATCGGCCTGCCGATAAAGGCTGCGGCGCGGATCTTCGGGGTCAGGTCGCGCGGCAATGCGGCCGCGGCTGACATTGGCATAAAGCGTCTGTGGCTTGGTACCCAGCAGCGCCAGCGCCGCCTCTGAACTCATCCAGCTCATTCCCGCCTCGCATTGATCATATTGATCAAGATTGACGTCAATCTTGATCGGCTCAATCTAGTGCCGAAACACAAGGAGACGCAATATGTCCGGGCTTGATGATGTCATAGCCGCCGAAACCGCTTTGTCGGAAGTGGACGGCCTCAATGGCCGCCTCGTCATCTGCGGCCATGAATTGCAGACGCTGGCCGGCCAATGCTCATGGGAAGCGGTCCTGTCCCTGCTGCTTGCGGGCCTGTCGGACATGTCCGAAGCCAATATCCGCGCCCGTCTGGCTCCCGCCCGCATCGAAGTGTTTCACCAGCTGGCTCACCTCGATGGCGATCTGCTGCGCCTGTCGAATACCGAGGGCCTGCGCGCCCTGATGGCGCGCCTGCCCGATGGCGAGGATGTCGATACCGCCATGCTTCTGGCCGCCGCGCCCGCCGTCTTCGTTCCGGCTCTGGTGCGCCGCAAGGCGGGCTTCGCCGCCATCCCGCCCAGTCTCGAACATGGCCATGCAGAGGACATGCTCGCCATGCTGCGCGGCGCAATGCCGACACCGGCCGAAACGGCGGCGCTCGATGCCTATCTGGTCACCGTCTCCGATCATGGCCTCAATGCCTCCACCTTTGCGGCCCGCGTCGTGGCCTCCACCCGCGCGGGATACACGTCCGCCGTGCTGGCGGCGCTTGGCGCGCTCAAGGGGCCGCTGCATGGCGGCGCGCCCGGCCCCGTGCTCGACATGCTCGATGCCGTGGGCAAGCCGGAGCGTGCCCGCGAGGTTCTCGCCGCCGATCTTGCCGCCGGCAACAGGTTGATGGGCTTCGGCCATCGCATCTATCGCGTTCGCGATCCGCGTGCAGATGCGCTCAAATCCGCCTTGCAGCACCTGGGCGCCGCCGGTGGCGGGAATACGGAACGGCTGGCTCTGGCCGAAACGGTCGAACGCGAGGCTTTGGCCCTGCTGCGCCAGAAAAAGCCGGATCGACCACTCGAAACCAATGTCGAGTTCTTCACGGCTCTATTGCTCGAAGCTCTCGGCTTCCCCCGCGAGGCGTTTACCGGGGTCTTCGCTGCCGGGCGCGTCGGCGGCTGGCTTGCCCATGCCCATGAGCAGGTGGCCAAGGGTCGCCTGATCCGGCCCCAGTCGCGCTATATCGGCCCCAGAGCCGCCTGATCCAGCCAGCGGCCAATGGCGACCGGATCGTCCACGCCCAGTTCATGCCCGGCATCGAGAACAACCACGCTGACTGCGGCCCCCGCCGCTTTCAGCACTTCGGCCAGTTTTTCGCCCTCGGCGCGAAACGCATCCTTCGCACCCAGCGCGATCAAGACCGATGCCCCGCCCAAATCCGCCTCCGGCACCGTATCCAGCACCATGACCGGCCGGATCAACACGGCGCGCTGCACGAGGCCCGGATGCAGCAGCATGGCGGCGGCGAGGAAATTGGCGCCATTGGAATAGCCCAACGCGACCACGTTGCCGGAGGTGAGGCCATAAGCCGTTCCGATTTCCTCAAAAAATGCCGCCAGCGCCCCGGCTTCGAACCGCACATCCTTCTGATCGAAAATGCCCGGGCCGAAGCCTCGGAACCAGCGCTGCACCCCGCTTTCCGTGCTTCGTCCCCGCAGGCCCAATAGGGTCGCGTTCGGCGCCGCCTTATGGGCCAGCGGCATCAGGTCCATTTCATTGCCGCCCGTGCCGTGCAGCAGCTCGATGGTGCGCCCGTCCGGCGCCTCGGGCGTGTGAAAGCGGTGCGTATAGATCAGGTCGCGATAGACCACCCGCTCTTCGCCCACGAGGCCAAATTGGGGCAGCATCACCTTGATTGCCTCCGGGTCGGGCGTGTCCGGCGGCATGAACAGGCGGGTGCCCAGCGTGTCCAAATCCTCGTCAAGGGTAAAACCGGGTCCGTCGCTGGCCATTTCAATCAGCACGCCGCCCGGTTCGCGCACATAGAGCGAGGTGAAATAGTTGCGGTCATGCAGATTGGTGAGGCTCGAATTACGCTTGCGCAATTCCGCCTCCACCGCCTCGACCGCGCTGGCATCCACGGCGCGCACCGCCACATGGTCCACCGTACCGCCGCCCGGAGCGCCCGGCCAGAACCCGGCGGCGTCGCGGATGTCGAGCACATCGCCAATATCGGACACCAGCCGCCGGATCGGCCCGTCCACCGGGCCGGCCCGAAAGCCGAAATAGCGGCTGAGGAAATCCACCGTCTCCTCCTGCACTTCGCTCAGCAGCGTCACCCCGCGAATGCGTCTTATCCGATGCTCCGCCGGTATATCGCTCTCCGGCATGTCCAGCACAGACACATCCGCGCTCACCAGCTTGATCACCACCCCATCGGGATCGCGCAGCCGCAGCACGGTCTCGCCGAATTCCTGCCCCGTCCCATCGCTTTTGACACCGAAGCGCAGCGCCCGCTCGATCCAGAACCCGACCGATCCCGGCGCAATGGCCAAGGCAACCTCGCTCACCTGTCCCGCGCCCACGCCACCCGACGAACCGCCCTGCCAGACGAGAAAGGTGATCAGCGACCCTGGCGTCGCGGCATGATCGCCATAGAACAGATGCAACTGCCGCGCATCCTCATACCCCCCGGTACGCTTGACCAGCCGCAGCCCGAGAAAGCCGGTATAGAAATCGACATTGGCCTGCACATCATTGGTGATGAGCGTGACGTGATGGATGCCTGAGGTCATGGGGCGCTAGCCTTTCTTCCCCTCTCCCCTTGCGGGAGAGGGTGGATTGCGCGTTGCGCAAGACGGGTGAGGGGTTGCTTCCACATACACATATGGGTCGCCATCGGACGAAAACCCCTCATCCCAACCGAAATTCGCAAGCGCGAATTCGGTGACCCTCCGGGCACCTCTCCCGCACGGGGAGAAGGGCGAGAGGATGGTGTCATAATCACCGGCTCCTCCCGAACAGCCGCTCGATATCGCCCTTTTTGAGCTCCACATAGGTCGGCCGTCCATGGATGCACTGGCCCGAATGCGGCGTGGCTTCCATTTCGCGGAGGAGGGCATTCATTTCGTCCACCCGCAGCCGCCGCCCCGAGCGCACCGAGCCGTGGCAGGCCATGCGCCCGATAATGGCTTCCATCTTTTCGCTCAGCGCCGCCACGCTGTCCCATTCGGCCAGGCCATCGGCCAGATCGCGCACCAGCCCGGCAATATCGGTATTACCCAAAAGGGCAGGGGTTTCGCGCACGGCAATGGCGCGCGGCCCGAACCGGTCGAGATAGAGCCCGAATTTTTCCAGCTCCGGTGCGGCCTCTTCCAGTCGCCCGCAATCCTCCTCCGGCAGTTCCACGATAACGGGGATCAATTGCGCCTGACTGGCGACGGGCCCCGATGCCATCTGCGCCTTGAACCGCTCATAGACCAGCCGTTCATGCGCCGCATGCTGGTCCACCAGCAACAGGCCGGTCTCGTTCTGGGCGATGATATAATTGTCGAACATCTGAGCACGCGCCGTTCCCAGCGGATAATCCACCGGCTCGGCCATGTCAGCCACGGTTTCGACCCGCGCACTGGGCTCGGTAAAGCCGGAAAACCGCCCCGGCTCCCGGTCGAGATTGAGCGGCGCGCGCGCATTCTGCCAGCCATAGGATGAGGGACGCGAGGCCAGTGTGGTTTCAACGGGCGCGATGGGGGACGGGGAAGCGGCTTCCGCCATTTCGGGCGCCGAGAAAGCCCCGAGAATGTCTTCGGCCACGCTGGTCGATGCCTTGAACCCCGCCGCTGCCAGCGCCATGCCGATAGCGCGGATCACCGCGCCGCGCACCACACCCTGATCGCGAAAGCGCAATTCGGCCTTGGCCGGATGCACATTGACGTCCACTTCGCCCGGATCGATGGCGATATAGAGCGCCACGACCGGAAAGCGGTCGCGGAAGGTGTAGTCGGCAAAGGCGGCGCGCACCGCGCCCACCAGCACCTTGTCGCGCACCGAGCGGCCATTGACGAAATAGAACTGGGAGAGCGAATTGGCCCGCGTATAGGTGGGCAGGCCCGCCATGCCGGCCACCACCACGCCATGCCGCGCCGTCGCCAAGGTGACGGCATTGTCGACGAAATCGCTGCCCATGACCTGGCCCAGCCGCGCCGCCAGCGCGCCTTCGCCGCTCACGGCAGGCCAATTGCTGGCCGTGCGATCCGTACCGTCGAGCACGAAATGGATTTCGGGATTGGCCATGGCGAGGCGCTTGACCACATCGGTGATCGCCGCCGTCTCCGCACGCGCGGATTTGAGGAATTTCCGCCGCGCCGGCACCTGCGCAAAAAGGTCCCGGACCTCGATAACAGTGCCCCGGTTCATCGCCTGCGGCATCGGCCCGCTGCGGCGGCCATTATCCACCACCAGCACCAGTCCGCTTTCCGCATCGGCCACCCGCGAGGCCACCGAAAGCCGCGCCACCGAGCCGATCGAGGCCAGTGCTTCGCCGCGAAAGCCTAGCGTGCGAATATCGTCGAGATCGTCGGCTGAGAGCTTGGACGTGGCATGCCGCTCGACCGACAGCAGAATATCGTCCCGGTCCATGCCGTGCCCGTCATCGGTAATGCGGATCAGGTCCATGCCGCCATTGGCGGTGGTGACGACAATGCGCCTTGCCCCGGCATCGATGGAATTTTCCACCAGTTCCTTGACCACGCTGGCCGGCCGCTCCACCACTTCGCCGGCAGCAATGCGGTTGATCAGGTCTTCGGGAAGCTGGCGGATGGGCAAGGGCGATTCTCCTGTTCCATCAATATAGGCGAGCGCGCCCCGGTTTCCGACCCGCAAGCGCAATTGTGCCCGCTCTTGTTGCGCGCTACATCCTCGACATGAGCCAGACGCCCAACCCCATGGACCTCGCCCTAAGCCTTGCCGAGGAAGCTGCCGCCAATGGCGAAGCGCCCGTGGGCGCTGTGATCATGGAGGGTAATGTCGTGCTGGCCGCCGAGCGCAACCGCATGCAGGCCCTGCGCGACCCCACTGCTCATGCCGAATTTCTCGCCATCCGCACGGCGCTGGCCACGCGCGGCACCGGGCGTCTCGATGGCTGCGACCTCTATGTGACGCTCGAACCCTGCGCAATGTGTGCTGGGGCCATCGCCCATGCCCGCCTGCGCCGCGTCTATTTCGCCGCCGAGGACACCAAGGCCGGGGCCGTGGAAAACGGCGTGCGTCTCTTCGATCAGCCCACCTGCCACCATCGGCCCGAAGTGATCGGGGGCCTCTCCGCCGCCCGTGCCGAGACCATGCTGGTGGACTTCTTCAAATCGCTCCGCGATCAGGCGCGCTGATAGGCTGCCGTGATATAGGCACCGACCCGTCTGGCACCGACATCATCAGGGGTCAGAAATTTGAGGTGCCGGCGATACTGCCCACTGCCGAGCAGCATCCCGTCATCGAATTCCGCGCCCCGGCTGAATTCCAGCGACACATGCTTGGCATGGCTGAAAATCCCGCAAAATGGCGCGCTCAACGTGTAATGCAGCCCGCCATATTTGACCTCTTCGCTCGCGCCCGGCGCCAGTTCCTGCACCAGTGCCCGTAGCGCCAGCACCACGGCATGATTGGTCGGCCGCGCCATGGCTATGTCTTCCAACAGGTCTTCGACGGATGCGTAAGCCAATCATCTCTCCCGGCAATTTGCCCCCGCTTACGCCACCTGATCCGCCGGCGCCACCCGTCGGAACTAGCCATGTTAAAAATCATTGACATCATGTTCGATATAATAGATATGAAGAGCAAGATATTTTGCATGGAGCGTGGAAAATGACCCTGCGTGAGAAAGTGGCCTGGATTTCCGTCGTGACCTCCGTGGTCATTTTCGGCTGGTATTTCTGGAGCGTCTGGGCCGATTTCGGCGCCCGCGCGCTCGATGGCGATCCGCTCTTCGAACGTTTCCTGTGGTGCTTCGGCATTGCTATAGCCATCATGCTTATCGGCTCGATCCTGGCTGCCAAGCTCGGCGGACAGCCATTCGACCCGCCGCCCGACGAGCTGGAAACCCGCATCGAGGCTGTTTCCAACCGCATTGGCCTCTCCCTGCTCGAAGTGTCCATTGTCGGCGTGGTTCTGGTCAGCCGCCTTGTCACCGATATCGCCCGCGCCGACTACGCCGCCGATCCGGCAGGCGCTACGGCCATCATGCTCGTCAATCTCCTGCTCTTCGTCTCCGCCACGTCCGCGGTGATCCGCGAGATCATCGTCATCATCCAATACAGGCGGTTTGCCTGATGCCCCCGCCGCCCCCCATCACCAATACGATCCGCCGCCTGCGCTTTGATCATGGCGAGATGACCCAGCAGGACCTGGCCGACCGCATCGGCATGACCCGCCAGACCGTCGCCGCCATCGAACAGAACAAATATTCGCCCTCCCTCGAAGCCGCCTTCCGCATCGCCGAGGTCTTCGGCGTCGAGATCGGTCAGGTCTTCCAGTGGAAGGCCGCCAAAACCGCCGACTAAGCTTCGGCGAAAGGACCCAAAATGAAAGCCTGGACTGCCCGCCGCTACGGCGGCCCTGAAGTGCTGCGCCTTGAAACCCTGCCCAGGCCCGTGCCCGGCAAGGGACAGGTGCTGGTGCGCATCCACGCCACGACAGTCAATTCCGGCGATGCCCGCATTCGCGGCTGCAATTTCCCGCCCGGCATGAAAACGCTCGGCCGGCTGGCCCTCGGCTGGAATGGTCCCCGCAAATTTGTTCTCGGCACCGAGTTTTCCGGCGTGGTCGAGGCGGTGGGGCAGGGCGTTTCCCGCTTCCGCCCCGGCGATGCTGTTTTCGCCTTTCCCGGCGGCGGCATGGGCGCCCATGCCGAATATGCCATTATGCCCGAAACGGGCCGCATTGCCCGCCTCCCGGAGGGGCTCGATTTTCACACCGCTGCCGCCCTCTGCTTCAGCGGCTCGACCGCGCTGCATTTCCTGCGCGTCGCCGCGCTCAGGAAAGGCGATGATATTCTCATCCTTGGTGGTTCCGGCGCGGTCGGTCACGCGCTGGTGCAACTGGCCGCCCATCGGGGCGCCAATGTCACTGCTACCACCAGCGCCGCAAATATCGACCTCGTGCGCAGCGCCGGCGCCAATACGGTCATCGACTATCGCGCCACCGACATCGCAATTCTGCCCGCCCGCTTCGACGTGGTCGCCGATACGGTCGCCGCCACCGATTTCACCACGGCCCAAACCCTGCTTAAGCCCAATGGCCGCTATCTCGCCATTGCCGGCGGCATCAGGGAAATGCTGGCGTCGGGCCAGAAGGGTCCCGAAGGTCAGCGCATGATCGCCGGCCCCGCCGAAGAACGCATCGAGGACTTGGCCGAACTCGCCAGCCTCGCCACCGCCGGCAATTTCCGGCCCCATATCGAAAAGGTCTATGACTTTTCTGAGCTTCCAGCTGCCCATGCCCATGTCGATACCGGCCGCAAGCGCGGCAGTGTCGTGGTTGCCGTGGCGGAATAGGGCTCTATTGGGGATTGCTGTCGATCACCTCGACCTTGCCCTGGATGTAGTCTTCCACTTTCCGGGCAAGGATGCGCTTGAAGCGGTCTTTTTCCGCTTCGGCATGGGTGATGATTTCGCGCACCCGCCAGAATTCCATCGCCCCGAAATTGGCGACATGGGGGCGGATATAGATGTCTGGCGGATAGGCGGCCATCATATGGGCGGTCAGCGAATGCATCATGATCTGGGCCGAGCCGAACCAGATGTCGATGGCCTTGTGATCGGTCTTTGTCAGGCCCGCCGAGGGGTCTCCGGTCACGTCGATGCCGATGAGGAAATCGGTGTCGATATCAGCCTGGTCCAGCGGCAGCGGATTGACGACGCCGCCATCGACCAGCAGATGATTGTTATAGGCCACAGGCTTGAACAGGCTCGGAATGGCGATCGATCCGGCAATGGCGGGTCGCAGCAAGCCCGAATTGAACACGGCCTGGTGCCAGCTCTGGAAATCGGTGGCCACAACGTAAAGGGGAATTTTGAGTTCCCGGAATTCCTGCGGAAACCCCGGCGGGGTGAAGGCATCGACAATGCTGGTTGCGTCCAGCTGTACGGAAATGCCGTTCTTGAGCAGGCCCCCAAGCCCGCGGATTTGCGTGGCCCAGAGTTTGCTGGCAATGGTCCGGAGCGTGCCCAGCACCTCGAAGGAATGGTCGCGCAATTCCTTGCCGGTCATGCCCGCCGCCCAGCCCGCCCCGATCAGCGCGCCGATGGACGTGCCCGAAATCACCGATGGCTTGAGGCCAAGCTCGTCCATGGCCTCGATATAGGGGATATGGGTCAGCCCCCGGGCCGATCCTCCTCCCAGCGCCACCCCGATCCGTGGCCCGCTGATAGTCGTCATTGTCCCACGCTCCGCAGTCTTCCCGCGCAGCCTATCCGCCAGCGCCATGCCGCGCCGTTGCAATGGCGTCAGGTGGCGTTGCGGCGGGGCCGCATCGAAGACGGTTCTGAGCGATGATCCTAGTTCAGCAAGATTGAGGAATGGTTCAGCTCTGCTCGCGGGCGATTTCGCGCCAGCCAATGTCGCGGCGGCTAAAGCCTTCTGGCCAATCAATCGCGTCCACGCCCCTGTAAGCACGTTTCTGTGCCTCTTTGACCGATGCGCCGAGCGCAGTCACATTGAGCACTCGCCCGCCATTGGCCAATAAACGCTCGCCGTTCCGCTTCGTTCCGGCGTGGAACACGGTCAGCGTTTCGTCGTCGAGCCCATCGACACCTTTGATTTCGCTGCCCTTGTCATAGAAGCCGGGATAGCCCCGCGCCGCCATGATCACCGTCAGCGCAAATTCCTGCTTCCACGCCACGGTCTTGCCCGCCAGCGTGCCGGTGGCCACTGCATGCAGTAGGGGCACGATGTCGCTCTCCATGCGCATCATCAGCACCTGCGTTTCGGGGTCCCCGAACCGAGCATTGTATTCGACCAGTTTGGGCCCGTCCTCGGTCAGCATCAGCCCGGCATAAAGCACCCCGGCATAGGGCGTGCCGCGCTCGGCCATGCCGCGCACCGTGGGCAGGATGATCTCGTCCATCGCCCGCTGATAAGTCGCCTCGTCCATGACAGGCGCCGGCGAATAGGCGCCCATGCCCCCGGTATTGGGCCCCACATCGCCATCGAAGGCGCGCTTATGATCCTGCGCACTGGTCAGCGGCAACACATCCCTGCCGTCGCAGAGCACGAAGAGGCTTACCTCTTCGCCCTCCATGAATTCCTCGATCACCACGGCGGCGCCCGATTCCCCGAATGCGCCCGAGAAACAGTCGATGATCGCTTCTTCGGCATCCTCGACATTCATGGCCACGGTCACGCCCTTGCCGGCCGCCAGCCCGTCCGCCTTGATGACGATGGGCGCGCCCTGCATATAGAGATAGCCCAGCGCCGAGGCTTCGTCGGTAAACCGCCCATAGGCGGCCGTGGGAATATCGAATTCGTCGCACAGCGCCTTGGTAAAGCTCTTGCTGCCTTCCAACTGCCCGGCATCCTTGGACGGACAGAAGCAGGTAATCCCCGCCGCGCGCACCACATCGCCCATGCCAGCGACGACCTGTGCATCCGGCCCGACCACAACAAAGTCGATACCATTGTCCCTGGCCCAGCCCGCCACCGCATCATTGTCGGCAATATCGAGCGGCACATTCTCGGCTATGGCCTCGGTCCCGCCATTCCCCGGAGCCACGAACAGCTTGGTCACCAGCGGCGATTGCGCGATCTTCCAGGCCAGCGCATGTTCCCGACCACCCGAACCGACCACCAAGACGCGCATGCCAAGCCTCCATCGCTGATGGTTGGCGTGATGCACGAGACGGCGCGGTGAGGCAAGGGAAGAGTCGGCGGAGGCCGAATGATCGCCCGTCTACGCGCGAGGTCCGGAGAAGACGATGAACGCGCTGGAACCCTTTCCTCTCCCCCTCGGGGAGAGGTGGCTCGGCGCAGCCGAGTCGGTGAGGGGGGAGTCACCACCGCGTTGGGGGCGTGACTTTCACCAGTCCCATCGCTTCTGTTGAAGCATCCCGCTCATCCGCCCTGCGGGCACCTTCTCCCCAATGGGGGAAGAACATTGCGGCGTACAACTGCCCGCCTAAATCTCCGCCTCTTTGAATGCCGGCGTCACATCGCCACCCCATTCGCCACGGAATTTCTCCAGCCAGCGGCTGGCGGGTGCCTTGCCGGTGCGGATCGTTTCTTCCAGCGGCGCCAGATAGATCGTTTCGTCCTTGCCGGACGCATTCAGCCGGGCACGGCGGACGAGGCCAGCTTCGGCAATGCCCACGGCCTGCGCCGCAACGTCGAAAATGCTGGAGCGGTCAAAGGGCGTGTCGAGCCCAAGCCGGGGCACGTCGCGCCGAAGCTGCTCTCGCTGTTCATTGGTCCAGTCCTTGACCAGTTCCCAGGCTGCTTCGAGCGAAATTTCGTCATAAAGCAGCCCGGTCCAGAAGGCGCTAAGCGCCACGACATGGGCCGGGTCGCCCATATCGGCGCCGCGCATCTCGAGGAATTGCTTCAGCCTTACTTCGGGGAAGAGCGTCGACAGATGGTCTTCCCAGTCCTTGATCGTGGGTTTCTCACCCGGCAATTGCGGCAGGCGACCATCGAGAAAGTCCCGGAAACTCTCGCCTGCGACATTGATATATTTCTTGTCGCGAATGACGAAATACATCGGCACATCAAGCGCATGGTCGGCATAGTGCTCGAAGCCGAAGCCCTCTTCGAAGGCGAAGGGCAGCATGCCGGTGCGCCTGTCGTCGGTATTGCGCCAGATTTCACTGCGGAAGCTGAGATAGCCGGTATCGCGACCGCTGGCGAAGGGCGAATTGGCGAACAGCGCCGTCGCCACCGGCTGCAAAGCCAGCGACACGCGCAGCTTCTTGACCATGTCGGCTTCGCTGGAAAAATCGAGATTGGCCTGCACGGTGGCCGAGCGATACATCATGGATGTGCCCAGCGTGCCGGTCTCGCCCATATACTTGGTCATGATCGCGTAGCGCGATTTGGGCATGGACTTGATTTCGTCCACCGTCCAGAGCGGGGTGACGCCAAGCCCGAGGAAATGAATGTCAAGCGGCGCAGCCACGGCCTTGGCGACGCGCAGATGCTCGTCGAGTTCCGCCGCCGTGCCATGCAGATCCGCCATGGGCGAGCCCGACAACTCAAACTGTCCGCCCGGCTCCAGCGAAATGCCCCCGGCAATCTCGTTATTGCGCAGGCCGATGACATTGTCGCCGTCATAGAACGGATGCCAGCCGGTCACCTTCTCGATGCCGTCGAGCAGCGCGCGAATACCGTTTTCGCCCTCATAGCCCACGGGCTGCAGGGGATCGGTGTGGAACACATGCTTTTCGTGTTCGGTGCCGATGCGCCATTGCTCCGCCGGCTTGCAGCCGCGCTCCATGGCTTCGATCAGGTCGGCCCGGTTCTCGATAAGGGGCGATGCGGTGTCGGGGCCGGCCATAAAGTCCTCGAAGGGTTGAGGCAGTAAGTTGCGCGGCGAAAATAGCGAGCACAAGGCGGAAAGCAATCGCCTTTTATCGCCAGTCACCGATGGTCGCTTGGATCAGCGCCAGCGCAGCCACGGCTGCGGTGTCCGCACGCAGGATTCGCGGGCCTAGACTGATCGGCACGACAAAGGGCAGGGCGCGCAGTTTCTCCCGCTCCGTGTCCGAAAAGCCACCCTCCGGTCCGATTAGGAGCCCAATCTGATCGCCCTTGAGCGCCTCCAGCGCCGCGACGGGTGAGGAAGACGCCTCGCTTTCATCGGCAAAAATCAGTTTGCGGCTGCCATGAGTTTCCGCCCAGCCGTCGAGCAGTCGGTCGAGGCCGATTTCGGGCGCGATAGTCGGTACGGTCAAAACCTCGCATTGCTCCGCCGCCTCGACCGCATTGGCTGCCAGCCGCTCGTGTTTCAGCCGATGAACCTGCGTATATTGGGTCGAAACCGGCTGGATCACGCCCGCGCCCATTTCCACCGCCTTCTGGATCACATAATCCAGCCTCTCATTCTTAAGCGGTGCGAAGCCATACCAGAGGTCCGAGGGCGGTGTCTGTTCGGCAATGCGCTCGACAGCCTCCAGCGTCACCGCCTTTTTCGAATCACCGGTGAGCCGACAGAGCCAGGCCCCGTCCCGTCCATTGAACAGAACCGCCTCGTCCCCCACGCCCTTGCGCAATACCGCAGCCAGATAGAGCGACTGTTCCTTGCCCAGCGTCAGCGAGGCGCCAGCGGACAGGTCATGATCGACGTAAAGGCGCTGCAAACTGGAATGGGAACGGGGCATGGGGCTGGTCTCCCCTTCTCCCCTTGCGGGAGAAGGTGCCCGAAGGGCGGATGAGGGGCTTTTCTCCAGTTGCAAATTGCTCTAGCGGAGCAATTTGTGGCGAAAAGGCCATGAGAGCTACGCTCGAATGGCGAGCCCAACATAAACACTGTATGCGTGGAGAGAACCCCTCACCCTGATTTTCTGCTGGACGCAGAAAATCTGTCCCTCTCCCGCAAGGGGCGAGGGGTCACGCAGCGAGGTTTTTGATGGCAACCACCCCCACCGGCACCGTCGCCGATGCCCAGAAAAACAACTGGCTTGACCGATACGCACCCGATGCCGTCAAGCCCTATGGCCGTCTGGCGCGCTGGGACCGGCCCATTGGGTTCTGGCTTTTATTCTGGCCTTGCGCCTGGGGCATTGGGCTTGCCGCGCTGGCACAGCCGGAGCTCGGTTTTGGCTGGTGGACCGCCATCCTAATGTTCTTCGGCGCCGTTCTGATGCGCGGTGCCGGCTGCACCTTTAACGACATCGTGGATCGCGACATCGATATGATGGTGGCGCGCACCCGTTCACGTCCGATTCCGTCCGGGCAGGTCACGGCGCGCGAGGCACTCTATTTCCTCGTCGCACAAGCACTCCTCGCCTCGGCCATCCTGTTCCAGTTCAATCGCTTCACCGTTTGGGCGGGCGTCGCCTCGCTGGTTCTCGTGGCCATCTACCCCTTCATGAAGCGCATCACCTGGTGGCCGCAATTCTTCCTCGGCCTGGCCTTCTCCTATGGCGCGCTGGTCGGCTGGACCAGCCAGACCGGCAGCCTTAGCTGGGCGCCGATCATTCTCTATGCCGGCACCATTCTCTGGGTCATCGGCTACGACACCATCTATGCTTTGCAGGATGTCGAGGATGATGCGCTGGTCGGGGTCAAATCGACGGCGCGCCTGTTCGGACAAAATGTACGACCCGCTGTCGCTGTTCTTTATTCCGGTGCCTTTGTGCTGTGGAATATCGCTTCGCTGATGGCGGGCGGTGGCCTGATCTTCGCGGCCCTGTCTTTGGTCGCGGCGGGATTGCTGTCCTGGCAGCTTTATACCCTCGACGGGGAGCAGGCGGAAAACCCGCTCATCCGCTTCAAGAACAACCACTATGTCGGTATTGCGCTGACTTTAGCCTTTTTAGCCGATTGGGTGTGGTGAAGGCTAACAGTCTGCTAGCCAATTGACCCCAAAAGCGAAAGGGCCAACCGCACCACCGGTTGACCCTTTTCGGCTTGCTTTGGAGGCAAGTAAACTTAGCTGGCTTCCACCTGGCCGGGCTTGCGGCGGTTGAGGAAGCGCGGGCGGCGGGCGGCATCGGCCGCCAGCTTGCGGCGGGAGGCCACGCTGCCGACCATCACGCCATCGACCTGCTGGCTATAGGGCAGGTAAGAGCCGTCACCGGCCTTGATGAACAGCGGCAGGCGGAGCTTCTTGCCCCAGTTCTGCCATTCGGCGACGACGTTGTGATTGCCTTCTTCTTCGAAGACCTTGTAATTCAACTCGGAATCGCCGTGGACCAGTTCGATGGAGCTGGTCAGCATGCCCTCTTCGGAAATGCTGGTGGCCACCGCCACCCCGATGAACTCGGTGACTGGGACCTTGATCTTGATGGCAACGCCGCTTTGTTCGAGCAGCTTGCGCACCGTCACGGTCTTGACCGGATCTTTCGGGCCATTGTCATTCGCAGCCATAAACCGGCGGTCGCTGAGCGCCGGGCGGCCGAAGGCCAGAACCACCGAGGATCCTTCCATCGCAACGCCATGAACCATTTTGATGCCTTCCTGTAACTTCGAGAGCTCTTTTTCGCTCTTCGTTTGTGAGGCCAATCTAGCGCGTCCCCTTACCTGCCCCCTTAATCGGTTCGGTTAAGTTTATGTTGTTTTCCGAGAGGGTTAGCAGGATATTGCACCTAGTCAGAAGCGGTTAACCTCGTCCCTTGCCACCCCATTTACCCTGCCATATTTCGGGCAGCGGCGGGCGCACTTGTCCAAACGCGCCGCCAAGCCTAAAAGGCCCCACCATGCCGGCCTTTGCCCCACTTTATTCCGATGATCTCGAACTGCTCCGCTCCACGGCGGTCGCGGCCGGCATCATTGCCAGCGCCTATTTCCGCAGGGACATAAAGTCCTGGACCAAGGAAAATGCGTCGCCGGTCAGCGAGGCCGATATCATCGTCGACCGTTTCCTCGCCGCCAATCTGCTCGGCGCGCGGCCTGACTATGGCTGGCTCAGCGAAGAAACCGCCGACAATCCGTCCCGGCTCGACTGCGAACGGGTTTTCGTTGTCGACCCTATCGATGGAACGCGGGCCTTTCTGCGCGGGGAAGAATACTGGACGATTTCGCTCGCCGTGGTCGAGAATGGCATTCCGGTGGCCGGCGTTGTCTATGCACCGGCGCTCGATGAAATGTATGAGGCGGCAAGCGGGGAGGGCGCGCGTTGCAATGGCCGTCCGCTCGAACGGACCAGGCAGGCCGGCGCCGCGCCACTGATCCCGGCGCCGGGCGCCGTACATCAGGAAATGCAGGCCGCCGGGCTGCACTATACGCGCGGGCCGGCTTATCCTTCGCTGGCCTACCGGCTGGTACAGGTGGCCACGGGCCGGCTCGATGCCGCCGTGGCGCGGCGGGGCAGCCAGGATTGGGATATTGCTGCGGCCGCCCTTATTTTGCGCGAGTCGGGGCTCGACTTCGCCGATGTCTGCGTGGGCTACCCACAATTCAACAAACGTGATGTGCGCCATGGGGCGCTTGCGGCCCTTGGCGACATGAGCTTAAAACCGCTCGTACACGCGGCGCTCATCAAGGTTTATGGCTGTGCAGCCAGCGAACCCGAGGGTGCCGAACCTTCTGCCTCCTGAGATTTTGGATAGACGACAATGGCTGACAAGACCGAAAAGCAACTCCTGCATCTGGTGATCGGCGGCGAACTGTCGAGCCTTGATGGCATCACCTTCACCAATCTGGACCAGGTGGACATTGTGGGCGTCTATCCCAACTATGCCGCCGCAGAAAAGGTCTGGCGCGCCAAGGCACAGCAGACCGTGGACAGCGCCCAGACGCGCTATTTCATCGTTCACCTGCACCGCCTGCTCGATCCCGAGACAGCCGGAAAGTAGTTCAGCGCAGCGCCGCCAGAACCTGTTCCATGGCGCCCGGGCCGCCGATGCGCTGGCGGCCCATTATACCAAGCCTCTGCCGCTCATCTTCATTGGTGAGCAGGGTTTTAAGGGCTGAGGCAACGCTGGTGGCGTTTGCGTCCACGACCATGCGCGCAGCGCCAAACAGGTTCTGCTCGTCCTGAAAGCGCGAACGACGGTCGCGTGAATTCCGGAAGGTGATGGCAGGAAGTCCCATACCCAGTGCCTGCACCGTGGCCGTGCCGGCCTGGCTCAGGACAATATCGGACGCGGACAAGAGATTGCCCATGGCCTGACCGCGCGCCAGATGCAGCGTGATTGTGCCATCGGTCAAGGCGCCAAGATCGTCGCGCTCAAAGCTCAGCATGGCAGTGCGTGACAGGCCCGAGGTCCGCGCCAGTTCGTCGATATCGACGCTGCCGGCGACCGCGAGGAACATGTCCGGCCGGTGCTGGCCTTCGATCTGCCTCAGGCCGGCCACTTGCAGGCTGAGGCTTTCGCCGGTCAAAGCGCGGCTACCGGGCAATAAGGTGACGGCCAGCGGCCGGGTACGGCGCGATGCGGCGTCGTAATCGCCATAGGGAATGGTGTCCATCATCAGGTTGCCGGCGCATCGTGTGTCAACACCGTCCGCGCGCAGCAGAGCTGCCAGATTGTCTGCCCGGCAGAAAACGAGTTTTGCGGTCCGGGCAATGACCTGCCGTTCCAGCCATGAATATAGTCGCGCGGCGCCGGTCTTGTAGACATCGAGATAGACAATGTCCCTGAGCCCCGCGACAAGGCAGGCCAGAACGCCGGTGACATCGCCTACGACAACGACCTTGTCATACTGCCCCTTTGCCGCGCGTAGGAATTTCAGCGCCGGCGGGATGGTCTTGAGACCGCCATTGACCACGTCGCGCCGGATCGAGCCCTTCACATTGCGCCAGCCTTCGGATGCGAGGGTGGCCCGTGGCCCGACAATGGCGCAGACACCAT
>VFQU01000587.1_pt1 | contig 30312 bp, 29 predicted proteins | sample 3512311 | NCBI WGS metagenome assembly VFQU01 (sample SAMN10412377, study PRJNA504923) | tailings metagenome | isolation source: Relicate 3 Philex TSF3 active mining site | place: Philippines: Tuba, Benguet | collected 2017-08-29
AAACAGCCGGTCCTGGCTGTCGCCGCCGTCCAGCAGGTCATCCCCGCCAAGACCGAGCAGCTCGTCCTTTCCGCCCAGGCCCGTGATAGTGTCGTTCGCGCTCCTCCCCTCGATCGTCTCGGCCCCCGCCGTTCCGGTCAGGGTCAGGTCCCCCTGCCGGCCGAAGACGATCGTGGCCGAGCCGTTGCCGCCGGTGGACCCCATCACGATGTCGGCCAGGCCGTCGCCGTTCAGGTCGCCGACCTCGACGGTGTTGCCATGGCCGGATAGAGACACCGGCCCTGTGATCCGGAAGCCGTCCGCCCCGTCGAGGCTCCCGACGGCAAGCGACGCATCGAACCCGTCCGACCGGCCGTAGATGACGTAGGCGCGATTGGCGCCGGCATCCCCGATGACCATGTCGTCCAGGCCGTCGCCGTTGACATCGCCGCCGGCTACCGCGCGGCTTTGCGCGAACGTCAGGCCTCCGACCTGGAAGCCATTGGTACCGTCCAGCGTGGAGAGGTCGAAGGTCGCCGTCCATCCCGATGCAGCACCGAAGACGACATAGACGCCTTCGTAGCTACCGTAGCCGGCGATAGCGAAATCGGCCAATCCATCCCCATTGATATCCCCGATCCCGCCCACGAGGTCGCCAAGCCGCTCCCCGGCGGAGCCGTGGAACGCCACGCCGCTGTCGCCGTCCAGGCCCGTCAACGACTGGGTGGCAGGCCAGCCGCCATCAGACCCGAACACCAGGAAAGCCGAGCCGGTGTTCACCCCTCCAACATCGCCAACGTAGGCGCCGACGAGGAAGTCGCCGAGGCCATCACCGTTGACATCGCCGATGCCGTTCACGTTGCTGCCTGCGCGACTTCCAGCCGCGCCTGTCAGGACAACGAGATCGTCCGCTGCCGGGGCGCCGGTATCGATCACCGCTCCCCATCCGCCGGCACGGCCAAACAGGATGTAGGCCGCGCCGGCGGCGGCGCCGCCATCACCGTTGCTAACCGCTCCTGCGATCAGGTCGACAAAGCCATCGCCATCGATGTCGCCATGGCTCACTGCATAGGCAAAGCCGTTCCCCGGAGCAGCGCCCTGCAGCCGGAATCCGTCCGTCCCGTCCAGCCCGGCGATGGACTCGACAGCGGACCAGCCGTCGGCCTTGCCGAACAGGACAAAGAGATCGCCGCTGCTGTCGCCGCTGACATCAGAGAGATGGGCGCCCAGAATGATGTCGGCATAGCCATCGCCATTCACATCAGCCAGGCCTGCACCGGATCCTAGAAGGTCGCTGGCCGTCGCGCCCTCGATGCGAAAGCCGTTTGTCCCGTCCAGCCCGGCCAGGGTGACCTCGCCCCATCCCGAGGACCGGCCAAAGATGACATAGGCGGCGCCGGCGTTGTTTCCCGTGCCGTCCACGGCTCGAGCCCCGACCAGCAGATCGACGATGCCATCGCCGTTCACATCGCCGGCGGCGCTGATCTCGAAGGTGAACTGATCACCCGACGCGGCGCCGTTGATCCTGGCGATCAGGACGCCATCAGCCACGCCAGTGTCCAGAACCGCCGGAAAATTCGCCATAACCCTGCCTCCTGGCGGCCCGACGCCGCGCGCAGACGCGAGACAAGCGGGCCGGATCGCCCCGATCAAATTCCAAATTCAGGTCGTGAAATTCCTCAGAGTTATGGATCGGCGCGGCCGCCGATCCCTGCCCGTCATCCTGAGCTGCGCCCTCAAAAGCCCTCCCCCTCGATGGGGGAGGGTTGGGTGGGGGTGCGCGCGGAGGAGGTTCGGGTGGATCACGAAGGGGCGCCGGCGCCCTCTTCAATCTCTCCGACCACAGGGTAGTGCGTACTTTGACACGCGGCCGCTGGCCGCTGCTCAGCATGACGTGGAGTAGTAGACGCCACCCCTGCCCGTCATCCTGAGCAGCGCGAAGCGCGTGTCGAAGGCCGCCCCCTACCCGACCAGACCGCGCTCCAGCCCCTGCAGGATCAGGGCCCAGCCCTCGCGGGTGCGGTCGGCCCAGTCGGCCCATTCGGGCTTCATCTCGGTGGTCAGGGTCAGCAGGCAGCCCTCGCCGTCCGGGGCGAAGTCCAGGGTCACCAGGTCGTGGTCGGGCGAGATGCTGGGCACGCAGAAGGTGAAGACCAGCCGGCGCGGCCGATCGATCTCCACATATTCGCCGGTGTGTTCCATCTCGCCCTCGGCCCGCCGGTCGACGAAGACAAAGCGGCCGCCGACCCGCGGGTCCGTCTCGGCCCGCACGATGCTGGTCGCGTCGGTGGCGAACAGGAAGCGCCGCGCCTTGGCGGGGTCCAGCCAGGCGTCGAACACCCGCTCGGGCGAGGCGGCGAAGCGGTGGGAAACAGTGACGCGGATCGGCCGGTCGCTCATCGGAAATCTCCTTCTGGGTCTGTTGCAGGCTGGCCAGGGGCCGCCGCGTCCTCGGCCGTCAGCAGCGCGTCCAGCGCCGCGAGCCGGGCGCTCCAGGCCTGCTTCTGCCGCGCCATCCAGCGCTCGGCCTCGGCCATCGGCGCGGGATCGAAGCTGAGGATGTGTTCGCGCCCCTGGCGCCGGCGGCGCACCAGGCCGCCGCGCTCGAGCATGCGGATGTGCTTGGAGACCGCGTTCAGCGACATGGCGAACGGCGCCGCCAGTTCGGTCACCCGCGCCTCGCCCAGCGCCAGCCGCGCCAGGATCGCCCGCCGCGTCGGGTCGGCCAGGGCCATCAGGGTGTGGTCGAGCGGCTCGGGGGTCATTATTCAACCTTTCGGGTGAATAATGACCCCCTGCGGCCCGGAGTCAATCCTCGGGGCGGTTCATGCGAACCAGAAGTCGTCCGCGCCGATCTGCGAGAGGCTGGTGTTGCTCAGCTCGATGACCGATTCCGCTATCCCGGTCCCGGTCGTGTTGATCTGGACCAGCACATGGTCGCCCGACTGGATGGCCCTCACCTGCCCCGCCGCGGTAAAGGCGGCGCTGCCGATGTAGGTCAGAGAGCCGAAGCCGGTCAGGTCGATCACATCGTCGCCGTTGTCGTCGAAGTCCCGGATCTTGTCCCGCGTCAGGGCCAGCACGCCGCTGTCGCCGGGGTTGAAGACGAAGACGTCGTTGCCGCCGCCCCCCGTCAGGCTGTCGGTCCCGGGACCGGCCAGGATCACGTCGTCGGTATCAGCCCCCACCCGCACCGAGCCCCAGTCGCGGATGAAGCCCGTGCCATTGCCGGCCTTCTCGAAGATCTCGGCCAGCCAGGGCCGGGTCTGGGCGTAGTTCTGCACGTCGTTGAGCGCCGCCAGCTTGCCCGTGTCGCCCTTGACGTAGGCGTCGAGGAAGTCGCCGGCCACCTCGCCGACCTCGGCCGATGCGCCGCCGGTGCCCATGTCGAAGTGATTGGCCCCGTCGATCACCGCCAGGTGCTTGGCCCCGGACGGCGAGAACTCGAAGGCGTCCTTGCGGTGCTGCACAGTCTGGCCGGCGTCGCCATCGTCGGCCGTCCCCGTCAGCGTCAGCACCGGCACGGTGACGTTGGTCCAGCTGTGGTTCTGCGCATCCTCATAGTAGACGCCGGTCCAGTACTCCCCGTTGACCCTCTCCGCCGCCTCCTCCTTGCTCAGCCCGACGATCTGGTTCAGCCCGCTGTCCGGGACCCCTTGGGGCGAGATCAGGATGGCCGCCTCGAAGAAGGGATCATGGCTCCCGGCGAACGCCGCCTGGGCGCTGTCGGTGCCGATCAGCAGCTGGGCCGTGAAGGCGCCCTGGCTGTGGCCGGCGATGATCGGGGTGTCGAGATTGGCCGTGTAGCCCTCGGGCAGGTTGGCCGGCAGGAAGCTCGCCGCCTGGTCGCCCAGGGCCTTCATGTCCAGCACCCGCTCGACCGTCGACTGGGGGTTGGACCGCGGGAAGAACAGCGAGGTCAGCGGCATGCCCAGGCTGTCGAGGTGCATCGGGGCCACGACGATGTAGCCCTGCGCCGCCAGCGCCTCGGGCGTCGCCTCGGCGATGCCGGGATTGGTGGTCGAGCCGTGGCTGTAGAAGATCACCGGGTAGTCCCCCGGCTCGCTCGGCACATACAGCCGCACCTCGATCTGGCGCGGGTAGTCGATGCCCAGGACGGTGTAGTCCCGACCCGCATCGACGCTGAAAACCGCATCGGCCATCTGGCTTCCTTCCCATTTGTGTCTGATTGGCCGGCTCCGGGCCGGCGCGCCCAGATTGGGTCCGGACGGCGCCTATTGTCAATAATTGACAATAGGCGCCGCCAATCCGCCCTCCTGACGCGACGTCACGGGCTGACCCGCCCCCCTCCGCGTGGCAGAACGCCGACCGCGACGTCGCGACGACGACGCGCTGTAGTATTTTGACACCCGCGCTACAGGCGGGATGACGCCGGAAGGATCCGCCAATGACCTCGCATGCCGGCCGCACGGTCCTGATCACCGGCGCCTCCTCGGGCCTCGGTCGCCGCTTCGCCCGCATCCTCGCCGCCGCCGGCGCGCGGGTCGCCGTCTGCGCCCGCCGCACCGACCGCCTGGCCAGCCTGGTCGCCGAGATCGAGGCCGCCGGCGGCGTCGCCCGCGCCTATGCGATGGACGTCCAGGACGAGCCCAGCGTCGTCGCCGCCTTCGCAGCCGCCCAGCAGGACCTCGGCCCCGTCGACACCGTCATCGCCAACGCCGGCATGAACCACGAGGGCATGGCCGCGGACATCGACGTCGCCGACTTCCGCCAGGTGCTGGACATCAACCTGACCGGCGTCTTCCTCACCGCCCGCGAGGGCGCGCGCCGGATGATCGCCGCCGGCTCGAAGGACAGCGGCAAGGGCCGCATTGTCCTGATCGCCTCGATCGGCGCCCACACGCCCCTGCCCGGCCTGTCGGCCTACTGCGCCTCCAAGGCCGGCGTGGCCATGCTGGGCAAGACCCTTGCGCGCGAGTGGGCCAACCGCGGCGTCAACGTCAACGTCGTTTGCCCCGGCTACATCGAAACCGAGCTGAACAGCGACTGGTTCGCCAGCGACGGCGGCAAGAAGCAGGTCGCGGGCTTTCCCCGTCGACGCCTGATGGACGAGTCGGATCTGGATGCCGTCATCACCTGGCTGACCTCCGACGCGTCGCGCGCGGTGACCGGAAGCCTGTTCACCGTCGATGACGGGCAATCGCTGTAAGCGACTGTTTCCAGGTCGCTTTCTTATGGCGACCTAAGGAACTTTGAACCGCGCCACGCCGGTGTTTCCCGTGCGTCCGTCCACGGCGGTGACCAGGACCTCCGTCCCGCTGGGCGCAGAGAAGTCGATGCCGAAGGTCGAGGCCTGGCCGGCGTAGTTCAGCTTGACCGGCGTCGCCTCGCCGCCTACCCCGGCGATCCAAGCGGTGACCTCATAGGCGTCCGCATCCCACAGCCCGCCCGGCGTCACAGGGCAGCCGCACATCAGCACCACCTTGGCGGTTAGCCGGCCGTCGGCGAGGCTGGGCGTCACCACCAGCCCCGGAACCTCGCCCACCCAGCCGTCCCCGACCACCGCCTGCCCGGGCAGCACCCAGGCCATCGAGGTCACCGTGATCGCCGCATCGGGATGCCCCATGGGGCCCCGCGCCTCGAGGCGGACCAGCGTCGGCTTGTCGATATCGATCGTCGCCTTGAAGACCGCGTCGCCCTCGCCGGCCACCGGAACCTGCCGCACCCTCGGCTCCTCGACCAGGCTCGCCGTATCGCCGGTGCCGCCCTCGGTCAGGCCCTTGGCCAGCAGCTTGCCGCTGGCCTGGTCGTAGAGGCTGATCTCCATGCCGCCCATGCTCGTGCCGATGTACTTGGCGTCGCGGCTCTGGGCGCGGACGGTGAGCTCGGTGGGCTCGGCCAGGGCCGGGCCGGCCGCCAGCGCGGCCGCGAGAGCGAGGCTGAGAACGAAAGTGCGCATGATCGATCCTCCGCCCCCATTGTCGGCAAGGCCGGCGGCCGGATCAACGCTCTTCGTCAGTACGGGCGGTCGCCCTTGACCGTCACCCGGTTGCCGTACCGCCGCGCGGGCCAGTAGTCCCAGATGGCGTGGTGCTGGGCGCAGCGATTGTCCCAGAACGCCAGGGCGTTGGCCGTCCAGCGGAACCGGCACTGGAACGCTGGGTGCTCGATATGCCGGAACAGATACCGCAGCACCGCGTCGCTCTCCTCGCGCCCAACCCCCGTCAGATGGGTCGTAAAGCCCGAGTTGACGTACAGCGCCTTGCGTCCCGTGACCGGATGGGTGCGCACCACAGGGTGCTCGGCCCGCGGATAGGCCGGCCGGTCCTGGACCCCGAGGTTGGCGTAGAGGCCGCGATAGACATGCTCGCCGTCATGGATTGCCGTCATGCCGTCCAGATAGGCCTTCATGCGGTCCGACAGGCCCTCGTAGGCCGCGTACATGCTGGCGAACAGGGTGTCGCCACCCACCGGCGGGCTCTCGCGAATGTACAGCAGGCTGCCCATCGGCGGCTCGACGTCGCAGGACACGTCGGTGTGCCAGGTCTCGCCGTTGGCGCGCACGGAGTTCTCATCGGCGGCGATGATCATCAGTTCCGGATGGCCGGGCTCGCTCGGCGCCGCCGGATGCAGGTGCAGGTCGCCGAAACGGCGCCCGAACGCCACATGCTGGTCCGGCGTGAGCTGCTGGTCGCGGAAGAAGATCACCAGGTTCTCGGCGAAGGCCCGCTCGATCTCGGCGAAGGTCGCATCGTCGATAGGCCCCGCCAGGTCCACCCCCTCGATCTCCGCCCCGATGATCGGCGTCGACTTGCGCACCCGGATGCGTTCATAGGGCGCGGCCTCGGTCTGGGCGGTTGCGGGTGCGCGATGGGGTTTGCGGGCGGCGGCGGTCACGGTCATTCCAGTCCCAGGTTGATCAGCACGGTTGTGATGGCCTTCAGCTGCGTCCCCCGAACGCCCGAGGCGGACGCGGGCGGATCACGGATGACGAACCAGTTGTCCTGTCGCGCATCATAGGCGCTCCAGCCGGCGCAGAAGGGGTCACCGGCCGGATCGGCGCCCCGGGCGAAGGCGATCCAGCATCCGTTGACCCCCGCCGCCATCGCCTTGTCGCGCTCGCCGCCCGAGGCCGTGGCGCCCTGCAGGCCGCCGAAGACGTATGGGATCTCCTGGGCATGGAACACGCCGGGCCGACTGTCGCGCAGGCGCTCGGGCACATAATCGAAGTAGTAGAGGAAACTGGGCGCCTGCCTCGCCTGCGCCCTGGCGACTTCCCGGGCCGGATAGACGAAGATCACATCGCCATAGAGCCTGCGCGCATAGGCGGCGCGGTCCCGCGATTCCGCCCCATACGCAGCCTTGATCATGGGCAGGTCGCCTCCCATCAGGCGGATCACCGCCTCGTCCTCCATCCGGAAGCTGTCGACGAGACTGCCTTCCCAGCTGTTGGCTCCGATCATCAGAGGAACCTTGGCCGCCCGGCCGGCGCGGATCGCCGACAGCGGCGCCTCGGGCAATTCGGCCCCTCCGACCACAGCGCCAAACCCCGGCTGAGGCGCGCCGGTCACGGAAGGATCAAGGAAGCGCTCTGCGGGCACGGCCCGCAGCGCATCCGGCGTCGCGGCGCCGCCCTTGAGGCCAAGCGCATCGGCCACCGCACGCCCCTGGGTGTTGGCCTGGGCCATACCGGCCCGGGTCCGCAGGCCGCCGCCCGACTGGACGATGGCCCGATGGAACAGGCCCCGCGACGCCGGGCTGGCCATCAGGTTCAGCACCGCGGCGCCCCCGGCGCTTTCGCCGAAGATCGTCACCTGGTCGGGGTCGCCGCCAAAGGCGCCGATGTTCTCACGCACCCACCGCAAGGCGGCGATCTGGTCTAGCAGGCCGTAGTTGGCGAGGTTCGCCTCTTTGCCGAGGGAGGGGTGAGCAAAGAACCCCAGCAGGCCCAGGCGATAGTTGATGGTCACGAGGACAACGCCGCGACGGGCGAACGTCTCGCCATTGTAGAAGACATCCGCGCCAGAGCCGAACCGGTTCGCCCCGCCGTGAATCCAGACCATCACCGGCGCCTTGGTCGCGCCTTCCGGGCGCCACACGTTCAAGGTGAGGCAGTCCTCTGACTGCGCCCGGCCCGGACCGACCGCGCTGGGAGCCCTGCCCTGGGGACAAACCGGACCGAACGCCCCCGCGTCCCTGGGTCCGCTCCAGCCCGCCGCCGGACGCGGTGCGGCCCAGCGGCCGTCGCCAACCGGCGGCGCGGCGAAGGGAATGCCCTTGTAGACCTCGACGCCGTCCGCCGCCCGCCCCTCGAGCACCCCCTGGGCAATGGTCACCCGGGGGTGTTCGGCAGCCCGCGCGGCGCCGGGCGCCAGCAGCGACCCGGCGACCAGCAGCGCAGCGGCGATCCAGGCGAGAAACGGCAAATGCGGGAGCGGCGTCGCGCCGCTCCCAGTTGCGGCGCGGGGATGGAGGGTCATCCGGCGCTCGGGTCGGGCTGAGGATCGATCACATCGGCCATCGTGGCGCATGAACCTGCCTCCCTGTGAATGCCGGCCTCAGGGCCAGCGAATTGGCGGCAATGGACAGGCTTCCCTTATCATTGTCAATAATCGACAATGGACACTAACCGGGAGGTCCTTTGTGCTTCGAACGCGCAGAAGTCGCTATCCCGTCGGGCTTCGCGCACGGCCGGCAAGGCGCTGGAAGCGCCTGCATTGCCAGATGGGGAGGAAGCCCGGGCTTCTGCGGGGGCGCTACGCCTGCGATGTCGTTCGCGCGCCCGGGCAATCCGAGGAGTGCGCTTCAGGCGTCGGCCGACTGCCGCTGAATCTCGGCGAGACCGTCGAGCACCAGCGTCTTGCCCAGCCGCAGCGCTTCCGCTTCGTCCTGGTCGACGATGGCGCGGCAAACCAGGGTCCAGGACGCCGCCGAACGCCGCCGCCGGTCAGGGTTCAGGACGCTGGCCCAGAGCACGGCGATCTCGCGCTCAAGTCCGCCCGACACCGTGGCCATGTAGGTGTTCCGGCTGAGCCGCACGATCAGCCGCGACATCGATCGCCGTACGACCATGTAGAGGCTGACCGGTGCATCACGGTCGGCCGCCAGCCGTTTGAGCAGCGTCGCCCCCTCGGTCAGCATGGCCAGGCTGTTGGGATCGCGGTCGTTTGCCGACGCGGCAAGGCGGCAAAGCTCGCTGAAGATCTGCGCCCGGATGCGGAAGACCGCATCGGTTTCCTCCGCCGAAAAGCCGCGCACCCGCGCGCCCTGCCGGCCATTCAGCGTGACGAGCCCGTCGCGCTCGAGCAGCCGCAGCGCCTCGCGTACGGGACCACGGCTGACGTCGAAATGGTCGGCGACCGCCAGTTCGCGGATGGGTTCACCGGGCTTCAATTCGCCAAACTGGATGCGATCGGACATCCAGGCGGCGATGTGGCCGGACAGGGTCGGCGGGGCCAGCGGCCCAAGCTCGGCCAGGGCTTCGGCACGGGCCACATAGCCGCGGGCGTCCAGTTCGATGGCGCTGATCATCGGTTCATCCCCGCCTCGACTTGCGTGAAGCGCGCCGGATCGACGATCGCCAGATGCATCGCCACGCGCGCGAGGATCGCGGTCAGACGGCGGTTGCCGATCGCCTCGCCAAGATCATGCAGCCTGGCTTCCAGGGCCTTGAGGCGCGTGGCGCGGCTCGCGTCGTCGGACAGCGCGTCGGCCGGCGGCCAGTTGGTCTTCCGCTCGACCTCGCGCGCCAGCAGCACACGCAGAATGTCCCAGGTGGTCTGCACATCTCCGGGCGGCGCCGCCTGGGCGTCGACCACACGGGCGCCGCGACGGGCCGAGAGCGTGATGGCGCCCTCCTTCTCAAGCAGATGGAAGACCTCCCGCACAGCCGAGGCGCTGCATCCGAACAGGGCCGAGACCTCGCGCTCGGTGATGCGGGCGCCCGGCGCGAACTGGCCGTCGACGATCCGGTCCCGAAGTCTCGCGGCGATGGCCGCGTGGCCCGCCGCTCCGGCTGGTCCTGAGTTCGCACGCGCTTTGGCCACCGGACCTCCCCTGCAAATCAGTCGTGCCCCTATGGCCGTATACACGCGGTCTGGCCGCGTCCAAAATTCCGTCCGCCCACCTGCTCAACGCGCGAGACCGTCATGCCCTTCAACGCCGATCTGAGCGGCCTTCGCCTGGGCCCCGTCGACTGGAGCGTCAGCCCGCGTCGCGTGCTGGCCTTTCGCGCCGTCATTGCGCCGGACGACCCCGCGGGCCTCGACGACGCGCGTCCTGGCGGCCTGCCTATGGCGCCGATGGCGGTCGTTTCACCCGAATGGGTGCTGGCGCTGATGTTCCGCGCCGCGCCCGGTCAGACGCTGAGCGACGAGGAGGCGCGCCAGGTCGTCCATGCCGGTCAGGACAGCCGCTTTCTGCGGCCGGTGATGCCGGGCGAGACCCTGCGCTTCGAGGCGGAACTCATCGGAGCGCGCGCCAGTCGCGCGGGAACAGTCGCGGCGATCCGCTATTGCGGGTTCGATGCTGCAGGCCAGCTTGTCTCGGACAGCCTGTCGACATCCGTCTACCGGGGCGTCGAGACGCGGGGGGGCGAAGCGACCACCATGCCGGTCATCGGCCCGTTCGACCCGCCAGATGCCCCGCCGTGGCGGACCGTCACCACCCCGTTCAGCGCCGGATTTCCGCACGCCTACACCGAGTGCGCCGAAATCTGGAATCCCATCCACACCGAACGCGCCATCGCTCTCGCCGCGGGCCTGCCGGACATCATCGTGCATGGCACGGCCCTGTGGGCGGCGGCTGGCGCCGCTGTGGCGCGTGAACTCGGCGTGGGTCTCGAAGCCATCTCGCGGCTGGCCGCGCGCTTTGAGGCGCCCTGCCTCGCCGGCACGGCGCCCGAGCTGTCGATCTTCGAGGATGGGTCGGGCTTCGTCTTCGCCATGGCCGACAGCGAGGGCCGCCGCCTCATGAGCGGTCGGGCGGAGCTGCGTCAGTCCCGAACCTGACGCGGCCCCGCCCCCTGCTCGCTACCAGCGGTAGCGCAGCTGCACACCCCAGTTGCGCGGCTGGTTCAGGCGCTCGCTCTGGGCCGCCTTGAACACCCGGTACTGCTCGTCGGTGAAGTTGGTCACATAGAGCGCGACCTCGACGTTTGAGAACTGCACGCCGGCGCGGGCATTGAAAATCTGCGCATCCTCCAGCGGGAAGTTCGGCGCCTGCACGGCGGGAGGGGCCACCGGACGGGTCAGTTCCTGCACCCCGCCCCATTGGCCGGCGTAGTTGATATTGCCGAAGATCTCGGTGTCGCCGATGAACGGACGGCGGAAGTTGATGTCCGCGCCCGCAATCCATTCCGGCACCTGCGCCAGTTCCTCGCCCTTGTAGACGCCGCTGGTCACCTCCCCTTCCTGCCGAGACAGGCTGGCGCTGACGCGAAGCTGGCCGCCCAGGACGTTGAAGCGCCCGGTGGACTCAAGCTCCACGCCCCAGGACTCGGACGTGCCGGCGTTGGTCAGGAACGACAGGGCCAGCTGGCCACAGAGCGCCACGGTACAGCCGTTGTCGGTCTGCACGATGAGGTTCTCGGTCTCGTTCCGGTAGGCCGCCACACCCAGATAGATCTGCGGAATGACATAGCCCTTCAGGCCGACTTCGTAGCTGGTGGTGGTCTCGTCGTCGTAGGCGGCCGTCACCGGCACCGGCTGGGCAGGAACCCCAAGGTTGGTATTGAAGCCGCCGGCGCGATAACTGGTGCCGACCTTGCCGTAGGCCAGCATGCCGAACGGCGTCCGCCACGACCCGATCAGGTTGTAGGAGAAGTTGTCCGGCGAGGTCTCGGCGTCGACGATGAAGCCCGCACCGGGGACCACGGCGCCGGTGCCCGCGTTGTAGCGCCGCGCGCTGTAGGTCTTCTCGTCGTCGGTGTAGCGGGCTTCGGCCGAGATGTTCAGAGTCTCGGTAATGTCGAAGCCGACCGAACCGTAGACGGCCCAGGACTCATAGTTCAGCTTCACCGGCGAGCGGGTGCCGACCGAGGGGTTGGCCACCGTCGGCGTCCGCAGGGAGGTCACCTGGCTCTGGCTCTCGAGGCTCAGGAACTCAAGGCCGACCAGCCAGTCGAGACGGTCCCCGAAGGTCGTGCCGGTCAGGTGGAAGTCCTGGGTGACAATGCGGGTCTCGTCGCTGACCTGGCTGATCGTGCCCGGGTCCAGGGTGATCGTGATCAGACCTGCCGCCCGGTTGGCGAGGTAATCATCCAGCGTCGTCGCATCCGGGTCGAACTGGTAGTAGGACTGCCGCTGGCGCACCGCGGTGGTCGAGTTGAAGGTCGCCCAGCTGAAGTTGTGGCTGTAGCTGACAATGGCCACGTCCAGCTGCTGCTCGGCGATGGGCCGGGCGCTCCAGTTGTAGACATATTCCGGCTGCGAGAAGCCGAAGGGGAAGCCAGCCCCGGGGGCGATCACCACGCGATAGGTGATGGCCGGAATATCGCCTTCCTGATGCTCGACCAGGACATTGAAGTCGCCATTCTCGTGCCGCCAGCGGAACTGGCCGCGATAGCCCTTGCTGTCCTGCTTGTCGAAATAGACGTCGTTGAAGGGATTGTAGAAGAACCCGCCCTTCTGATCGACGATATCGGCCCCGATCCGGAAGGCCATGTCCTCGGAGACCGCGAAGTTGGCCACCGCCTGGAGCTGGTAGTTCTCGTTCTCGGCGCCGTACTTGGCGTCGACCCAGCCGGTGTTCTCGAAGACCGGCTGCTGGGACACGACGTTGACGGCCCCGCCGACGGCGTTGCGCCCGTAGAGCGCGCCCTGGCTGCCGCGCAGGATTTCCGCCCGGCCGACGTCGAAAAGGTCGAGGCGCGAATAGCTGCGGCCACCGACCGCGCCGCCGCCAATGTAGCCCCCGTTGCGATAGAGGCCGACGCTCGGGTCCGCGCTGGTGGCGCGGGCTGTCGGCGAGGCGCGGATCGAGACTTCGGAGTTGATCGGCGAGGTGGTGTTGAAGAACCGCACGCCCGCCTGGCCCGAGACAAGGTCCAGAACAGAAGTGGCGCCGCCCCGGTCCGCCAGCGCGGTCTGATCGATCACCGAAGCGGCGACCGGAACGTCCGAAAGGCGCTCCTCGCGGCGACGCGCAGTGACGACCAGCTCTCCGACGTTGCCTGCGGACTCCTCTTCGCCCGAGGCGGTCGCGACCGGCGCATCCTGTGCCGAGGCCATAGCCGGAATGCCGAGCAGCGCGGCTGCGGCGACGCAGGTGAACAGATGACGGCGCATGATTGTCTCCCCTTGGCGCGTCTTGCCGCGCTCTCGGAGGGGATATTGTCAATAATCGACAACTTGTCAAACCATGGCTCCTCGAGAGGCGAACAGCGCCCTCCCCGGACTGGTCGCACGCGCCAATCCGCGCCGTGCGCCGGGCGCAAGGCGTCTGGTTCGTCCATGTCTGGCTGGTCGCAGGCTAGGCCCGGTCGTGCTTGTCCTTGCGCCGGTGGCCGAGCAGCATGCGTTGCTCGAGCCGCTGGCGCAGGGCTGCATAGTAGGCAGTCAGGAACTCGCGGTCGGTCTCGTAGCCGTCCGCCTGCCAGTCGATCTTGCGCCGGATCCGCTCGGCGACAGCCTTCATCGTCGCCCGGTCGCCTCCGCGCAGGACGTCCTCGAGAACATGCAGCTCCTTCACCCCGTAGGCGGCGAGCTGCGCGGGCGTGAAGGCGAACCGCCCCGTGGAAATGCTGTCGGCGATGTCATGTAGCAACCGCCGCCGGGGATTCTGAACAACCCAGGTGCCCGCCACCAGGTCGCCAGCGCGAAGCCGGTCTCGGTTGAACAGCGGGAACAGCAGGAAGATCGTCGTCCACAGCAGGATGAGGAACGGAAGGCCCGACTCGGCGCCGCCGGGCGTGCCCATCGCCATGCCAAGGCCCATCAGCGGCAGCCAGAGCTCCACCTCGCGCAGGGCGTTGCGGGTCAGGACCGCTTCGGCCGTCAGCCGGCCGCCGTCGCGTGACGCGACCCGCAGTCCCAGCAGCCGTTTGCCCGGCGTCGCCGCCCGCGCGGTGAGCTCGAACCCGACGAACCAGAACGACCTCAGCAGGAAACCGCCCAGTAGCCAGACGATCGCCGCAGGCTCGGCGTTGTCCTCGCCGCTGACTGCGATGGTCATGCCCACCACGACGTAGAAGATCACCAGCACGACGGTCTGCAGCACGACGTCGATGACGAAGGCGCCGATCCGCTGGCCGGCGTCGGCGATCCGCAGGTTGAGGTCCACGCCCTCGGGCGTGACCAACGAGCGGATAAGCCGGCCGTCGTGGCTGCCGTAGGGCTCAGCTCGGCTCATGGGAGCCTCCTCGCCGGCGCGGCGCGTAGAAATAGACCAGCCAGATCAGCCCCGATGCGCCTGCGATCGCGTATCGTGCAATGTCGCTCGTGATGAGTTGACGGCCAAAGCCCTCGATCAGACCGGCGATGGCCAGCATGACGACCACGCCAAACATCACCGCGCCGGCCGAACGGCCGGACTCGGCTGCGGCCTCAAGGCGGCTGCGGTCACCGGGAAAGGCGACGGCCAGGCCGATGCGAAAACCCGCCGCCCCCGCCAGGATGACCGCCAGCAGTTCGGTGACCCCGTGGATCATCAGCCAGCCGGCGAACTCGGGCCCCAGCCCCTTGGCGACGAAGACCGCGACCATGGCGCCGAGCGTGGCGCCGTTCATCGCCAGCAGCAGTACCGTCGGCGCGCCGAAGGCGAAGCCCAGTGCGAACGCGAGCAGAGCGACCTGGGCGTTGTTGGTGAACAGGAAGGCGGCGAACACCGACAGCCCGTCGTGTCCCTCCTCATGGTACAGGGTCTTGCGCAAGGCTTCGGCCGATGCCGACGGATCGCGTCCGCCCGCCATGCCTTCGCCGACGATCGAATAGAACCAGGCCGGGTCCTGTCCCACCAGCAGGTAGGCCACCAGGGCCGACAGGAAGAAGATCGACCCTGCGATGAGGGTCTCGCGCCAGAGGCTGGCGACAGCCGCCGGCCAACCGATCGTAAAGAAGGCTCCGATGCGGGTCCAGACGCGCGGACGCGCGCCATAGATCAGGAAGTAGGCGCGCGCGCACAGGCTTTCGAGATAGTCGACCGTGGCCTGGTCTAGGGATGTCGCGCGTGCGACCGACAGCGATGACAGGGCCGAGCGGTAGAGGACGGGGATGGACAGCAGCTGCCGATCGGTCAGGGCGCCCGGGCCCTTGGCCTCGACCTTGTCGAGAAGCGCGGCCAGATCGCGCCATTCCCATTCGCGCTCCTTGCGGAACTGCTGGCTCTTGAGCTGAAGCGGGGCCACGGGTCGGCTCTCCTACAGCAGGCTTCGACGCTTGACGTCGAGATAGCCGTTGACCAGCGCCGGCCCCAACCCGTCCACCGGCGCCTCGACCAGCTGCACGCCGAGCCGGCGCAGGCGGTTCAGCACAACCTCCCGCTCCCGCAGGAGGGCGCCCGCCGTGACTGCTCGCGCGATATCCGCGGGATCGTCGGGCTCGCGGCGAACAAGATCCTCAAGCTCGTGGTCGCGCATGACGACGAACATGACGACGTGCTTCTTGAGCAGCCGCCGCAGGTTTTCGAGCATCAGCTCGGCCCCGATGGCGTCGGTGAATTCGGTGAAGACGATGACAAGCGAGCGCCGGTCGAGGTCGCCGGCCAGGGTCGTCAGGCCCAGCGTGTAGTTGGTTTCCTCGGCCGAATAGTCGAGCCGGGCGAGCAGCCGCTGGATCAGCCCGAACGAATGCACCCCCGCCACCGCGCCGGTCGACAGCCGCGGACGGGCGTCGAAGCCGAAGACCCCGACCCGGTCGCCGCTGGCCAGGCCGACATAGGCCAGAAGCAAGGCGGCGTTGATCGCCCGATCGATGCGCGGCATGCCATCGACCGGCTCGCACATCGTCCTGCCGCCATCCAGCGCCAGCACGATTGTGTGGTTGCGCTCGACACGCTTCTCCTGCGCCACCAGCTTTCCGTGGCGCGCCGACTGCTTCCAGTCGATCGACCGCCGGTCCATGCCGGGAAGGAAGTCCCTGAGGGCGTGGAACTCGGTCCCCTCCCCGGTCTCGATCTGGGCCTTCATGCCGTGAAGGGCGTCGCGCGAGAACATGCGCAGCGCCTCGTTCTTGATCGCGGCGATGTTCGGCGTAACCGGCTGCGCGCGATCGACCACCTCCGACGTCTGGGCCCAGACCAGGCCCAGAGGCCCCGTCCACCGCACCCACAGGCGCTCGAACAGCGCCTCGCCGCGCCGCAAGCCCCTGAGCATGACCTGGCCGGATGCGACGCCGTCCTCGCCCTTCACCGCCAGCCGGCGTGGGGTGATCTCCACCAACTCGTCGCTTTCGAGGAGGAGCTCCGCCCGCCGGGGCGCGAACAGGGCGCTGAAACGCGCCGCGATCCGCGCCGGCGCGGCGCCGCCCACCGCCACTGAGGCCGGCGTGTGCAGTTCGACGAGCGGCGCGCGCCGGATCCGGCTGAGAAGGCCATCCACCAGCACCAGCAGGACAATCAGCGCCGACCAAGCGGCCCCCGCAGCCCACAGCCCCTCGGCCAGCACGGCCGCCGCCAGGGCGACGGGCGCGCCGGCGGCGGTCAGGGCCACGGCGGTGCGGGTGGGATAGATCAACGCGGCGCCTCGACCTGTGCGATCAGGCTGGTCAGGGCCTCATCGACCTTGCGACCCTCGATCTCTGCCGCGGGCGAAAGGATGACGCGGTGGCGCAAGGTCGGCAGGGCCAACGCCTTTACGTCGTCGGGGATGACATAGTCCCGGCCGTTCAGCACGGCGCGGGCGCGCGCGGCCGTGGCCAGCATCGCGGCGCAGCGCGGCGAAACCCCGGTCTCGAAGTCGGCCGACTCCCGCGTTGCGCGGACCAGCCGGACTACATAGTCGGCGATCTCGTCGGTCAGCCGGATCGACCCCAGAAGCTCGGTCAGCGCCGACAGTTCGGCTGCGTCCGCGACCCTGGACACGCCCATCTCGCCGGGGATCGGCTGGCCGGTCCTGGCCCCGAACCGCGCCACGATAGCGCGCTCCTCTTCCGGCGTCGGATAGGCCAGAACCTGCTTGAACAGGAACCGGTCCAGCTGGGCTTCGGGCAGCGGATAGACGCCCTGCTGTTCGATGGGGTTTTGGGTCGCCACCACCATGAAGCGCTCGCCCAGATCATGGCGCGATCCGTCGAGGGTGACTGTCCGCTCCTGCATCGCTTCGAGCAGCGCCGCCTGTGTCTTCGGCGGCGTGCGGTTGATTTCGTCGGCCAGCAGCAGATCGCAGAAGATCGGGCCGCGCGTCAGGCTGAATGCGCCCGTCTGAAAATTGAAGATGTTCGCCCCGACGATGTCGCCGGGCATCAGGTCGGGCGTGAACTGGATGCGGCCAAAATTGACGCCAAGGGTGGCGGCGAAGCTCTGAGCCAGCAAGGTCTTGGCCGTTCCCGGCGGTCCTTCCAGCAGAACGTGGCCACGCGCCAGAAGCGCCACCAGCATCAGGTCGACCGTGTCGGCCTGGCCGACCACGGCCTTGGCCATTTCGGACCGTATCCGGCCCGCCAGGCCCTGGGCCTCAGCGACGTTCACGGGTCATCTCCACTCTCCAGTGATAGAGGTTCCGGGCGGCCGCCATGGCCGAGCCGATGTCCTGGGCGGCGGCGGCGCGCCGCCGAAGGTTGCTGAAGGTTTCGAGCCCCGCCTGCTGCGCAAGGCGATCGAGAAGAGCGTCGAGGTCCGCTTCGGCCAGCGTGTGAGGCGCGCCGACCGCGCGCGCCGCGTCGGCCCGCACCAGCAGCGCGTAGCCTTCGACCATCCGGTGCTCGCGGCGCGCGAGCCGGATGAGGGCAGCGGCATTGTCCGCAAGGCCCTGCTTGCCCAGGGCAAAGGCGCGGCGTTGGGAAATCGGCGGCCCGAAACGGTTGAACGCCTGAACGCCGATCAACAGCGCCATCAGGAGCATTGCCAGAGTCACCCCGACGAAGGGCGGCAGGAAGACCAGCTCCAGCAGGTTCCGCTTGTGGCGGATACCCGCGAGCCAGACATCGAAAGTCACCGGCCTGTCGCCCGCCAGATAGTCCAACAAAGCGAGCCCGGTCTGGGCGGTTGCCGGCTGGGCGAAGCCGATGTTGTTGATCAGGTCGGGGTCGGCGAGAACAAGCACCGAACCCCGCCGCCCGACAATGATCGCGCCCGTCTGATCGCGGATGACCGGCTGCCAGTCCCCGCCCGACAGACTGCGCAGCCCATGGATCGGGCCGGCGCGGCCGATGACGCGACCGTCCGCCGCGATGAGCACCGGGCTGGCGGCGCCCTCTTTCCGGGCAAGGCTGGTGGTCTTGCTGTAGACCCGCGCAGCCTGGACCGAAGCATCCATGGGCAGGCTGCGGCCAAATCGGGACCAACCCCTGCGGGCGGGGTCGGGGACGGTCGCCCACTTGGGCAGAACGAGCAGCCTTGGTCCCTTGTACCGAAAGGTCTTGAGTTCGGTGACATCGGACATCGCTGTCGGCGTCATGATGAGCAACCCCTGGAGGTCAGGGTCGGGATACTCCGCTCGACTGATGTCCACCGGCTGGCCCAGCCGGCGCATGAGAGACACCATCCCCGAATAGCTCACGGCCGAGCGCGAGAGCGCATGGGCCTGGGCATTGTCGCCGCTCTGCAGGCGCGAGGAGAAGGCGCCCAGCACGAGGGTGCCCATGAAGGCGACCACGCCGATGATCACCACCCAGAGGACGACCATCATCGAGAACGGAGCCAGCCCGGCGGAGCGACGCCGGCGCGGTGCGGCGGCAAGGGTCATCGCCAGGCCTCCGCGAAGATCATCCGCTCGTAGGCCGCCCTTGCTTCCGACCACTCAGAGTGGCCAAGCTCGCGGCCGCCGAAGTGGCTGCGCTCCACGATCTGGGCGATCAGCCCGAAGGCCGGCCGAGCCAGATCTGGCAACTCAGGCAAGGCGGCGATGTCGCGACTGGTCAGCGAGGGCCCGATGAGGCGGGGCCGGCGCTCGATGATGTCCGACACGCCCCGAAGGAGCAGCATATGCGCTGCTTCGGCGAACCGGCCTGCCGCCGCCAGGGCGTCCGCATCCTCGAGCAGCACGCGCGCCTTGGCCTGGTCCGGGCGCCAGGCGGTATCGACTTCGGCCTTGGGCCTCGGCCGCCAGCCGAACTGGAAGCCGAACACCGACCGGGCGATCAGATAAAGGATCAGGAGCGCGACCAGCGCGACGGCGATCCAGAACGCCCACTGGAAGAAGGCGCCCTTTGACGCCAGGAAATCCAGGAAACGCCCGAGCCACTGGAGCCATTCGGGCGGCGGCTTGGGCGGCGGAGGCTGTGACAGGGTGAACTGCAGGGCGCGCTCGGAGAGCACCTCGTGATGGGCGCGTGCGAACGTCTCCGCAGGCTGGGCGCCGACGGGCGATACGCTCGGAACGGTTGTTGCTGGCTGGCCCATCCCCGGCGCCACCATAGCCTATTCCCGGGTGTAGGAAACGGCGGGCCCTGCAATTTTCCCGGGCGGCGCCCTGCCCCCTTGATCCAGGTCAACGCATGTGCCGCGCCGCCTTGGCAAACGGGAGTCCAACGAATGGAGACCCCCATGCCCGCGAACCTCTCGCCCGCTGAAGCCGCCTATCTGATCGGCGCCATGGCCGCCTTCTGCGCCTTCGCGATCACGCTCAGCGCGACCCACGTCCTGGTCAATCTGAAGCGCTGAGCCCCTTCAGGCGCCTTCCGCGAGATCCGCCAGCCTGTCCGGCTGGACAATGCGGATCTCGCTCTGCGACATCAGCCGGATCACGCCGCTGGTCTTCAGCTTGGACGTCACGCGGCTGATGGTTTCGGTCGTCAGGCCAAGATAGTCGGCGATTTCGGCGCGCGTCATCGACAGGCGCGCCATGTTCGCCTCGCCCCCGCTGCGCGCCACCCTGGCGGCGAGATCCAGCAGGAAGGTCGCGAAGCGCTCCTGGGCCGTCTTGCGACCCAGCAGCAGCATCTGCTCCTGCGCCGCCGCCAGTTCGTGCGAGGCGCGCTCTAGCAAGGCGGCCTCCAAGTCCGGCAGTTCGACGAGAAGCTTGCGGTAGGCGCTCTTGCGGAACTTGCAGACCGTCACCGGCTCCAGCGCCTCGGCCGAGAATGCGTAGCGGTCGCCGGTCGCCAGCCCCAGGAAGTCACCCGCGAACAGGAAGCCGACGATCTGGCGGCGGCCATCCGGCAGCAGCTTGTAGACCCGGACCGATCCCGACGTGATGTTGAACAGGTGCTCCGCCGCGTCGCCCTCACGAACCAGCGCGGCGCCCTCGCCCACGGCCAGATTATCCGCCAGCGCGGCGAGCCGGCGCAAACCGTCCTCCGCCAGGCTGCCGCAGACGCTGAGCTTGCGCGCTTCGCAGCTGGAGCAAGGATCTATGCCCTGGATGTGCGGGCAGTCCCTGACGGGCAAAGGCGCGGCCAGCATCGGCTCGGTCTCACAGGTTCGTTGAAGGGGTTCATTCTCTTTCATAACAGCCCTCGCGGGAACAGGTCTGATTGACGCAGATCAAGGCGGGCCTCCCGGAAGCCTCTAGTCTGGCCTCGAAACTGGGCCCCGCCATGCACCGCATTCGCATCGCACGACTGACGCAGGACGACGCCAACGAGGCCTTTGGCCTCGCGCGCCTGGCCTTCGAGGGCCTCACACCGGCTCGCTGGCGCAGCATCGCCCGTCGTTGGACGGCCAGGCCCGGCGCCGATGCAGGCGCGCTGGTCGCCCGCGACGCGGCCGGTCGGCTTGTGGGCTTCGCGCCGTTCGAGGTGCGCCGTCGACTGGGGGCAGGACGCGTGCTGTGGGTCGAACGGGTCATCGCCTTCGCGCTGCTGGACCCAACGCCGATCGTTGAGGCTTTGGCGCGCGGGGTGACCCTTGTCGCCCGTGACCTTGGCTGCGAAGGCCTCGACGTCGCTATCGAGACTCATGACGAGCAGCTGCGCCGCGCGCTGTCGGGCCTGTCCGGCCGGGGCGAGTCGGCGCTGGTTCACTACAGGGTCTGACGCCGGGCCCGCCGGCGGCGATCGAGCATCACCAGTCCGCCCGCCACGGCCAGAGCCGTGAAGCCCGCTGCGGGGTAGCAGAGCGGGCAGTGCCCGAAGACCCCGACCGCCTCGCTGCAAAGCGGTCCCGCCGCGAGCCTCGGCCATTCCAGGATCAGCACCCACAGCCAGAGAAAGCTCGCCGCCAGCGTCGCCAACGCTGTGCCGAGCATCAGGCGCTCGTCGGCGCTGTTCACGGGCAGCGATTCTTGGTCAGCGATTGCGGCGCGGGACATGGCGCGGACTCCATTCGGTTCGCTCGGGACCCTGCATCTCTTCGGCGCCGCACACCTTGATCCAGATCAAGGCGCCGGCGCGCCCGCGGGAGGAAGAAGCCCCAACGTCTTGGGGATTCGTCATGCAAACTGCGCTGCCTGATCGTTCGGCGACCTTGCCGGGCTCGGGCCTGCTCCTCGGCCTGATGGTCGTGGGGGGCCTGCTTTTCACAATCGCCGCCGGGCTGAGCGATGATCCGCTCTTCCGTCTGCACGCCCTCGTCTTCGTCGCCGCCGCGGTGCTGAGCGGCTTCGCTCTCACCGCCGGCCTCAGCGGCGGCCAGCTCCGCGATGAGCCGGACCGCTACATGGACGGCGTCGTCCGCGCCGGGGTCATCGCCACCATGTTCTGGGGCGCGGTCGGCATGCTGGTCGGGGTGGTCATCGCCGCCCAGCTCAGCTGGCCGAACCTGCTCTACTTCCCGGAGGCGGGCTGGCTGAACTTCGGACGGCTGCGCCCCCTGCACACCTCGGGCGTCATCTTCGCCTTCGGCGGCAACGCGCTCATCGCCACCAGCTTCTACGTTGTCCAGCGCACGACCAAGGCGCGCCTCGCGGGCGGTATCGCCCCCTGGTTCGTGTTCTGGGGCTACCAGCTGTTCATCGTGCTGGCGGCCACCGGCTATCTGGCCGGCATCACCCAGTCGCGCGAATACGCCGAGCCGGAGTGGTACGTCGACCTGTGGCTGACCCTCGTCTGGGTCGCCTACCTGCTGGTGTTCCTCGGCACGCTCTGGAAGCGCAAGGAACCCCACATCTACGTGGCCAACTGGTTCTACCTGGCCTTCATCGTCACCGTCGCCCTCCTTCACGTGGTCAACAACCTGGCCATGCCGGTCGGCCTGCTCAACGTGCGCAGCTACTCGCTGTTCGCCGGGGTCCAGGACGCCCTGACCCAGTGGTGGTACGGCCACAACGCCGTCGGCTTCTTCCTGACCGCCGGCTTCCTGGGGATGATGTACTACTTCGTGCCCAAGCGGGTGGACCGGCCGGTCTACAGCTACCGCCTGTCGATCGTGCACTTCTGGTCGCTGATCTTCATCTACATCTGGGCCGGCCCGCACCACCTGCACTACACGGCCCTGCCGCAGTGGGCCCAGACGCTGGGCATGACCTTCTCGATCATGCTGTGGATGCCCAGCTGGGGCGGCATGATCAACGGCCTGATGACCCTGTCGGGCGCCTGGGACAAGCTGCGCACCGACCCTGTGGTCCGCATGATGGTCGTCGCCATCGCCTTCTACGGCATGAGCACCTTCGAGGGGCCGGTGATGTCGATCCGGGCGGTCAACGCCCTGTCGCACTACACCGACTGGACCATCGGCCACGTCCACAGCGGCGCGCTCGGCTGGGTCGGCTTCATCACCTTCGGCGCCGTCTACTGCCTGGTGCCCTGGCTGTGGAAGAAGCCCGGTCTCTACTCGAACAAGCTGGTCGAGTGGCACTTCTGGATCGCGACCACCGGCATCCTTCTCTACATCTGCGCCATGTGGGTGTCGGGCATCATGGAAGGCCTGATGTGGCGCGCCTACACGCCCGAAGGCTTCCTGGCCTACAGCTTCATCGAGACCGTCTCGGCCAAGCACATCGAGAACGTCATCCGCACCCTGGGCGGCCTGATGTTCCTCGCCGGGACCCTGATCATGATCTTCAACCTGTGGCGGACGGTGCAGATGCCGTCCGTCGCCCCGCCCGAGGCCAATGCGGCCCCGGCGCCCGCGCTGGCCGCGGCCTGAGCCCCGGAGAGTCCGTCCCATGAGCCTGTGGAAACATCACGGCAAGCTGGAGCGCCATTCGCTCCTGCTCGTCATCGGCATCCTGGTCGTCGTCTCGATCGGCGGCCTGGTCGAAATCGCTCCGCTGTTCTGGCTGCAGAGCACGGTCGAGAAGGTACAGGGCGTGCGCCCCTACACCCCGCTCGAGCTGGTCGGTCGCGACATCTACATCCGCGAGGGCTGCTACGTCTGCCACTCGCAGATGATCCGCCCGCTGCGCGACGAGGTCGAACGCTACGGGCACTACAGCCTGGCCGCCGAGAGCATGTACGATCACCCCTTCCAGTGGGGATCCAAGCGGACCGGTCCGGACCTCGCCCGCGTCGGCGGCAAATACTCCGACGAGTGGCAGCGCGACCACCTCATCGACCCTCGCTCTGTCGTGCCTGAATCGGTGATGCCCCCCTACGCCTTCCTGGCGAAGAAGGATCTCCGCCAGGTCGATATCCAGGCCAAGATGAAGGCGATGCGCACGGTCGGCGTGCCCTACACCGACGAGCAGATCGAGAACGCCCTGGTCGATGTCGCGGCCCAGAGCGACCCCTTCTCGACCGACGCCATTGGCCTGCGCCAGCGCTACGGCAAGAAGGTCATCAACCGCGACTTCGACGGCGACCCGGCTCGGATCACCGAGATGGATGCCCTGATCGCCTACCTCCAGATGCTGGGCGTCCAGGTCGACTTCTCCACCTACAAGGCCGGTGATCCGGCGAACCTTCGATAGGAGGCGCCGGTGACCTACGAAACCGTCGCGAGCTTCGCCCAGCAGGCCGGCCTCATCTACTTCGGCCTGATCTTCCTGGCCGGCTCCGCCTACGCCCTTTGGCCGCGCAACAAGGACACCTTCCAGCGCGCCGCCAGCATTCCCCTCGACGAGGACGACCAATGAGCGCCTCCACGCCCGAAAAGGACGCCATCACGGGCGTCGATACGACCGGCCATGAATGGGACGGCATCCGCGAACTCGACAACCCCCTGCCCCGCTGGTGGCTTTGGGTCTTCTACGCCTCCATCGTGTTCGCGATCGGCTACTGGATCGTCATGCCGGCCTGGCCCGGCGTGAGCGGCTTCACCCGCGGCGTACTTGGTCATTCCGACCGCGCCGAGGTCAGCAAGGCCATCGACGCCCTGCACCTTCAGCGCGGCAAGGGCGCGGAGGTCCTGCGCACGGCCAGCCTGGCCGAGATTGAGGCTGATCCCGACCTCCAGGCCTACGCCCTGCAGGTCGGCCAGTCGGTGTTCGGCGACAACTGCGCGACCTGTCACGGCGCGGGCGGCGCCGGCGGCAAGGGCTATCCCAACCTGCGCGACGACGTGTGGATCTGGGGCGGCTCCCTGGACGACATCCATCACACGCTGAAGGTCGGGGTCCGCTCCGGCGCGGACGGCGCGCGGATGTCGCAGATGCCTGCCTTCGGACGCGACGGCCTGCTGCAGCCGGCCCAGGTCGGTGATCTCACCGAGTATGTGGTCGACCTGTCCGGCAGGAAGGCTGACCGCGCCGCAGTCGAGCGCGCCCGCCCGCTGTTCGCCGAGCAGTGCGCCAGCTGCCACGCCGTCGACGGCAAGGGAGACCCCCGCCAGGGCGCACCCGACCTGACCGACGGCGACTGGCTCTATGGCGCCGATCGCGACGCCATTCGCGGCCAGATCGTCAACGGACGCGGCGGCGTCATGCCTGCCTGGGAAGGGCGGTTCAGCCCCGAAACCCTCAAGGCTCTCGCCGTCTACATCCACGCCAATGCCGGCGGTCAGTAAGCCATGACCGTCGTCATCGACCGGACCAAGGCTCCCCAACCTGGCGCCGGAGACGGCGCCGGTCCGGTGTCCGTCGCCGCCCATGCCCGCAAACAGGCTGGCAAGGGCGGCGACGGGCTCTACAAGCCTCGCGTCCAGATCTATCCCAAGCGGGTCAACGGCCAGTGGCGGATGATCAAGTGGGCGCTGATGGCCGTCACCCTGGCCATCTACTACATCACGCCCTGGATCCGCTGGGAGCGCCCCGGCTCGCTGCCCGACCAGGCCGTCCTGGTCGACTTCGACGGCGGCCGCTTCTACTTCTTCTGGATCCAGCTCTGGCCGCAGGAGGTCTACTTCATCACCGGCCTGCTGGTGATGGCGGCGCTGGCGCTGTTCCTGACGACCTCGCTGTTTGGCCGGCTGTGGTGCGGCTATGCCTGTCCGCAGACCGTCTGGACCGACCTGTTCATGCTGGTCGAGCGCCGCTTCGAGGGTGATCGCAACGCCCGAATGAAGCTGGACGCCTCGCCGTGGTCGTTCGACAAGGCCTGGCGCAAGATCGGCAAGCATGCCGTCTGGCTGGGTATCGCCTTCGGCACGGGCGGCGCCTGGATCTTCTACTTCCACGACGCGCCCAGCCTGATCCGGTCGTTCTGGATCGGCCAGGGCCCGATGACGGCCTACGTCTCCTGCGCCGTCCTGACCTTCACCACCTACATGCTCGCCGGCACAATGCGCGAACAGGTCTGCACCTACATGTGCCCCTGGCCCCGCATTCAGGGCGCCATGCTCGACCAGAACTCGCTCCAGGTAACCTACCGCTATGACCGGGGCGAACCGCGCGGTCCGCACAAGAAGGGCCAGAGCTGGGAGGGTCGCGGCGACTGCATCGACTGCAACCAGTGTGTCGTCGTCTGCCCCATGGGAATCGACATCCGCCAGGGCGCTCAGCTCGAGTGCATCAACTGCGGCCTCTGCATCGACGCCTGCAACGAGATCATGGACCGGGTCGGTCGGCCGCGAAACCTGATCGCCTACGACACCGACGCCGCCGTCGCCCAGCGCAACAGCGGGCTCAAGGCGGTCTACCGCCTCGTCCGGTCGCGGACAGTCTTCTATGCCGTGGCCCTGAGCCTGCTGTCCGGGCTGATGATCTGGGGCATGGCCAACCGTAGTCCCGTCGAGGCCCACGCCCTGCGAGACCGCAACCCGACCTTCGTCCGGCTGAAGGACGGCTCGGTCCGGGACGGCTACACCCTCAAGGTCGCCAATCGCGCCTTCGAGGATCGGACCTTCGTCGTCACCGTCGAAGGGCCCCGGGGCTCGGTCCTGCGTACGCCGGGCGGCGTCTCGTCGGACGAAGTCCGGATCCATGTGCCGGCCAATGAGGTCAAGGCTGTACGGGTCTTCGTCACCGCCCCGGCCGACAGCCTGAGCCAGCCCAGCCTCCCGATCACCTTCCGCTTCGCTTCGCCCGGCGCGACGACGCAGGTGGAGTCCGTCTTCCTCTCCGGAGCCGCGAACGCACGATGACCGCCGCCGCCCAAGCCCGCCCGCCCTTCCGCATCACCGGATGGCATGTCCTGATCGGCATGACTCTGTTCTTTGCCATCGTCATCGGGGTCGACGCCTGGTTCATCACCAAGGCCTACAGCACCTTCTCCGGCCAGGTGGCGAAGAACCCCTATGAGGCTGGCCTGGCCTACAACCGCCAGATCGCCGAACAGGAACGCCAGGCGCGCCTGGGCTGGACGGTCACGGCCGGGGTCGATGGCCCTGACCTCGTCGTCATCGCCCGCGACCGCGACGGGCGTCCGCTGGACGCTCTCTCCGTCAGGGTCGTCATGGAGCGCCCCGCGACGGATGCGGGCAAGCTGTCGCTGCAGTTGAAGCCCGCCGGAGACGGCGTCTACCGCCTGCGCAATCCCGCCGGCTCCGGCGCCTGGGACCTGAAGGCCAGCCTCGTTGGTCCCGGCGACGCCCGCTTCAGCGCCGAACGGCGCCTGGTGCTGCCATGACCGATCTCGCCGTCACGCCCTCCGGAGACCTGGAAGCTTTTGTCAGCCGCGCCGACAATGGCGAAGGTCGCCTTGAGCTGCTGGTCCAGGGGGCGCGCTGCGCCGCCTGCATGGCCAAGATCGAAAAGGGCGTCGGGGCCCTGCCCGGCGTGACCGCCAGCCGGTTCAACCTCACCACCGGAAAGCTGACCGTCGGCCTCGCCCCCGGCGCCGGAGACCCGGCGGTGGTCCAGCGCGCCGTAGAGGATATGGGCTATCGGGCCAGTCTCTTTGATCCGGCCGAGGCCCGAGCGGCCGAGGACAGGGAGGGCCGCGATCTCGCCCTCGCGCTCGGCGTGGCGGCCTTCGGGGCCGGCAATGTCATGATGTTCACGGTGCCGGCCTGGGCCGGGCTGTTCGGCCAGGAACTGTCGCCGGCCATGCGCGACGCCATGTACTGGATGGCCGCCATCATCGCGGCGCCCTGCGCGCTGTTCGCCGGCCGGCCGTTCTTTCGCTCCGCCTGGGCGTCTCTGCGCCGCGGCAAAGCCAACATGGACGTGCCGATCTCGATCGGCGTCATCCTGACCCTCGCCGTCAGTTTCCTCGAGACCTTCCTGCACGGCGCCCACGCCTATTTCGACGCGGCGGTCACCCTGCTCTTCCTCCTCCTGATCGGCCGCTACCTGGACCACAAGCTGCGCGCCCGGGCGCGGGGGGCGGCCCGCGACCTGCTGGCCCTGCAGTCGCCCGTGGCCTACCGGCTGGACGACCAGGGCCAGGCCCATGGCGTCCCGGTGGGCGAGGTGGCGGTGGGTGATCGCCTGGCCATCGCGCCCGGCGAGCGCGCGCCGGTCGACGCCCGCGTGGTCCTGGGCCTGTCCGAGATCGACAACGCCCTGATCTCCGGCGAAACCCGCCCCTGCGCCGTCGCGCCGGGCCACCGCATCCAGGCCGGCGCCCTGAACCTCTCGGGCAGCCTCGTGGTCGAAGTCTCCGCGCGCAGCGAGGACTCTGCAGTCGCCGCCATCGCCCGGCTCATGGAGGCCGGAGCCCAGAGCCGCAGCGCCTATGTCCGCCTCGCAGACCGAGCGGCGGCCCTCTACGTGCCGGTTATCCACACCCTGGCGGCCCTGACCTTCGCCGGCGGCTGGCTGATGGGCCTGGGCCCGCGCGAGGCGCTGCTAAGAGCGGCGGCGCTGCTGATCGTCACCTGCCCCTGCGCCCTCGGACTGGCGGTGCCCGCGGTCCAGGTCGCCGCCAGCGGCCGGCTCTTCCGGCGCGGCGTGCTGGTCAAGTCCGGCGCGGCGCTCGAGCGGCTGGCGGAAGTGGATCATGTCATCCTCGACAAGACCGGGGTCCTGACCGAAGGCCATCCGCGCCTCCTGACCGACTGTCCGACCATCGTCGCCATGGCCGCGCCCCTGGCGCGCGGCTCGCGCCACCCGCTGGCCCGCGCCCTCGCCGAGCGCGCGGGTCCCGGCCCCATCGCCGATGAGGTGCGCGAAGTGGCCGGCATGGGCGTCGAAGGCGTCATAGGCGGCCGGCCGGCGCGCCTTGGCCGCGCATCATGGCTCGGCGTTGAGCCCACGCCCGGCGCGGAGACCGAGCTCTGGTTCGGCTATGAGGGGGACGTGCGCATCCGTCTTGCCTTTGAGGACCGCCTGCGCGACGACGCACGCGCCGCCGTCGACCAGTTGAAGGCGCTTGGCCTCACCGTCGAGATCCTGTCGGGCGACCTTCCCGGCCCCGTGGCCCGCACGGCGCGCGCCGTCGGGGTGGACAGCTGGCGGGCCGGCGTCACCCCCTTCGACAAGGCCTCGACCGTCGACACGCTGAAGGGCTATGGCCGCAAGGTGCTGATGATCGGCGACGGGCTCAACGACGCCGCCGCCCTGGCTCGGGCACATGCCTCCATGGCGCCCGGCGAGGCGCTGGACGCCAGCCAGAACGCGGCCGACCTCGTCTTCCTGAACGGCGGCCTCACCGCCGCTCCGCTGGCCATCGAGGTGGCCAGGCAGGCGCGCAAGCGGGCGCTGGAAAACTTCGCCTTCTCGGGCGCCTACAACCTCGTGGCCGCGCCGGCCGCGATCCTTGGTCTGGTCAATCCGTTCATCGCCGCCATCGCCATGTCGGCCTCTTCGCTCGTGGTGACGCTGAACGCCCTGAGGATGGGCCTGGCCGGCCGCCGCATGGAGGATGCGCAATGACCATCCTGTTCCTTCTCGCGCCCCTGTCGGTCGGGCTCGCCCTGGTCGGGCTCGGCGCCTTCTGGTGGACCCTTCGCGCCGGGCAGTACGAGGACCCTCAGGGCGACGCGGCCCGAATCCTTTACGACCATCTCGAGGACGGCCCGCCGCGCTGATCCGGCGGCTTTGATCCAGATCAGCGATTGCACCCGATCCGGGCGGCAGATTGCGCCCATGACCGCTCTCGCCCTCCGCGCCGCCGCGCCCGCCCGACTGATCGCCCGCCACGACGGCCGCGCGCCCCGCTACACCAGCTACCCGACCGCGCTGAGCTTCAGCGAGGAGGTCGACGAGGCGACCTATCGACGCTGGCTTTCCGAGCTGGACCCGGCCGAGCCGGTCTCGCTCTACCTGCACATCCCCTTCTGCAAGCGGCTCTGCTGGTACTGCGGCTGCAACACCCGCGTGGTCAACAATCGCAAGCTGATCAGCGAGTACGTCGCCCTGCTCTGCGACGAGCTGGCGATGCTGCAGGCCGCCCTGCCCGGCCGCCTGCGCGTGGGCCACCTGCACTTTGGCGGGGGCACGCCGAACATGACCTCGCGAGACGACCTGACCGACCTGATGCGAGCGGTGCGCCAGGTGTTCAACCTCTCGCCGGGCGCGGAAGTCGCCGCCGAACTGGATCCCGCCAGCCTGACCCGCGAATGGGTGCGGGCCGCCGCGCATCATGGCCTCAGCCGCGCAAGTCTGGTGGTCCAGGACCTCTCGCCCAGGGTCCAGAAGGCGGTGAACCGCATCGAGCCGTTCGAGGTGCTGCAGCGGGCCGCCGGGTGGCTGCGGGAGGCGGAGGTGCTCTCGCTCAATCTCGACCTCATGTACGGCCTGCCGCTGCAAACCACCGCCGATGTCCTGCACACCATCGACACGGTGATGAGCCTGGAGCCTGAACGCATCGCCCTGTTCGGCTATGCTCACGTCCCCTGGGCCAAGACCCATCAGCAGCTGATCCGCGAGGCCGACCTGCCGGGCGCCGCCGAACGGCTGGAGCAGAGCGAGGCGGCGGCGGAGCGCCTGCTGGCAGAGGGCTACGAGCGGATTGGTCTGGACCACTTCGCACGGCCGGATGACGCGCTCGCCAGGGCGCAACACGAGGGCCGCCTGCACCGGAACTTCCAGGGCTATACCGCCGATCCGCACGCCACCCTGCTGGGCCTGGGCGCCTCGTCGATCGGCCGGCTGCCGCAGGGCTTTGTTCAGAACGAAGCGTCGGAATACCCCTGGCGCAA
>VFQU01000588.1_pt1 | contig 30301 bp, 33 predicted proteins | sample 3512311 | NCBI WGS metagenome assembly VFQU01 (sample SAMN10412377, study PRJNA504923) | tailings metagenome | isolation source: Relicate 3 Philex TSF3 active mining site | place: Philippines: Tuba, Benguet | collected 2017-08-29
GACGCGCTTCGATGCGGCGGGGGTGATTTTGCTGGCGTCGGAGAACGCCTTCAAGGTCGCCGCCGAGAGCGTGCAGGCGCTGGGCGGGGCGGGTTACACCACCGATTGGCCGGTGGAACGCTATATGCGGGACGCGAAGCTGCTCGATATTGGGGCGGGGACAAACGAGATCAGGCGAATGCTGATCGGGCGCGAGCTGATCGGGGCTGCGGGGTGATCCTCAACCTATTCGTCACCCTGAACTTGTTTCAGGGTCCATCGCGCCGCAATGAACTGTGGGTGCGATCCGAGGAATGGATGCTGAAACACGTTCAGCATGACGGAGACTAATAGAATGACCGCACCCACCCTCACCACCAAACTCGACCGCGAGAGCCCCGAAGCCAAGGCCCGGTTCGCGCACAACCACGCCCTTGCGCAGGAACTGCGCGCCCGGGTGGCTGAAGCCGCGCTTGGCGGGCCGGAGAAGCATCGCGGGCGGCACGTTGCCCGCGGCAAACTTCTTCCACGGGAACGCGTGGAGCGGCTGCTCGATCCGGGCTCGCCCTTTCTGGAGGTCGGCCAGCTGGCGGCGAACGGAATGTATGAGGGCGACGTCAACGGCGCCTCGATCATCTGTGGCGTGGGCCGCGTCTCGGGCCGCCAGTGCATGATCGTGTGCAATGATGCGACCGTGAAGGGCGGCACCTATTACCCGATGACCGTCAAGAAGCACCTCCGCGCGCAGGAGATCGCGGCAGAAAACCGCCTGCCGTGCATCTATCTGGTCGACAGCGGCGGGGCGAACCTGCCGCATCAGGCCGAGGTCTTCCCGGACCGCGACCACTTCGGGCGGATCTTCTTCAATCAGGCCAATATGTCGGCGCTTGGCATTCCGCAGATCGCCTGCGTGATGGGAAGCTGCACCGCGGGGGGCGCATACGTCCCCGCTATGTCGGACGAGACCGTGATCGTCCGCAATCAGGGCACGATCTTCCTCGCCGGGCCGCCGCTGGTGAAGGCCGCGACGGGCGAGGAGATCACCGCCGAGGACTTGGGCGGCGGCGATCTGCACGCGAAGAAGTCCGGCGTGGTCGATCACCTGGCGGAGAACGACGAGCACGCGCTCACCATCGTGCGCGACATCGTCTCGCACCTCGGCGCGAACACCGGCGCGGCGAAGGACGTCGCCGTGAAAGACCCCCGCCCGCCCAAGTTCGACGCCGAAGACCTCTACGCCCTCATCCCCGAGGACGTGCGCGCGCCCTATGACGTCAAGGAAGTGATCGCGCGGCTGGTCGACGGCAGCGAGTTCCACGAGTTCAAGGCGCATTACGGCACCACCCTCGTCTGCGGTTTCGCCCATATCTGGGGGATGCCGGTCGCGATCCTTGCCAACAACGGCGTGCTGTTTTCCGAGAGCGCGCAGAAGGGCGCGCATTTCATCGAGCTTGCCTGCCAGCGCCGCATCCCGCTGCTGTTCCTCCAGAACATCTCGGGCTTCATGGTCGGCGGGAAATACGAGGCGGAAGGGATCGCCAAGCACGGCGCGAAGCTCGTCACCGCCGTCGCGACCGCGACCGTCCCCAAGGTCACCGTGGTGATCGGCGGCAGCTTTGGCGCAGGCAACTACGGGATGTGCGGCCGCGCCTATAGCCCTCGCTTCCTGTTCACCTGGCCCAATGCGCGCATCTCGGTGATGGGCGGCGAGCAGGCGGCCTCCGTGCTCGCCACGGTCCACCGCGAGGCCGACAGCTGGACGCCCGAACAGGCCGAGGCCTTCAAGGCGCCCATCCGCCAGAAATACGAGGACGAAGGCAACCCCTATTACGCCACCGCGCGCCTGTGGGACGATGGCGTGGTCGATCCCGTCCAGACGCGCGACGTGCTGGGCCTTGCCTTTGCCGCTTGCCTCGAAGCACCGATTGCCGAGCGGCCCGCGTTTGGCGTGTTCCGGATGTAGTTCGCAACTCCCACGCTTCCTCTTGCGTAGCTCACCCGATTGCGGGCAGACGTAGCTGCGAGAGAGGACGCACGCTTTGTCACAAACCGCCATTCGCAAGCCCACGCTGCTTTCACGCATCGTGCGGCGGATTATTCTTGCCATCTGGTATGCGCAAGGCTGGAAGGTGATCGACCCACTGCCCAAGCATCTCAAGAAATACGTGTTGGCGGGCGCGCCGCACACCTCCAACTGGGATTTCGTGTTCTTCACCGGGGCGACCCACGAAGAAGGCATCCGCCCCAACTTCATGGGCAAGCACACGCTGTTCCAGGGCATCATGAAGAACTTCATGCTCGACATGGGCGGCATCCCCGTGGATCGCCGCAAAAGCGCCAACGCCACTGAACAGGTCGCCGCCGAATTCGCCGCGCGTGACCAGCTGGCGCTGGTGATCGCCTGCGAGGGCACCCGCAAGACCGATGGCAAGTGGAGATCGGGCTTTTATCACATCGCCCGCGCCGCCAACGTGCCGATTGTCCCAGCCTTTGCCGATCACGGCACCCGGATTGTCACTTTCGGGCCGCCACTGATGCCCAGCGGCAATTACGGCGAGGACTTGCTCACAATCGCCGAATGGTTCCGTTCCAAGCTGCCCGATTACGATCGGTTCAAGGTGCTCGAACAGCAGGCGCGCGACATTATCGCCGGGCGCAACGATGTTTGAAGCGCTCGCGTTCAACGCCGCGCTGCTGCTGGTGCTGGTGCTGATCCAGTGGGCGATCAGCGTGGCGATCAATGATGTCAGCTTCATCGATGCCTTCTGGGGCGCGGGCATGGGCGTGCTGGCGGTGGTGAGCTGGCTGCAACTGGAACAGCCCGGCGCGCTGGCCACGCTGCTGATGGCGATGACGGCGGCCTGGGGCTTCCGGCTCGGTATCTATCTGTTTCGCCGCTGGCGCGCGCATGGCGAGGACAAGCGCTACAAGATGATCCTCAAGAAAGACCGTGAGGTAGGGCGGTTCGCGCAGGCGGCGCTCACCAAGGTGTGGCTTATGCAGGCGGTGCTGTTGTTCACGGTGTCGAGTCCGGCGCAGGTCGGCATTCTGGCAAGCAGCGCGCCCGCGCCGGTCACTGGCCTCGCGTATGTCGGCATCGCGATCTACGCGGTGGGGATTGTCTTCGAATGGATCGGCGACTGGCAGCTTGCCCGGTTCAAGTCCGATCCCGCCAATCAGGGCAAGGTGCTTGATACCGGGCTGTGGCGCTACACCCGCCACCCCAATTATTTCGGCGATTTTGCCGCATGGTGGGGCATCTGGCTGGTGTGTGCGAGCGCCGGGTGGGGCTATGCGCTCGCCACCATCATCGGGCCCTTGTTTCTCAGCTTCACGCTCACCAAATGGTCGGGCGTGGCCTTGCTGGAAAAGGGCCTCGACAAGACCAAGGGCGACAAATACGCCGATTACAAGCGGCGCACCTCGGCCTTTTTCCCGCTGCCACCCAAGGGCTGATCGACGAACCGCCTTGCTGCGGCGCACAAAAAGACGCCCGCCGCCCTTTAAGCGTCACACACAATGGCCTATGTTGGTGCTGTTCAAGGAGGCGCAACGCTCATGCCACTGACCCAAACGGCCCGCGAAGCCGAGCGCGAGCGCCTCGCGCAGCGCGTGCTCGATCTGGTCAAGGAGCGCGGCTGCGAGATTCCCTATTCGGTTGCGATGGCGGAAAGCGGCCTGTCACGCGCGCGCTTTGAAGCGCTGTTTGCCGATTATGACGATCTCTTCGATGCGGTCGCGCAATTGTGGCTGCACCCGCACATGGAGGCGATGGAGGAGGTGATGGCGACTGCACTCCCCCCTCAGCGCAAGATGTATGAATTCTTCCGCCGCCGCTTCGCCATCTCGCGCGCGCGCTATGCTGCCGATCCGGAATATTTCACCATCATCTGCGAAATGGGCGCGGCCAATTTCGAACGGGTGCGATCCTATGTCGACCTCGCCGATCATTACCTGTGCGAACTGATAGCGGAGGCGCAGGCCGAAGGGTTCTTTGCCGGGCTGGAGATTGACGAGGCGCTCTCGCTCATCAACCAGATGATCTCGACCTACACCCTGCCCGACGCGATGATCTATATCGGGCACAAGCTCAATGAGCAGAAACTGGCGCGGATCGTCGATACGATCTTTATTGGTCTGTCGGGCGAGGCCGGGGCGCAGTCTTCGGGCACCAACACGCTGAAAGTCGCGTCCTAACCGATCCCCGCTTCCCACCACGCGGTTGAGGGATCATCGCCCCCGCGCCCCCCGCGCCGCTGGAGCCCGTCGAACAGCCCGCCCGCCATCTGCATCGTGGCAGGCTGGGTGCGGTTCCAGTCCATCACATAGAGCCGTTCGGCAATGCGCCAGATGCCGTCTTGCTTCACCAGCGTATCGAGATAGCGCCCGCCGACCACCAGTTCGATCTCGCCGCCATCAGGGCCGGGCAGGATATGGGTGGCAACGCAAGAAGTTTCGGCCTTGGCGGTGTGGCCCGCGACCCGGCAGATGGTGTTGCTGATAACATGCTGGGTGAGCCGCATGGCGCCGAGGCCCTGCATCAGCCCGGCGATGGTCTCGGCAATCGGAGCCGCGCCGCTGCCATAATCGAGATGCGCATCAGGGGTGAAGACATCGGCAAGCTCGGTCGCATCGCAGCGGTCGATCCCCCGGCAATAGCGCGCCAGCACATCGGCGATGGCAAGGCGGTCGGCGGTTTCGATAGCGTCCATGGCCCAGGGATTTACGGCAAAACCGCCCGTCCCGGAACTCGCACAAGCGTCAGCGGCGGCGCTTGCCCGCCTTGAATTGCAGCACATTGGCAGGCGGCTTGGGCCGACGCTCGGCGAGCGCGACTTTGAGGCTTATGCCCACCAGCGCTGCCGACAGGGCCAGGATCGCGCCCGCCCACAACCAGTGCGGCAAGCCGGTGAGCGCGGCGATCTGGCCGGTATCCGACAGAATACGCTCGCCATTGATGGTCGCCTCGCGGGTGAACAGGTAATCGAAATCGCGCAAGCTGCTCATCGCGCCCAAGAGGCCGATGAATTGGAGGGTGAAGCGCACCAAGGCAGGCTTGCCGCGCCACGCGACCAGGCACAGAAGGGCCGCCACCAGCGGGAGCACGACAAAGCCGGTGGCCGAGCGGACATGGAGAATGACGCTGGCAAAGATCGCTCCCGCCATCAGCCACAAGGCGGGCCGCCACAACCGCTCGCGCGCGCTGGCAAGAATCAGGAGCGCGCCCACCAGCGTCGGCCCCAGAGGGCCGCCTGCGGCGATCACCGCGCGTGCCAGCACGCCTGCATCAGCGGCCACCGCGCTCTGCGCCACGCCCGAGCCATTGGCGAAAATCACGAGCTGCTCGAAATCCTGCCCCATGGCCAGCGCCGCAAGACCGTGGCCCATTTCGTGGAACCAGGTGGTGAGGATGATGAAGGGATAGACCAGATAATTGCCGAAAGGCAGCGCGGGCAGGAACACCACCACAAGGCCCGCCAGCAGCAGCCGCCCGACCTGTTCGGTCTGGCTGCCGGGCCGCACACGCCAGAGGCCGGGCGCGTTCATCGCGGCTCAGCCCCGATCCGGCGGCGGCGGGGCTGCGGGTGCGGGTGCGGGTGCGGCGACGCTTTCTTCCTCCTCGCGCTGTTCGCGCAGGATCGACCAGCACGCCAGAAACAGCCCGCCCACCAGCGGGCCGATGACGATGCCCGAAAAGCCCGCCAGGCTGATCCCGCCCAGCGTGGTGATAAGGATGATCCAATCGGGGATGCCAGTTTCCCGGCCCACCAGAATGGGGCGCAGCACATTGTCGGATGAGGAAATGATGAAAAAGCCGGTGAACAGCACAAACAGGCCCTGCCACACCTCGCCCGAAAGCAGCAGCCACACGCCCGCGGGCAGCCACACTGCCCCTGCACCGATCACCGGCACCAGCGCGAAAATTGCGGTGATGACCCCGAACAGCAGCGCCGAGGGCACGCCCGCGATCATCAGGGTAATGGCGCTCAAAGCCCCCTGCACCAGCGCCACCACGCCCGTGCCCTTGATCGTCGCGCGCACGATGCCGAGAAACCTCTCGCTCAGCCGATCAGCAATACTGCGCTCGACCGGCGCGGTCTGGAGGATAACCTGTCCGATCCGCTCGCCATCGCGCAAGAGGAAATAGACGACATAAAGCCCCAGCACGAAAGACAGCACGAAACTGAGCGCGCCGCCGCCGATCGACACCGCATTGCTGGCAATGAGGCCCGAACTTTCGGTGAGCAATTCCTGAAGCCGCGCCTGCGCCGCTTCGAGATCGGCCCAGCCGTTTTCGTCGATCGCGCGCTGCACGGGGGCGGGCAGCATCTTGTAGAGGTTCTGATATTGCGCGCCCAGATCGATCGGATTGGCTTGCAGGTTCGCCACCAGCGCAACCGCCTGCTGCACCACCATCGTGCCGATATAAAGCGCCGGTGCCAGCACCGAACAAACAATGATCAGCAAAGTCAGGCTAGCCGCAAGATTTCGCCGCCCGCGCACCCGCCGCAGCACCCACTGGTAGAGCGGCTGGAACATGATCGCCGCCAACGCCGACCACAACAGTGGTGTGGCAAAGGGCCAGGCGATCACCACCATCATCAGGCTGACCGCAGCAAGCACGAGCAGAAAACTCGCCTGTTGCAGATCGCCGATGCGGTGGTTGTGCTCGCTCATGCGCGGCGCAGCTTTCTAGACATCAAGGTTGGCCACATTAAGCGCATTATCCTGAATGAACTCGCGGCGCGGTTCGACCACATCGCCCATCAGGCGGGTGAAGATCTCGTCGGTCACATCGGCATCCTCGACCTTTACCTGCAAGAGCGCGCGGTTTTCGGGATCGAGCGTGGTTTCCCACAATTGCTCGGCGTTCATTTCGCCAAGCCCCTTGTAGCGCTGGATCGAAAGCCCCTTGCGCCCGGCGGCGAAGATCGCATCGAGGAGCTGCGTGGGCCGCGTGATCGCGCCATCGCCCGAAATGATCGGCGCAGCAGCAGGTTCATCGGCCTCCCCGGCCAGCGGATCGGCGGCGACCGGCGCGGCGTCGCTTTCGACCTCTTCGGCAGGCGCATCACTGCCCCGCACCAGCCTGACGGGCTTGGCATAGGCTTCCGCCTGAGCGGCAGCGAGGGTGTGGAGCTTCATCGCTTCGGTGCTGGCGAGGAAGCGCGCTTCGATTTCGTGCACATCGGTGACCCCGCGCCACAGCCGTTCGAACAGCACCACCCCGTCTTCGCGAATTCGGGCTGACCATGCAGCCTCGGTATCGCCGGATTGCAACCGCGCTGCCGCACGGCCAAGCGCCTGCAACAAAGCCTCACCCGCAAGGCCCGGTTCGAAAGCGCCCGCCAGCGCCATCTGTTCGATGATCGCCGGGTCATAGCGGCGCGGCACGAAGGCAAGCAGGTTTTTCAGCCGCAGCGCGCTATCCACGATTGCGCGCAGATCTTCGCCCCAGCGCGGCCCCTCGTGGGTTTCGAGCACGCGGCCGTTCAGCCCCGCCTCGACCAGATAGCGATCCAGCGCGGGCTGATCCTTGAGATATTGCTCGTGCCGCCCCTTTGCGACCTTGAACAGTGGCGGCTGGGCGATGAACAGGTGCCCGGCCTTGATGATCTCGGGCATCTGACGGTGGAAGAAGGTGAGCAGCAGCGTGCGGATATGCGCGCCGTCCACGTCCGCGTCGGTCATGATCACGATCTTGTGGTAGCGCAGCTTATCCAGCGTGAATTCATCGCGGATGCCGGTGCCCATCGCCTGAATGAGCGTGCCGACTTCCTTCGACGAGATAATCCGGTCAAACCGCGCGCGTTCGACGTTGAGAATCTTGCCCTTCAAGGGCAGGATCGCCTGCGTCTTGCGGTCGCGCCCCTGCTTTGCCGATCCGCCCGCCGAGTCGCCTTCGACGAGGAACAATTCGGACTTGGCCGGATCGCGTTCCTGGCAATCGGCGAGCTTGCCCGGCAGGCTGGCGACGCTCATCGCGCCCTTGCGGCTCATCTCGCGCGCGCGGCGAGCGGCTTCGCGCGCGGCGGCGGCATCGATGATCTTCTGGATGATCGCGCGCGCATCATTGGGGTTTTCTTCCAGCCATTCCGTCATCTTTTCGCCCATCAGGCTTTCGAGGGGTGAGCGCACTTCGGAAGAAACCAGCTTGTCCTTGGTCTGGCTTGAGAACTTGGGATCGGGCAGTTTCACGCTGACGATCGCGGTCAGGCCCTCGCGCATATCCTCGCCCGAAAGGCTGACCTTTTCCTTCTTCAGCATCCCCGAACGCTCGGCATAGTTGTTGAGCGTGCGGGTCAGAGCGGTGCGGAAGGCCGAGAGGTGCGTGCCGCCATCGCGCTGCGGGATGTTGTTGGTGAAAGCGAGCACGTTCTCGTAATAGGAATCGTTCCATTCCAGCGCGACATCGATCCCGATCCCGTCCTTCTCCGCCGAAACGGCAATCGGCGCGGGGATCAGCGGCTGCTTGTTGCGGTCGAGATATTTGACGAAGGCGGCGATCCCGCCCTCGTAGAACAGATCGTGTTCGAGCTGTTCCTCGTGCCGCTTGTCGCGCAACTTGATCCGCACGCCCGAATTGAGGAACGCCAGCTCGCGATAGCGGTGTTCGAGCTTTTCGAAATCGAACTCGGTGACGTTCTTGAAGGTCTCGTTGCTGGCCTTGAAGGTGACGCGGGTGCCCTTCTTGCCTTCGGGCGCGGGTCCGCGTTCGATCAACGGCGCGACCGCATCGCCGTGCTCGAAGCGCATCCAGTGTTCCTGGCCCTCGCGCCAGATGGTGAGTTCGAGCCATTCGCTGAGCGCGTTCACCACCGATACGCCGACACCGTGCAGCCCGCCTGAAACCTTGTAGGCGTTATCATCGGAGGTGTTTTCGAACTTACCGCCGGCGTGAAGCTGGGTCATGATGACTTCGGCGGCAGAAACCCCTTCTTCGGGGTGCATCCCGGTGGGAATGCCGCGCCCGTTATCTTCCACCGAAACCGAGCCATCCGGGTTCAATTCAATGAGAACGAGGTCGCAGTGCCCCGCCAGCGCCTCGTCGATGGCGTTATCGGAAACCTCGAACACCATATGATGCAGGCCAGAACCATCATCGGTGTCGCCGATATACATGCCGGGCCGCTTGCGCACAGCATCGAGGCCTTTGAGAACCTTGATCGAATCCGCACCATATTCATTGGCGTTGGGCAGCTTGGCCGGGGGCTGCCCGGAAGGTTCAGAGTTCTTATCGTCCATGGCTTGTCATATAGGCGCTAAGCGGCGGAAACCCAACTGCGCGCGGGCCGCAAGGGCGGCTTTTCCACCAATGTTCGGGGCGCTTTGACAGGCGGCCCGCACAACGCGGGCGCTTCGGCTTTGCGCCGCGCAGCCGCGCCGATTATGCATGGCGGCCATGGACAGCGATATGATGACAGGCCGCCTCGCCGAACCCTTCGGCTCCTTTCCCGATATCCTGATGCAGTGGTCGCGCCTCAAGGGCGATGATCTCGCCCTGGTTGACGAGCGGCGCGAGGTCTATTGGGCGGAATTGGTCGGACTGGTTGAACGGCTGGCGGCGCGGCTGGTCGAGACGGGGCTCCAGCGCGGGCAAGCGGTGGCGATCCTCGGCACCTCCAGCGCCGAATATGCGCTGGTGTTTCTGGCAGCCGTGCGTGCAGGCGGGGTGGCCGCCCCGCTCACCACCAGCGCCTCGGCCGAACAGCTTGAAGGCATGGCTCGGGATTCGGGCGCTGCCCACCTGTTTATCGATGCCGCCAAGGCCGCCGAGCTGGGTGCCGATTTCATGGCCGACATGATCCGCGTGCCGTTGGAAAGCATCGACCAGTGGATGGCCCCGCCCGGTGCCCGCGCGCCGGATTTCGCCCCCGAGGCGAAAGACCCCTTCAATATCATCTATTCGAGCGGCACCACCGGCATTCCCAAGGGTATCGTCCATTCCCACCAGATGCGCTGGCGGCAGTTTGCGGCAACTGCGCTGAGCTATTTGAAGGCGGGGTTCCCGGTGCGCTCGCTCGCATCAACGCCGCTCTATTCGAACACCACGATGGTGGCGTTTCTGCCGGTGCTGCTGGCGGGCGGCTGTGTGCGGGTGATGGGCAAATTCGATTGCGCCCGTTGGCTCCACCACGCGCAATCGGATCGCACCACCATCACTATGCTCGTGCCGGTGCAATATCAGCGGCTGATGGATTTTGCCGGATTCGGCGACTTTGACCTGTCGTCGCTGGTGCTCAAATATTGCACCTCCGCGCCCTTTTCCGCCGATCTGAAACGGCAGGTGCTGGCCCGGATGCCCGGCGGGCTGATCGAGATCTATTCGATGACCGAAGGCGGGGTGGTGTGCCTTTTGGCGGCGCACGAATTTCCCGACAAGCTGCACACGGTCGGGCGGCCCGCGCCGGGCAGCGAATTGAAAGTGCTGGATGATAACGACCGCGAGGTGCCGCCGGGCACCGCAGGCAACCTCATCGGGCGCAGCCTCACCATGATGAGCGGCTACAAGAACCGCCCCGACAAGACCGCCGAAGCGCAGTGGATCGATCCTGCAACGGGCGAGGCGTGGATGCGGATGGGCGATATCGGCCGGGTCGATGCCGAAGGGTTCGTCGAGCTGGTCGGGCGCGCCAAGGATATGATCATCTCGGGCGGGTTCAACATTTATCCCAGCGATCTTGAGGCTGAATTACTCAAGGAGGCGGGCGTCGCCGAAGCTGCGGTGGTGGGGGTTGCATCACGCCAATGGGGCGAAAGCCCGGTTGGCTTTGTGGTGCTGAAAGAGGGTGCCGCTGTGCCCGAGGTGATGCTTGCGGCGGTCAATGCACGGCTCGGCAAGACCCAGCGGCTGGCAGCGCTGCATGCCATCGCCGAAATGCCCCGGAGCCACATCGGCAAATTGCTCAAGACCGATTTGCGCGCCGAAGCCGAGCGGCGCGGCGGGGTGGCCTGACCCGAAAAGAGCGCGGCCGCCGGGCGAACCGCGCTCTTCATTCAGGGGACAATCAGACAATCAGGACGTTGAACGCACCGGTGCTGATCGCGATGGCCATGACAAAAGCAATGGCCTTCTCAGTGATCTGACGCATGGGTTTTCTCCTTATGTTTTTGCGTGTGAGATCGGCTGGCCCGCTGTGGAGAGAGGGGGAGCGCCGCAGCGCCAGCAGCCCAGCCGTCGCTCATATATATGCACGAGAGAACATTATTGTTCCATGAATGCGTAATAAAAAACCCGCTTAGTGTAATCGATTTTACCTAAAACCAGGCGCCAGCCGGGCAGGGGCAAAGCGGGCGGGGCTGTAGAACGACACGGGGTTGGAGGCGCGATCACCGATTAGGGGGGGAGGGGTCGGTGACCGCGCCAAGCTCGTGGCATTGCCAACCTTGCGCAAGCAAGGCCGCTGCGGCGGCCAGCGCCGCACAATGCTGTCATCGACAGCGCGCTTCCACCGCGCCCTGTCGAACCTGCGGCTCAGATGGTGCCGCAGGGTCGCCAAGACAAATGCAAAAGGCTTGGATTTGATTGCATGAAACGCAACAAACGAGCGATCAGCCAAGGTTTTCAGAGGGTTGGCTGATCGCGGATTTGCACGCGCCAGCAAAAAGGCCGCCGGATTGCTCCGACGGCCTTTCGTTATTTCGTGCAAGACGCAGCTTAGTTGGCGGCGACTTCGCGGCCGCGACGCTGCTGGGCTGTGGCGACACGCTCGACTTCGATGCGGGCAGCAGCCAGCGCGTCGGCGACGCACTGCTCGTCACGGGTGGTGCGGTTGAAGTTATAGCGCGCCACGCCGCGCGCCGCGCAGACCTTGCGCAGCTTGGCAGCAACGCGCGATTCGAACGCAGCGCGGCCAGCTTCGCTGGTCACATCAAGATCGGCATAGGACACGCGCACATCGATAAGCTGTTCGGTGGCCTGCGCCGGGGTGGCAAGAGCAGCAAGGGCGATCAGGGGGAGGGTGAAACGCATTGGGATAGACTCCGTTCGAGAGAGGGTGACGAGGAGATGATGCCGTTTGTCGACATTCAGTTGCTTTTCGAAACTCTGGTGCAGCGCACAAGAGAATTGTGCAAATGCGAAAACTCACATTCCGGTTCCAAAAAAAGCAAGCAGCCGATGCAATTTTTTCGGGAACCAATCGCTCGCTTGGATAAATCGCAAGCGGGGCGTGCCGTCACGCCGGACATCGCTCTGGACAGGGCGCATGGCGCTCCTTAATTCGCGGCCATGACAGCGCCCGCCAACCCGCCCGCCTCTGATTCCATCCTGATCGTCGATTTTGGCAGCCAGGTGACGCAGCTGATCGCCCGGCGGGTGCGCGAGGCAGGGGTCTATTCCGAAATCGCCCCCTTCACGATTGCCGAGGAGGCCTTTCGCCGAATGCAGCCCAGGGGCATCATCCTGTCGGGTTCCCCCGCCAGCGTTCCCGCCGAAGGCAGCCCCCGCGCGCCGCAAGCGCTGTTCGAGGCGGGCGTGCCGATCCTTGGAATCTGTTATGGCCAGCAGGTGATGAGCCAGCAATTGGGCGGCGAAGTCCGGCCGGGGCATGAAACCGGCGAAGGGGGGGAGTTTGGCCGCGCTTTCCTGACGGTAACCGCCGAATGTGCCTTGTTCGACGGGCTGTGGGAAATCGGAAGCCGCCATCAGGTGTGGATGAGCCACGGCGACAAGGTCACCGCCTTCGCCCCCGGCTTCGAAATCGTCGCCACCTCCGACGGCGCGCCATTTGCGGTCATCGCGGATGAGGCGCGCCGGTTTTATGGCACCCAGTTCCACCCCGAAGTCGTCCACACGCCTGATGGCGCCAAGCTCATCGCCAATTTCGTTCGCCATGTCTGCGGCCTTGCCGGGGACTGGACCATGGCCGAGTTCCGCCAGACCAAGATCGCCGAAATCCGCGCTCAGGTGGGTGATAAGCGCGTGATCTGCGGCCTCTCGGGCGGGGTCGATTCGGCGGTGGCGGCGGTGCTGATCCACGAAGCGATCGGCGACCAGCTGACGTGTGTTTTCGTCGATCACGGGCTCATGCGCATGAACGAGGCCGAGCAGGTCGTCACCCTGTTCCGCGATCACTACAACATCCCGCTGGTTCATGTGGATGCCGAAGCGCTGTTCATGGGCGGGCTTGCGGGGCTCACTGATCCCGAAGCCAAGCGCAAGTTCATCGGCAAGACCTTCATCGATGTGTTCGAGACCGAAGCCCGCAACATCGGCGGGGCGGAGTTTCTGGCCCAAGGCACGCTTTACCCCGATGTCATCGAATCGGTCTCCTTCACCGGGGGCCCCAGCGTGACGATCAAGAGCCACCACAATGTCGGCGGCCTGCCCGAACGCATGAACATGGCGCTGGTTGAGCCTTTGCGCGAATTGTTCAAGGATGAAGTGCGCGCGCTCGGCCGCGAGCTGGGCCTGCCGCAGGTCTTCGTCGGCCGCCACCCCTTCCCCGGCCCCGGCCTTGCCATCCGCATTCCGGGCGAAGTCACCAAGGAGCGCTGCGATATCCTCAGGAAAGCGGATGCGATCTACCTTGAGGAAATCCGCAATGCCGGGCTTTATGATGCGATCTGGCAGGCCTTTGCGGTGCTGCTGCCGGTCAAGACTGTCGGCGTGATGGGCGATTATCGCACCTATGACAGCGTGTGCGCGCTGCGCGCCGTTACCTCGACCGATGGGATGACCGCCGATGTCTTCCCCTTCGATGCCGGTTTCCTTGCCCGCGTCGCGACCCGCATCGTCAACGAGGTGCAGGGGATCAACCGCGTCGTCTATGATTTCACGTCCAAGCCGCCGGGCACGATCGAGTGGGAATAATCGTAATCAGTTACCGTGGGCGGCAGTAGCGCACGGTTTCATGGAATTTCCAACGCCGTGGTCGCCCCTTGACACGCACCCCTGACTGGCAATCATTGGGGGTGCATCCCGCCGACGGAAATGTTTGCTTCAGGCTTTCAGGAAAACAGCGCCTCCGGGTGGGCGTTGAGGAACTTGTCGCGTGGGTCGACGGTGCGTCGCACCCCGCGATACCGTTCAGCCATCGGATAAAGCGCATCGACATCGCTGCGGGTCAGGCTGTGGAGCTTGGCCCAGTGCGGTCGGTCGGCGGGGCTACCCCAGATTGGTTCAATGGCAGCAAACGGAGTCCGCCACTCCATGGCGGCCTATTGGTGCATCGAAATGGGCGCGACCGGCCCGGCGTGTATCGGGCTCGTCCAGGTGTTATAACTGGCCACCACCCGATATTGGCACCGAAAGGCGACCGGCGGTTGCTTGCGGCGGATGAATGCATGGCTTCGGCCAGCGCGTCGAACCCGGCGGCGTGTGGGACTTTTTATTCCATCTCTTCAGAGCGGATAAAACGGTCTGATGGGTAGATGGCATAGGCCGGGCCCGGGCGGCGGCTCTCGAAATTGCCGCGCATGATTTGCTTCTGGATGGTGGGACTGGTGCTCTGTGGCAGCAGACTGGATTCCAGCGCGCGCTTGAAACCGGCTTCTTCCATGTCGCTGGTTGACGGCGGGATGGCGCAGGAGCCGCCAAATGAAAGTGCTTTCCGGATGACCTCGTCGCTATAGGGAAAGACGAAGAACTCTACATGGCGATGGGTGTTTTCCAACGCCCCAAAAGCATTCTCCGGCGGCGGCTCAGGGCATCCGGGTGAGTTTTTCGGCGAGATAGAAGGCGGGCACGATGTCAATCTCGACATCGATGGCGATACCGAACGGGCCCAGTGACTGCCGCCGCGCCTAAAACAATTCGCGGTTGGCCTGCGCGTCGCACCAACGCTGTATCCCACCCGCGTCGATCAGATGGAAGCCCCGCGCCATGGTGGCAAGACTGCCGATGGCGCGGCCAGTCCCATGGGTGCCGGCGGCCATCGAACCGGCAAAGCTTTGCGGATTGACATCGCCCTGATGGGCCAGCGCATAGCCCTTCACGAACAGTTCGGCGGTAAGTTGGCCGATGCTGTGGTCAGCCGGAGCCCGTGCGGTCTGACGATCGGGGCTCGGCACGACCTCGCCGGGCAAATACTCAGGGCTGAGGATCAGTCCACCGGTCGAAACCAGGGGCATGAAGCTGTGCCCTGCGTCGACAGCCCGCACGGCCAGTTCGACGCGGACCGCTGCTGCCAGAGCATCGATGCTGGTCGGGCGCAGCACTGGCGCCTTCGCAACAACACTCCGCGACCAATTGGTCCAACTTGTCATCGACGTTCTATTTTCAGCTCACGGGATCCGGTAAACGCTGCGGAGCACGGATTCGAACCAGGCGCCGGGCAACAGCGCCCGCTGCACTACAAACCAGCGCTCCACCGCGCTGATCTTGAGGTAGCGCGGCCGTGGCGACACGCTGGCCACTATGCCCGCCACCAGCGCCGCCAGCGTTTCAGGCGACGCCCCGGCCTTTTCGCTGGCCACCATCGCCCGCAGCACGCGGGATCGGATCGGTTCATAAGGGCTGTCGCTGCCCTGCAATTCCCGCCTTTGGGGAAATTCGGTGCAGTGGTCGCCCGGTTCAATCAGCGTGGCCGCGATGCCGAACGGACGCAGCTCGACGCGCAAGGCCTCGACATAGCTGGCCAGCGCCGCCTTTGACGCGCAGTAGAAGGCCTGGAACGGCAGGGCAATCCGCCCGGCGACCGAACCGATAAAGATCAACTGCCCGCCGCCGGCCGCGCGCAGCGCCGGAAGCAAGGCGCGCACCACCCTATGGGCGCCCACCACATTGGTATCGAACTGGGCCAGAGCGGAGGCGGCGGGCGTATCCTCCACAGCGCCGGAGATGCCGTAGCCGGCATTGAGAATGATGCAATTCGGCACGGCATCGCGATCCACCAGATGCTGCACCAGCGCAGTCACCGATTCATCATCGCACACGTCGAGCCGGGCCATCGTCAGTCCCCTCGGGGCTATGGTGAGTGGCAGGGCGGCATTGCGGCTCGTGCCGATCACCCGCTCACCGTTGCTGGCCAGGCGGCTGGCGATCGCCTGGCCCAGGCCCGACGAGGCACCGGTAACGAGAATGGTCGGGATGGTCATACGACTGCAATCGCCTCTTGCAAATAAGATAGTATTTGCTATCGTTCAATCATGTCGTCGTCAAGCCAAACCTTGGCTGAAGCCTTGCTGTCACGCCCGAGGCCGCAGCAGCGCCGGTCGATGGCGACGGTCGATCAGATCGTCGCGGCGGCCTCGTCGTTGCTTGAGGAGGTCGGCTTTGACCGGCTGACTACCAATCTGATCTGTGACCGGGCGGGCCTTACGCCGCCCGCACTTTACCGGCATTTTGCCAACAAATATGCGGTTATGGCCGAACTGGGCCGGCGGCTGATGGGCGCCCAAAACGCGGCGCTGTTCAGCTTTCTGGCCAGCCAGAATGAGATTGTGCTGCCCGCGCCGGCGATCGCGGCGATGCTGAAGGGCCAATATGCTCTCACCTGCGCGCTGCCGGGCGGTCGCTGGGTAATGCGGTCGATCCATTCGACACCCGTGCTCGCCCATGTCAGGCTCGAATCACACCAGCTGGTGGCAAGCCAACTCATCGCGCGCCATCTTGCGGCACGGCCGGCCGATCACGGCCGCGGCTTTGAGCGGCGCTACCGGGTTGCGGTGGAAACCGGTTATGCCATGGTCGAGCTCATGCTCGACCGGCCCGATCTTGATCCTGACGCGCTTGCCAGAGACGCCGCGACCATGATCACGGCGCTGCTGGCAGCATGAGCCAGCCGACACTGTCGATCGTGGTGACCGGTGCCTCGACCGGAATCGGTTTTGCCATCGTCGCGCGGCTGGTGCGACGCGGCGTGCGGGTGTTCGCCGGCGTTCGCCAGGCCGCCGACGCCGATCACCTTGTCAAAACGCTGGGCCCGCTGGTGCACCCGCTGCTGTTTGACATTACCGATGCGGCGGCGGTGACAGCCGCCGCGCAGACGGTGGCTGCCCAGCTCGAGGGCGAGACACTGGCTGGCCTGGTCAACAATGCTGGCATGGCGGTATCGGGCCCCTTGATTCATCAGTCCATTGCCGAAGTGCGTCGCCAGCTTGAGGTCAATGTGGTCGGTCAACTGATCGTCATCCAGGCGTTTGCGCCGCTGCTCGGCACCGACCGCAGCCGCGCCGGCCCGCCTGGTCGGATCGTGATGATGGGGCCGGAATCCGGCAAGATCGGCGCGCCGTTCGTGGGGGCCTATTGTGCGTCGAAACATGCGATCGAGGGTCTCGCTGAAAGCCTGCGCCGCGAATTGATGTTGTTTAGCAGTGATGTGGCCATCGTCGGGCCGGGCTTCGTTGCCACGCCGATCTGGGACAAGGCCGAGGCCAGCGACACCGGTGCCTATGCGGCAACAGCCTATGCCGATGCGCTGGCCGTGACGCGCGATTATATGCTGGCGCATGGCCGAAGGGGTCATCCTCCCGATCATATCGCGCGGCACGTCGAACATGCGCTGTTCGCAGCGCGTCCCCGCGTGCGATATACTGTGGTGCAGGACTGGTTCCAGAACTGGTTCCTGCCGCTGTCGTTGCCCAAACGCTGGGTGGATCGGATCATAGCCAGCCAGCTTGGTCTGCGCCAATCGCGTGATCTCCCTGGCGAGGAGTGACAACGACGCACTTAAAGGCCGCTCGGATATGGTGGCGGCAGGCAACAATTGTGTGATCTGGCAGTGTGTTCGAAAGCTGGCAAGCTCGCTGTCAAATCTGGTAACATCGGTTAGCCACCGATTGACAAACCTGCCAAGTGAAGACGAGTGGCGGGGTGCGCAAGGCTCGCCATTCGGCCTGAAGCGCGAAATGGGAACATGCCAGACATATCCGCAACTTCATCGCGCAACGCTGCCCACCTCCCGCGAAAGCCTGAACGCGCCAATGGCCGCCGCCGCTATGAGCAATTGCTCGACGCCGCCGAGCGGCTGGTTGAACGCGGGGGCTCAGCCGCGCTGACCCTTCAGAATCTGGCGCGTGAAGCAGCCGTGCCGATGGCCTCGTGCTATCATTTCTTTCCGGGACCTGCGGCCGTGTCAGTGGCACTGTCGGAGCGCTACTTTGCGGCATTCGGCGACCTGGTCATGCAGCCAATTCCGGATCGGCAAGCACTGACGTGGCAGGATATCGTGGCGCTGTTGTTCCGCCGCGCGGTCGAATATTATCGGCAGCACCCCTATGCGCAATCGCTGCTTCTTGGATGTGATCACAGCTGGCACATCCGGTGCGCCGATACCGCGAACAACCGCCAGCTGGCGGAAAGTGTGGCCGAACTGATCGGCCAGGACTTTCCCGATGCAGAGCCTGTCGAACTGGTCGAGGCCATAATGCGCTGCGTCACCATCGCGGACAGTCTTCTCGCGCTGTCGATCATCGAAAAAGGCGAAGTCACAGCGGATTGCGACAGCGAGATCGGCCTGATTGCCTGTGCCTATCTCGAACAAAAATTTCTGGTGTCGCCACACCCGGGCAGCACGGTTGCATAACCGATAAATATCGATTAATATGTTGAGTTAGGGCCGCCGCCTTCTGGTTGGTTGTGCCTCAAGGCGTCAATCTACCAGAACAATACTCGATATTTCTCTGGTAGATTGACGCGATCACAGATAGACTGCGACCGGGGCCGGAGTCGATTGAGGGGAGAATGCGGGATGAGCGCTTTGGTTTTTGGCAGTGCGACCGATCCTGAAACGCCGAACGCCTGCGGGCATCGCCCGGCAGGTATCGAGCGCCGCGAATTCCTTCAGCGGGCCGGACTGGCCGCTGGCAGCATTGCGGCGATGACGGGCTTTCCGAGTGCAGCAAGTGCCGCCTCATCGGCCAGCGAGATCACCGGCTGGGATGCCGACGTGCTTGCGACACGGATCGCCTCGAAACAGGTCAGTTGCCTTGAGGTGATGGATGCCTTTCTGGGCCAGATCGACAGGTTTAATGGCCGGATCAATGCCATCGTTGCAATGGCCGACGGTGACCGGTTGCGCAGCGAAGCCCGCGAACGCGATGCCCAGCTGGCGCGCGGGCAATACCTGGGCTGGCTTCACGGCATGCCGCAGGCGATCAAGGACACAGCGCAGGCCAAGGGCTTTGTCTACACCTCAGGTTCGCCGCTGTTGAAAGGCTATGTGTCGAAAGAGGATTCGATCATCGCCGAGCGTGCTAAGAACGCCGGCGCCATCATCATAGGCAAGACAAACGTGCCAGAATGGGCACTGGGCTCCAACACCTTCAACCCGGTCTATGGAACCACTTGGAATCCCTATAATCTGAAGAAGACAGTGGGGGGCAGCAGCGGCGGCGCCGGTGCTGCTCTTGCGGCGCGGATGCTGCCCGTTGCCGATGGCAGCGACATGGGCGGTTCGATCCGCAATCCATCGGCCTACAACAATGTCTATGGCCTGCGGCCCGGCGCCGGCACGGTGCCGTTTGCCCCTACCAGCGAGAGCTTCATCCAGCAGTTTGCCATCGAAGGGCCGATGGGCCGCACGGTCAAGGATGTGGCGATGCTGCTTTCCATCCAAGCCGGCCATGATCCGCGCGCGCCGCTGTCGGTCAATCTTGATCCAAAGCAGTTTACCGCCAATCTGGATGTGGATGTGAAGGGCAAGCGCATTGCATGGATGGGCGATTGGGGCGGTTATTTCGCCATGGATCCCGGCGTTCTTGACTTGTGCAAGTCCACGCTTGGCGTGTTCCAGTCCATGGGCTGCGTGGTGGAAGAAGCGCTGCCCGATTTCAGCCCGGCCGCGCTGTGGGACATGTGGCTTGTGCACCGTGCTGCCATCATGGGCGCGCTGGTTGGTGGCTATTATGCGGATCCCAAAACGCGGCCGCTGCTGTCGGACAATGCCCGCTGGGAAGCGCAGCGGGCATTGCAAAAGGACATGACGGCTGACCGTCTGGTGCAGGCCTCGGTCGCCCGCACCGCCTGGGTGGAAAAGGTCCGGCAGTTCTTCGAAAAATATGATTTCGCCATTGCACCCACTGCTCAGGTGTTCCCCTTCGATGCGGTGATCCCCTGGCCGAAAGTCGTGGGCGGGCGCACCATGGAAACCTATCACCAGTGGATGGGCATCGTGTTGCCGTGGACGCTGGCTGGCACACCGATCCTCAATGCGCCGGCCGGCTTTAGCGCCGACGGTCTGCCGATGGGCATCCAGATCATCGGCAAGCGCCAAGCCGAAATGGCCGTGTTGCAGATGGGGCGCGCCTACGAACGGGCGACCGGCTGGGTTCAGAAGCGGCCACCGCCAATTCTTAACGCCTGACACGCGCAAAAGACCGTTTCTGGCGGTATGCCGCACGACCACCGAAGGAGATGGGGATGAGGGGATTGAACAAAAGCCCACGTCTCGCGACGGTGGCCCTGATCGTGGATGATGCCATGGCGCTGGCACCGCGCGCGCCGCATAATGCGCGTGATCCGGGTTCCAATCGACCAGATTCGCCGCCGCCAATCGCCCGACCGGGGCAGCGCCCGCCAACTGCCTATCCGCCCAACCGGCCACCGCAGGGCGGTCGCGCATCTGCGACCTGCTCGCGCGGCATGTCCATGCCGCCGATCGCGACGCTGCCGCCGTCGCGGCCGCCCTTTTGTTGTCCCACTGGCTATCGCTATCGGCCCCGGAGGCCCGGCCAAGATCTTTCGCCACCGCTTTTTGATCGTCGTTCCTATTTCAATGACTGGCACCGGATGGGTCTGCGCCCGGTGTCGCTTTTCTTCGTCTGGGTCCGCTTTGGCCCCGATCTGCTGATCGTCGATAAGCGCAACGGTCGCATCCACGATGTCGTTTTCGACCGCTTCTATCATTATTGACGCAGGGGAGCTCCCATGATGCGTTTGCTGGTTATCGCCCTGCTCGCCACCCTTTCGGCCCCCGCCGCTGCGCAAGAGGTGGATGCCGACAGATATTGGCTGGAGGCCGGCATCTATTTTCCAGCAATCGACACGTCTGCCAGAGTGCAAGGGCCTGGCCTTGGCCCATCGGCTTCCACCATCGATTTCGAGCGCGATTTGGATTTCAGGAGCCGCGCAGTGGTGCCATCGCTGGCCGCGGGGATGCGGCTGGGAACGGATTGGCGGCTGGTTGGCGAATTCTACCGCCTGTCGCGCTCGCGCCAGGCCACGCTTGAGAGCGCCATCGTATTTGATGGCGTCACTTATCCCGCGTCTGGGCAGATCGAGGGGTCGTTCAACAGCGACGTCTATCGCCTTTCAGTCGGCTACAATTTCGTCAACCGGCCTGAAATCGAAGTTGGTGCCAGCCTTGGTGCCCACGTCACTGGCTTTTCGGTCACGCTCGCAGGCAGTGGCAGCGTCGGCACTGCCGCCGCCTCTTTTCAGGAACGTCGCCGCCGGTTGCTGGCACCGCTACCCACAGCCGGCCTTTATCTCGATTGGCGGCCAGCCCCGAGGGTCCCGCTGGCCAGTCGCGTCGATTATTTGTCGTTGAAGGTCGATGATTACAACGGTCGGCTGATCAATGCGCAGGCAAGCGCCGCCCACGAGGTGGCACGCGGGCTCGATCTTGGCGTGATGTGGCGGTACGTGAATTATCGGCTGGGCGTCTCGCGGGACGATTGGTCTGGCCAGGTCAGCTACCGCTTCAGCGGGCCGATGGCCTTTGTAACCTACCGCTTCGGCAGCTAGGATGCGCTGTGCTTTCGGCCTTGCCGTTGCCCTGCTGATGGTCCCGTCGGCCGCTGCCCAGACCGCCGATGAGGATGTGGCACCGCCAGCCGCCGCTCCGGAAAACGATGGCACCGATCCCACGCGCCCGGTGCGCATTTTCTCGACCAACTACGAGCATCTCGATCTGCGCGGTGGCGTAACGGCCGATACGCTGGCACTAGCCATCACCGAGCCGCTGGGCGGCAGCCACAATTCGGTCCGGCTGCGGGTGCCGATCACCGCCGTCAGCAGTGCGGGCAACGACCGCCTCGCAATGGGTGACATTGGCGCCCGCTTCAACTGGATTCCCGAGGTCAACCGCAGATATGGCATCGTCGTCCAGGCCGAAATGATCTTCGATACCGCCGCACGTGCTGAACTGGGCACGGGCAAGAATGTCTTCAAGGGCACCTTCATCTACGCCCGCTTCCTGCGCGATGGTTCGATCTTCGCCCCGGCATTGGTGCACAGCGAAAGTCTGTGGGGTCAGGCCAGCAGACAGCCGGTGCGCAGCACCAGGCTTGATCTTTATTTTGTGCCGCGCCTGAAAAACCCGCACCTGTTCATGACGGTTGACCCAGCAATGACGATGGATTGGCAAAATGAACGCTACTTCCCGTCACTGGCTGTGACTTTTGGCCATAAACTGGGCCCCATGCTGGGCGGTCGCGGCCAGATTTTCATAAAACCCAGCGCCGCCTTCTTCAACCAGCGCCCGCTGAACTGGAGCACTGAAATCGCGTTCCAGTTGCTGGCATTCTAACCCGGAGGACCCCCGACATGCTTGCGAAACCCCTGCTCGCCACTGCATCTGCCGTTGCCCTGATTGGCAGCGCGGCGCATGCTCAGGTCAAGCCTTCAGAGGCTTTGCCCGATCTTATGGATTTCAATTGTGGGCAATATCTTCAATCCGCCCGCCTAGCCAATCCGGGGCCCAAGCCGTCGGCTGACCGACAGGCCCTCGCGATTGCTGCTCAGGATGCGCTCGCGAGTGCAATGCTGTGGGTCCATGGCTACAACAGTGCCAAGGTCGGCGGCCCACCAGAACCGCTCACGCGCGACTGGATGGTCACGATGGTTGGCAAGGTCGCCAAGGTCTGCCGCGAAAAGAGCAGCGATGGCCGCCTGCGGGTGGCCGATGCTGTTGCATCGATGTAATCGGAGGGTGGCCATGATCACGCCTTCCATCCGCATTGCGTTCGCCCTCCTGCTGCTGGCCATCAGCACGACCAGCACGGCCGAATCGCGCCGCCGCCCGCACGATGGCGGCTACCATTCGCACAATGATTGGCATTACCATTTCAAGAAGCGTCGTGATGCCCGTCGCGCCGGGATTGTGGCAGGCGTTGTTGTGGGCAGCGTTGCCGGCGCAAGCGGCCGCGCCAATGCTGAACGCCGGTTTGAGGAATGCCTGATGGATGGTCGCTACGACGAGGATTGCGAACGCCGCCGCTATCAGGATGAACAGCGCGTCAGGCGGGGTGCCTGGCGCGCCGGCATTGCTGCCGGGGTCGTCACCCGCGAAATCGTGCGCTAATGAGGGGCATCAGCGCTGGCCAAACGGCTGCGACTGGTGCCCGTCGATTGGCGCCGGCAGAAGGGGAGAGGGTGTGGACGGTCACCGAATCATCAATCCGCCTTCCACGTTCATTGTTCCGCTTATGGCCGTCGCCCTGGCAGGATCGGGTTTGGCAGGGGCTGATCTTGCAGGCAGTGCACTAGGCATTTTGGCGGCCTTTTCGCTGCTCATCGCCAGTGTGTTCGTGGCAGTGCATCATGCCGAAATTCTAGCGCTGAAATTGGGAGAGCCATTTGGTTCGATCCTGCTCGCCGTGGCGGTGACGATCATCGAGGTGGCGCTGATCATTTCGCTGATGATCGCCGATGCGCCGGGCAGCGAGAGCGTGGCGCGCGACACTATCTTTGCGGCAGTGATGATCGTGCTGAATGGCGTGGTTGGCCTGTGCCTGGTGCTCGGCGGCCAGCGCCACTTCGAGCAGACCTTCCAGGTCCAGGGCACGGCTTCGGCGCTTTCAGTTCTCGGCACGTTGGCGACCGTCACTCTGATCCTGCCGGATTTCACCACCTCGGTGCCCGGCCCGTATCTCGCCGACAGTCAGATCATCGTCATCGGCACCCTATCGCTGCTGTTGTGGGGTGTGTTCGTCTTTGTGCAGACGGTTAAGCACCGCAATTATTTTCTCGAAATGCGGTCGACCAGCGACGACGCCACCCCGTCTGTGAAACCGACCACCGCAGTGGCCTTTGCCAGCCTGGCGTTGCTGATGGTCGCGCTTACTGCGGTCGTGCTGCTGGCCAAAACGCTCTCTTATCCTTTGGAGAAGGCTATTGTCTCGGCCGGCATTCCCAAGATCTTCGTCGGCGTGGTGATCGCATCGATCGTGCTGTTGCCCGAAGGCTTTGCCGCCGTGCGCTCGGCGCTGCGCAACCAGTTGCAGAACAGCATCAATCTGTCGGTCGGCTCGGCCATTGCCAGCATCGGATTGACAGTGCCCACGGTGGGCATGGCAGCGCTGCTGCTCGATCGGGAACTGGTGCTGGGGGTGGGCCCCAAGGAAATCACACTGTTGCTGCTCACGCTGTTCATGGCCACGCTCACACTCGGCACGGGTCGTTCGACGGTGCTGCAGGGCGCCGTTCACCTGGTGATCTTCGCCACCTTCATCCTGGTGTCGGCCGTTCCCTAGAACGCTTCTCCCAGCCTGAAATAGATCGTCGGGGTGCCGCCACCGAACGCCAGATCAAGCCCGATGTTCATCCTGTCTGCCTCCGACAAGCGATAGCGCACGCCGCCGCCAAAGCCGATGGCATCATTGGTGGCCGGGCGGGGCGACGGGCTGCACGCGGCCCTCTTTTCGTCGCCCCCCCGCATCTGCTAACAGGCGGGTCCTACCCATCAACCGAAGGCCATGATCCGTGATTCACTCGCTCCGCCATATTGCCTGCTGCGCCGCTCTTGGCCTCGCGCTCGCCGCCTGTTCGCAATCGCCCGAGAGCGCACAGACGCAAGGCACTGGCCCCGCCACGCCTGCCGCCCAAGGCGACTGGGCGATCGACAGCGCAGCCTCCCATGTTGACTACGTCTCGATCAAGGCGGGTGAGGTGGCCGAGGCCAACCGCTTTGAAAAGCTTGCGGGCAGCGTGGGCGCTGATGGTGCCGCGCGCGTCGAAATCGATCTCGCCTCGGTCAACACCGGGGTTGAGATCCGCGATGAACGCATGCGCGAAATCTTCTTCCAGGTGGCCGAGTTCCCCAAGGCTGTCGTCACGGCCGAGCTTGATCCGGCCAAGTTTGCCGGGCTTGAAGTGGGGCAAGTGGTGGTTCAGCCGCTGACCGCCAAGGTCGCGGTCAAGGGCATGGAAGCCGATGTCGAGACGCAGGTGCAGATCGCGCGCGTTGCCGAAAACCGCGTGCTTGCCACCACCACAAGGCCAATCATCATTACCACCGACATGTTCGGCCTGACTGACGAACTGGGCGAATTGCGGGCGCTGGCGCAGCTGCCCTCGATCTCTCCGGCCGTGCCGGTAACCTTCACATTGGCTTTCAACCGCTCCTGACAGCAGGCGCGGTCGCTTGGGGCAAGCTGCCGCACTTTGTGCGGTGGCCTGACGCTACGGCGCGCAGCGGTGCGATACAGCCTCCCCAAAAGCAGGCTTGAAACACGGCTGCAAACAGGCTTGTGTCCGGCGCAAAGTCGCCTTTGCACGGGAGAGCACACGCCATGAAAACCGCCATCACCGAAATGTTCGGCATCCAGCACCCGATTATTCAGGGCGGGATGCACTATGTCGGCTTTGCCGAAATGGCGGCGGCCGTCTCGAACGCGGGCGGGCTCGGTATCATCACCGGGCTCACGCAAGGCACGCCGGAGAAGCTGGCGAATGAAATCGCGCGCTGCAAGGACATGACCGACAAGCCCTTTGGCGTGAACCTCACCATCCTCCCCACATTGACCCCGCCCGATTATCCGGGGCTGGTCAAGGCGGTGATCGATGGCGGCGTGAAAGTGGTCGAAACGGCGGGCCGCAACCCGGTGGAACTGCTGCCGCCGCTGAAAGATGCCGGGATCAAGGTGATCCACAAGTGCACCAGCGTGCGCCACAGCCTCAAGGCGCAGGAGATCGGCTGCGATGCGGTGAGCGTCGATGGCTTTGAATGCGGCGGGCATCCGGGTGAGGATGATGTGCCCAACTTTATCCTGCTGCCGCGCGCAGCCGATGAACTGGACATCCCGTTTGTCTCGTCAGGCGGGATGGCCGACGGGCGCAGCCTTGTCGCATCGCTGGCAATGGGGGCCGCCGGCATGAACATGGGCACCCGCTTCATCGCCACCAAGGAAGCGCCCGTTCACGAGAATGTGAAGCAGGCGATCCTTGCCGCATCCGAACTCGACACGCGGCTGGTGATGCGGCCCCTGCGCAACACCGAGCGCGTGCTCAACAACGCTGCGGTCGAGCGCCTGATCGAGAAGGAGAAAGCGCTGGGCGATACCATCACCATTCAGGACATCCTGCCCGAAGTTGCCGGGGTTTACCCCAAGATCATGATGGACGGCGCGATGGATGAAGGCGCGTGGAGCTGCGGGATGGTGGCGGGCCTCATCCACGATATCCCGACCTGTCAGGAGCTGATCGACCGGATCATGCTTCAAGCCGAGGAAATCATCGCCCGGATGCACGCGATGGCGCGCGCCTGAAGCGGGCCGCCGATCACCCGCGCGGGGTGCGCGTATAGGGGATGAAATCCTCGAAAATCACCGAGGCGCGCGGCACGCCAAGCGCCCGCTCGAAGGTCTGGGCAGGATCGGTGCGGCACACCTCGACGCCGCTGGTGGTTTCCAGCCGCTTGATCGAAAGGGCAAAGCGCCGCGAGATATCCTGCGGGCGGGTGGTGCGCTGAACATAGAGCGTATCGCCCTGCCCAAACACATAGGCCGTGCCGTCAATCGTGCGCATCGGGACAGCCGAACCAATCCGGCGGATGCAGCGCTGCGGCGCGCCTTGCTCGCGCCCGGCAAGCAGGCGGGCCAGTTCGGCCTCCCCCTTGGCAGGCCTGGCCGGGGTATCCTCGGCGGCAATCGCCGGAACGCCCGCGCCAAGCACCGCGGCAAGGCCAAGCAAACCCCGCGCAATCATGGCCGGACGCCTTCAGCCGATGCGGTTTTGGCCACGCGCGTATAGGGAATGAAATCCTCAAACTGCACGCCGCCGGTAAAGAACCCGGCGATCGGATCCACAGTGGTGATCACATCCATCCGGCACAATTCCCCGCCGCTGAAGCGCTGGTTGATCAGCGCATTGCGGCGGTTGATATCTTGCGGGCGGGTGGTGCGCTGGACATAGAGGGTCGAACCCTGCCCGAACACATAGGCCGTGCCATCGATCATCTGCACCCGCTGCTGGCGGCGTGAGGGAATGCAGCGCACCGGATCGCCCGCCTCGCGGCCTGCGAGCAGCTTGGCGAGTTGCTCCTCGCCCTTGGTCGGCAGCGCCGCTTCGGCAGCCGAGGCCGCAGCGGCGATCCAGACGAAAACCGGCATCGCAAGAGCGGCACAAATCAAGCGCTTCATCACCAACTCCCTGAACACGACGTCAATTCGTGCAGCACGCTGGCTGAATGATTGCTGACCGGGGCGCCTTAGCGCCGGGCGGGGCTGGCACCTGCGGAAATATCGGGCAGGCCCGCCTGATCCGCGCCATCCGCCGGGCCGCCGCGCAGCACAAACCGCCGATCGCAATAACCGCAATCGACATAGCCGTGCTCGTCAATCTCAAGATAGATGCGCGGGTGGCCAAGCGCCGCCGGGCGATAGCCCGCGCCGCCGCGAATGCCGCTGGCGCCATCGCAACTGACGCGGCGGTTATCGACCAGCACGACTTCGGGAGGAGCAATCATCATGCGCCGATGCGATAATCCACCCAGCGCATGAGCGCAATTCCCTTTGCACCCCGCTGGCCCCTCACCTAATGCCGAAACCGCCATGATCAGCGCGCCCGCCATCCGCATCGCCAATCTCACCAAACGCTACGCCCCGGCCAAAGGCGCCAAGGGCGCGGAGGCAGTCGGCAAGCTGGCGCTGGACGGCGTTAGCTTCGATGTGCCGCAAGGCGCGATTTTCGGCCTGCTCGGCCCCAATGGCGCGGGCAAATCGACGCTCATCAACACGCTCGCAGGCCTCGTTACCAAGACCAGCGGCAGCGTCGAGATCTGGGGCTTCGACATTGATCGCGATCGCCGCAACGCCAGCCGCGCGATCGGCATTGTGCCGCAGGAAATCGTGTTCGATCCGTTTTTCTCGCCGTTCGAAGTGCTTGAAAATCAGGGCGGGTTCTACGGCATCCCGGCGGCCCTGCGCCGCAGCGAGGAATTGCTGGCGGCAGTGCATCTTTCGGACAAGCGCAATGCCTATGCCCGCGCGCTGTCAGGCGGGATGAAGCGCCGCCTGCTGATCGCCAAGGCCATGGTGCACTCCCCTCCGATCCTGGTGCTCGACGAACCGACCGCCGGGGTTGACGTCGAACTGCGGCGGCAATTGTGGGAGTTGGTCAGCGAATTGAACCGCGAAGGCGTGACCGTGGTGCTCACCACCCATTACCTCGAAGAAGCCGAAGAATTGTGCGACACCATCGCCATTATCAACCACGGTCGCCTGATTGCCAACAAGCCGACGCGCGAGCTGGTGGCGATGGCGCGCGAGAAGATCGTGCGGCTTGAGGTCGCGGAGGATATCGCCGCCTTGCCGCAAGCCGAGGTGTTTGCAGGCTGCGAGCTGATCGGCCCGCGCACACTCGAGATCACCTATGATCGCGACCGCGCCAGCGCCGGGCAAGTGCTGGCGCTGGTGCAGGGGGCGGGCCACACCATCCTTGATGTGACCACGCGCGAACCCGATCTTGAGGATGTATTCGTCTCGTTGACCAGCAACGCGGCCTGAGGGGCGCTGCGGGCCGGCCAGCTTACCCCGGCTCTTTGGCTTTGCGCCAGGTCTTGCGGGACAAGCGCACCACTTCGGTGCCACAATGGCGACACTCGCCGCGGTAATATTTGCCGTCCCATTTGACATCGCGACGCTTGGGATCGTGCCATCCCAGCGCGCACATGATCGGCGAAAAGAGCGACATGGAGGGGGTGTCCTGCTCGTTAGGCTTGTTAACAAAAAATTGTCTTTTATTTTCTTTTGTTCAATGCGTTACTTATCGGCGCCCGGCGCGATGCCGCTTGCTCTCCCCACAAGACACCTCAGTTACTACAGGTCATATACGTAGAATCCCTTACACCGCGCCGAAGAATAATGGGCTTTCGTGAAGAAGCGCCGCGCGGGGGGTTGGGCGTGCATCGCTCTTGCCCGCTGCGCCAAGGCGCGGCATGGCTTGCGCAATGAACCAGTCGTCTGAGAGCCGTGCCGCTGCTCCGCTTGCCCCATCGCCTGCGCCGCATGATGTGATCATCATTGGATCGGGCGCGGCGGGCCTTACTGCCGCGCTCGAACTGGCGCAGTCAAAACGGGTGCTGGTGCTGGCCAAGGGCTCGCTCACCGGCGGATCGACCGCTTGGGCGCAAGGCGGGATCGCCGCCGTGCTCGATGCTGGTGACACCTTTGAAGATCATATCCGCGATACCATGGTGGCAGGCGCAGGCCTCAATGATCTGGCCGCGGTGCAATTCGTGATCGAACGCGCGCCCCAGGCAATTGATCGCCTGTGCGAGCTGGGCGTGCCCTTCAACCGCGAGGAGCACGCGCTGCATCTGACGCGCGAAGGCGGCCATTCGCACCGCCGCATCGTGCATGTCGATGATGCCACCGGCTGGGCGGTGCAATCCGCGCTGCTCGCCGCCGCCGAGGCGCACCCCAACATCACGCTGCTGGCCGGACGCACCGCGATCGATCTCATCACCGATCGCCACCGCGAACAGTTTTCGGCGGCAGGCCGCGTGTGGGGGGTCTATGCGCTCAACGAGGAGACCGGCCGGGTCGAACGCCATGTCGCGCGCGCCACAATCCTTGCCACGGGCGGCGCGGGCCGGGTCTATCAGTTCTCCACTGCCCCGCGCGGTGCGACCGGCGATGGCATCGCCATGGCGTGGCGGGCGGGCGCGCGCGTTTCGAATATGGAGATGATGCAGTTCCACCCGACCTGCCTCTACCATCTCGATGTGAAGAACTTCCTCATCACCGAAGCGGTGCGCGGCGAAGGCGGCCGGCTTATCAATCCCCGGACCGGCAAGCGGTTCATGGCGTTCTACGACAAGGACCGCATGGAGCTGGCTCCGCGCGATGTGGTCGCCCGCGCGATCGACGCCGAGATCAAGCGCTTTGGCCTTGATTACGTGCATCTGGACATCAGCCACCAGCCCGCCGATTTCGTGCGCGGGCATTTCCCGACAATCCATGAGAAGCTGCTCGGCCTCGGCATCGACATCACCACTCAGCCGATCCCGGTGGTGCCGGCCCAGCATTACACCTGCGGAGGCGTGGTGGTGGATCTCGATGCGCGCACCGATATTCCCGGCCTGTGGGCAGCGGGCGAATGCACCGAAAGCGGGCTGCACGGCGCAAACCGGCTGGCCTCGAACAGCCTGCTCGAATGTTTTGTCTTTGGCGAGGCAGCGGCCGAGGATATTCTTGCCCGCTGGGACGAACTGGC
>VFQU01000590.1_pt1 | contig 30201 bp, 23 predicted proteins | sample 3512311 | NCBI WGS metagenome assembly VFQU01 (sample SAMN10412377, study PRJNA504923) | tailings metagenome | isolation source: Relicate 3 Philex TSF3 active mining site | place: Philippines: Tuba, Benguet | collected 2017-08-29
GTGCTGGTCGGGTCCAATCTGGGCTGGTGCCACCCGGTCCTCTATCAGCGCATTGTCGCGGCCCGCGCGCAGCGCCCGGATATGCAAATCGTTCTCGTCGATCCGCGCCGCACCGTCACCAATGACATTGCCGAACTGCATCTGCCCCTCGCGCCGGATGGCGACAGCGCACTTTTTGTCGGCCTCCTCGCCCATATCGCCCGGATCGGCGCCACTGACATAGACTATATCAATGCGCATACAACAGGCTTCGAAGCGGCGCTTCTCGCTGCCGAAGACTGGGACATTGCCCGCGTTGCCGAGGCCACCGGCCTGCCGGCCCTTGCCATTTCGCGCTTTTACGATCTCTTTGCCCGCAGCGAAAAGGTGGTGACCGTCTATTCCCAAGGCGTCAACCAGTCCGCCTCCGGCACGGACAAGGTCAATGCGATCATCAATTGCCACTTGGCCACCGGCCGCATCGGCCAGCCGGGCATGGGACCGTTTTCGGTAACCGGCCAGCCCAATGCGATGGGGGGGCGGGAGGTGGGCGGCCTTTCCAATATGCTGGCGGCCCATATGGATTTCACGCCCGACGCCATTGCTCGCGTTTCCCGCTTCTGGGACGCACCAAACATTGCGCAGAAGCCCGGCCTCAAGGCCGTCGATCTTTTTGCCGCTATGGCGCGCGGCGAAATCAAGGCGGTGTGGATCATGGCCACCAATCCGGTGGATTCCATGCCGGAAGCCGATGCCATCCGCACCGCGCTCAAAGCCTGTCCCTTCGTGGTCGTCTCCGACATGAACTGGAACACCGATACGATGGAACTGGCCCATATTCGCCTGCCCGCCGCCGGTTGGGGCGAGAAGGACGGCACGGTCACCAATTCGGAACGCCGCATTTCCCGCCAGCGTCCCTTCCTTCCCCTGCCCGGCGAGGCCCGCCCCGATTGGTGGATCATCAAGCAAGTCGCCCGCCGGATGGGCCATGCCAAGGCATTCGACTACGAAACGCCCTCGGAAATTTTCGCCGAACACGTTGCTCTCTCGGCTTTCGACAATGACGGGCAACGTGATTTCGACCTCTCGGGCCTGATTGACACCGACTATGAGACGCTTGCCCCGGTGCAATGGCCGGTGCGCGCCAGACCAGCGGCCCGCATGTTTGGCGACGGAAAATTCTTCACGCCGGATCGTAAGGCACGCTTCGTGGCCATCCAGCCGCCGCCGCCCTTTGCGCCGCCGCCGGGCGTATTCATCCTCAATACCGGCCGGGTGCGCGATCACTGGCATACCATGACCCGCACCGGCAAAACCGCGCGCCTTTCGGCGCATATGGCCGAGCCCTTCGTTGAAATCCATCCGGTCGATGCCGAGGCCCTCGGCATCCACCGCGCGGGCCTTGTCCGTCTCTCCAGCCCGCATGGCAGCGCGATGGTGCGGGCCCTTGTTACCGACCGGCAGCGGCGCGGCCAGCTGTTTGCGCCCATGCATTGGACCGACCAATTCGCCAGCAATGGCCGCGTGGATGCGCTGGTGCCGGGCAAGACCGATCCGGTGTCGGGCCAGCCGGCGCTGAAAATGGCGCTGGTTCATGCCGAGCCTGCCACCATCCGCCTCTATGGTTTCTTTGTCGCTGCGCACAAGCCCAGCCTTAAAACGGATTACTGGGCCATCGCACCCGCCGGCAGCGGCTGGCGTGGCGAATTGGGTTTTTCCGCCGCGCCCGAGGACTGGTCTGGTTTCCTTGCGAAGACATTTGGCGCTGACGCCGTGTTTCAGTCTATCCGCGACGATAGCACCGGCCGTCGCGCTTTCGCGTTGATCGAAGGTGGCCGCCTCCTCGCCGCACTCTACATCTCGCCCGATCCTGTCCCTGTGTCCCGTCAATGGGCCGTCGGGCTTCTGTCCGAGCCCGATCTGGCCGCCACAACGGTCCTTGCCGGACGCCCCGGAGCGGACCGCCCGGATGGCGGGGCCATCGTCTGTTCGTGCTTCTCGGTGGGTATCAACACTATAGCCGAAGCCATTACGAGGCAGGGTTGTTCCAGCGTCGAAGCCGTTGGCGCACTCACCCGCGCCGGCACCAATTGCGGCTCCTGCCGCGCCGAAATCAGGAGCATCATTGATGCAAACCGTCTCGCCGCAGCTGAATAACGCACGGATCGCGCCCCTCGCGGTCCTACCGGTTTTCTTTGATCTTTCCGGCAAGCGCGTCGTCGTCATTGGCGGCAGCGAACCTGCGACATGGAAAATCGAGCTGCTGGCCGCGGCTGGAGCGCATGTGGATGTGTTTGCGGAGGAGGTTTGCGAGGAACTCAAGGTTCTGGTTGCAGCGGCCCCCCTCCCCAACCCTCCCCGCGAGGGGGAGGGTGCTGGCGCGACGTTGGTAACCAATAGTCTGTCCCGAACTGGGTGCGACACCTTCCCCCTTGCGGGGGAGGCCGGGAGGGGGGACCGGCAGGCAGAATATCTCAGGTCCATCACCCTCCACCGCCGCAGCTGGACCCCAACCGACCTCACCAGCGCCGCCCTCGCCATTGCCGATATCGAAGACGACGCCGAGGCCCACTCGTTCGTCGCTGCCGCCAGGGCTGCTTCGGTCCCCTACAACGTCATCGACCGACCCGAATTCTGCCAGTTCCAGTTCGGCGCCATCGTCAACCGATCGCCGGTGGTGGTCGGCATTTCCACAGCGGGCGCCGCGCCCATTCTTGGTCAGGCGGTCCGTCGCCGCATCGAAACGCTGCTTCCCCAGACGCTGTCGCTTTGGGCGCAACTCGCAGCAAAGGTCCGCGACACGGTGATGGAACGGCTCGCGCCCGGTCCACAGCGCCGCGCCTTCTGGGAGGGCCTTGCCGAAAAAGCCTTTGGTCCGCACGCACCCGGACCCACGGACGAAAATCCGGCCTTCAGCGCCATGCCTGCGAGCGGCCGCGTCACCCTGGTCGGCGCAGGCCCGGGTGAAGCCGAACTCCTCACCATCAAAGCCGTCCGCGCCCTGCAATCGGCCGACGTCATTCTCTTCGATGATCTCGTTTCCCCAGAAGTCCTCGAACTCGCCCGCCGCGAGGCAAAGCGCATGCTGGTGGGCAAAAGGGCGCAGCGCGAAAGCTGTGCGCAGGACGAGATCAATGCCCTGATGCTGTCGCTGGCCCGGCAAGGCAAGCATGTGGTGCGTCTGAAATCCGGCGATCCGATGATTTTCGGGCGCGCCGGTGAAGAGATCGAGATGCTGGAACGCCATGGTATCCCGGTCAGCGTCGTGCCGGGCGTCACCACCGCGCTCGCTCTGGCCAGCAGGCTGGGCGTGTCCCTCACCCATCGCGATCACGCGCAATCGGTCCGCTTCGTAACCGCCCATTCGCGCAATGGCGGCCTGCCCCATACGCTCGATTGGGCCAGCCTTGCCGACCCGGCGACAACCACCGTCTACTATATGGCACGCCGCACCCTGACCGAAACAGTCACCCGACTTGTTTCAAACGGCATGAGCCCGCATACGCCCTGTGTCATCGCCGCCAGCATTGGCGGCCCTGACGAGCAGATCTGGCACGGCACAATCGGCACAGCCACAGAAGTCGTTACAGCATTTTCGGTCTCCAGACCCACCGTGTTCGTCGTGGGACAGGTCCTGACACGCCGCAACGAACAAGCGGCGTCAGTAGGGGAGCCGGCTCTGGTGGGGCGAATATCGGCCTAAGTTCGACTATGCCTGCTCGACAGGGGGTAACTAAGAGGTGGCTCGGTTTGTATGAACAGCTATTTGGGCTTCTGTAGTTGGCTGCTGGTCCTTGTTATGCTGCTGCCGGGGTTGGCATCAGCGCATTGAAGTAGGCGGTGTTTGGCGTCTGTCGGTCAAGGTTGGAGTGGGGCCGTTGAATAGCCCCGCTTTCTGTAGACACCTTCGGGGTTAGATTTGGTGCCGTTTCTCGAACTCGACGGGCGATAGCATGCCGTTGCGGACGTGCTTGCGGGTCGGATTGTAGAACATCTCGATGTAGTCGAACACATCCTGACGGGCTTCGTCTCGGGTTCGATAGGTCCGTCGTCTGATCCGTTCGCGCTTGAGCAGATTGAAGAAGCTCTCGACGACAGTGTTGTCATGGCAGTTGCCGCGCCGGCTCATGGAGTGAACCAGATTGTGGTGCCGCAGGAAGCTGGCCCAGTCCATGCTGGTGAACTGGGAGCCCTGATCGGAGTGGACCAGCACCGTGTTCTGCGGCTTGCGGCGCCAGACTGCCATGTGAAGCGCCTGTAGGACGACCTCGCTGGTCTGCCGGCTTTGCAATAACCAGCCGATGACGCGGCGCGAGAACAGGTCGATGACCTCAGCGCAAATGCGCAGCATTTGTCGCGGGCCAGATAGGCAAAACCCTCCATGGTCTTGATGTAGGTGATGTCTGTCACCCAGGCCGTATCTGGCGCAGCGACGTCGAACTGTCGGTTCAGGGTATTGTCGACCACCGCCGATGGCTTGCCGCCATAGCTGCCAGGTCGTCGCCGATAACCGATCTGAGCCTTGATCCCGGCCTGCCGGGCCAAGCGGGCGATGCGGTTGGCACAGCTGGTCTCGCCCTGATCAAGCAGGTCGTCATGCAGCTTGCGGTAGCCATAGACCTTGCCGCTCTGCTTCCAGGCATCCTCGATCAGCCGGTTCTGACGGATGTCCTCCTGAGCCCGCTTGCTCAACGGGTTCTTGAGCCAGGCATAAAAGCCGCTGGGGTAGATGCGCAGACACCTGCACATTGTGCGCACCGAATGCTGCTGGCGATGCTCGGCGACGAACGCGTACCTCACTTTGCATCCTTGGCGAAGTACGCGGCCGCTTTTTTTAGGATGTCGCGCTCCTCGGTGACCCGCACCAGTTCGCGCTTGAGCCGCCGGATCTCCTCGGACTGTTCATCGCCCTTGTCGACCACTCCGGCATACTTCTTGCGCCACTCATAGAGCGAATGGGCACTCACACACAAGCGCTGCGCAACCTCCGAAACCGGATAACCTCGCTCGGTGATCTGACGCACCGCATCGCGCTTGAACTCGTCAGTGAAATTGCTTCTGCCCATGCAGGCCTCCTTGCCTCAAAATTAGGGAAGAAGGAGTCTACAAATCTAGGGGCTATTCACTCTATACCAACAGTACATCGATCATGGCCACGAGGAGCATACACCGTCACCGGCAGTTCAAGCTCGACCAAATTCATCCTCGATGCGAATTATGTCATCCTCACCGAGATAGGATCCTGTCTGGACCTCTATCAATTCCAGTTCAATCTTTCCTGGATTGGTCAACCGATGCGTGCAACCAAGTGGTAAATAGACAGATTCATTCTCATTGAGCGTCATGACCCGGTCGTCCACTGTGACCTCGGCAACGCCTCGGACCACAACCCAATGTTCCGATCGGTGATAGTGTTTCTGCAGCGAGAGTTTCTTGCCTGGCTTGACGAAAAGTCGCTTCACTTGAAAGCGAGAACCGTTGAGAACTGAAGCGTATCCCCCCCACGGTCGATAAGCCGTGCGATGCACCTCAGTGATACTTGTAGTCTGCTTATTGGCGCGCAATCGCTTGACCATGTCCCCAACCTTTTGCGCTTCCGAGAGCTTCCCAACATATATGGCGTCTTCGCTTGCGACGACGGCAATGTCGTTGAGGCCGTCAATAGCCACATGTGCATGGTCAGAAAATACGAGGGAACGTTCAACATTGTTGAACGTAACAGCACCACGGGACACGTTACCCGCGGCATCTGGTGTACCGGCTTTGAAGACCGCATCCCAAGTACCCAAATCTGACCAGGCAAAGTTCACTGGAATGACGGCGGCCTTGGCCGTCTTTTCGAAGATTGCATAGTCGACAGAAATATTGGGCGCGGCCGCAAACGCGGCCTCATCCAGCCGAATGAAGTCGAGGTCGATACGTGCCGACGCCACTGCCTGCTCTGCCGAAGACGAGGTCTCGGGCGAAAGAACTTCACACTCCTGCAGGAATGCGTTGGCAGAAATCATAAACATGCCGGAGTTCCACAGATAGACACCCTCTTCGTACATCTGCTGTGCGCGAACCAAGTCCGGCTTTTCAATAAACTGTTCTACCGGCACCACAATGTCATCGGCCACGGTGCCAGCTTTGATATAGCCAAAGCCGGTTTCTGGCGCGTGCGCCCGAATACCGAAGGTAACGAAAAGTCCTTCGCCCGCGGCAATGGCCGCCTGGTCAACAGCAAAACGATAGCCGTCGTCCACGACTACGGCATGGTCTGACGGCAAAACGTGCAGTATGGCGCCGTCTCCAAATTTTTGGCGCGCGTAAACTGCTGCCGCTGCAATTGCGGCCGCAGTGTTGCGTGAGACTGGTTCGAGCAAAACGCCTGCCGGCATGACGCCAAGCTCGGCCGCCTGTTCGGCTACAATAAAGCGATATTCAGAATTGGTGACCACGATCGGTGCTGTGTAGACGGCAGGATTCGATGACCGTTCCAGCGTTTGCTGGAACAAACTGAAAGTGCTGGTCAAGGGCAGAAACTGTTTTGGGCGCGCGGCGCGCGACATTGGCCACAGCCGCGTGCCCTGCCCCCCTGCCAGAATTACGGGAACAATCATGTTCAACACCCTTTGCAACGACATTTCGACTAAACTATGCGCAGGCTACCGATGCCTACGACCAAAGTTGTTCGATCGAGAAATTGCCGATCGGATTTGAGAATATTCTGGAGCGACCATTGGATAGCTGGCCGGCAATTGCCACTTTGCTCGATATTGTTCGGGCGTCATCTTGTGGCTGCTATTAAGGTGGCGCTTGAGAAATTTGAATTTCTGACCATCCTCGAGGCAGACCAAGTGATCATGAGCTATAGATTTGGCGATGGGAACCGCTGCCTTTGGTTTGGCGGAGGAAGCCGTCAGATCGGCATAAGTTGGCGTCTTGCTTAGGCTCGATAAGGCGTGATGAGTCTGAACGATAAGGCTTGTTAAGTCAGCCGATTGCACATCATTGCGAGATATGAATGCGACGACAATTTCCGTCACTCGATCCAGTAGTCGGTCTGCCGTCTCTGGTTCTTTGGCGTCCAGCACGATGTTGCCTCTTCGTTAACGTTGTCGACCGCCAGAAGTTGGCACCCGGCATCACACCCCCCTTGCTCAGCTAACCTCTCTCTCCCGGGTTATCGTTTGATATCCCTCAAGAGGCCCCTCGACCTTGTTCAGAACCGATACGATAGGGCGTCTTGTGGGCGAGGCGCCCTCGATTAGGTTGAGGGCTTCGCGCACTAGGCGGCGCGACGTGCCGGCCCATTTGACAACCATGACGACGGCATCTGCCTGGCGTACAGCATAAAGCGCATCCACTGTTGGGTTCATGGGCAAAGCATTGACGATAACCATGTCGTGGCGGCTGGCAGCGTCTGCGATAAGTTTGCGGAAGGTTATATCGACTGCCAACGGCTCCACCAGATCTGCGGAGACGCTTCCCGCCATTACCTTCAGGCCACTCAAGTGGTCGATCTGCAAGAAACTTTCTGGAGAGGAGCGGCTGTTTGAGCGACGCAGATAATCGACTAGGCCCGGCGCTGCTTCCATGCCCACCATTTTGTGGATGGATGGACGGTGGAAATCTGCATCGATTAGAACAGTGGAAGCGCCCGCAATTGCATAAGAGCGGCCAAGGGCTAGAGCGAGCGTGGACTTGCCTTCGCCAGCGGTTGCCGATGTGACGACGACCACTACGCCCCGTCGCGCTTTAGCAGACGCATCCGTTATGTCGTGCTGCTTTCGCGTCAAAGCCTCGAGTCCGGAACGCACACGCCGGATAGCTTCGGCAAAGGGCGACGCAGGCTCGTATACGAGTTGATCTGCCGGTCGACTGATAAACCGTCCACGCGAAACGAGCGGCACATTGGCCAAGATGGATGTGCTCAAAGCTGCGTGGGCCTGTTCGGAATTTAGGAGGCCACCTACTGATCGCTCGTGCAGAAGTGCCAGTATGAAGCCCAACGCGACACCCCCGAGAATTGCTAGAACCAGAACCTGAGTCACATTGGGGAAAGAAGGTGCATTGGGTGGCACAGCCGACGAAACAAGACGAGCATCGGGCATCTGCATGCTGGCCTGCGCCTCAACATCTGCAAGACGCTCGGCAGTATTCTGATATTGGGTGCGTGCAAGATTTGACTGCTGTTGAATTTCGAATATTCGCACCAAGATATCTGTCGGGAGATCGGATGAAAGTATCTCGTTCCGCAAGCTTTGCCGCAGGTCAGAAATGGCAACTTGGGCCTCAACCGCCTGCTGCTGCAATTTCTGGACATCAGCAACCACCCCGGCCTGCAGTTGCTGGTCGAGCGCCTGAAGTTCCGAATTAGCAGCCGTGCGATCTGCTTCGGGCAAGACACCCTCAAGACGATTGACAACTGCGCGGCGGTGCTCAGCCAGAACGGCGAGATCGGTATTGCTCAAAACCTGAGCGGCCTGCTGCCAATCCCGAGTCGACATCGCGTTTCGCGCGGATTGCATCTGACCGATGATGGAAGCACGATCGGCGACTTTAGCAAGCACCTCACCGCGTAAATCAACAAACTCCGTGCGGCCGTTATATTCGACCACATCCCCCAAGCTTTGGGTCAAGAATGAGTCAAAGCTGCCTTCAGCAGTCGCAACTGCACCACTTGCGGCCGAGAGACGCTGTTGCAGCATGTCGCGCGACTGCAAACTGCTGGCAACCTTTGCCTTGAGTTGCTCGTCAAGATATGCGGCCACCAATGCATTGGCTAATTCGGCAGCGCGCTGAGGGTTGGACGCGCTTGCCTGCACAGAGATAAGTTGGGTTGCACCGACGCGCTTCACGGAAAAGCGGCTTCGCAGGTCCGGTATGATGTCGGGAACCGTGGTCGCTTGACCATCTACGCGAGATTGCCCCAACAGAAAATCGAGAGGGGATGGTCGTTTCGCGAAATCTGGGTCTCCGAGAATATTCATATCCTCTGCCAAGCGCGCGAGCGTTGCGTTCGAGCGTATCAACTCCGCTTCACTATCAACGCGCGCCAATGTTACCGGCTCGGCCACCGCAGCCGCTGCTTGTGTCTCAAGAAGATTCACACTCGGTTGCACAAGAACCATAGCAGCAGACGAATACATAGGCGTCGTGAACTGAAGCCAGAGCGTTGCGCATAGAATGGCGAGAACGGCACTAGCAATAACAAAGCGATGCTGGCGCCTCACAAGACCCGTCAAACCACGAATATCGTATTGCATAACGATACCACCAATAGTTTTTTGCAAAACAAAGCATATTAATTTTGCTCATCATTGACTTACATCGAGAATATCAAAATATCGAAACCCAGCTATGCAAAAATTACATGATTACAATTTCAAATTTTTGCCTCTGAATATGCAGAGGAACTATGTCTCCGGATTTTTCATTGTGAAAATACTTCATTTCTCGGAGTCACTCAAAGGCGGCCCCGCGTCGTATCTCAACGAGATATTGCCTAGTCAAATCGAACGTTGGGGCACGGACCGTATCGGTTTGGTTTGCCCACAATCTGATCTGCAATTTCTCGATATTAAGGCTCGCACTCTCAAGCAATTCTCTGCAGAACGACCGCGCCGCGACGCTTCCGGACTGATGGCCTTGACTGCCGCTCTGGTGAGGGCCACGCTCGAGTTTCGTCCAGACTTGGTGCACCTGCATTCCACTTATGCAGGGCTGATCGGGCGGGCTGTCCTTTTCGCACTGCCCCATCGACCACGCGTCGTGTACTGCGCGCATGGATGGGCGTTTGACCGTCAATCTTCCAATAAATTCTCGCGCCAACTGGTCGTCGCGGCTGAACGCGGATTGGCGCGCACGACAGACGTTATTGTAAATATTTCTGATACCGATGCTCGCTCTGCTAGCCGTAATCGCGTCAGGGCACGCAGCAATGCTACAATCCGTAACGCCATCGCCCCGATGCCAATGCCAAGCAACCAGGACCGGATAGAAGCCGGCCGCAGATTGGGTATAGACCCGACCAAGATCAATCTGCTGTTCGTTGGGCGCCGCGACTTGCAAAAAGGCGTGCATATAGCGGAATTGGCTGCTGGAATGTTGCCAGTAGAACAATTTTCGATGGTCAGCATCGGCGCATCCGTCGTCAGCAAACAGGACAACTTCGCCGCCCCAGACAACGTAACACGCCTGGGCTGGGTCGAGCGCACCAAGGTATTTGACTACCTTATTGCGTCGGACGCACTGATCATGCCTTCGCTTTGGGAGGGCTTTGGGCTTACCGCGATCGAGGCTATGCGCGCAGGCATCGCGGTGATCAGCTCGACTGCGGGAGCTTTGCCGGAGATTATCCAGAATGGCATCACCGGATATTGCGTCGATAGTCGCGATGCAGGCGCCTATCGCGATGTGTTGCTGAGGACCAGTAAGGCCAGTTTGCGCGAGATGGGTTTGGCCGGCCGAGCCCGATTTGAAGCCTGTTTTTCCAGCACGAGAATGATCAGCGAGATTGAGGCGGTATACCTTGATCTTTGCGGCGAAAAGCAAGTGCGGCAGTTGATCACCACATAAACAAAAGACGATCACACAATGTCGCCAGCCAGAAATGACACCAATCGCCCAATTGCCATTAATGGTCGTTTTCTGACGCGTCCAACCACCGGAGTTGAGCGAACTGCGTTCGAACTGGTGCGTGCGATCGCCCAGATTATGCCGGCAGGACGAAAACTGCTGATCCTGTCTCCCAAGGATGCAAAGAACGCGGACATTGCCGGCGTCGAACAGCGAGCGGTAGGTCGCCTGTCCGGACAGTTGTGGGAACAATGGGATTTGCCGAAAGCCGCCAGCGGCATGACGTTGCTCAACCTGTGCAACATGTCGCCTGTGCTGCATGACGACAGCCTGTTGGTCATTCACGACACACAGGTGAAGCTCATGCCCGATGCGTTTCGTCCGGCCTTTCGGCACTGGTATGGCTTGATACAGCCAGCTATGGCGAGGCGGGCCAGGCGTCTGGTCACTGTTTCGCGTTACTCCCGCGACAATATTGTGCGGTTCGGCATCGCCCCGCGCGACAAAACTATTCATGTCGTCGGCAATGGCTCGGACCACATCGATAACATTCCTGCGGACAACACGGTTCTTTCCCGAAACCAACTGCCTGTGGGGAAATATCTTCTGGCCATTGGCAGTCTCAGTATTCAGAAAAATCTGAGACTGGTGTTCGAAGCGATGGAGCATCCCCACTTGGTCAGCACAACTTTGGTGGTCGTCGGCAATCCGAGCGGAGCAGCTTTTGCTGCCAAGGGTGTGACAGTTGGCCCAAACGTCCGTTTCGTCGGCCGGGTCAATGATCCGGAGCTGAAAGCCCTCTACACCGGAGCAGCCGGATTGCTGTTTCCATCTTTTGAAGAAGGATTTGGAATACCGCCGTTGGAAGCTATGCGCTGTGGGTGCCCCGTCATTGCCGCGCCATGCGGCGCAATTCCAGAGGTTTGCGGCAATGCCTGCCTTTACGCCGACCCGCATGATCCAGTTGCCTGGAGCAATGCCATTGCCGAACTTGCCGATAGCCCCGCGCGTCGAACACAAATGATCGAATCCGGCTATATGCAGGCAAGCCAGTTCACTTGGGAGCGATCCGCCAAACACCTGCTGTCGGTCCTTTAGCGAGACTGACAGCGAAGCGGTCATTGTTGTGCCGCCGTTTGCGTCAGACTACTCGAACGGGTTGCCCCAACCGCGCCCAGATAGCTGCATATCCACCCAAGGACCAAAACTGCCACGATCGCAGGGAATGCGCGGCCCAGAGTCCAGTAAAGTAGCCGCCCGAAGTCGAACAGACCGACGAGCCAGATGCTATAGGCAACGACACCAAACAAGGTTGCCTTGGTAAACTGGGAATAAAGCCAACCGCTGCAGCAACCGAAGGTAAAGAGGGCCGCACACCCCAAAGGCGTGCCAAGCTCGCCAATAACAAGACCCGGCGCAGAGAAGAGGTTGAATTCTGGATTCAAGTTGCGGCGTAGGAAGTCCATGACAGCGATATCGGCGGCATCACCAATGTCGCGCCATTCGGTGGAAAATGGATTGGGGAGATCGAAGACAAATCGGAGTGTATTGAGCGGAAAATAATCAACATCCATAAGCTGAATATATGCCGCAGCATTGTTGTACGACGTAGTATAATACGATGAAAAACGCCCCAAGACAAAGGAGACATAGTCATCTCCTGAAATTGAATAAAAGGTCCATGAGCGAAAAAACTCGAAAAAGCCGAAGGTGACGATCGCACCTGCCAATGCAATAGCAGGAAGATATGCGAAATAGCGCTGCCCTCGATATGTCGAGCTTGCATAGACAGCGGCCATCGGGATGATGACCTCCAGAAGAGCAAGTCGCTCCGACCAAATGAGCGATCTGTAGAGCGCTAGCCCGACCAACCCCGCCATTAGTGAAATCCACAAAAGGCGGTGCGCACGGGGACCAAAACAGGCACCAATCGAGGCAATTGCACCAACGAAAATACCAAACTGGGTAGCGGTCGTTACACCGCTGATTTGAGTTGCCACCTGGCGGCCATATTCCGATCCGAAGGTGCCATTGATAATCGCGCTCAACGTCTCGCCGTTAAGTGTTGGTGCGAGCCAGATGACATAAGCCACTAAGGTCAAGGCCGTGAGCAACGCAATGAGGCCAAGTATCGGTGGACTAACAAGAGCGTCATAACCTGGCGTTACCCTCTCGCGGGACGCGGACATCTCACGCCAGAGGCTTCCAATCGCAAAGGCTGCCAGACCACAGAACAGCTGCACCGTTGTATCGAAATCAATAGCCTTTCGCGTTCGCGCCACGAAAAGGTAAGTTTCTTCGGGCGTCCAGTATGCAAGCAGCAACACCCCAATCCAGATCAGTGCGATATAGCTAGGGCGCAGCCACCAAACCTCCGAAATTGGCCTGGCTATTCTTCTGTCAAAATGCTTGCTCATGATCTCAACGCCCGCCTTGAGTTCAAGAGTGACGTAAAATCAAATGACATCATCGCTTGGTAAGTCGACCTAGAAAGCAGACCGATCCAAATCCCGTGCCATCGTCGTATCGCCAGGGCCAACAACAGTCCATTGAGCCAATTAGCGGCGCAAGCCCCTAAGGCGGCACCAATACCGCCGCCAAACAGCCCACCCAAGGTAACAAGGGTAACGAGCGACAATGCGCAGATAGCAGTTACAACGCTGTGAGTCAGTTCCAAGCCGGTTAGGTTGGCAATCAGTGAGACCGGACCAAAAAAAGCCAGCGACATACGCGCAATAATCAGCACCAGCAAAATCGGATAGGCGTCGACATAGAGCGGTCCAAACACAGCAAGTACGGGCACACCTAATATGGCGATAGCTACAGCACCGATAAAACCTGTTGTTGCGTACAGTGCCGAAACCTGGCCAGTGACCGACCTAAACCTCTCTGAGTGAACGCCTCCCAAAAAGCTTCGAGCCAATTCAGGACCTGCCGCCGTCCTGACTGCGTCAAGCGTAAATTCCGCAAATACTGCTAACCGTTGCGCCGCGATATACAGCGCGGCAGATTCCAGACCCAGTGTTGCACCCACGACGATAACATCTGCTCGCGTAATGGCCGCATTGAACAGATCTCCTGGCCACATCTTGTTCGCAACTCGTCTACGGTGTTTGGCGGCTGCATGTTCAGGGGCCATGGACAATTCGAGCGTTGAGAAGCGCCAAAGCTCAAAAAGCACCGATAGCCCGAGGGCAGCGATGTAGAATGCCAATGCGAGTTCTACGGTCAGAGCCCCTATTTTCCATGCGATAAACGAGGCAATCAGCGGGACAATTGCCCGAAGTATGTTGACGCCCATTTGAGCAGAAACGATGCGCCCGGCGGAGCGCAACATATCCCTATGAAGGCCCATCATCGTGTAGAGCGCCACGGCAATCAGCGTCATTGCGATCAGCCATGGATCACGGGAAATCGGATCGTGGACGCCGAGCCAATACGCCGAGGTAAGCCCAATACCGCATAAAATGGTACCAACCAGGCCACTAAAGCGCGCCTGCCACAACAGACTTTTGTAGTGTCGATGATCGCCCTTCTCCCAATATTGAGAGCCAAAACGAAGCGAAGCACTTTCGAAGCCCATGCTGCAGACCGGGCCAGCAAACAAAACGAAATTAATTACATAGAAGACCAGACCAAAATCGTCGGGCGCAAGCGCCCTAGCTAACAGCACCGAATAGGCAAGCCACAATCCGGAGCCAACCAGCTTCAGTACCAAAGTGATGATCGTATCTCTTATGACCATAATATGGACTGTCCTGACTAAAAACCTGAGCCAGAGACAAACTCGTTTTTAAGCGTACGTAGGATGATGCTGATATCCAGCCGAACCGAAAAGTTCTGAATGTACGCCATGTCATGATCGATACGTTGGCGGGAGGGAACTGCGTCTTGGGTTGGCCCCCTCAATCCGTTGGCCTGCGCCCAACCGGTCAAACCTGGCCGCATTAAGTGACGCATGGCATAATAAGGCACGAGGTCCTCATAAAGCATCTGTCCTGCCATCTGGCCACTCACCTGAGGTCGCGGCCCGACAATTGACATATCGCCTTTTAGTATATTGAGGAGTTGCGGCAGTTCATCGATGCTTGTTCGCCGCAAGAAGTGCCCGATTGGCGTAATCCGGTTGTCACCCACAACCGTTTGCGCGACGCCGCTCTTGTCCTCTTGATCAGTTCGCATGGACCGAAACTTATAGATCATGAACGGCACGCCGTTCAGTCCAAGCCTTGGCTGCTTGAAGAGAGCCGGCCCCGGACTTGTCAAACGTATTACCAAGCCGGTCAAGATCAGCAGAGGACCGAATATGATTAACGCTGACAGTGAAAGAGCAACATCCATTGCCCTCTTAATCAACAAACTTATACGACGCCGCGCGGTGTGCGCTGGAAGTTCCGGACTAGATCCATTCCAAGTTATTAACAAACCGCTAGCAGCGATTTTCGTTGATTCAGTAATGCCAGCTTGAAAGGCGTCGAAATCTGTCGGCACTAGGTTTTCGGTAATTTCCAGCACTGGGCACCCCCTGAAGCATCTCTGGAATCATCGAAGCACGACGCCGCCGGCGCGCCACCTTAACTACTCATTAACTTACCACTAGTTTGCTCTATGTCTATCTTGGCCAGCGACTGACAGAGTCCACATTAACCCCTCTAGATCTCAAAGAATGCTCTCTTGTTTTGCTCTTCTTGCCTTTCGACGACAAATTCGAGTTAAAATTCTGAGGAAAAGGGGGCTTTCATTACAAAATACCAAATAAACACACCAATTTACGTATTCTTATGTCAACAGATATTTCATTTTCTGGAAATTACAGCAGATATGACCGCCAAATCTATGAGATTTGAATATATATGCGAGACTGCAGGGCAGTAGCCATAAAGCAACCAGAATTTCTTTTGCAACCCATGCAGTTATAACATAGGTGCCACGTTGGTCGCGGATCGTTTCTTGATGCCTCTTGGCCACCGTCGCTCAATCAGGCGCCAACTCTGAGACACCTACCCAGAAACCATATTGGTCGGCATGCGCTGGAACATTGTTTTTGAGCGCATCCTTGGCGGACAAACTTTCATTCGTGGGTAGAATGATGTCGGTGAACACAATAGCCGTAATGTCCTTGAGATATCCGGGAATATCAAAAATGGCATTTTCCGACAAACTGTTCGTATTGAGGTCCTTCATGCGACCGTTTTGGAATGCCACTTTGCCGTTCGCAGTCGGCAAGATGTGAATTCCGGCAGCAGGAATATCTGAGACGTTGAAGTTCAGAATTGCAATGTCAGCCCCAGCAATCTCTATGGCGTAGCGCGTTCCCCGATCGGAAGGCCCGGAAAGCTGCGCTATCGAGACAGTGTCGATCGTGGTACCGCTGGTAAACTCCTCTATGCGCAGCCCGTCTTCCATGCCGGGCCCCGCCCCAATAACTGTCACATTACTGATGGAGTTGTTGACGGACATGCGACTGATTGGGTCATCGCCTATCAGGTTAGCCAAGCCGGGCTGCCCCAACACCTGCACCCCAGCATACCCAGTCTCACTAAGCTGGCACGCATTGCGAACAATTGCCCCGTTGATGACACAGTCGCGCGCGCCATAGGTCTCGAAATCTCCGGTTTCCGCAGCAAGATAAAGCCCTGCACGTGCCGGCTCATAAATCTCGGCATCAACTACCGTCACGTGTTCACCACCTACTATGGCAACACCGCGCGACCCGCTGCGTTCAGTTACAGGGTTATGAAAGACAATCCCGCGGCAGAGTCCCCCATCAGGCAAATAGCTTACCACCGCAAATGCATCGTCGCCGGTGTCACGAGCACGCCCATAGACGTCAGCGTTCTCACAACGCTCGGTGAAATGGAAACCATCGGCCAAGGTGGTCTGTACATTGGCACGAACAAATCCATCAAAGGCTCGCCTGCATAGAATGCCAGCAGAAGCTGAATTTTTGACCAAGCTGATATCAACTCGGTAATTCGTGGCATCAAGCACCCAAATTCCAGCACTCTCGTCGTTATACTGGCGTGACCCTGTCCAGTCGCTTGCAATAGTCACCGTACCGAAGAGTCCAGGCGCTCTACCAGTTAGCATTATTGCGTGATGGGGATCGCTCTGGGTCGACGTGGAAATGAGTTTCGCGCCAACGCCATATACTTTAATACTGTCGAAAACTATAATCCCGCCATGCCTCATATCGAGAGGCGGAAGAATAACGCGACTTCCCGTCAATTTCGCTTCTTTTGCACATAGATTTATAACATCCGTCCAATCAAAATATGGATTATTCTTTTCTGAAACGGTTATTAAACTTGATGGATCAAGAAAATTTCCTGACCTATACGCAAAAATCGGGTGACCTAAGCTCATTTTCATCCCGCCGCTGGATTTCAACTAAGTATAGGTAGAAAAGCGTTAACTTCAACGTGAGAAGCTCCCATACCTCAGATTCGATTTGGTGCCCCATTCTCGTGACCGCCGGAAAATCAATGACGCAGCCCACCAACCGAATCTGGCTTTTGCTTACGGCAGCGTTATGCGCTTGGGCGATATTTATATTTTTGATATGGATGGCATTTCTGTAGCAACTTTGCAAAATCCATAGCAAAATTGAGCCGAAATACAAATTTTCGTCGCATACAGACAAAATTAATACACTATTTTTCGATCTCCATCCAAAATTTCACTTGCATTATTAGGAGATTTGATCGCACGACCCGGTTATTAGTTTCACATCCATTAATACTCAACACGGAACAGGATGGCCGGCCGGTGAATATACTTATTAGCAATCACCCTCATTACTCCTTGCGTGCAACACGCCGGGATTTCGATCGACCGTGAACTCGGCGTCCTAACGAAACATTCGTCGGAGGCCGCCGTTGCACCATTTGATGGAATTGTTTCGTATGAGATCGCTTGGTGCGATGTCGCTTTCCGGAATGACTCGCTAGACCCGGCCCGAGAGCCATAGAAGTGCGCCCAATAGGGCAAACGTGATCGTCGGCAAGGACATGCAACAGGCCGCCATCGCGAAAAAAAATTTGAAGCGAAACAGAGTTCAGTCTTTTGGACCGAAGTGGCGCACCCGACAAGATTCGAACTTGTGACCTCTGCCTTCGGAGGGCAGCGCTCTATCCAGCTGAGCTACGGGTGCATGCCGGAATCGGGCCGGAGGGCCCTGTGATTGGGCGCAAACTAGTGCAAGGGCGGGTGTTGCGCAACTGTGGATTGCTGGCCATTCGGGGGATCGATGCGATTGCTGCTGACATGGATTGTCATGGGCGGCAGGTGGTGATGATCTCGGCATTTGGCGCAATCGACAGCGTGGAGATCGGATGAAAACCATTCTAGGTGCAGACGGCGTTTCGCGCTGCGCATGGTGTGCGGGCGCACCGGAATTTGTGCCTTATCACGATCATGAATGGGGCTTTCCGGTCGATGACGACAGGCGGCTTTTCGAAAAGCTGAGCCTTGAAGCGTTTCAATCGGGCCTGAGCTGGCGCACCATTCTCAACAAGCGCGAGGCATTTCGCGCTGCCTTTGCCGGTTTCGATATCGGCAAGGTGGCTGCCTTTGGCGAAGCCGATGTGGATCGCCTGCTCGCGGATGCGGGCATTGTGCGCCATCGCGGCAAGATCGAGGCGGTGATCAACAATGCGGCGCGGGCGCAGGAATTGATTGCGGAGGCAGGCTCGCTTGCGAGCTTTGTCTGGCGCTATCAGGCGGAGCAACCGGCCACGCCGCAAAGCCGCAGCACTTCGCCTGAGTCGGAGGCGCTCTCGAAGGCGCTCAAAAAACGTGGCTGGAAATTTGTCGGCCCGACCACGGTTTTTGCCTTTATGCAGGCCATGGGGCTGATCAACGATCATGCCGAGGGTTGCGCCATGCGGGCGCAAGCCGATGCGGCGCGCAAGGCATTCAGCGTGCCGGGACAATAGTATCCCGGCACGCAATGGGGTTTGCTAAGCTTTGAGCTTGGCGAGGATGGCGGCGCCCATTTCTTCGGTGCCCACGGTCTTGCGATTGTCCTGGGCGATGTCGCCGGTACGCAGCCCGTCGCTGAGCACGGCGGAGATGGCGTCTTCGACGCGGGTGGCCAGTTCGATCATGCCGAAGCTATAGCGCAGGGCCATGGCGAAGCTGGCGATCATGGCGATGGGATTGGCAATGCCCTTGCCGGCAATGTCCGGGGCCGAGCCGTGCACGGGCTCGTAGAAGGCCTTGCGCTTGCCGGTGACCGGATCGGGCGCGCCGAGGCTGGCGGAGGGCAGCATGCCGAGCGAGCCGGTTAGCATGGCAGCGACGTCAGAGAGAATGTCGCCGAATAGATTGTCGGTGACCATGACGTCGAACTGCTTGGGCGTGCGCACCAGCTGCATCGCGGCATTGTCGGCCAGGATGTGATGCAGCTCTACATCGGGGTAATCCTTGGCGACGCCCTTGACGATCTCGTCCCAGAGCACGCCTGACTTCATGACATTCTTCTTGTCGGCCGAATGCACCTTGCCGCCGCGGGTGCGGGCGAGATCGAAGGCGACGCGGGCAATGCGGTCGATTTCATAGGTCTCATAGACCTGGGTATCTACAGCGCGCTTCTGGCCATTGCCCAGATCAGTGATGGTCTTGGGCTCGCCGAAATAGACGCCGCCGGTCAATTCGCGCACGATGAGGATATCGAGGCCTTCGACCAGTTCCTTCTTGAGCGAGGAGGCTTCGGCCAGAGCCGGGTAGCAGATGGCGGGGCGCAGATTGGCAAAGACGGCGAGTTCCTTGCGCAGGCGCAGGAGAGCCGCTTCGGGACGATGCTCGTACGGGACATTGTCCCACTTTGGCCCGCCCACGGCGCCGAAGATGACCGCGTCGGCCGCCTTGGCCTTGGCGACGTCCTCGTCGGTAATGGCCACACCATGCTTGTCATAGGCCGCGCCACCTGCAAGACCGTTATCGGTCGAGAAGTCGGTCAGGCCTTCGGCATTGGTCCAGGCGATGAGCTTTTCCACCTCGACCATAATCTCGGTGCCGATGCCGTCGCCGGGCAGAAGGAAAAGGGAATGGGTGGCCATGATGGGAAAACTCCTCGCCGTACTGGTGGGTACACCTTGGCCGCGCACATAGCGGGATTTTGCCTGTTTAGGCAAGGACGCAGCAGCCAAGAAGTGTTCGCCACAACGAAAAAGGCCGGGCATATAGCCCGGCCTTTCCAGAGATGATGCTCGCGCAATCAGCCGGCAAAGAAGGGCTGGGTGCCATGCGCTTCAATGGCTGTGGCAAGGCGGCCAAGCGCGTGGATATAGGCGGCGGAACGAGCCGAGACATTGCGGTCCTTGGCGATGGACCAGACCGCGCGGCCTTCGCGCTCGACGATCTTGAGCAGGCGGGCGTGGATCTCTTCGAGATCCCAGTAATAGCCCTGGCGGTTCTGCACCCACTCAAAATAGGAGACGGTGACGCCGCCCGCATTGGCCAGAATATCGGGCAAAACGACGATGCCCTTTTCTTCCAGAACCTTGTCGGCATCGGGGGTGACCGGGCCATTGGCGAGTTCGAGCAGAACCTTGGCCTTGATCGTGCTGGCATTGTGCTTGGTGATCATGTCTTCGAGTGCGGCGGGAACCAGAAGGTCGGCGTCGACGGCCAACAGGTCATCGGCCGAAATGACCTTCGCGCCCAGTTCAGCGGCCATATCGGCCACGCGGCGGCCGGAATTCTTGCCATCGATCAGCCGTTCGACATCGAGCCCACCGGGGCGATAGATGGCCCCGGTGGAGTCGGAGACTGCAACCACGCTATTGCCGTCGGCAGCGGTAAGGCGGGCATAGAACTGACCGGCATTGCCAAAGCCCTGAATGGCGACCGTATGGTCCTTGTCGAGGCCCAGTTCGGCAGCCAGATGGCGCACGAGATAAAAGCCGCCCCGAGCCGTCGCATCATTTCGTCCGAGCGAGCCGCCCAGCGCGATCGGCTTGCCGGTGATGACGGCAGGAGAAACCTGGCCGGTGATCTGGTTATATTCGTCGGCCATCCAGCCCATGATCATGGCATTGGTATAGACGTCGGGCGCGGGAATATCGCGATCCGGGCCAATAATATTGGCGAAGGCCTGCACATAGGCGCGGGAAAGGCGCTCCAGCTCGGACTTGGACAATTCATGCGGATCGACGCGGATGGCGCCCTTGCCGCCGCCATAGGGCAGGTTCATCACCGCGCATTTGAAGGTCATCCAGAAAGCAAGCGTCTCGACTTCCTCGATGGAGCTGTCCGGGTGGAAGCGGATGCCGCCCTTGGTGGGGCCGCGCGTATCGTCATAGCGGCAGCGCCAGGCCAGGAACGACTTGCGCGAGCCATCGTCCATGCGGATCAGCAGACGGGTTTTCGTGGTTTCGCGCGGATATTTGAGCTTCTCGGTCACGTCCGGATCGATCTGCAAATGGTTGGCCGCTTCTTCCAGGCGAATAAGCGCGCGGTCGAGCAGAGTGTCGTCGGACATGGTTAACCCTCATGAACAGGATTTATGCACAGCGCATAAAAATGCGGCATCTTCCTGCCATGATCGGTTGTTTAGGTCAATAAACCTGTCTCTTGTTGCATAGAAATATTCTTCCCTGCCTATTGACTGTGCAATCTTGCCGACAGACTATCCTATTGCACTGCCTCTATGGTCCAAATCGTGTTCCCTTCGCTTCCGCTCCCAGAAATCCTGATCAATTCAGACGACTATAATCGCGTCATGCTGCTGGCGGAGCGGTCATTCCATACCCTGCCCTATGTGTCGGCCTATCTCGAACGCGAGCTCAATCGCGCCGAAGTCTGCGACCCATGGGTGCCGGCTGGGGTGTCGATGGGGCAGCGCGTCATGTTCCGGCTCGACGACGAGCCGCGCGTTCGGCTGGGCATGTTGACTTATCCCAACCGGCCATTCGGCGAGCGCGGCAATGTGCCGATCCTGGGCCCGGTCGGCGCGGCCTTGATCGGCATGCATCGCAATTCGACCATTGAATGGCTCGACAATGAGCGGATACGTACGCTCACCGTGGTCGACTACGGCTGGTAGCGCCCGCTCAAACGAAGCCGTTGCGGTCGAACAGTACCCAGAAGACCAGGATATTGGTCAGGGTATGGGCAATGGAAGTGTAGAATACCGACCCGGTGCGCCAGCTTATCCAGTTCCAGAACAGGCCCAGCAGCGCCGCCGCGACAAGAAACCCGGCCACGCCCCCGTCAAAGACCAGCCCGGCGCCGAGCGCCAGGGGCAGATGCCAGGCTGCGAACAGAATGCCGCCCAGCCAGAAGCCGAGCAGCGGCCGGTTGCGAAAGGCGCCGATGAAGCCGCCGCGCCAGGCGATTTCTTCCAGTGGACCATTGATGCAGGCCACGAGCAAAGCCAGCCACATGCCGGGGCTCGACAGCATGGATGTGTTGGGCACGAAGGTCACCAGCGCCACCACGACAACCTGCGCCATGAGCAGGGGCACGATCCACCAGTCGCGCCAGGGCATTTTCTCGGTGAACAACCGTCCGTCATTGCCGGCCAGGGCGTGCCAGCCGATGACCGGCAGGCAGAAGAATAGCCAGTAGAAGGTGAGCGAGAACAGATAGCCGGCGCGGGCGTCCCAGGCGGTCAGCATGGGCACAAGCAAAAACAGCGCCCCGATCAGGGACGCTGCATGGAGGGTGAGGGCGACTTGTTTTCTGTCCATCGCCCGGTCGGGATCAGCTATGGCTGGTCGCGGCGCCGATACGGGCGGTGACTTCGATCTCGATCTTCATGCCCGCTTCGATCATTTGCACGATCAGCATGGAGGCGGCGGGGCGGATATCGCCGAATACCGGCCCTACGGCCTTGACCACCTCGTCCACGTCAGCGCGATCACCGACATAATAGACGACGCGTACCGTGTCCTTAATCGAGGAACCGGCCTGCTTGAGCGCCTTATCGATGGTCGCCAGCGCGTTTTTGGCCTGCTCGCCCACGCTTTCGGGCATTGTCATCGTGGCATAATCATAGCCGGTCGTGCCCGACACATAGACTGTGTCTTCATGGCGGACGGCTCGGGAATAGCCGAAGGTTGCCTCGAAGGGGGAGCCGGTAGAAACGCGCTGAACCATTTTTCTCTTCTCAAGTGCCATCCCCGCCCGTAGCGAGGATCAATTCTTTGCGGCCAGTCCTAGGCCTTCCGCCTTGAGCGGCAGTGGCCGGGCTGGTTACAGCCAGGGACGCTCGGCTGCCATCTTGCCTTCAAAGGCGGAGATGGAGGGGTCCGATTTCAGCGTGCCGGCAATATCGTCCAGGCCTTCGAGCAGGATATGCTTGCGTGCAGGATCGATATCGAAATGCAGCGTGCCGCCATCCGGCCCCTTGATGGTCTGGGATTCCAGGTCGACCGTCAGCGTCGCGTTGGAACCGCGTTCGGCGTCGTCGAGCAACAGCTTGAGCTGTTCGGGCGTGACCACCAGCGGCAGGATGCCGTTCTTGAAGCAGTTATTGTAGAAAATATCGGCAAAGCTGGTGGAGATGACGCAGCGAATGCCGAAATCGAGCAGCGCCCAGGGCGCATGCTCGCGGCTCGATCCGCAGCCGAAATTATCGCCGGCAATGACGATCTTGGCATTGCGATAGGCGGGCTTGTTGAGCACGAATTCGGCGTTTTCCGAGCCATCCTCATTATAGCGCATTTCCGAAAACAGGGCTGTGCCCAGACCCGTGCGCTTGATGGTCTTCAGATATTGCTTGGGGATGATCATATCGGTGTCGATATTGATGATCGGCAGGGGCGCCGCGACACCGGTGAGAGTGGTGAACTTTTCCATGGGGCTTGGAACCTCGCTATTGCCAGCGTCTTGACGCAAAACCGGGGCCGCGGTCAAGCCGGAAGGGGCCGAAAGCGTACGCCGTGTTCATCGGCGACCTGTGCCTCAAACGCCTTGCCCCAAGCCTGCGGCGGCCGCTCTTAACCTATCCGCACTAGCCCAACGATAGCGGCACAGGCGAACCAAGGCGCCGTCGTGAAGCACTCGCTCGATCGGCTCGTCGTCCACCTCCCCGCTCAGGCGTTCGTAATAGGCCCGGGCCGGGTGGTTGTCGGCGAAGACCAGCAGATGCACGGGCGCCAGCCTGCGGGAGGCGGGGAACGTTTCGATAGTTGTCGCAATGAGGCCGCTCGCGACACCCCGGCGCTGATAGAGCGGTGATACATAGATATTATGCAGATAGGTGCCGAACTCGGGACGTCTGAGAAAATCGAAACAGCAAAACCCGGCCAGCGCGCCAGACGCCTCGGCCACAGTTACGGCAAGTGAATTGCTGTCGAGGCCGTTGTCGAGCCGTTCGCGCCAGAGTGCTACCTTTTCTGCCGGCATCGTGTCGGCGAGATAGGCGGCCGGCAAAATCCCGGCATAGGCCCGCTGCCCACCAGTGATATGGAGACCCGTTATGCCATCGCGGTCTTCCCGTCGCGCAGACCGGTACTCCATGAAGCCTCCTCGGCCCCGGAGGGTTGCGTTCATGGGGCCGTCCGGAAATATCGGAATGCCCCATGAACCACAAGCAATGCGCGACCAAGATCGGCTAGGCCGCCTTGACGACCTCCACGATCTCGACCTCGAAGACCAGGTCCTGGCCGGCCAGTGGATGATTGGCGTCCACTGTCACACTGGCATCGTCCAGCGCAACGACGACAATGGGCATCATGGCGCCATCGGATGTGCGCGCCTGCAATTGCGTGCCGATATTCAGCTCGATGCCCGAAGGCACTTTGGAGCGATCCAACTGCTGCACTGCTTCGTCCCGGCGCGGACCATAGGCATCGTCGGAGGCAATGGTCACCGTGCTCTTTTCGCCGGTCTGCATGCCGGTGACATGCTGTTCGAGGCCACGAATGACCTGCCCCTGCCCCAGCGTGAACTCCAGCGGCGCGCGGCCTTCCGAACTGTCGAAGGGCGTGCCGTCGACAAGGCGCCCGGAATAGTTGATGCGTACGATATCCCCGTTCTGGGCTGTGATCATGGCCTGATCCTTTGGTTTGTGGCTACCCTTTCGCCATGGACAAGACGGCCATAGGGTCGGCAGGCTTGTCCATGGCGGCGAAATGCCAGCCTAGGACATGAAGCGGCGATGTAAACCCGTATGCAAAAGCCAAGGTTGCACAGGGCTTTGGGTGCTGATAGGCGAAAGAACAATCATTTTGACGCCATCAAGCCGCCGCTTTTACGCCTTATCGGGCGACGGACAGGCCCAAAGAATTGGATAGGAACAGGACATGACTGCAGGTCCGCTACGCTTTGCAGCCATTCTGGCATTGGCCGGCACGCTGGCGGCTTGTTCCATGGCCGGCGTCAAGCCACTGCCGGGCAATCGCTCGGCCGAACTGGCCTCGGCCGCTATCGCCTCCTTTGCGCCCGCCACATCGACGCCCGCCGGCCATGTGCCCAAGGCTGCCGCCGTTCCGGTCGCGTCCAGCGATGTGCTTCTGGGCTATGCAGGTAGCGAGCGCGGGCGCCTCGACGGGCTCATCGCGCATTATTCGAACGAATATGCGGTGCCTGAGGCCCTGGTCCGTCGCGTGATCGTGCGGGAAAGCAACTACAATCCCGCCGCCCGCAATGGCCCCTATTGGGGCCTCATGCAGATCAGCCACGCCACGGCGAAGGGCATGGGTTATGGCGGCGATGCCAATGGCCTGCTCGATGCGGAAACCAATCTGCGCTATGCCGTGCGCTATCTTGCCGGCGCCTATATGACGGCGGGCGGCAACTATGACCGTGCCGTGCAGTTTTATGCGCGCGGCTATTACTACGACGCCAAGCGGCTGGGTCTGCTGGAAAAAAGCGGCCTGCGCTAGGCCCTATTCGGCGGCGCTGCGTGTGCCGGCCAGAAGGTCATCGAGTTTTGCCGTCAACTGTTCTTCCCGAAAGGGTTTTTCGAGGCGCGGCAATGCGCTGGCAATGCCCTCGGGCAATTCCGCATAGCCGGTCGAGAGCAGGATAGGCAGGTCGGGCCGCAGGGCGCGCGCCGCTTCGGCCAGTTCCACGCCGCTCATGACAGGCATGGAATAGTCTGTAATCATCGCCGTGATCTCAGGATGACGGCGCAGTAATTCGAGCGCATCGCGCCCCGAATAGGCTTCCAGCACGGCGTAGCCCAGCTCTATCAGCTGGTCCACCATGTTCAAGGTGATCAAGGCATCATCGTCCACCACAAGAATTGTGGTGCCGTGGCCCCGTATCGGGCTGGTCTGCACGAGATGTCCTTCCGGCCGCATGAAACAGGCCGTTTTCGGGAAAACGAGTATCGCTTTCCGCCGCAATATTCACCCTAGCCTATAAAAGTGGCGGAGATGCGTCCACCCTTGGCTCGGCCGCCGCTGCTGACACAAAGGGACGAAAATGGGTGCCATCCTCGGGTCCGAGGCGATAAGCTCGCCGCCGATAAAAAGAGGAATCGTTTCATGCACCTGCTGCTCGTCGATGGCTCGGGCTATATCTTCCGCGCCTTCCACGCTCTGCCGCCGCTCTCCCGCAAGTCGGACGGGTTGCCGGTGGGCTGCGTGCAGGGCTTCTGCAACATGCTATTCAAGCTGACGCAGGACATGGAAGGGGATGATGCCCCCACGCATATGGCGGTGATTTTCGACGCCAAGGGCAAGACGTTCCGCGACGATCTCTACCCCCAGTACAAAGCCCAGCGCCCGCCTGCGCCTGAAGAGCTGGTGCCGCAATTCCCGCTCACCCGCTCGGCCACCCGCGCCTTTTCCATCCCCTCCATCGAAATGGAGGGCTGGGAGGCCGACGACATCATGGCCACCTATGCCCGCATGGCGCATGAGGCGGGCTGGAAGGTTACCATTGCCTCCTCCGACAAGGATCTGATGCAACTGGTCGAGCCCGATGGCTCGATCCGCCTGCTCGACACCATTGCCCGCCCTGGCCAACCGCCTTTGCGCTGGATCGGCCCCGATGAGGTCTTCAACAAATTCGGCGTCACGCCCGACAAGGTCATCGACGTGCAGGCGCTGTGTGGCGACAGCGTCGATAACGTCCCCGGCGTGCCCGGCATCGGCGTCAAGACCGCGGCCGAGCTGATCAATACCTATGGCAATCTCGAAACCCTCTTGGAGCGCGCCAGCGAGATCAAGCAGAACGCCCGCCGCGAAAAGCTCATTGCCAATGCCGATCTGGCCCGCATTTCCAAGCAATTGGTGACGCTCGAGCAGAAGGTGCCGGTCGAAATCGACCTCGATGGCCTCGCCCGCCAGAACATGAGCCCTTCGGCTCTATTCCCGTTTTTGAAGGCGATGGAATTTGCCACCATCACCAAGCGCCTCGCCACCCTGCTCGACGCCAATCCGGACGATTTCGAGCCCGATCCGGATTTGAAGGCCGGCGGCAGCAAGGATGTCGGCGCGCCGGAAAAATCGACCTCGCTTTCGGTCGCCAAGGCCAAGCTCGCGGCCAATGTCGTGCCCGGCACCGGCCCTGCGCGCCACGCGGCGGCGGAACATGCGCGCGTCAAGGCGATCCCGGTCAACTACGATGCCTATGAGACCGTCACCACGCCCGCACAGCTGGCGGCCTGGGTCGAAAAGATCGTCTCCAAGGGACATGTCGCCGTCGATACCGAGACAACGGGCCTCGATCCGCAGCAGGCCGATCTCGTCGGCATCTGCCTTTCCACCGAAATCGGGCAGGGCTGCTATATTCCCGTTGGCCACCAGCTTCCCGGCGACCTGCTCGGCGGCGGGGGTCTGGTCGAAGGGCAATTGCCGATCCGCGACGTGCTTGATGCGCTCAAACCCGTGCTTGAGGACCGCTCGATCCTCAAGATCGGCCAGAATGTCAAATATGACATGGAAGTGCTGGTCCGCTACGGCATCACGCTGGCGCCAATCGACGACACGATGCTGATTTCCTATGCGCTCGACGGTCCGCGCTATAATGGCATGGACGTGCTGGCAGAGCATTGGCTTGATCACAAGACCATCACCTTTTCCGAACTGGCCGGCACCGGCAAGAACCAGAAGAGTTTCGACCAGCTCGATATACCCGCCGCCGCGCGCTACGCCGCAGAAGATGCGGACATCACCCTGCGCCTCTGGCATGTGCTGAAACCGCGCCTCGCGTCGGAAAATGCCACGACGCTCTACGAAACGCTCGAACGCCCCCTCGCCCCGGTCCTCGCCCGCATGGAAGCGCGCGGCATTACGGTCGACCGGCAAATCCTCGCCCGCCTATCGGGCGATTTCGCCCAGCGCGCCGCCGCCTTCGAGGCCGAGGCGCATGAACTGGCCGGGCAGAATTTTAATCTTGGCTCGCCCAAGCAGCTTGGCGAAATCCTCTTCGACAAGATGGGGCTCGAAGGCGGCACCAAGACCAAGACCGGCGCCTGGTCCACCGGGGCCGATGTGCTCGAAGACCTGGCCGCCAAGGGCATTCCCTTGGCCCGCACCATTGTCGACTGGCGCCAGCTCACCAAGCTCAAGGGCACCTATACCGATGCCCTGCCCACCTATATCAATCCGCGCACGGGCCGGGTCCATACGTCCTATAGTCAGGCCAGCGTGCTGACCGGGCGCCTCTCGTCCAACGATCCGAACCTGCAGAACATTCCTGTTCGCACCGAAGACGGGCGGAAAATTCGCACCGCCTTTATCGCCCCGCCCGGCAAGGTCCTCATCTCGGCCGACTATTCCCAGATCGAACTCCGCGTCCTCGCACATATCGCCGACATTGGGGCCCTCAAGGACGCGTTCGAGGAGGGGCTCGACATTCACGCCATGACAGCGTCCGAAATGTTCAATGTGCCGGTCAAAGGCATGCCATCGGAAGTGCGCCGCCGCGCAAAGGCGATCAATTTCGGCATCATCTACGGCATTTCGGCCTTCGGGCTGGCCAACCAGCTATCCATTCCGCGTGGCGAGGCGGGCGACTATATCAAAACCTATTTCGAACGCTTCCCCGGCATTCGCGACTATATGGACGCCCAGAAAATCAAGGTGAAGGCCGATGGCTATGTCACCACGATTTTCGGCCGGAAGATCCAGTTCCCCAATGCCAATTCCGGCAATCCCTCCGAACGCGCCTTTGTCGAACGCGCCAGCATCAACGCCCCCATTCAGGGCTCCGCCGCCGACATCATCCGCCGCGCCATGATCCGCATGGAAGGCGAGTTAGTGAAGGCAGGCGTCGAAGCCGACATGCTGCTGCAGGTGCATGACGAACTGATCTTCGAGGTGCCGGAAGGCACGGAGGAACAGGCTATTCCGGTGATCAAACGGGTCATGGAGGGCGCGGCAGAACCGGCGGTGCGGCTAACCGTGCCGATCCAGGTGGATGCCCATTCGGCCAAGAACTGGGACGAGGCGCATTAGACGAATTCAACAAGCTAACTTAGTCCTTCGTTAACACTAATTTCCCATTGAGCGTGCGGTGATTTACCAAACAGATTTGTTAACAGTAAATGATGCAATCAGCGTAATTAGACAGTCTTTTGACAATGCTGCGCGAAGAAATCGGCTGCCTTCTAGTGCGGTTGAAGATGCATATTTGAAGTTCGAACAGGTTCGGTTTCGGTTTTCCAGTTCGTACATGGAGTCACGGCGATATGGGCAACATGAAGTCGCCAATGATGTGCTTTCAACACTTCTCCGGGGGTTAGAAGAGCTTGTCAGCGATGAAGAATTTCAGATTGTATGTCAGGAAATATCACTGGCTCGGCCCGTTCGAGTGAGGAACGACCCTCACCATGTAGATTTGGCCCCCCTTATTGAAAAGGGTGCCCGGATAGACGTTTTAGAGGCCATAGAACGACTCATCTACGCCATCCGAGGCGGTGTAGAAGTCAGTTACGAAGTCGAAAGACGAGTCCTTGACAACACCGCAATGGTTCGGGACGCCAGTCGACTTAAATCAATTGTCCCTGAGCAAAAAATTTCGCCAGTTCAGTTTGACGTTGTCAGCGGGCGACTAGCGGTTCGTCCACAGTCTCACGATGTCTTCAAAGGCCGAGAGGTACTCGCCACTGCGGCGCTGTCTGAGTTGATTCAGCGGGGTGACGATCTTGCCAGCCAGTTGATAAATTCAAACTGTGACAGGCGTTTAGTGGAAAACCTAGAGCGGCTTCAGTCCGACTTGAAGGACTCAGACAATGTGATCAAGATTGGCTTAAGTTGTCTGAGTTGCGACCATCTTGCGAAGAAATTTGCAGCTGAACTGCCTGACGCGCTTTCAGCTCTGCTTTTCGCACACACTGCCGGCGTCAATATGTACCTTTCGCAGTTTCCTGAGTGGCGTATGTTCGCGGAAGCCTCAGAGAAAACGGACCTATCAACCGTTGATGTTTCCTCTCTTGCGAAGGCGCTCACAGATGTTTCAGAGAGGCTTGAGGAAGAGCCGGATGCTTCAAATGCAGATGTGCCAAAAACGCTTAAAGCGTTAGGAGAGCTGATTGCTGACCCAAGAACGGCAGGTAAAAATGCAGTGTTGTCTGCGGCGCGGACGCTTGAAAACCTCGTAATACGTGTCTTTCAATACGGCGCCGAATACGTGGAGAAGAGCATAGCCAAGTCGGTCGATAGCCTCTCAACGGCAACTTCTCAGGTGATCGTTGCCGCGTTGCTCTCCGCAGCACTCGTAGCGGCTACCAATCTGTCGGCTGTAGGAGGAACC
>VFQU01000592.1_pt1 | contig 30184 bp, 16 predicted proteins | sample 3512311 | NCBI WGS metagenome assembly VFQU01 (sample SAMN10412377, study PRJNA504923) | tailings metagenome | isolation source: Relicate 3 Philex TSF3 active mining site | place: Philippines: Tuba, Benguet | collected 2017-08-29
GATTATCCCAACCTTGGTTACGGTGGTGCGATCGTAACGGTGAATTCTTTCTCACAGATACAGAAGCTGCGGACACGCTCCGCGTGAGCCGAAGGCAACGCATAACTACAACAGACCGTGAAGAATCTAAAGAATTTTGGGATGTCCGTCCAACGGATCTCTCAAATTACAGGATTGTCAGAATCCCAAATTCAGGACATGGCAAATTAGAGCGTAAGTTGTCAATCGGTCAATCTTTATCCAAGATGCCAGAACAATACTCAAGGGTGCGAAATTGATACGGTTAGCAATTTCTCGTCAATTGTCAATTCTGCTGTACAGATTTAGTGATTTCTACAAACAACCTTGAGAGCGATCTTCATCAGGACGGCGGATTGAGTTGCCAATTTTTAATTGCTGCAAATGCGAGATGAGCTTGTTCAGAAGTCACGGTTGGCAGCCAAGCGGATTTTGAGAAGTCATTTTCCAATCTCGATCCCAGAAAAATCGTTCTATTAATTCTTCATCTGAATGCCTGTTTTTCTTCTCCGTATTCCTCAATTGCTGTTGTCCAGGATGGATGCACGTATTCTTCAAATGCTTTCCAGGCAAATTGGCGGTTGAAATAGCGGTAGGTTTCATTCTCAGCAAACTCACCCGTTTGCTCATTCTCGATTTCAATCGCAATTTCTGTGCTTAAGACGGCAAAGGGAAAATAAGCTGCAGCTTCTAGAATATTATTCAGTTCTGGAGTCTCAACATTTGGGTCGAGAAAGGCAGAAAGCCAGGTATGCAGTAAAACTACTTTTTGATCAAAACTAGCAATATCAAACATACGGTCACTACGTGGGGCGAAGCTACCCCCTGGTTCCACATCCAACTCGTCTGCGACTTCCTCAAGAGATTTGAGATACTCAACGGCATGTTGCATTGCGGTCAGATAAAACTCTGCTTCAGCGCCTTCGAGAGTACGATCTCCGCTATTGGTATGCCAAGTCATATTCCAAAATTGTTGAACACTCGATTTGGTTCGAGCATGTCTGCTCAAAGTTCAGCTTAAAATTTCCAAACTCTAATAATGATCGAGTGTTCAGCAAGAGTTCGTTTTGTCTAAACCTGCTAGAGTGAACACCAAGAAAGCATTAGAGTGTTTCTTTACTATGCCTCCTCGTAAATCCGCCAATTCGACCGTTTATCAATTCAAAGTAACGCTTCGAGATATCAAGCCTCCAATTTGGAGACGAATTCAAGTTTCGAGTGAAATTACGTTAGCTGAGCTACATGAGATCATTCAAGTCACAATGGGATGGTTTAACAGTCATCTTCATGTCTTTGAGATTCAGGGCATTGAATATGGTCAGCCCGCACCTGAATATGATTGGGACGTGCGAAACGCCTCAAAAGTGAAGATAAATAAGGTAATTACTGGCGAAAGCTTCAAGTTCCGCTATATTTACGACATGGGCGATGGTTGGGAGCATGAGATTTTGTTGGAGAAATTGCTCCCAGCCGATCCCAAAGGTCAGTATCCGATTTGTGTCAAAGGCAAACGCGCCTGCCCACCTGAAGACTGTGGCGGACCTTATGGGTATCCAGAATTCCTCGAAGCGATTCAAACACCAACGCATCCAGAGCATGAGTCAATGCTGGAATGGTTGGGTGAAGAATTCGATTCAGAGGCATTTGACATAGATGGGATAAATCAGGCATTGCAGCAGATATAAGTCGGATCTAGAAACCGCTACCCATTAAGACAAAAGGTGACCAGTAGTAAGGATGCCTGAAGTCAGGAATCTGATTGGGTTGAAGCGGCAGCAAATCTGCTTCAACTTTGAGCGATCGACGTAATCGGTCTCCATCTGAGATCGAAATATCGCCTTCTAAAAATTGAAGTTGCACTTGTTGCAACGCTTTTGCGCGAGTAATCGGCTTTTGAGGTTCATTTCTAGCAAGTGTTTCATAGAATTTTTTCATTAATAAACTGGTACTGATATCATCTACATTCCACAATGAAGCTAAAACGCTTTTCACATTGTTTTGCAGAAATGCAGATCCCATGCTTGCGATTTCAACACCGTCCTCATTTTCGCGACCGCCTAAAGCGGTTTGACAAGCAGATAGAACGACTAAATCAATGTCTTTAAGAGCAGTCATTGCTCGAATTTCAGGAATACTCAACCTGTCACGATCTCCTAGAGAGATATATGACTCAGAAGGACTCCTCAAACTAAAAATGCCGTGAGAGGCAAGATGTAGAATGTTTCGTCCTGGGAGCGAGTTTGTTAAGTTATTTTTGCTAAAGTTTTCGTTGAGGAACTCTAAGCCTGGATAGATGCCTAAACGATCTTGTGGATTGGTTTTGACGATCGCTTTAAGTTCAAGCTCGACATTGGGTAGGGGAGACAAACCATTGGGAAATTGAGAAGCGCCCATTGCCAGTAGTGAAGCTGTTTGAACCGTTTGAGAGAATGCTTCATTCTCAGCGCGATCGGCGGTGGTAATGGTTGAGATTGCGTATTTTTCAATTAGATAGTTCTTACCATCAAACAAAGCGCTCATCGGAATATAGCGAATATTACGATCGAGCGAAAACATCAGATGCTTGATCATATCAGGTGGTAATTCTTTTCGTAACTCAGGTGGAAAAAGCCATCTGTAGAGTTTTTGACTAATGTGTTGAATTGCGACAGTATCAGTAGTTGTACAAACATATCCAGGCTGCTGGCATTTCTCCATTGCTTGTCGAAACTCACCAACCGCTTTTGATAATTCTTTACGGCTGACATTTTTAACCTCAAATGCTCTTGGAGCAGCACCCTGAGTCACAACCACAAACCATATGCTTTTATCGGTGACCAAAGAGTACACTACGGCTGCATCAGGTCGATTTTCTAGAAGCTTTACGGCCTTGGCGCTCAAAGGATTGCGCGGATCAAGAAAGCTGTCTCGGTCTTTGTTCTTTAATTGCTCACTCATTGCATTCAGGTCTTGAATGTAGCGATTGTATTCTGCCTTTGCTTGTTCTTTCAGTGCAGTGAGCTTTTGAAGGTCAGAACAAGAGGTAGCTTGACAGGCTTGAAGTTTTTGAATGAAGTTAACATAGCTACCATATTTCTCAATAATTGAGCGCTCTGTCGGTTCAAGCTCAAGCAGTTCGCCTGTTGCACTAATCTTGGCGCGAGTATTGCGATCGAACTCTCGAATTTCCTGAATTTTTAGAAGTTCTAGTACTTGCTGCGCTTCGAGAACTTGACCTTGAGATAAAAGCAGATCAGCAAGTTGTCGATAGATATCTGAGCGTTTCACTTTGCCAAAATCTACTGTTGCATTCAAAAACGATCGCTGTAAGTTTGGATGAGCCGTTTTGAAGAATTGCCGAGTCTCTTCAGTGCTATTCACAGCTTTTTTGTAAAATGCGATCGCTGTGATAGTTTGGTTCTGAGCCGCGTAAGTTTGAGCGAGTCCTGAGTAGATACCAACATTATTACGTTCTTCAACTTTGGCATCTGTACTAGAGCGTATTGCTAGGGCAGACTGAAAAACCTCGATCGCTGAATTGTATTGACCTTGCTTACGATGTAGGCTGCCAATCAGCGATAGAATTCCTTTTTCAAATTCAGGCTTGTCAAGCTTTCGGACGAGTTTAAGCGCCTTGTTTGCGGCGACGGTTGCTTCTGTGAATTGTCCTAACTCACCAAATAGAATCGCTAAAGTTTGCTGATAGTAAGCTGCAAAATACACATTATCAGATTGTCCTGAAATCGATCCTTCCTGTAACAGTTTAAGCGCCTTTCTCGGTTCTCCTTCTGCCCAAATAACCTGAGCGAGAACTTGCTTTAGAAGGAAGTTCCAAGCCTTCACTTGAACCTGCTCAGAATCTTCTATTGCTTGATTTAAAAAGACCTTGCTACTTTTGTAATCTCCCCAACTGTAGAAGTTATTGACTAATCCAAGTAAAGCTGTAGAGCGGCTATAAGCATTGGGATTCCTTTGGATCGTAGTACTTAATCGAGGAACAAACGAATGCGACTTTGCAATATCACCTTTTGCCGCATAGATAAAGGCTAGCATTTCTAGAGATAGAATAAGTGACTCAGGATTATTACTCTTTTCAGCTTGTTGAAGTGCTTCCTCTGCCTTCTCTAATGCTGCTCCATAGTTTTCCTGTAATGCAAAGATCTGGCTCAATTGAGTGAGCGCAGTCACTTTATGTTCTGCACTTCCTGATGTTTCTTTGTTTTGAATCGAGGGAAGCAATGCGATCGCTTGTTGAGTTTGCTCGATCGCTTGAGATAAATCCCGTTCACTCGCTGCCAGCCGTGCTTTTGATATCAATCCTTGAAATCTCAATTCTGGAATTTTGCTATTAAGTGCAACTGTAATGTATTCTCGCTGAAACTGAAGGCTTTTAGTATTGTCTCCAATTAAAGCATACGAAAGCGAGAGTCCTTCCAGGATACCTGCTTTTAGGCTCACAAAAGTTTCTCTTTGATTTAGAGCAATTTTTGCAGGATTAATTGTCTTGAGCTTGCTCAACGCTTCTTCGCCAATCTTGATGCTTTTGCCAATTTCCCCAAATATCTGATATTTAGGAGCAATGTTACTCAACTGCGAAATATACAAAATCTTTTCGGCTGTACTTTTCGCTTCAAAATTGAATTTTGACTGAATCTGTTCTGATCGCTCAAGTGTTTGAGCAACTTTCTGCTGTTGCCCCTGTAGAGCATAGATGATTTGTAATAGACTCAAGCCAGATAACATCAAATCATCACGATCGTGTTTTTTGCCCAAACTAACCAATTTTTCTGCTGTTTGCTCTGCTGCACGATAATCTCCCAAAGTGAGGTAGTTATCTATTCGCTTTCTATACAGATTAATTTGACTTCCCACAAACAACCAAATATTTTGTTGATCAAAGAACTGCTCAACCAAAGGTACTAATTTTTCAGCATCTCTCTGAAGTCGATTGAGTTCTTCCAAGGTTGAGTCTTTACTAGACTGCAAAGACAACAACATTAGACGAGAATTAAGATACACAGACTTATTTCTATTTTGAAGAAGAGGAATGGCTTTTTCAAGTGCTTGGATTGCTTGGTCTTCTTCTCCTATGAAACTATAAGCGAATCCCATGGAGGTAAATAGTTCACCTTTGACTAGCTGTGATGTTTCTGTCACCGCCTGTTTGTCAATAAATCGGATTCCTTTCTGAGCGGTTTCGATCACTGCTAGATGATACTTTTGTGCAAGCTCGTACTCTTCTTGTTCTGCATAGTAGAGAGCCAATTTTGTTTGTGCTTGAGCGATCAGGGCAATTCCAGCTATCTCGATGTTTACGATCGGTTGAGTTTGCTGCTGATTCGTCTGTATCAGCTTTTCTGCAAATTTAATCGATTGTTTTAGCTGGGCTGGAGTGCGCGATTGCTTGTTGAGAATTCCATAACAGAGCGCAGTCTGTCTCATAATCTCTAGTTCTAGCGGTTTGTCGCTTAGTTGTGTTTGAGCGATCGTTAAAGCTTGTTGATAGACCTTGATCGCTTCATCGTATTTCTGCTCAACTTGGCGAACCTGTCCAATTGCTGTCAGAGACGAAACTTCTTCACGGTAGTCCTTTCGTTCTCTCGCGATCGCTGCACTTTGTTGGAGATAATTAAGTGCATCAGGATACTTTGCTAAACCGTAAAAAGAAGCTGCTAGATTGAAATAGGAGTATCCTTGTTCTTGTCTATCCTGACCTACTTTTGCAATTTCTAAACCTTGCATTAAGAGTTTGATTGCTTTTTTGTATTCACGTTGAGCGTTGTGCAGTCGTCCTAAATTTCTCAGAGCTATCATCACCACTTTTTTGTTCTGACTGCTTTGTGAAACGGTCAAACTTCTCTGCAAAAACTCGATCGCTTTTGCTGGATTGTTTAAATCCTGATACGCTAATCCAATGTTATTTAATGCTCTCGCTTCCAAATCTCGGTCTTTGATTTCTAGCGAGATCGCATATGCCTGCTGCTGATATGTAATAACTTTTTCATGCTCTTTTAGAATCCGGTAAGCATTACCAATACTTTTCAGGGTTGTACCTTCGCCTGATCGATCCTTGATTTCTTGGTAGATTACCAATGCTTGCTGCAAAGATCTCAAAGCCTCTTGAGCTTGATTTTTACTGATTTGCTCATCTCCTTGTTTAAGCAAGCGATCTGCTGCTTCTTTCCGAGCAGAAACAGTTTGTGAGATCGCAGGTATCAAATTCACTGGAATCGCGATCGAACCCATCGAAATCACACAGGCAAAAAATAGCAAGGCAATGAACCGAGGGCGCATCGTCATCACTCCAATTTTAGAGATTATTGGTAAGGTCAGAATTATTCAACGAGTGTAAAAACAGGCTATCAGAAATTGATTATGTTATATTCTTTCACTCGAAAAATCTATGGAAAGTTAGCTGGAGTTCTTATATAGTCAATGAAGCGCGATCGCGAATCAAACGATCGCGCTTACTGTTCTAACTCTTTGCTGCTTTCACCGCCGCTTCTGCATTCACTAACCCACTACCAAAATAGTACTGTTCCGCAGAGACTGGAGTAGGCGGTTTATAGATTCCTGATGGGCGCAAAAAGGGAAAATCGAGTGCAGTTCCAAACCCGATCGCAGCTTGTAGCCGATACTGGGTTGCATCTGCATTGCTAATTTGCAAAGTTTGATAGCTAGCGGTTTGTTTGAGAATTGTTTGAATGCGATCTCGGTTCAATTCTCCTTTGCGTTCACCCTGCATTAGGGCAACAACACCAGAAACGATTGGGGCAGAAAAAGACGTTCCTTGGACTTGCACATAGCTTCCCTGCGGATCGAGTGCCATGCCCCAACCTGAATCTGGAGGAGTCATACCTTGCCAAAATCCAGAGAGAGCAGTGCCTCCTGTGGTGAGAATTCCGCCTTGTTGGACAGTTTGGGTTTCTCCCCCTGGCGCGACTACATCTAATCGCCCGCCGAAACTGCTGTAGAACGATCGCGCTCCTTCCATTGAAGTTGCGCCCACTGAGATTACACCTGGGATTGCGGCGGGAAAGCTGACTCCATCTAAGCTATCGTTTCCGGCAGAAGCAACGATCGTAAGTTTTGGATTCGCATCTAGGACTTTGAAAACTTGATCGGTTAAGCCTTGACTCGGCAACAATCCGCCCAAGCTCATATTAATTACATTCACGCCTCTTGCGGCTGAGTATCCAATTGCTTCGATCAATCGTTCTTCCGTGATCTCTCCCTTGAGTCCAAAGACTCGTACAGGTAGAATTTTGGCTTGAGGTGCAACACCGAACACGCCTTGTTGGGCTTGAGGACGCGCAGCAACAACACCCGATGCCCAAGTGCCATGGAATTCTGCAGCAATATTGCTTCTCATATAGTTACGAATGAGGCTAGCAACCTGCCCATTACTATAGTCGGGATAGCTACGGCGAACACGGGCGGCGAGGTCTTTGTATTTTTTGAGGAGATCTGCATCAGACAGTTTGAAGGTGTCTTGGAAGCCTGGGCGGAGTTCTTCAAGTTCAGCTTCACTGATGCGAGTGTCAGGGTCGCCACCATTTGGACTAGTGAAGTCCCAGCCTTTTTCTTCATTGGGTAAGCGATCGGGTGCAGTTTGAGTGCTGTAGATGTTGTTGGCTAAATCAGTATGATCCCATTGAATTAAGCTATCAATGACCGCGACGACAATATCTTTTCCTTGTTTACTATCGCGCCAAGCGGCAGTTGCACGGATGTCAGTTCGGGGAAGCAGTCTACCTCGTTTGGGAGTGCTGTTGAGATGCCATTGCAGGGGGAGAAGGTTACTGGTGAGGGGAGAGTCTTCGGGTTGGGGTAGAGCGGCGAGTTTTTCGCTAATGCGTTGGGAAGAAGCGGATGTCTGTTCTAGGGATTGTTCTTGGGTAGTGAATTGGATTGATTGGATAAAGTTTGGGGTGGCGGATTGGATGCCGGGAACGTTGAGAAGTCGATTTGAAACGTTGAGGACTTGGGTTCCGGTGGCAGTACGCGATCGAACAATATAGCGGTTTTGTGTAAAGCGAAGGGGGCGAATCACTTCGAGATTGTAGCGATTGAGCAGGACTTGAACTTGGCTGGGAGAGAGTCCTGATTCTAAGCTAAGCACAATTTCGTTGGGAAGGATGATCGATTCGTCTCGGAGTTTGTCTTTGGCGGGACGGGCGAGAACAGGTAAAGTCCCTTCCACATAGGATTGTTGGCGAACTTGATTGATCAGATCGCTACTGCGGGTGTTGGTCGGGACTTGAATGATGGCGTAGTTGTCGCCGAGAGGTTTGACTTCGATTTGGGATTTGGGGACGGAGGAGAGGCTACGAGTGCCAATATTGCCGCTGAGGGTTTCTTGAAGTTGCTGATGGAGGGGACGCATTCCAGGTGATCGCGTCCCTGAGATCGGTTTGAAGCGGACTGCGATCGTGTCTTGTTTGAGTGAGAGCGGAATTTTTTGCCCATAGAAGGTGTAGAACAGTTCGCTTTCATTAACAGTCGTCTGGGCGCGGGTTGCGGAGGTAAGAAGCAGGGTATTGGGCAAGATTGAGAAGCAGCTTGTTAGAAAGAGAGCCGTCAATAAACGTTTCATGGGAATGTACTTCAAGTGTTTGCTGTTTAGTTCTCTCCTTGAGGCGGGGGAGGTTATGCAAAATTGAGATTTTATTTTGCAGATTGCTTTGGAAAACGGGGCATCGGTTTGCTTTACAAGCTGTTACCGATGAGGATGAAGGGCGACCAAAAATAGGGGTGAGCGTAGTTTAGGGGGATAGCAGAACTCCGATCGGCTTGAACACCGATATTGCGATCGGGAGCATTTTTAGCGGTAAGTTTACTTTGGATGAAGTCTTTTTGAACTTGCTGAATTGCTTGGGCTTTGCTCATTCCTGCTTTGAGGTGCTGGTAGAATTGCTGCATGAACAGAGCCGTAGCAGGGTCGTTGACTTGCCAAAGGGAAGCGATGACCGATTTCGCCCCACTCTGCATGAAGTAGTGGCTCATCCCAGCAACTTCTAATCCCTCGGTCGTCTTGCCCCCGGTTCCAGTGTCACAAGCAGAGAGAACGACCAGATGAACACTGCCTAACCCATAGTCTTGCAGCAGGCTGATTTTGTCTTTGTCGATCTTCTCGCCGCTACTGGTGAGCAGATAGGAGTTGTCGATGTTGAAGGGGTCGAGTTTGCCGTGGGTGGCGATGTGCAGGATGTTGTGTCCGTTGAGGCTGTCTTTCAGGTTGTTGAAGGTGAATTGAGCATTGAGGTAGGGCAGACCAGGAAAGATGCCTTGCTGGGTTTGGGGCGTTTGCACGATCGCACTAATTTCAGATGCGACGTACTCGAGGGCAGGGGCAGTTTTGAACTGCGTTGCACCGACTGCGAGAACGTTTGGGATTTTGGGTTGGGGAGTTTTGGCATCGGTAGTTTTGGCGGCGAGGATGGTGGTGAGGGTGTAGGGCTTGTTGATCAGATAGTCTTTGCCGTCGTAGAGAGCAGCCAGCGGAATGTGGCGGGTGGCTCGATCGCTGACGAAGACGAGATGCTTGGCGCTCTTGAGTTCGGCTTCGAGGGGTTGGATCAGCCAGGTGTAGAGTTGTTGGCTTTTGGCTTGCAGCGTTTTGAGGTCGGACGTGGGGTCGGCGAGGGCTTGACGCAGTTGTTGGGTAGTGTTGAATAGGTCTTCGCTCTTGATGTTGGCTCCGTCGATCGCTCTCAAGGTGACGGCAGCTTGGTCGCCTGCTCCGGCTTTGAAAGCGAGGAGGAATTGGATTTTGGTTTCGGTGACGATCGGGTAAATGAGGACGGTGCCGGGTTGGGCGTTGACGATGTTTTTGGCAGCTTGGTTGAATTCTTCGGTATTGAGTTTGCTGATGTCAATGACTTGATCTTTGAGCGTGATGCGGAGTCGATCCAGCATTTTGCGGATGGCAGTATTGACCTGATCGCGTTGACTGCGGAGTTGGGCAAGATTAGTGCATTTTTCGGCTTCGCAGTTGCTAATTTGTTGGGCGAAGCGGGCGGCAGTGCCGTATTGGGTGAGGAATTCCGTGAGAGCTTTTTGTTCGGCATCAGTGAAGCGGATGCCTGTGTTGGAGGTGCGGACATTGCGGGTGTAGGTGTTGAGTTCTTTGAGTTTGAGCAGTTCGAGAACGGCTTGGGCTTCGGGCAGGCGACCTTGTTTGATGAGAAGGTTAGCAAGGTCTTGATAAGTAGATGAAATGCTTTTAGCGTAGGATTCGCGCAGTTCTTTCGGCAGCTTTTGATTGTCTTGGCGGATGGATTCGTAGATGTTGACAGATTGTTTGTAGAGCGCAATCGCAAGTTCTGGTTGTTGACTCACTAATATGAATGCAACGTTGTTCAGTATGGTCGCTTCCCCGTTTCGACCTCCCACCGCACGAGAGAGCGGCAAGGCTTGATTGTAGTACTCCAACGCTTTTTGCCGTTCTCCCAATCTGAAGTAGACACCCCCAATATTGTTCAGCGTCGTTGCCTCCCCGTCTCGGTCTCCTACCACACGTCTGAGCGGCAAGGCTTGATTGTAGTACTCCAACGCTTTTTGCTGCTCTCCCAAATCGTCGTAGACACTCCCAATATTGTTCAGCGTCACCGATTCTCCACCTCGGTCTCCCACTGCACGATAGAGCGGCAAGGCTTGATTGTAGTACTCCAACGCTTTCTGCTGCTCTCTCAATCTGAAGTGGACACCCCCAATATTATTCAGCGTCCTTGCCTCCCCGCCTCGGTCTCCCACCACACGTCTGAGCGGCAAGGCTTGATTGTAGTACTCCAACGCTTTCTGCTTCTCGCCCAAGTTGACGTAGACACGCCCAATATTGCTCAGCGTTGTTGCTTCCCCGCCTCGGTCTCCCATCGCATGAAGGAGGGGCAAGGCTTGATTGTAGTACTCCAACGCTTTTTGCTGCTCTCCCAAATCGTCGTAGACACCCCCAATATTGTTCAGCGCTACAGCTTCCCCGCCTCGGTCTCCCACTGTACGTCTGATCTGCAAGGCTTGATTGTAGTACTCCAACGCTTTCTGCTTCTCGCCCAAATCGTCGTAGACACGCCCAATATTGTTCAGCGCTACAGCTTCCCCGCCTCGGTCTCCCACTGTACGTCTGATCTGCAAGGCTTGATTGTAGTACTCCAACGCTTTCTGCTTCTCGCCCAAGTTGGCGTAGACAAGCCCAATACCGGTCAGCGTTGTTGCTTCCCCGCCTCGGTTTCCCATCGCACGAAGGAGCGGTAAGACTTGATTGTAGTACTCCAACGCTTTCTGCTTCTCGCCCAGCAAGTCATAGATGCGTCCCAGAGCGAGCGCTGAGAAAGCGTGTTGATCTGAAGGCTTTACTGATCGACTTAACTGCAAAGCAAGCTCAAACTTCCTGATCGCTTTTCTCAACGATTCCATACTGCCTTCTTCGAGAAGCTCCATTCCTTCCGAGATCGCTGCATCAATCTCATTATTCTGCCCATTCTGCACAACCGTCTGTGCTACCCCAGGCAACTCCAGCAGCGGCGCGATCGCCATCCATCCTGCTAGACCTACTAAAGCAATCGATCGACCTGCATAGTTCAACTTTCTCATAGCGTCATTGCTCACCCGTTAACATTCAGCTTCTAAAACATTGCTCTTTCCACACTGCCTAAACATATGAAACTCCCTCAAATCTTCGATCGATTCATGATCTACTGTCTTTATACTTACTTATGTTTCGGAGTATAAACTGAATCGTAAAACGCCTGGAATGCACTCCAGACTTTCTTAATCAATGTCGGAAAAAGCATCGACTTTACCCAATACGAAACGCCGAGATCAGCCACAACCCAAATTAAAACCGACCCTGACTCTGCATATTTCATATGCTCGATCGATGAGAGATAGAGAGATACAACACAGATTCATCCCACACTCATCTAGAAGCCAATGAGATCAGAATCCCTATATTGGACATTTGCTCAAATTAATCCGGCAGGAGGGCATCGGATTCAGGAACTATTACAGGCAAAAGATTTTTTCCAAACCCAGATCAGAGAAGTTGCAGCAAACACTGAAATCAGCGATCGTGTTATTCAAGCCCATCTGTTCGATCTGGCCACCGCTCCTGATCCCGCTTTAGAAGCGTTGCTCTGTCTCCGCTGCTTCATCTCCCACAAAATCCTTCAAGCTTGCCAACTCCTCGAAACCCGCTTCGGAGCCCAGCATCAATTTAAATATGATGATCTCCTTCCATTTGTCCTCACTGACCCAGGAAAAATCAACGAATTCGCGCCCAGCAACGACGAGTCGCAGCTCCGCTCGCCCGCTTACGCCTACAAAATCCTCCACTCATTCCATCCCGAAAAAGGCGAATTAGGCAACTGGACAATTCGCCTCGTCAAAGACAACAAAGAACTCAATCAATACCTTCTCCAACAAGGTCTTTACCGCATGACCGATTGGGGACTCCTGAATAACTTCAAACGTCCACAATTCGAGCATATTTTGCAAACCTTTTACCACTACAACAACTCACAAATCGAGCAAGCCATCGTCTTACTCGAAAGCTACCACGCAATCTACACCCAAGACTGGAGAAGCTCCGGCAAAAAAGGACGCTGCCCCATTCCAACTAAAGAGCAACTCCAAAAAATCAACCATCTCATTCAACAAAAGACCCAGACCCCTCTGAAAAATTCAGCCCTCCTAGCTCAACTCAAAGAGATTGCCAAACTTCTACGCGAATACTCGATCGAGAGCAAAGGCGGCAACCCAGCAAATCTCTCGATCCACATCCCCAAAGTTGCCCAACTCATACAAAATCAGCAATCAGACCCGCAGACAGACGACATCACGGAATTTTCACGTGACTATCAAAAACATTTTTTAGACGTTCTCGACCAAGCGATTGCCGAAGCCATCAGAGATCGCTTAAATAACAAAACAGCTACAAAACGCGATCGCTATCTCAAAGCAATGCGACTATATTACTGCGATCAAGTCTCTCAATCCGAGATTGCTACACAGCTTAATCTCAACGATCAAAGCAGCGTTTCTCATCTGCTCGATCTGAGATCTCTCCAAGCTCAAGTGCGTCGAATCATGCTTAAATTGCTGAAACCCCTGGTCAGACAACTCGCCAGCGTCTATTGCAACGCCGAACGACTAGAAAAACTAGACGGCTCTCTAGACACACTACTAAACCAGCAAATTGATCTACTGTTAGACGAAGAAACAAAACGAGCAAAAACCCCAAAACATTATGGAGGAGATAGCCTTTTTGCAGAAAGAATGTGTCTTTTTCTCGATCAAGAAACTGCCACTTAGATACGCATAAGTATTATTTTTTACATTTAATTTCATATGTGATTGAAGACGTAGGCGATGAGAAGTATAGATGCACAAGACTCAATCATCATGAAACACCACTCACTCTCATCCTCTTCATTACAGGACAAAACATCTATGAGCGACGACTTAATAAAATCAAACCCCTGGCTGAATGAATTCAGTCCCATCTCAGAAGACTCAATTGTCCTTGCACCAGAAGATATCGATCGAGCAACCGAAATCAGTCAGAGATCGAGGCATCCAGAAAAACGCTGGCAAATCTATCTCAGCGCCCTCTCTCTCGTTGGATTTGAGCATTGGCTAGAACAAAAAATCTCCAAAGCCAAAATCAGCACCAATGAATGCACAATTCTGGAACCTCCCTCTGCAAGCACTTCCACCGCAATCTGCAACCTGAATGTCAACGGCTTCAAAATCTGTCTTGTCGAGGTTGGAAGTTTCCTCTCAGAGACTCTATTTATTCCAAAAGCCACCATCGACTCTATAGACCTTGCCGCCCATTTTTATGTTCCCATTACGGTCAATGAAGAATCAAACGTCATCTCAATTCATGGATTTCTACGCCAAGATACAATCCACCCTACAATGCTATCTAGCGAATCAACTGGCTTTTATGCACTCTCGATCGCACAATTTGATCCAAACCTCGATCGTTTACTTTTGCTGCTAGAATGCTTAGAACCGCAAGCAATCTCACTGCCTAAGAAAGCTGTAGAAACGAGAACCCTGGATCGCATTCTAGTTAAGCCTGCCGTCAAATTCAAACACTGGGTTCAGCAACAGTGGAATGAGCTAATTGAAATCGACTGGAAGCTGATATCCTCAGAAAAATCGCTTGCTGGAGCAATGCGATCAACTCGATCAGATGTAATTCCAGCAAGCGAAATTGATCTTATTCTGAAAAGCCTCCAACAAAGTGGAGTAAGAACCACAAATAAGCATCAACGCGGGATCGGCAAAGATTTTGAATATGCGGGTCTGGCACTTCGTCTCTATATCGTGTCTGCCACAAATTCAGCCAGTTCCCCAGTTGATGAAAACTCAATGATCTTCATCCTGAAATTTCAGAACGGAGAAAATCTTCCCCCTGGGCTACTCTTTCAAGTCAGTGATGCCGAAAAGGTGCTGGAAGAACGCACGATCGAATCTGAAGAAGAGAGTGATTTCATCTACTGTCAGGCGTTTGGCATACCTGGTGAACAGTTCTGTATCACCCTTCAACTCAATCAAACGGCTGCTTTGACCCTGGAGCCGATTGAGCTATGAAAATTTTCTTGGAAGTTACATTTGTCAAGCAAGCCTGCCTCTTCAAACTCTTTGGACAGGGATGGGAACAATCGCCCGTTGAGATTCCCTACTCTGAAGCCTTGACTGAATACTATGATCTCTGGCACAAAGCTTATCTAGCTCACTATCAATCGGTTGGCTCTGAAATTCGAGGATCAGTGAAGATCGGCACTGGAAAAACTCCTAGTCGGGACTGGAGATCTGAGCTAGTCCAAGCAGAAGCGATCTTACTCACCGAGTTTAACGGATGGCTTGAACATGAGCGCCTCAACAAGATTCGCGATACAATTTCCAGATGCGCGATCGAAGTACAAACAAATTCAAAAGAAACGTCTCGCTTTGTGGATTTGTTTGTTACTTGTCACTCGCAGGATAGTTTGCTCGATTTAGCGCGATTGCCCTGGGAAGCTTGGGAAGTTGGGCGAGAATTTGCCAAGCTGATCGATGGTCAAACGATTCGGATCGCTCGTAAGCCAAATACAATCCAGTCAGGAGTAGTAAAACGCCCCTACCGCGATCGTTTACGAGTTTTAGCAATCTTTGGCGATGAGACAGATTTGAACTTCAAAGCAGAAAAAGCAGAACTCAAAAAGTTTCCGGGATATATAGATTTAGATGATCCTCGGTTCAAGGGAACCACAGATCTCAAGCAAAAAATTTGCGATGCGATCGCTGATCCACAAGGATGGGATATTTTGTTTTTTGCAGGACACAGCAATGAAGCAAAGTTAGTTCAGGGAGAAATTGCGATCGCACCTGGAAAATCGCTAATGATTCGGGAAATTGAACCCCAGTTAAAGCTCGCTCAAGAGCGAGGATTACAGTTTGCGATTTTCAATTCTTGTAAGGGCTTAGACATTGCTAATGCTTTGATCGAATTAGGATTAAGCCAGGTTGCAATTATGCGAGAGCCGATTCATGATGCTGTTGCAATCCAATTTCTTAATGGATTTCTACGAGCATTGACGAATTATGACGACGTGCATTCTGCCTTGATGTTTGCTTGTGGGCAATTTAGAGCAAGTCGTACTAAGTACCCTTCTGCCTATCTCATTCCATCCTTGTTTCGCCATCCCGAAGCGGAGCTATTTCGTCTGCCACAATCCCGCTATCAATTCCGCAAACTCCTTCCAAAACGCAATCAAGCGATCGCGCTTGCCACTCTAGCTTTTCTAAGCCTATTGCCTCCTGTACAGCAAGCGCTGATGCAATCTCGTCAGGTTTTGCAGACAGGATACCGTAGCTTGAGACAATCTGTTTCTAGTCAAAAACCCTCTGTGCTATTGGTGCAGATCGATCAAAAATCAGTTGAAAAGTTGGATGCGCGAAAGGTTTATCCAATGGATCGTTCTTACCTTGCTCAACTTCTTAAACGGGCACAAACCATTAAACCGACAACAATTGCGATCGATTACGTCTTCGATAACCCAGCAGCAGCAGATCAAGCCCTGAAGCGTGAAATTCAGCAGGCGATTCAGCAACGAACAAAGGTGATTTTGGCAAATACCGAAGATCCAAAAACAATCACGCCCTCAGTTTCACCCCTAGATCAAATTCAGCAAGGCTACATCAATGCATTCCCGTTCTATGTTGAGTTACCCAGTCAGCCTTGTCACCAATTTTGCCCTTTCTCACTCGCGATCGCTAAAACTCAATCTTCCAAGCTCGATCAAGCTCAGCTTTTGCCCTTAACAACCTTTTCCCAAGCATTCGGTCAAAACTGGTTACAACCAATTATCGATTTCTCGATTTCACCTGATGAAGCTTATCAAACCATCAGTGCAACTGATTTTTTGCAGCAGTCTTCCACAGATTTACCTAAAATTGTGCTGATTGCACCTGGAAATTACGATCGAGCAGGAATGACGGGACGGGGGGAAGATTTGTTTGATCCGCCGCCTTTATCCATTACATTATGGCGGTCAAGTTCGACTTTTACAGGTGGAGAGTTTCACGCCTATATGGTGCATCATCTTTTGCAGCGAAGATTAGTGATTCCGATTCCAGATTTGTGGCTGATTGCGATCGCGGCAGTACTTGGTCAAGTGATAGTTTTACGATTGCAGGATTCTCAGTATTCTCAGCGGCGGATGTTAGGGATATTGATCGGGGGAACGATACTTTGGGGATGGTTGGGACTTGAGCTTTATCTATCTGCATCAATTTTGGTTCCTGGCTTGCTACCTGCGATCGTGTTTTGGCTTTACGCTTTTCCACTAGTGAAGCAGATGGGGCAGAAAGCTTAGACAAGGATACATCCGTAACAAGTTGTGAAGACTTTGCATATGTTTAATCCCTGAAGAGTGATGTGTTATCAGAAGGATTGAGCAATCGCAAAAAAATTGATTCGATCGTTCAATCGATCGAGAAATATCAATGCTTAAATTCACTTGTAGTCTTCAATCTGCGAGATAAGCGTGATATTAGTTGGAAAAAGCAATTTAGTCGATAGTAGCTGAGAAGAGGATAGAAAGATGGCTGGAATGAAACGAAGACACTTTTTACAAGCAACGGGATCAGCCTTAGCAACTATCGGATTAAGCCAATGGGATGTGATGCGGCAAGGCAATCGCTACGGTAAAGTTTTGGCACAAGGGACTCCTGGACGGAAACTCGCGCTTCTAGTTGGCATCAATGGATATTCAGATAGTCCTCTCTCTGGTTGTGTAAACGATGTCTTAATGCAGCAAAAACTTCTAGTGCATCGATTTGGCTTTAACCCTAAAGACATCTTGATTGTGAGTGATGATACTCAAATTAGTCAGATCAAACCGACCCGTAGTAACATTTTGCAAGCGTTTGAGCAGCATTTATGGCAAGCCAGAAAAGGTGACGTAGTTGTGTTTCACTTTTCTGGTCATGGTTCTCAAGTTTACGATCCGAACGTTGAATTTGAAGATAAACTTAATAGCACTTTTGTTCCTATCGATCGGCAAGTGGCTCAGAACGGAGATCGCACGATTGTGTCTGACATTATGGGTGAAACACTATTTTTACTCATGATGAAACTTCAAACTGAGAATGTCACAGTCGTATTAGATAGCTGTCACTCAGGGGGCGGCAAGCGAGGGGATGTGCTGATTCGTGCAATTGGGGGCGGGAAAAGCTTCGATCGATCTCCTGAAGAAACCGCCTATCAGCGAAAGATTCGTCCTGCGGGAATGTCAGATGCTGAATTGGCTAGACTTCGACGCAATGTTGCAAAAGGAGTGGTGATTAGCTCAACGAGCCGGCAGCAGCTTGCTGCCGATCAGGAGTTTGAAGGATTTAAGGCTGGAGCATTTACCTATGCGCTGACTCAATATCTCTGGCAAGCGACTGGCAACAATACATTAGAAAGTACGATCGTGCCTGTGTCTCGTATGACAAAGCGAATTTCTTCTCAAGGTCAAGAGCCTGAGTTTGAAGCTAAGAAAGGCAGCGGCAATGATCAGAAGCCAATCTACTTTCTCGACAAACGACTTCCGCCTGCTGAGGCGATTCCGACTCAGATTCAAGGTGATCGAATTGAGCTTTGGCTAGGGGGAATTGCGCCTCGATCACTTTCTGCGTTCGGAAAGGGGTCAACCTTCACGATGGTCAATTCTCAAGGACAATCGATTGGGAAAGTCCAACTCGAATCGCGAACCGGATTGAACGGTGTTGCAAGGCTTGTCGGTGCAACGCGAGGAACAGTTGATCCTCAGTCTAGTATCGTTTTGCAAGAAGATGTCAGAGCGATTCCGAAAGATTTACCGATGACGATCGGGTTAGACACTTCTCTCACAGCTGAAGAAAAGCAGATTGCAACTCAGACTCTACCCAAGCTGGGTCAACTGATCCCCGTCGAACTCTCTTCGAGAAACTCTGTCGGAGCAACCTACATTCTAGGGCGAGTCACTCCGGCAATTATCAAAGAACTTCAATCTCAGGGTGTACAGCCTTTACCTGCGGTGGGCAGTGTAGCACTTTATAGCCCCATGTTAGAACTGATTCCGGGTTCATTCAGTCAAGTAGGTGAATCGATCTCAGAAGGTTTAGCGCGATTGAAGCCGAAGTTTCGGGCGTTGCTAGCAGCTCGGTTGTTGAAGCTTGTTTTGAATGCGGAGAGTTCAAGACTTAAGATTAGTGCCAAGATGCAAATTTTGGATGGGAGTTCTACAGAAGTTGGAGCAACTGCTTTTACGCCGCGTGGGGGTGGAGAAGTTCGACAACAAGGAGCAGGAAGCAGAAAAACGAAGATTATCGACGGAATTCCTCAAATTCCCTTTGGAACAGCAGTTAGATTTGATATTCAGAACCAGGAAGATCGGGATTTGTATGTCACTGTGTTTGTTGTGAGTTCTGAGGGAGAGATGGGATTGCTTTTTCCGAATGCCTATAAATCTGATATTGACTCTGCCAGAATTTCAGCAGGAGAAACACGACAGTTACCAAATCGTAGCAAAGGGGATGGTTTTAAGCTGGTTTCGCAAGCACCGACTGGATTAGCTGAGGTTTTGATTGTAGCAAGTTCGCAGCCGATCCGGGAAGCTTTGAAATCAGCTGAACAGCTAGCAAAACAGCGAGGAACCAGAGGAGGGCAGGTGTTACCTTTAGACAAACCGCTTGATTTTGTTGGACGACTGCTACAGGATGTCGATCGAGGAGGTCGGGGGGCAAGGAGTTTACCATTGGGTGCGATCGAGGATCGACAAGTTGCAGATGCAGCGCAGATTGCAGCCGTTTCGATCACGTTTCAGTCTGTGGAAAAAGAGGCATAGCTTAGTTTTGTGATCGCAGCTTTAATTAAGTCTGGATACAAAAACGGAAACAATGCTATCAAATGCTTGCAGTGTATTTGATGATAGTTGTAAGACGGGCGATGTTACTAGCTGCGATCGTCTAAGCATGTCGTTTATCGGAAAGGAGATCGGCGGATGCGTTCATCTAGAGTATTCTGTTTGTTTATTGCTGTGACAATGTTGCTGCCACTGGAACTTCCAGCAATGTCTGGAGAGTTGAGTCAGGCACTATCATGGGATCAGATTTTTGGCTGGTTGCGGCGACCAAAGCCGCCTTATGGGTCGCGGGGAGATAATCTATGTGCATTGAGTCCGGCAGATGTAGAGAATGAAACGCTCATGCTCAGTTTTCGCCCAATGTTTCTTTGGCGCGGAGATGCTTATGCGATCGCGCTTCGGACTCCAAATTCTGAGACCCATCTATGGGAACAGGTTTTGCCAGGTCAGACCGATGGGATTAAGCTCAAGCAAGAAACGCTGCATCGATGGCAATATTCGGGGCAGCCTTTGCAGCCTGGGAAGACGTATGAGTTTCTGCTCTATCGACGTGTGGATGATCCGGCTCCTAAGAGATCGACGTTTCGGATTTTAGCGAATGCCGAACAAGCTGAGGTGCGGGAAATGTTGGAAAATATTCAAGCGAAGTCAGAGAGGAAAAAATTGACGAAAGAGGCGATAGCGGTTCAGCGAGTTCAGACTTTGATGAAGCGATCTCTGTGGTCGGATGCTGTGGTCGAAGCTTACGCGATCAAGCAGCCTTCTGTAGAGTTGCTACAGGTGATGCAGCAGATGCCGGATAAAATCTGTCAACAGGCGAAAGATAAAGCAATTCGCTGAGAATTCAATTTAAGATCGCGCTTATTTTCTAGCATCAAACATCCTTTGAGGTTGTGTAGCTCGCTCGCGAGGTGCTAAGTCAAATCCTTCAATCTATGGTCTTATGAGAAAGCTGTCGCAATCGATCGCATTATCTAGTTTGGTGCTGGGTCTGGTATCGGGTGTGCCGATGTTGGAGCGTCCTGGCATAGCACAGACAATCGCGCAGAATAGTATGAGTGAGATTGATGCAGTGATCGCGGAAGGAAGGCGACTTTTCAAAGAAGGCAGTGCGGAATCGTTGAGAAAAGCGATCATGCAATTTGAGCGATCGTTGCAGTTAAGTCAAACTGCAAAAGCTCTAGATAAACAGGCTTTATCCGCACTCGCTCTAGGACGCATCTACTCCGCATTGGGCGAGAAGCAACAAGCGTTGGAGTCCTACAATCAAGCCTTGCCGCTGCTTCGTGCGGTGGGAGACCGAGGCGGGGAAGCAGTGACGCTGAACAACATTGGGCGTGTATACGACGACTTGGGCGAGAAGCAAAAGGCATTAGATTACTACAATCAAGCCTTGCCGCTCTATCGTGCAGTGGGAGACCGAGACGGGGAAGCGAAGACGCTAAACAATGTCGCATTCGTACTAGCAGACCAAAAACAACCACAACTGGCGATCGTCTTCTTCAAACAATCCGTCAGCCTCTACGAATCCCTCCGCCAAAACCTGGGGATTGTAAATTAGTTTGTGTCAAGGACAGAAGTTTGATCTAATAGACCTCTGAACCTCAAGGACAACACAAATGACCTTTCGACCTGAATTACTCGATGAATTGCTGAAAAACTACAAGAATCCCGAAGACTTAATCGGCGAAGGTGGCATTCTCAAACAGTTAACCGCAGCGCTTGTGGAACGCTGTTTGAATGCCGAGATTGAACACCACATGGAGGAAGAGCGCGCTGAGCCGATTGAAGAAAACACGCCGCGAAATCGTCGCAACGGGCACAGCAAAAAGACCATCAAAGGCGAGTTTGGTGAAGCAGAAATCTCGATTCCGCGTGACCGTAATGGCGCATTTGAGCCAGTGATTGTTGCCAAGGGACAAACGCGCTTTGATGGGTTCGACAGCAAGATTTTGTCGCTCTACTCGCGCGGCATGACGGTACGAGATATTCAAGCACAATTGCAAGACCTGTATGGGGTGGAGGTGTCTTCTGGCTTGATTTCCAAAGTCACTGAAGCGGTCGAAGAAGAGCGAAAAATCTGGCAGAATCGCGCCCTCGACCGGGTTTATCCGATTCTTTACTTTGATGCAATGATCGTCAAAGTCAGGCAAGATGGGCGCGTGATCAACAAAGCAATGCACTTAGCGTTAGGGGTTAATCTCCAAGGGCAAAAGGAATTGCTGGGCATGTGGATGACCCAGAATGAGTCTGCTAAGTTCTGGCTCTCGGTGCTGACGGAACTTCAGAATCGGGGATTGAAGGACATCTTTATCGCGTGTTGTGATGGCTTGACTGGCTTTCCTGATGCCATCGAAGCTGTGTTTCCGAAAACCCAGGTGCAACTTTGCATCGTTCACATGGTTCGCAATTCGCTCTCGTATGTCTCTTACAAAGACCGTAAAGCTGTCGCAGCAGACCTGAAGCTGATTTACTCAGCGAGGACTGATGCCGAAGCAGAGCAGCAACTCGTGGCATTTGCTGAGAAGTGGGACAAGCCATATCCCACCATCAGCCGTTCCTGGCTGAACCACTGGCAACGCATTATTCCGTTCTTTGCGTTTCCGGCTGAAATCCGCAAAGCAATTTACACAACAAATGCGATTGAATCGCTGAACATGACGCTACGCAAGGTAATTAAGAATCACAGAGCCTTTCCAACCGATGAATCGGCATTGAAAGTTGTTTATCTTGCAATTCACAACATCTCGAAAAAGTGGACGATGCCGATCAAGGATTGGAAAGCTGCTTTGAATCGTTTTGCGATCACGTATGAAGATCGCTTCTCACTTTAAATTTTGGACTTTGACACAAAACTATTTACAAACTCAAAACCTGCGGAAACTTCCCAAAGAACAGCAGAAGACCTACACTGAAACGATCTCTAGCACCTATCGAGGACTCGCAGATATCCTGCTGCAACAAGACCGCATCCTCGAAGCCCAACAAGTCCTCGACCTGCTCAAAGTCCAAGAACTCGAAGACTACCTCCGCAACGTCCGTGGCAACACCGCTCAACTCACCATCCTCCGTCCCGAAGAAGTCATCCTCAAGCAACACAACGAACTCCAATCCAGAGCAATAGAACTCGGTCGCGAACTCGCCCAACTGCGCAAAAAAGCCAGCCAAACCAAACTCTCTGCTGCTGAAGAGAAACGCCTCAGCGACCTCGACCAACTCGAAACCGCTCTCAACGCAGAATTCAACGCTTTCCGAGACCGACCCGACATCAAAACCCTCATCACCCAACTCACCCGCGCTGCCCAAGACCAAACGATCAAACTCGATGACCTCGAAGCCATTCGCGATGACCTGCGCCATCTCAACGCTGTCATGCTCTATCCACTCATCCTTGACGATCGACTCGAACTGATCATTACCACCCCTGATTCCCCACCCCTGCGCCGCACCGTCCCGCTCAAACGCGCAGAACTCAATGCCGCCGTCCTCGAATTCCGTAAAGCTCTGCAAGACCCAACTATCGACCCCAAACCGATTGCCCAAAAACTCTACAGTTGGCTGATCCAACCGCTCGAAGTCGACCTGAAAAAGACCAATCCCCAAAGCATCATCTACGCCCCCGATGGACAACTGCGCTACATTCCACTTGCAGCCCTCCACGATAGCAAACAATGGCTCACCCAACGCTACCAAGTCAACAACATCACCGCTAAATCCCTCACCAAATTCAACAACCCTGCTCAATCCAAAATCTCTATCCTCGCAGGCGCATTTGCAGATGAGAAGGCAAATTTTCCGAATCCAGTTGATCGAAAAATCAACTATCGAGGACTTCCCTTTGCAGGTCGAGAAGTCACAAACTTAAGCCAACTGTTTCCCAACACAACCTCATTTCTCGATCGAGCTTTTAGTCTCAGCACATTTAAGCCCCGCATGAATGGCTTTACGATCGTGCATCTTGCCACTCATGCCGCCTTCATCCCTGGTGAACCCGAAAAATCTTTTATCCTCTTCGGTGATGGCAGCAGCGCAACTCTGCGCGACATCGAAAGCTGGTCACTCAGCAACGTTGATCTCGTTGTTTTGAGTGCTTGTGAAACCGGAGTAGGCATCAAAGCACTAGGCGAAAAAGCACTTGGCAATGGTGAGGAAATTCTAGGTTTAGGCTATCAATTCCAAAACCGAGGGGCGAGAGCAACCATTGCCTCCCTCTGGTCAGTCGATGATGGTGGTACTCAAGCTCTAATGAATGCCTTCTACACTGCACTCCAATCTGGCAAATACACCAAAGTTCAAGCCCTCCAACAAGCCCAAATCGCCCTCATTACCCAACCCCAAGAACAACTCACAACCCTGAAGCGTGGATTAGGCATTGCTCCAGATTCTTCCGTTTCGCAACTCAAGCAGTCTCTGGATCACCCCTATTACTGGGCACCGTTCATTCTCATCGGCAATGGGTTGTAATCAGCAATTTCTCCCTGAAATCAAAAAAATGCATAAAGCTGCATATGTCAAGTTGAAAACAGCAGATAGAGTACTGATGCGTGATTTTCTTGCTGGAGCGATCGCGCATCAACACATCATTTTCATAGGAACACAATCATGACTTTACGATTTCTATCATTTAGCAGTCTTATTGTTTTACTGACAGCAAGTATTTTACCAATCCGCGCGATCGCAGGCAGCAATCAAACCCCAGTGCTTTCTCCTCAAGAGCAGCAAATCCTCAGAGAGTTCGACCAGTTTCGTCGCACCGCATCCCCAACTGAGCTTGAAACGACTCCTACACCTGGAGACATTGTTGCTTTTCAAGCTCAGCTAAAGCAGATGAAGCAAACCGTCATGCTCTATACAATGGTCACGGATCAAGAAGTAAACCTTATTCTCGTGACACCTGATCGGATAATCGCTCGTAAAGTTGCGGTTTCGCGTCAAGAACTGAATCGAGCGATCTTAGAATTCCGCAATGCCCTGCAAGCTCCCAATTCAGATGCCAAATCACCGGGACAGAAACTCTACGGCTGGCTAATCCAGCCGATCGAGAAAGAGTTATCTGAGGCGAAGGCACAAACGATTCTCTACAGCCCTAATAGTACTTTACGCTATGTTCCCTTAGCTGCACTTTATGATGGCAAGCAATGGCTTGTAGAACGCTATGGAGTGAATAACATTATCGGTGCAACGCTGACAAAGTTTGATGCTCAACGTCAACCTTTGAGAGTCCTTGCGGCGGCATCAACGGGTGAGGCAACTGTCAGGATTGGCGATCGTACTGAGCGATTTCCGCCGCTCATATACACGAAATCTGAAGTGGAAGCGATCGCAAATTTAGTTCCAAACACAACGGTTTTACTGGATCAAGCCTTTAGCCGAGAAGCTTTACTGGCTCAGATGGGAAGTCATAATGTGGTACATCTCGCAACGAATGCAAAGTTTTCGCCGAATACTCCAGAGGATTCGCTGATTCTGTTAGGAAATGGCGATCGCGTAATGTTCAAAGATTTGCAAAATTGGAATCTTACGAATGTGGATCTGTTGGTGTTAAGTTCTTGTGATACTGCGATCGGGGGAGTCAGAGGAGATGGGACGGAGATTTTAAGCTTTGCTTATATGGCGCAACGAGCAGGAGCAAAGGCAGTCTTGGGATCGCTTTGGGCAGTTGACGATCGAGGAACGCAAATTTTGATGAGTCAGTTTTATGGTTCTCTAGCTCAAGGCGCGACCAAGACTGATTCTCTCAGACAGGCGCAGCTTGCCATGATTCAAAGTGATCGCACGAAAGGCATTGGGACTGCTGAAGACCCTCAGACAAAAAAACGATTGAGCCATCCGTTTTATTGGGCGGCGTTTGTATTGACTGGGAACGGATTGTAGGAAGAAGCGCGATCGCACATCTAAGAATAAAGCGCGATCGCGCTTTATTCTGAATCGTGAGCGGTAATTTGCTGAGAGGATGGAAGGATGAGTGTTAAAGCTTCTCAAGTTCAGAAGGCATGGGGTTTAATGTTGCCGTTGCTCATTGGAGTGGCTGGAGTTTCCGTAGCTGATTTTGGAAGTGTGGTGATTTCGCAGACGGTTAGCGATCGTAAAGCAGAAGCCGATCGGCTCCTAGAGCAAGGAAATCAGCAATCTCAAATTAGTGATCATGAAGCTGCACTTCAGTCTTATCATCGGGCACTCGTTATTTATCGGGGGATTGGCGATCGTAATGGAGAAGCAAATGCACTGGGGAGTCTGAGCAATCTTTACCTTTCCCTATCGGACTACAACAAAGCCATCATCTACTATCAACAAGCTCTGCTCATCTTTCGACAAGTCAAAGGCCGCAACGGACAAGCAAATACGCTGATGAATCTGGGCATTGCTTACCTTTCCCTATCGGACTACAGCAAAGCTATCATCTACTATCAACAAGCTCTGTCCATCTTTCAACAAGTCAAAGACCGCGACGGACAAGCAAAAGCGCTGAATAATCTGGGTATTGCTTACCTTTCCCTATCGGACTACAGCAAAGCTATCACCTACTATCAACAAGCTCTGCCCATCTTTCAACAAGTTAAAAACCGCAACGGTGAAGCATATGCGCTAATGAATTTGGGTATTGCTTACCGTTCCCTATCGGACTACAGCAAAGCCATCACTTACTGCCAACAAGCCTTGTCCATCTTTCAACAAGTCAAAAACCGCAACGGTGAAGCATATGCGCTAATGAATTTGGGTATTGCTTACCTCTTCCTATCGGACTACAGCAAAGCCATCACTTACTATCAACAAGCCTTGCTTATCTATCAACAAGTCAAAGACCGCAACGGTGAAGCACATGCGCTGAATAATCTGGGTATTGCTTACTTTTTTCTATCGGACTACAGCAAAGCTATCGCTTACTATCAACAAGCCTTACCCATCTACCAACAAGTCAAAGACCGTAACGGGCACGCAACGGTGCTGAATAATCTGGGTATTGCTTACTTTTTTCTATCGGACTACAGCAAAGCCATCACCTACTATCAACAAGCCTTGCCGATTTTTAGAGCAGTCAAAGATCGAAGTGGTGAGGGTTCTACATTAAGCAACATTGGTGATTTACTCAAAAAACAAAAGCAGCCAGAGCTAGCGATCGTCTTCTACAAAGAATCTGTCAACATCTACGAAAGTATTCGCAGCCAACTCAAAACGCTTCCTAAAGAGCAACAACAGTCTTACGCTGAATCCATTTCAAAGACTTATCGAAATCTCGCAGATCTTCTGCTGCAACAAAATCGCATCTTAGAAGCACAACAGGTTCTCGATCTCCTGAAAGTACAAGAACTAAATGACTATCTCCGTAACGTGCGCGGCACAGGTCAAAAGCCTGAAAATCTACCAAAAGAAGCTCAATTCTGGCAACCCTACAGCGCCAAACTTGAAGAAGTCGTCAGACTCGGACAAGACCTTGCCGAACTTGAAAATCAAGCAAAAATCGCCGCACTTACACCTCAACAGCAACAGCACAAAGCCCAAATTGAAGCCCAGCTTCGCACTGTTACTAAAGTTTTCATAGACTTCATCAACAGTAAAGACGTTCAGCCAATTCTGCAAAATCTAGCTCGCACCACTGAAAGCGAAAATCTCAACCCCAAACTTCTAAGAGCCTTCCAAGACAACCTCAAAGAACTCAAAAACGTCGCTGTTATCTATCCGCTCATCCTCGACGATCGCTTAGAACTCATCCTCGTCGCCCCCAACGTTCCACCCGTCCGCCAACCCGTCCCCGTCACTCGCAAAGACCTTAACGCCGCCATCCTCGCCTATCGCCGCGCCCTCACCGATCCAACTATCGATGCCAAAGCCCCCGCCCAAAAACTCTACAACTGGCTAATCAAACCCCTCGAACCCGCCCTCAAAACTGCCAACACCAAAACCATTCTCTACGCCCCCGATGGACAACTCCGCTACATCCCCCTTGCCGCCCTCCACGACGGCAACCAATGGCTGATCCAACGCTACCAAATCAACAACATTACGGCTCTCAGCTTAACTGACCTCGGCAAAGCTTCCCGCGCTCCAAAAATTCTCGTCGCCGCCTACACCGACAAAGGACAACCTAGCAGTTTCAATGTCGGCACTCGTCGCTTCACCTTCCAAGGATTAAAATACGCAGGCGCAGAAGTCGAAGCGATCACACAACTCTTCCCCAATAGCACCAAACTGCTCGACAACCAATTCAGCCTGCAAGCCATCCTCGATCGCATGACCAACTACTCCATTCTCCACTTCGCAACCCACGCCGAATTCCTTCCTGGGCAACCCGAAGAATCCTTCATCCTCTTCGGCAAACAAAACGATCGCGTTACTCTCCGCGATCTCCAAACCTGGAATCTACCCAACACCGATTTAGTCGTTCTCAGCGCTTGCGAAACAGGCAAAGGAGGCGAACTAGGCGATGGTCGAGAGATTCTAGGCTTTGGTTACCTAGTCCAAGAAACCGGAGCAAGAGCCAGTCTCTCAACCCTTTGGCAAGTCGATGATGGTGGCACTCAAGCCTTGATGAATGCCTTCTACGGAGCACTCCAAACCGGAAGATACACCAAAACCGAAGCCCTTCAAGCTGCACAAACTGCTTTGATTACCGGAAATTATGAATCAGTGGGTGGCAAGCGTGGATTAGGAGTAGTTGCAGATACCTCTCAAGCCGTGAAACGAGATCGCCTAGATCATCCCTATTACTGGGCACCCTTCGTTTTGATTGGCAATGGACTATAACTGATCGGGATCGATTCCCATTTGACGCAATTTCTCTAAGAGATTCTGACGAGATCGACGTTCTGCCTCAAGCTGCTGCTCTGCCCGTTCTGCACGGTTACGCTCGAATGCGATCTCATCTTCGGGTGCAGGATAGCGATTTCCCCGCTCGTCATACCAATACAGCCAATCCTGTGTAACCCCTTCATGAGTTCCCCTCTCTACCCCAATCCCTAATCCTGCTTCTGGCATCCAACTTGGGTTTCCAGGGTGCCGCACATAACGACCTCCTACAAGTCGATATACTTCAAACGGATCATGCTTGTCGCGCTGCCAGTGGTTAGGGTTGTAGACGGTGTAGTAAAGCACACCTAAATTCGCGTACTCTCGCAATTTCTCATCGTATTCGCTGCCATACGTCTGGGATACCACTTCCAAGACCCATTGTGGCATGACGTTCTCTTGCCAGAGCAGATAACTGAGCCGCAATTTGCCATTAGCACGCACACGCGGTACACCCAAACTCAGAAAGCCATCAGGAGCAATTGCAGGCAGTTTTGGTTCGTAATATAGTCCCAAATTCACGCCCAGGAACCAATCGTTACGGTCTGCCCACAGCAAGGCGAGGATCGCTCTCAGCAGCACCGGAATTAGAAGTTGTAGCTCGTTGTCCACAGGCTGATTGTCTGAGCCGGGCAGGTCGAATTCGGTCGGGAGGATTTGCAATGGGTTTTGCTCTAGCATGGCAGACCTCTTGCGGGCTAGTTAGATTGTATCAGATTCATCAGTGAGCAGTAGTGCGTGACAAATGCGATCGCACTTCTCAATTTGCCTGAAATCAAAAGTTTGCATAACGCTGCATATGTTTGATTTGAAACAGGCGATAGAGTATTGACAGATGATTTTCTCTGAGGAATAAGTTGATGAGAGATTTGAATGGTATGGATGATCGAGTTTTTTGAATAAGGCAGGCTTTAGGGTCGGTTGTGTTGCTGCTGATCAGAATTGCAGGGAAGAGATCGAGGATAGCTTTACAACTGCTCTCTCATGTCCTGAGACTCAAGCCTGATGTTAAAAGGTCGATTGTGAGTTGTTGATCTAGACGCTTGAGCATTAGAAGCTAAAAAAGAAACCATTTCATCATTGTTAAACAATCTACAGTCTTATGAAAAAGCTACCGAGATCGATCGCATTATCTAGCTTGGTACTGGGTCTGGTATCGGGTGCGCCGATATTGGAGTTGCCTAGCGTGGCGCAAACGATCACACAAAATAGTACGAGTGAGATTGATGCAGCGATCTCGGAAGGATATAGGCTTTTTCAAGAAGGCAGTGCGGAATCGTTGAGAAAAGCGATCGGTTTGTTTGAGAGATCTTTGCAGTTAAGCCAAACTGCAAAGGCTCTGGATAAACAAGCTTTATCCGCACTGGTTCTGGGGCGCATCTACGACTTGTTGGGCGAGCATCAAAAGGCGTTGGAGTACTTCAATCAAGTCTTGCCGCTCTATCAAGCGGTAAAAGACTGGAACGGGAAAGCAACGACGCTGAACAATATTGGGCGTGTCTACTCCGCATTGGGCGAGCAGCAGAAGGCGTTGGAGTACTACAATCAAGCCTTGCCGCTAATTCGTGCGGTGGGAGACCGAGGCGGGGAAGCCATCATGATGAACAATATTGGGGCTGTCTACGACGACTTGGGCGAGCATCAGAAGGCGTTGGAGTACTACAATCAAGCCTTGCCGCTCTCTCGTGCCGTGAGAAACCGAGGTGGAGAAGCGATGACGCTGAACAATATTGGGCGTGTCTACGACGACTTGGGCGAGCATCAGAAGGCGTTGGAGTACTACAATCAAGCCTTGCCGCTCTCTCGTGCGGTGGGAGACCGACGTGGGGAAGCGATGACGCAAAACAATATTGGGGCTGTCTACTCCGATTTGGGAGAGCAGCAAAAAGCGTTGGAGTACTACAATCAAGCTTTGCCGCTCTCTCGTGCCGTGGGAGACCGAGGTGGGGAAGCCACCACGCTGAACAATATTGGTCTTGTCTACTCCGCATTGGGAGAGCATCAGAAGGCGTTGGAGTACT